>ERZ1027068.413-NODE-413-length-13331-cov-11.578713_pt1 | contig 13331 bp, 10 predicted proteins | sample MGYA00519420_ERZ1027068 | MGnify/ENA primary metagenome ERZ1027068 (study PRJEB26926, sample SAMN06164835) | human gut metagenome | biome: ENVO:00009003; feature: ENVO:2100002; material: ENVO:00002003 | host: Homo sapiens | place: USA | collected 2012 ...
GGCTACCTGCGCAAGAGCATCGTGGCCGACCCGCTGCGCCGGGGCAACACCGGCGATAACACCCCGGCGGCCATCACGGTGCATCTGGTGGACGGCGAGGGCTGCCGTATCACGGTAGCACCCAAGGGCTTTGGCAGCGAGAACATGAGCCGCATCCAGATGCTCAAGCCCGCCGACGGCGTGGAGGGCTTTAAAAAGTTCGTGGTGGATACCGTAAAGCTGGCGGGCTCCAACCCCTGCCCGCCCATCGTGCTGGGCATCGGCGTGGGCGGCAGCTTTGACAAGGTGGCGTATCTTGCCAAAAAGGCGCTGCTGCGCCCGCTGGATATCCCCAACCCCGACCCCTACTACGCCCAGCTGGAGCGGGAACTGCTTGCCGCCATCAATGCACTGGGCATCGGCCCGCAGGGCTTTGGCGGCAAGACCACCTGTCTCGGCCTTGCCATTGAGCAGATGCCCACCCATGTGGCGGGTCTGCCGGTGGCTGTGAACGTGTCCTGCCATGTGACCCGCCGCGCCAGCGCGGAGCTGTAAGGAGGGGAGAACGATGGAATACAGACTGACTACCCCCTGCACCGCGCAGGAGCTTGCCCCGCTGAAAGCGGGGGATACTGTGCTGCTTTCCGGCGTGGTGTACACCGCCCGGGATCAGGCACACAAGCGGATGATGGAAGCACTGGACAAGGGCGAGACTCTGCCTTTTGATCTGGAAGGCAGCGCCATCTATTATGTAGGTCCCACCCCGGAGCGCCCGGGCGAGATCATTGGTTCGGCAGGGCCTACCACAAGCGGGCGCATGGACGCCATGAGTCCCCGGCTGCTGGATCTTGGCAACAAGATCATGATCGGCAAGGGCAAGCGGGATGCCGCCGTCAAGGCAGCTGTGGTGCGCAACGGCGCGGTGTATCTGGCCGCGCTGGGCGGCGCCGGTGCGCTGATGGCCAAAAGCGTGCAGACGCTGGAGGTAATCGCATGGCCGGACTTGGGTTGTGAGGCGGTGCGCCGCCTGACCGTGCAGGATATGCCCCTGACCGTTGTGCTGGATGCCCACGGCGGCGACCTGTACGAGGAAGGCCCTGCGGCCTATCTGGCTGCGCTCTAAATTGCACCCTTTGCACAAAACAGGCGCGGCACAAAACCGGCAAAACAGCAGTTCTGTGCAGAAAAATATGGTTAGTTTAACAAAACTTGCTGCGAATTACTTGCATCAACCGCAAAAGTGTGATATCCTTTAACATACGACAGAGGGTACACATCCCCTGTCGGAAAAATCCCCCAGAGGGAATGAGGCAGGAGGCCGGACAAACCATGCAGATCCACCAATCCGCAGAAGATTATCTTGAAACGATCCTGATGCTGAGCCAGCGTATGGGCAAAGTGCGCTCCATTGACGTAGTCAATGAGCTGGGCTTTACCAAAGCCAGCGTGAGCATCGCCATGAAAAAGCTGCGGGAGAACGGCTATATCGCGGTGGACGGCGAAGGCAACCTGACCCTGCTGGAGCCCGGGCTGGAGATTGCTCAGCGCATTTACAGCCGCCACCAGCTGCTGACCCACTTCTTTGTGCAGCTGGGCGTGGACGAGCAGACCGCCGCCGAGGACGCCTGCAAGGCAGAGCACATCCTCAGCGAGCAGACGCTGGAAAAGATCCGCGAAAGCGCCCTGCGCAACGACGCCGCCCATCCGCAGGCAAAGTGATATGATTCCAAGAGACACCGGAACGCCGAAAGACGTTCCGGTGTCTTTTTTTGTATGAAATTTTCGGTTTGTGTTGCATATCTGTTACGGATTTGGTACAATAAATCTGTGCGGAAAAGGAACGTTGGAAGAGCGAAAAAGGGCCGGGACGGCGCAAAGCCGCCCTAGGGTAAAGGAGAGCGTTGCGGCATGGATGCGATTGCCCATACTCAGGTCAGTGTGGTCTGTCTGGTCACGCTGGCGGTCTTGCTGCGGGCGCAGCAGAAAATGCGGGATAAAAGTCTGCCCGGGCGGCTGTTCACGGCGCTGCTGTGGTCTGCCGGGGCGCTGACGATCGTAGATCATGGCAGTGCGCTGGCGCAGCTGGGCGCGTGGCAGGATCTGGGCATCCCCCTGACCTACCGGCTGAACGCCGGGGGCAGCATTTTGTTTTACCTGCTGGCGGCGTGTTGCTGCTTGCTGGTGTTTTTGTATGTGGAGGCAGAGCTGGGGCGTACATGGATGGAGGACGGCCGCAGGCTGGCGCTCAGCGCCGCACCGGTGGCGTTGCTTTTGCTGGCGCTGCTGACAGCGCGGGACGAAAACGGCTTCTGCTATCTGGATGCAGAGGGGCTGCGGGGCAGCACCCTGTTCTGGGGGGCGAAGCTGGTGGGGCTTGCCTATCTGGCGGCGGCCTTTCTCCGCTGCAGCTGGACGCTGAGCAACTGGAAGCAGGAAACACCCAAAGAGGAACTGAAGACCCTGCTGCTGCTCGCGCTTGCGCCGGCGGCAGGCTTTTTGCTGCAAGGCTGGCTGCCCGGGCGCGGGCTGCTGTGCTGCGGCATTACGCTGGGGCTGGTGTGCGTGTATGTGCTGGTGTTGCAGACCAAGTTTACGGTGGATACCCTGACCGGCGTCAGCAACCGCATCGTGGCGCTGCGGTATCTGGAAAGCGAGCTGCCCTACTACCGCCGTCACCCCAACCGCTCGCTGCACTTCCTCATGATGGACATGGATCACTTCAAGCACATCAACGATGAATACGGCCACCTGGAGGGCGATGCCGCGCTGGTGCTGCTGGCGGGCATTTTGAAAAAGGTGTGCGCCAACTATAACGGCGTGCTGGCGCGCTACGGTGGTGATGAATTTTGCATCGCCTGCGGCTGCAACAGCGTGGAGGTGCGCACCCTGATCGCCTCCATCCAGCGGGAGCTGGACGCCGCCAACGCCGCCTCCGGCAAGCCCTACCAGATCGAGATCAGCATCGGCTGCGCCCGCCTTGAGCCGGACATCGCCACCGTGCACGACCTGATCGATAAAGCCGATCAGGAAATGTACCACCTCAAGACCCGCAAGCGCGGAGTTTCCTAAAACAAAGAAGGCACCTGCAACCCTTCCCGTCTGTGCATTGGCACCCGAAGGCGTTTGCGGGTGCTTTTTCTTTGACCTGTTGAGAGCCAAGAAGCAACCCCGCAGTGCGGATGTTTCCGCAGGAAACAGGCACTGCAAATGCCGTTTGCCTTTACGGCCTTTCCCGTGAAAAATGCAATACCGGAGCGTCCGCAGACGCTCCGGTATTGCTCTATATAAAAATAATTTTTCCGCTGAAGATGGCCAAAGCAAAGCGGGGGCCATTCAAAATCGTCCCGCCCGCGCTTTCTAAACGCTTTTTACCCTTCTGCCCTTGCATCCCGGGGTGGAACGCGGTATTCTTATAAAATAGACCGGAACCGCGACAGCACAGGGGAGGGAGACCACATGGACGCACAGGAGATCCGCACATTGCTGGGCAAGTCTATCTTTGAGCGGGCACAGAAGTACCGCAAGCGTATCCTGCAAAGCAGCTGCACCACCAACGAGGACGGGGTGCGGCACCTGACAGCGCTGGTGCAGGGCAGCGGGCCGGACTGCTATTATACGCAGGTCTGGCTGCGGGAAAACGGCAGCTTTGTCAGCGCCTCCTGCGACTGCCCCTATAATCAAAACGGCGACGGCACCTACTGTAAGCACATTGGCGCGCTGCTGCTGCAGGATGCGGAAAAGAACCCGCCTGCCCCGGAAAAAAAGCCGGAGAGCATCCCCGGGGTGCAGCGGGGCGTGGCAGGCTTGAGCACCGAACCCCGCAAGGACAGTTACAGCGCCGGGCTGGATATGCTGTTTGGCCGCAAGTGGCGGGGCGAGGAGCCGGAGACCGACTATGAGGCCCAGCTGCTGCTGAAGCGCTACCAGCGGGAGGATGCGCAGCCCCAGCCCCAGAACGCCGCCCAGCGCACCGGCTTTGCTCTGCTGGAACCGGAGCTTACGCCGCACAATGGCCGTATCTGGCTGCGACTGCGGGTCTCGGATGGCATCGGCGGGCGGCAGTATCTGATAAAAAGCATCCCGCAGTTTCTGGATGCGATCGAGCGGGGCGAAAGCGTCAGCTACGGGAAATCGCTGGCCTTTGTGCACCGGTGGGACGCCTTTGCCCCGGATGCGCAGCAGCTGCTGCGGCTGCTGCGCCGTCAGGTGAGCGCCCGGCAGGAATTTGAAGCCGAGGGCACGGTGCGCTCCGCTTGGGAGAAAGGCCCGGCGGGCGGTCTGCCGCTGACCGGCGAGGGGCTGGATGCCCTTGTGGAGCTTTACGCTGCCGAGGGCGTTGTGGGCGGTTACACCCTTAAAGAGGGACTGCCGGTCATCAGCCTGAAGGTGGAGCGCCGCAAGGGCGGCGTGCAGCTGAGCTGTACCCCGGCGCTCAGCGGGGTGCAGGGGCTGGACTATGCCTATCTGCTGGGCGAAAGTACCCTCTGGCGGATGCAGCGGGAGGAATGCCGCCGGGTGCTGCCGGTGCTGGAGACCTTTGGCGGGCGCAGTTTGTTCTTTACCAGCGCAGACGCCGCCGCTTTTTGCAGCTATGTGCTGCCGGAACTGGGCAACCGGGTCAACATCGTGGACCCCGACCGGCTGCTGCTGAACCAGATCCCGCTGGAACCGGTGGTGCAGTTTTATCTGGACGCCGACCGGGGGTTTACCGTCACGGCCTACCCGGTCTTTCTGTATGGAGAGGACAGGGTAGCCCCCGGCGAGCCGGTGCCCCCGGATCTTTTGCGGGATGCCCGCACCGAGAACCGGGCAAAGCGCCTGCTGGAGACCTATCTGGAACCCGAGACCGGCAAGCCGGGGCATTACAGCCTTTCCGGGGAGGAGGCGCTTTTCCAGCTGCTGGAGGAGGGTATTCCCGCCCTGCTGGCCATGGGCGAGGTGTACCAGACCGATGCCTTCCGCAACCTACAAGCCGCCCCGCCTAAAATTTCGGTAGGGGTGTCGGTGCACGGCAGCGTGCTGGATCTGGAAGTGGACACCGGTGCCTTCCCGGTGGAGGAGCTGCGGGAACTTTTGCAGTCCCTGCACCAGAAAAAACGCTACCACCGCCTGCGGGACGGCAGTCTGCTGCGGCTGGATGACAGTCTGGAAGGGCTGGACGAGCTGAACGACACACTGGAACTTTCCGGTGCAAAGCTGAAGGACGGCCACGCCGCCCTGCCGCTCTACCGTGCCCCCACGCTGGACTGGGCGCTTTCGGGGCAGAACGGCTTGCGGTTCGACCGGGACGATGCCTTCCGCCGCATCAGCCGCAGCTTCCACGCCGTGCGGGACAGCGAGTATACCCCGCCGCTCTCCCTGCAAAAGACCCTGCGCAAATACCAGCGGGACGGCTACCGCTGGCTGCGCACACTGGATGGCTACGGCATGGGCGGCATTCTGGCCGACGATATGGGTCTGGGCAAGACCGTGCAGGTGCTCAGCTACCTGCTGGCCATGAAGGAGGGCGGGCAGCAGCTGCCCAGCCTCATCGTCTGCCCGGCGTCTCTGGTGCTGAACTGGCAGGAGGAATGCCAAAAGTTCACCCCGCAGCTGCAAAGTGTTGCCATGGACGGCGATGCCGCCCACCGCGCCGCGCTGGTCGATGGGTGGGCGCAGGCGGACATCGTCATCACCAGCTACGACCTGCTGCGCCGGGACGAAAAACTGTATGCCGGGCAAAGCTTTTACGCCTGCATTCTGGACGAAGCGCAGGCCATCAAAAACCACACCACCCAGAAATACAAGGCGGTGTGCCGGGTGAACAGCCGGGTGCGCTTTGCCCTGACCGGCACCCCGGTGGAGAACCGCTTGGGCGAATTGTGGAGCATCTTCTCCTTTTTGATGCCGGGGTATCTGCCCCCCTACAAGACCTTCTGCGCCCGGTTTGAAAAGCCCATCGTGCAGGACGAGGATGCCAACGCCGTGCGGCGGCTGAACCAATTCACCGGCCCCTTCATCCTGCGGCGCATGAAGTCCGAGGTGCTGCGGGAGCTGCCGCCCAAGACCGAGAACGTGCGCCGCGTTGAGCTGGAGACCGAGCAGCGCAAGCTGTATCTGGCAGCGGTGGTGGACGCCCGGGAAAAGCTGCGGGCGGCAAAGCCGGAGGACAAGATGACCGTGTTTGCCGTGCTGATGCGGCTGCGGGAGATTTGCTGCGACCCGCGTCTTGTGGCAGACAACTGGACCGGCAGCAGCGCCAAGCTGGAAGCCTGTCTGGAACTTGTCACCGAGGCAGTGGCGGGCGGGCACCGCATTCTGCTGTTCAGCCAGTTCACCTCCATGCTGGAACTGCTGGCAAAGCGGCTGGACGAGGCCGGGGTGAGCCACTTCACCCTGCAAGGCTCTACCCCGAAGCCGGTGCGTGCCGAGCAGGTGCGCCGGTTCAATCAGGGCGAGGCGGACGTCTTTCTGATTTCGCTGCGGGCGGGCGGTACGGGTCTGAACCTGACCGCCGCTGATATCGTCATCCACTACGACCCGTGGTGGAACCTTGCCGCGCAAAATCAGGCCACCGACCGCGCCTACCGCATCGGTCAGCGCAACCCGGTACAGGTGTACCGGCTGATCGCGCAGGACACTATTGAGGAAAAGATCGTGGAGCTGCAGCAGGCCAAGCAGTCACTGGCCGACACCGTTACCGGCGGGGCAGACGGCGCGATTTTGTCTATGAACCCCGAACAGCTGCTGCAGCTGCTGGGAGAAGAAGCATAAAGGAGTGTATCCATCATGAAGGTTTGGGATCTGCATTGCGATACCCTGTACGAACTGCGCCGCGCCGAAAAGGCGGGCGCACCCAAAAGCTTTTTGCACAACGATCTGCATATCGACCTTGAAAAATTGCAGCAGGGGGATTATCTGCTGCAATGCTTTGCGGCCTATGTGGATCTGGCCGACCCCGCCCCCGGGGCCGACCCGCTGGTGAGCGTGCTGGAGGAGATCGACATCTTCAAGCGGCTCATGGCGGCTTACTCGGAAAAGATCGCCCCGGTGTACACCGCTGCCGACCTTGAGCGCAACCGCGCCGAGGGCAAGTTCAGCGCCATGCTGACGGTGGAAGAGGGCGGCTGCTGCAAGGGCAGTCTGGGCGTGCTGCGGCGGCTGCAGGAACTGGGCGTGCGCATGATGACCCTGACATGGAACTACCCCAACGAGCTGGCAGCCCCCAACGCAAACCCCGGCGGGCCGCTGGTGGCCAACACCGAGACCGGCCTGACCGAGCGGGGCTTTGCCTTTTTGGAAGAGATGGAAAAGCTGCACATCACCGCAGACGTGAGCCACCTTTCCGATAAGGGCTTCTGGGACATCGCAAACCACAGCACCCGTCCCTTTGCGGCAAGCCATTCTAACTGCCGTGCCCTGTCGCCCCACAACCGCAACCTGACCGATGAGATGATCCGCGCACTGGCAGAAAAGGGCGGCATTGCAGGGCTGAACTACTGCGCTTCCTTTGTGGACGCAGACTCGGCACACCCCAAGCTTTGCCGCAGCACGGTGGAACGGCTGGCAAAGCACGCCGCACACTTCAAGCAGGTGGGCGGTATTGAGGTCATCAGCCTTGGCAGCGATTTTGACGGCATCGGCGGTCAGCACGAGCTGGAAACGGCGGCAGATATGCCGCTGCTGGCCGAGGCACTGCGCCGCGAGGGCTTTACTGAGGACGAGGTAGAGGCCATCTACTGGCGCAATGCATACCGCTTCTTTAAAAACAATCTGTAATAAAACGTCTTAAAATTGCAAAATGTGCCCGGGATACCCCTGCGCTGCGCGGGTATCCCGGGCTGTGTATTGCCCTGCGAGGGGAGGTTTTATATGGTCTAAGGCGCGCGTCCCCTGAAAAAGAACAAACGACTTGGAAAGATAAGAGGAATTATAACAATGGGTATCACGATTTCGCCGTGGATGATGGCGTTTCTCATGCTGATGACCGGCTTTGCAGGCTTTGTGGATTCGGCAGCCGGCGGCGGTGGGCTGATCAGTCTGCCTGCCTATCTGTTCGCCGGGCTGCCGCCCCACTACACCTATGCCACCAACAAGTTCAGCGCCGCCTGCGGCACCACCTTTGCCACGGCAAACTTTTTCAAAAGCGGTGCCATGAACGTGAAGGTGGGCGTTCTTGCAGCCATCGGCAGCTTTGCGGGCAGTGCGCTGGGCGCGCACATCGTGCTGCTGCTCAGCGATGAGATGCTGCGCACCATGATGTTCATCATCCTGCCGGTGGCGGCGGTCATCATTCTGTGGCAGCGCAACCTGCCGGACGAGAACCGGGACGATGGTACGCTGGATCTGAAAAAGATTTTGCTGGCGCTGGCCATCGGCCTTGGCATCGGCCTGTACGACGGCGTCATGGGCCCGGGCACCGGCACCTTTGCCATCATTGCCTTTACCACCCTGATGGGCTTTGATCTGCGCACCGCCAACGGCAACGGCAAGGTACTCAATCTGGCCAGCAACTACGCCAGCCTGTTCACCTATCTGATGAACGGTCTGGTAGTGTTCCACATCGGCATCCCCTGCGCCATCAGCAACATTCTGGGCAACCTGCTTGGCTCCCATTTTGCCCTGAAAAAGGGTGCCCGCTTCATCCGCCCCATGATGCTGGTGGTGCTGGTGCTGCTGCTGGGCAAGCTGATCTCGGACGCGGTGCTGTAAGGGCAAGGCGGGACGATTTGGAATGGTCTCCGCTTTGCTCTGGCCATAATCAGCGGAAAGAATATTTTATTTGTAGTTCCGAAACGCCTGCGGGCGTTTCGGAACTACTTTTTCACGGGTAAAAATAAAGTCGGGCAGCCCGCGGGCTGTCCGACTTGTTTTTGCGAATAGGTTTTATTCCAGCGTCAGCTCTTTATCAAAGAACGCGATGCCGAAGGCGCCGGGGCCGGTGTGGGTGCCAATGACGCAGCCGATCTGGCGCACCAGCGGTGCGTCCAGATGCAGGTTGTCCTGCAGGTAGGTCAGCAGCGGCTGCAGCTCCCGGTGGTTGACGGTGTAGCCCAGCAGCGGGGTGTAGCCCGGGTGGATGCCGCCCATCTCGTCGATCTTCTTGAACAGCGCCACATACACGCCGGGCAGACCGCGTGCCTTACCGGCCAGCGCCACCTTGCCCTCCATGACGGCGAGGATGGGCTTGATGCCCAGCATACCGCCCGCCACAGCTGCGGCGGCGGACAGTCTGCCGCCCTTGCGCAGATACTTCAGATCGTCCACGGCAGCTACCAGATGCAGGTGCTGCTTGGCCTTTTCCAGATCGGCGGCGATCTGGGTGATCGTCTTGCCGGCGTCCCGCAGCTGCACAGCCAGCCGCACCAGCAAGGACTGCCCCAGACAGACGTTCTCGGTGTTCACGAACACCACATTATCCACGTTGGCAAGGTCGGCAGCAAGTCTGGCGCACTGACCGGTGCCGGACAGCGCATCGGACAAAAAGATGCCCAGCACCTCGTCTCCGGCGGCAGCGGCGTCCAGATACAGCCGCTCGAACTGCTCCGGGCTGGGCTGGCTGGTGGTGGGCAGCTTGCGGCAGGCTGCCAGATGGGTATAGTATTCGCTGGGGGTCATGTCGATGCCGTCCCGCAGGACGGTGCCGTCCTCCAGCGTCACGTTCAGGGGGATCACGGTCACGCCCAGCTGCTGCGCCTCGGCGGGCAGGATGTCGCACGCGGAATCGGTGAGGATACGGATCATAATAATACCTCCGGTCTACCGGTAAAATACAGTATACGCAACGTTTTTGCTAAAAAGGTTGGAAATTATTATACCACCATTTAGGGCGATGTGTCAATGATTTGCATAAATTTGCCACGACAGAACGCCCAAACCTTGCGCACCCGGCGGCAGATATGGTACTATAACCGGGAACGAATCACAGCAGGAGGAGACCGACCATGCACAAGCTGAATCCCCGCACCGCCGCGCTGCTTTCGGCCTTTGGCTGGGCGGTAGGGTATCTGCTGGCGGGCAAGGCGCTGGCGGTGCTGCTGCCCGTGCCGCCCGGCGGCGCGGCGCGGTTTTTCCGGGTCTGCCTGCTGGCTCCGCTGGCGGAGGAAGGGGTGTTCCGGGGCGCGGTGCAGCGCCGGGCGCAGCCGCTGGGCAGGGGACAGGCCATTCTTTTGCAGGCGGTGCTGTTTGCCTTGCAGCACGGCAGCGTCGCTGCCATGGTCTATGCGCTGGTGTGCGGGCTGGGTCTGGGGTGGCTGGCAGACCGCACCGGACATCTCTGGCCGGGGATGCTGCTGCACAGTGCAAACAATCTGCTGGTACTGGCGATGGGATGAGAGGATGGGATACATGACCGATTTTGAACTGATGGGTCTTGCGCTGGAAGAAGCCGCCAAAGCCGCCGCCTTGGGCGAGGTGCCGGTGGGTGCGGTGGTGGCGCGGCACGGCGAGGTGGTGGCTACGGCGCACAACACCCGGGAGACCGAGAAAAACGCCTTGCACCACGCGGAGCTGCTGGCCATTGACGCTGCCTGCAAGGCGCTGGGCGGCTGGCGGCTGTGGGAGTGCGAACTGTTCGTCACCTTAGAGCCCTGCCCCATGTGCGCGGGCGGCATCATCAACAGCCGTCTGCGCCGGGTGGTGTACGGTGCTGCCGACACCAAGGCCGGGTGCTGCGGCTCGGTGACCGACCTGTTCGCGCTGCCCTTCAACCACCATCCGGTAGTGGAAAAGGGGCTGCGGGAGGCCGAGGCGCAGCAGCTTTTGCAGGCGTTTTTTGTTTCCCTGCGGGAAAAGCGGGCGGGCAGACCCCGCTGGAAGCCCCCGGTGCCCGAAAACAGGGGAAAATAAGGAAAAATAGTGGGAACTGCGTAAAAAATTGCAGTTCCCACTTTCTTTTTGGGCTGGATTGTGGTATATTATTCAATGGAATCTTGTCGAAACCCATCGCAACTGCAGGCAGGCACGCCAAAGCACCGGACCTTTGCCGGACACATAAACGGAACGCTGCACTGTCTGGGGATGGGCACAGGGTTTTTCCGGCTGGGGCACTGCGCCCGGCCGAGAATACCGAACAGGAGGGATATACTCTTGTACGAGGACGAGTTTGAACTGACCTTTCAAGTGCCGGAGGAAGAGAGCGCACCGGAGCCCCTTGCCGCACCGGCTGCAAAGCCGGCTGCGCCGGTGGAACCGGTGGTGGATGAACCTACCCGCATCATGACGCTGGGAAAAACGGCAGCGCCTGCGGTGGACGAACCCACCCGGGTGATCACGCTGGAAAAGCCCGCAGAGCCGCCTGCGGTGGAGCTGCCCGAAGCGCCTGCGCCGCAGCCTGTAAAAGAGCGGCCTGCCCCTGCCGCACCCGCTGCGGCGCGCCGGGTGCTGATCTCCGGCGGCGACCGGGGCATCGGTGCTGCCGCTGCCCGCGCCTTTGCGGCAGCAGGGTATCAGGTGGCGGTGCTCTACCACCAGAACGCAGCTGCTGCCGCTGCGCTGGAACAGCAGCTGCCCGGGTGCATCGCCATCCAGTGCGATGTAGCCAGCCGCGCCAGCTGTGAGCTGGCGTTCCACGCAGTGGAGCAGGCCATGGGCAGGGTGGATGTGTTGGTGTGCAACGCCGGCATCGCGCAGCAGAAGCTGTTTACCGACATCACCCCGGAGGAGTGGCAGCGGATGCTGGACGTGAACCTGAGCGGCGCGTTCCACCTGTGCCAGCTGGCATTGCCCGGCATGATCCGCCGCAAGCAGGGCCGCATTCTGACCGTGAGCAGTATGTGGGGCCAGACCGGCGGCAGCTGCGAGGTGCACTATTCCGCCGCGAAGGCCGGGCTCATCGGCCTGACCAAGGCACTGGCGAAGGAAGAGGGCCCCAGCGGCATTACGGTGAACTGCGTAGCGCCCGGGGTCATCGAGACTGACATGATGGCGGCTTTTACCGCCGAGGACAAGGCGGCGCTGGCCGAGGAGACCCCTGTGGGTCGGCTTGGCACCCCGGAAGAAGTTGCAAAGCTGCTGGTCTTTTTGGCCGGCGAGGATGCCGGATACATCACCGGACAGGTGTTCGGGGTGAACGGCGGCCTTGTGATCTGATGCACAGGGCAATATTACAGGAAATTCCCCGGAGTGGGAAGGAGAGAAAAAATGGGCATGACTTTGAAGGAACTGTTGACTAAGGGCGAGGGCACCCTCTCTGCACAGGAGGCCAAGGCGCTGGCGGCACAATGCCGCATGGATGTAGACACCCTCTACACCCTGCTGGAGGAGCGCGGCATTAAGGTCCTGGAGGAAGAGAACGAGCCGAGTCTGGACGTGGACAGCATCATTGCTGAGGTGGAGAACGCCGAGAACAACAACGATGACATGGGCCTTGCCGATGAAAACGAAGAGGATGCCGAGGAGAACCCGGCAGACCTGAAGGCTGCCATGGACGAGCTGCTGGACGACCCGGTGAAGAACTACCTCAAGCAGATCGGTCAGATCCCGCTGCTGAGCGCCGAGCAGGAGGTGGAGCTGAGCCGCCGCATCCATGCCGGTGCCGAGGCTGCACACATTTTGCAGGCAGACCGCCAGAAGTACGGCGCACCGGAGTACATCAAGAAGAACAGCGCCCGCTTCTCCTTTGAGGAGGACGAGAACAGCCGCAGCTACACCGAGGATCTGGACGAGGACGGCGAAAAGTCTGCCGAGGATGCCGAGGAAAAGGCAGACGAGGAAAAGGCCATGGAGGCCGTGGAGAACGGCCCCCTGAGCGAGGAACGCCGTCAGGAGCTGCTCAAGACCCGCCGCGACGGCCTGAACGCCCGCCGCAGCCTGAGCGAGGCAAACCTGCGTCTGGTGGTGTCCATCGCCAAGAAGCATGTCGGCCATAATCTGGCCTTCCTTGATCTCATTCAGGAGGGCAACATCGGCCTCATCAAGGCCGCCGAGAAGTTCGACTGCGACCGCGGCTTCCGCTTCTCTACCTACGCTACCTGGTGGATCCGTCAGGCCATCACCCGCGCTATCGCGGATCAGGCCCGCACCATCCGCATCCCGGTGCACATGGTGGAGACCATCAACCGGATGCGTCAGGCCACCAACCAGCTGGTGTACCAGAACGGCCACGAGCCCACCCCGGAGGAGCTGGCAAAGGCCATGGATATGAGCGTGGAGCGCGTGCGCGAGATCCAGCGCATGGCACAGGAGCCCGCCAGCCTGGAAAGCCCCGTGGGTGAGGAAGAGGATTCCTCTCTGGGCGATTTTGTCGCCGATGAGAACGCCGAAGCACCCGGCAAGGCAGCCGACCGCGCCATGGTGGCACAGCAGATCAATCTGGCACTCAAGAGCCTGACCCCCCGCGAGGAAAAGGTCATCCGCCTGCGCTTTGGTCTGGA
>ERZ1027068.419-NODE-419-length-13290-cov-6.277975_pt1 | contig 13290 bp, 12 predicted proteins | sample MGYA00519420_ERZ1027068 | MGnify/ENA primary metagenome ERZ1027068 (study PRJEB26926, sample SAMN06164835) | human gut metagenome | biome: ENVO:00009003; feature: ENVO:2100002; material: ENVO:00002003 | host: Homo sapiens | place: USA | collected 2012 ...
TCTACACGTAAGGAGTCGTCGGCAGCGTCAGATGTGTATAAGAGACAGCGCCTGTCTGCGTCGCAAGATATTTGCCCTCGCCAACCTTTACGGTTACGTTGCCGTCATTTGCGGCAACCCAGCCCTTCTGCCAGAGCTTGTGGCAGATGTCTACCATCTGTTCTTTAATTTCTTCGTACATATTTATATCCTTTCAAGTTGCTGCTGTATGCTTAAACAACGCCCTTCTGGAGCATTATGTTTGCGTATACGGCTTTTTCGCCTGTTGCGATTATTGCATAGGCGGTCTTTGCCTGTTCATAGAATTCAAAACGTTCTATCTGACCGATAGCGTTGTTTCCTCTTTCGTCGTGCTTTGCGACTATCGCTTTGTATTCGTCCCATATAGGAGTTTTTGCTGTGTCGCCCGGCATTACCTGCATAAGATTTACAGGTTTTTCAACGTAAGTATCAAGAGGGAACAGCGTCAGTATCGCATCAAGCAGTTCGGGTACGCCGTGACCGTCTGCACGGATAACCTTGCAGTTTTTACCCATACTCTCGGCAGGGAAGTTGCCGTCTGCTATTATTATTCTGTCGCTGTGACCCATTTCACAAAGGGTCTTGAGCAGTTCGGGCGATAATATCGCAGGAATATTCTTAAGCATTATTTCACCTTCTCAAGATAGATTTTATAATATTTGTTCCATTCGGCTGTATTTTCGGGAGCAAATGTACAGAGCTTTTCCGAAGCGGCTATAATTTTTCTTGCCGTTTCTATATCCCTTATCTCCCCGTCAGCTATAAGCTGAATTGCTATATTGCCGTAGGAGGTCGCCTCGACAGGTCCGCTTGAAACCTCTATGCCGAGCGAATCTGCAGTAAGCTCCGACAGGAATTTATCCTTTGTTCCTCCGCCGACCATATAGAGCTTTGAAAACTTTTTATTTGTGCAGTCCTCAAGCTCGTTTACGGCTGTGCGGTACTTCATCGCAAGGCTCTCATATATACAGCGCATAACCTCGCTGTCATTTTCGGGAACATACTGTCCTGTTTTTTTGCAGTATTCCTTTATTCTTTCGGGAATGTTGCCTGCAGGGGTAAATTCGGGAGCGTCAACATCTATAAAGCACCTGAACGGCTCGGCTTTTCTCGCCATATCCTCAAGCTCGGCAAAGCTGTACTGCCTGCCCTCTCTTATCCACTGACGGCGGCTCTCCTGAATGAGCCACAGGCCGATTATGTTTTTTAAGAACGATGTCTTTGCACCGTAGCCGGTTTCGTTTGAAACATTGAGCTTTGCGGATTTTTCGTTTATTACGGGAGCGTCAAGCTCTGTGCCGAGAAGCGACCACGTTCCGCACGACAGGAAAGCGAAGTCCTTTTCACTTGCAGGTACTGCGACCATTGCACTTTGTGTATCGTGACCGCAGGCGGCGATTATCTTTGCAGGCTTTATGTCAAGCTCCTTGCAGATTTCATCGGACAGTGTGCCGACTACCGTTCCGCCGGCTGCTATTTCGGGCAGAAGCGAATGCTTTATTTTAAGACGTTCACAGCATTCTTCCGACCACGTTTTTGTATTTGCGTCAAAAAGCTGTGTGGTTGACGCTATTGACATTTCCGCAACGGGCTTTGCACCGAGATAGTATGCGAACAGATCCGGCGTCATAAGCATCTTGTCGGCTCTGTCAAGCAGTTCGGAGCGATCCCTTATTATGCTTAAAAGCTGGAATGCCGTGTTTATTTCCATTATCTGAATGCCTGTCTTTTCGTACAGCCTGTTATGGTCAATAAAACGCTTGCTGTAGTCCAAAGTGCCTGCTGTCCTGCTGTCACGGTAATGCACAGGGTTTTCGAGCAGTCTTCCTGATTTGTCGATAAGGCCGAAGTCAACACCCCATGTATCTATCGCAATGCTGTCTATCTCGCCGTATTCCTTTGATTTTATAAGTGATTGCTTTATCTCATGGAACAGGCGGAGAAAATCCCAGTACATTGTCTTTCCGAGTATCACGGGATCGTTTGAAAAGCGGTGGATTTCTGTGAGTTTTATTACAGTGCCGTCAAAAGAGCCGATAACGGCTCTTCCGCTTGACGCACCGAAGTCAATGGCAAGTACGTTTTTCATACTGCCGCCTTATCTTATGTTGCGGTACATAGGACCGTAAGCGTTGCAAGCTCTGAAGTCCTGACCTTCCTTATCCATACCGAATGCGTTCCAAGCGGCAGGACGGAATATATCCTTTTCGGGTACGTTGTGCATAGCAACGGGTATTCTCAGCATAGAGCAGAGCGTGATAAGGTCTGCGCCTATGTGACCGTAGCTTATAGCACCGTGGTTTGCGCCCCAGTTGTTCATTACATCGTAGGCTGTCTTGAATGCGCCCTCGCCTGTTGTTCTCGGAGCAAACCATGTGCAAGGCCATGTGTAGTCTGTACGCTTCCACAGCTTGTCTGTAACTTCATCGGGAAGATGAACCGTCCAGCCTTCAGCTATCTGCAATATGGGGCCAAGCCCTTTTACGAGGTTAAGTCTTATCATTGTGCAGGGCATTTCAGCTTCTGTTACAAATCTTGATGAATATCCGCCGCCTCTGAAATAGCCGAGATCGGCATAGTTCCATGTAGTATCGTCAAGAATATTGTCAATATCCTTGTCTGTAACATCATACCACGGCTTCATAACGCCGTTGCCGTTTTCATCTGTAGCCTTACCGCAGGCATCAAGGCAGGCAGCACCTGAGTTTATAAGGTGGATAAATCCGCCGCTCTGCTTTGCAACGCCCTCAAGCTCATAGCCTGTGGCTTTCTTTACGGCTTCGGGACTCCAGTATGTACGCACATCGGCAAATATCTGAGCACGGTTTGTAAGCAGCTTCATAAACAGCATTCCAAGACCGTTGAGAACATCGTTTTCTGTAGCGAGGATGTAAGGCTCTCTTGCACCGTTCCAGTCAAACGATGTGTTCAGCATAGCCTCGGGGAAGTCGCAGTTGGGGTAGAAGTCTGTCCACTGACGCTGACCCTGGAAGCCTGCGGCGATAGCGTTATGACCTACCGATTCTTCCTCACAGCCTGCAGGAAGGTTCTTGTTGCCGTTCATCAGATCCTTTATGATGCACATCATCTTAACGACAAATTCCCAGTCCTGTTCCTTCTGTTCGTCTGTGCGGCGGAACTGCTCGGGGTTCTTGTCAAAGCCTTCCTTGCACTTTTCACGGGTCCATTTAAGAGCCTTCTGATATTCTGCCTCATCATAAATGCCCTGCGTCATTCGGCGGATTATTTCTACCTCATCGACAGACTCAACACGCATACCGAGATATTCTTCTATAAATGCGGGGTCGATGATAGAACCGCCGATACCCATTGTGATAGAGCCTATCTGTAAGTATGACTTGCCTCTCATTGTAGCGCAGGCAACAGCCGCTCTGCCGAAACGCAGGAGCTTTTCCTTTACGTCCTCAGGGATAGATGTGTCGTCTGCCTCGCATACATCGTGACCGTAGATGCCGAATGCGGGTAAACCTTTCTGTGCGTGTGTTGCAAGTACAGATGCAAGGTAAACGGCACCGGGACGCTCTGTGCCGTTGAAGCCCCATACGCCCTTTATCGTCATAGGATCCATATCCATTGTTTCTGCGCCGTAGCACCAGCAGGGAGTAACTGTGAGCGTTATGTCAACGCCGCACTTCTTGAACTTATCCGCACAGGCCGCCGCCTCGGCAACTCTGCCTATAGTAGTGTCGGCGATAACGACCTTTACGGGTTCGCCGTTTGAATATCTGATATTTTCCTCGAACAGTTTTGCGGCTGATTTTGCCATATTCATAGTCTGATCTTCAAGAGACTCTCTTACCTTGAGAACACCTCTTCTGCCGTCAATCGTGGGACGTATGCCTATTACGGGATAATCGCCTATAAGTCTGTTTTCGCTCATGATAAAATATTTCCTTTCTGTAAAATACAAAACGTTTTCGGTGCTTTGCACCATTGCCTTTATTTTAGCACTTCTGTTGCCTTTTCGTCTTGTTTTATTCTCAGAAATTATATGACGATATTAACATTTTTGATAGGCAGACTAAAATTTTGTAAAATCGCTTTAAAAGAGTTTACTTTTGTGGTATAATCTAAATTATGAATCTTAGAATGGTTTTCTTTAAGGAGATAAAGAGTATGAGAATGTTCTTAGCGATACTTGCTTGCAAAGTGTCGAAATGTTTACTTAAACTTATCGGCAGGGGCAGCAGTCTGCCGGGTGATATAGCACTTAAAATCTGCCCCGATGTACTGTCAAGGGTGCATCTGCCCGAACAGGTCATTGCGGTTACCGGAAGCAACGGCAAGACATCGACCGTTGAGATGATTGCACAGGTAATGCGTAAATCGGGAAAAAAGGTTATATGGAATAAAGAAGGCTCAAATCAGATAGCCGGAGTTACTGCGATAATATTATCCAACTGCACATTCGGCGGAAAGGTAAAGGGCGATGTGCTTTTACTTGAGTCGGACGAAAGATACGCAAAGTATTCATTTAAATTCTTTGCGCCTACGCACTATATAATTACAAATCTCTACCGTGACCAGCTTACAAGAAACGGTCATCCCGAATGGGTCTATGAATCGGTAAAGGAGAGCATCAGACCCGAATCACAGCTTATTCTCAATGCCGATGATCCGCTTGTTTCGAGATACGGCAGGGACAGGGATAATGTGATATGGTTCGGTATGGATAAGCAGGATTTCAGTACAGACCACGCTACAGGCGTATATAATGACGGTGCGTTCTGCCCGGAGTGCAAGCACAGAATGAGCTATGACTACTATCACTATGCACATATCGGAAGCTATCACTGCGACAACTGCGGACACAAAAAACACGATACGCAGTATACTGTAACGAATGTCGATTATGACAGCGGTATTGTTACGATAAACGGCAAATATAAGATAAAACTGCTGTTCAAGAGCGTTTATAACGTATATAACATTCTTGCCTGCTTTGCGGCTTGCTCTATTGTCGGAATTGACGGTGATGTTATAGCAGACGAACTGTCACACTATTTCCTTAAGAGCGGACGTATTTTGCAGTTCAAACTTGGTATGAACAAAGGCACATTCCTTATCGCAAAGCACGAAAACTCCGTTGCAAGCGACCGTGTATATGATTATATCATAAGAAAGAATCAGCCCTGCTCGGTAATCATAATAATAGATTCGGTAAGCCGTCGTTATTCAACGGGTGAAACAAGCTGGCTGTGGGATATTGACTACGGCGTGCTTAAGGCTGACTGCATACAGCACCTTTATCTGCTCGGCAGACACGCAAAGGATCTTGAAACAAGGCTTTCGTATACCGATATTGATATGAACAAGGTGACCGTGAACGAGGATATTCCTGCGGCACTTGATGAAATTGCAACTAAACCGCTCGGCAAGCTGTATACTGTCACCTGCTTTTCTGATAAGGAGAAGTTCTTGTCAAAGGTCGAGCTTACGCAGGCAGAGGAGGACGTATGAGGATAATTCATTTATTTGCGGATCTGTGCAATCTTTACGGCGATTACGGCAATGTATGCGGCTTGAAAAGAGCACTTGAAAATAAAGGGCAGAATGTTGAAGTTGAATATCAGTCGATAGATGATGAGATAGATGTTTCGGGTGCGGATTTTGTGTTTATCGGTTCTGCTACCGAAAGGAATCAGAAAGTAGCACTCGATTATCTGCAAAGCTACAAGGATAATATAAAAACTGCTCTTGATAACGGTACGGTAATTCTTGCAACGGGCAATTCGTTTGAGATTTTCGGACAGAGCGTTACCGACTGTGACGGTATAAAGCACGAAGGACTTTCGTTTTTCCCTTACGAAACGGTTGAAGGAAAAGAGAGAATTGTTACCGACAGCCTTTGCGCAACTTCGCTGTGCGGCGGAGATATAATAGGCTTTGTGAATAAGGCAAGCCTTACAGCAGGAGCTACCTCACCGCTGTTTGATGTAAAGCAGGGAAGCGGAAACAGCAAGGATGATAACAAAGAGGGCGTTCATTACGGTAATTTCTACGGCACTCATCTTATCGGTCCTGTGCTGATAAGAAACCCTCAGCTGTGCGAATACTTTGCGGATATTCTTATAAAGAAACAGTAAGCTGAGATATGCTTTTACAGCCGTGCAATGTGCGTATTAAGTGAAAAGGTTCATTGATATTGCAATTAAGCCCGGAATGTCGTATAATGTAAATTATACGGCAGTAATATGTGAAAGAATGGTGGAGTCACCTTGACTAATTTTAATAAATCTGAGTATATCACAATAATAAGCGAGCGGCAGAAAGTAGTGATTTCCGTAAGTTCTATACTATACATAGTAATGAAAGGCAAATCAGCCGAGATACACCTGTCGGACGGAAAGATATATAATACCAGAATGACCTTTGCGGCTCTTGAAGAAATGCTGGGTGACGGTTTTATCAAGGCGCACAGAGGATGTATCGTATCGGCTATGGCTATTCACGAAATATCCGATATGATAGATCTTGTAAACGGAGAAAAGCTCGAATACGCACGCCGGAGGAAGAATACCATAATCGAAAGCCTGCAGATGAGCAGAAAGAGGATAATAAAAGGCTTTGATCATGACGGTGTGCCGGATACCGAAGAGCAGTATCACGACTATTATCGCTCTTTTGATGCTATGCCGTTTGCGTTTACTGACATTGAGATGGTGTTCAACGAGGAGTGTAAAGCGGTCGACTGGATATTCCGCTATGCAAACGAAGCGCTTGCAAGGCTGGAAAAGCTGATCGGACAATCATTCGGTACGCTGTTCAGCAATATGGACGCTAAGTGGCTGAAAGGATATGAGCGCTCTACGCTTTACGGCGAAACGCTTGAGCTTATGGACTACAGCCCCGAGATAGATACGCATCTTAAGGTAATATGCTTTCCGACCTTCAAGGGACACTGCGGATGTATCTTGTTTGACATTGATAAGATATGGTTTGAACAGCACAGTGAGGACTCCGCAAAGACATTGGCGAGATATTACGCAAAGCTGCCGAATAACAAGTAAAGTAAATAATATAATCTGTGCCGCCTATTTGGGCGGCATTTCAGACTTTTACCACAAATTAAGCCCCCGCTCTGTTGAGCGGGGGCTGCGTTATGTTGGTTTTATCTGTCTTTTTTGAGCATTGATACGCCGATAGCAACTGTTGCTATGCCGGAAACGATGTATCCGATGACCAGATCGCTGATAAACGTACCTGTCATTGAGTCCATACCTTCAAGTCCCGTCAGAAGGTCGACCTGTTTCATAAGGTCAAACAGACCGAAGAACACACTGAAGAAACCTTCATAACCCAGTATAGAAAGAGCTTCATCTATTCCCGGTTCGCTTATTATCTGCCATGTATATATGAACATATTGCTCAGCAGTACCATTATAAGCACTATTACGATAGACGTAATAAATCCAAGAACATCGAACTTCTTGCCGAACAGGTGATAACCGAATATTGTCGAGAATGCCATTGCAATGCCGCCGAGATATGAAATATATCCGAGCTTACCTATAAGTATCCATACGGCACAGCCTATAAGAGAGAAGAGAAAAGCGCCGAGTATACCCATAATAGGGTTCGCAGGCTGTGATATAGCGGTTGGTCTTCCTGCAACGAATCGTCCGTCATTGCCGAAGCTGTTCATCGGCCGTTGAACAAATCCTCCGTTATTCATAGGCTGCTGAACAAAGGCGCCGTTAGAATTCATCGGTGAATATGCGGGCTGCGAAAAGCCACCATTGATAGGAGGAAGGTTGCCGTTTGTCGGAGGCTTAAGTTCAGCCAGCGACTGAGCAGTTGAATATCCCGTGCTTTCGGGTGCTGTTGCAGGGTCGACAGAGTCCATTGAGTTGTTGCTCGTCGCAGGGGGGAAGAACCGTTGTCGGCGTAACTACAGCCTGATCATCGGCTATCGGCTGAGCCACAGGAACGGGTATTCCGTAAAGCTCTACGGCGCTGTTTGCTGTTTGCTGTGCCTGATTTACAGCAGGCTGTTGCATAGGTTGCTGTACAGGCTGCTGCATAGGCTGCTGCACAGGCTGAGAATCGACAGGCTTTGCACTCTGCGTCACAGCCGCTTTTTCTGCGGCATCCTCTTCGCTTTGAACGCACATTTTACAAAGCTGTTTTACATTGCCGTCGGACGCCTTTGCAAAGCTAAGACCAATCGAAGAATTGCAATTAGCACAGGCGTTGCTGTAGTAGTTTGCAGAATAATACTTTACCATATCGGTAATGAAACGCTTTATGTCAAGCACTGCCTGAGCGTCATCGTTTCCTGTGAAAAGTACAGCCGATATATTCGGCTCGCCTGCCTTGTATGCCTTTACAAAGCTGTTCTCGGGCTTTGACATATATTCCTTGAAAAAGTCATCGGCAGTTTTTGTTGTGAGGGCGCTTTTTCTTGCCCACGAGTTGAAAATAATACAGTTTTTATCATTGAGTGCCAGAAGTGTAAACCCGTAGCCTACATAAGTACCGCAGGCGTGGTTATCTGCGTCAAGGGTCAGCGCCAGTTCGGGTTTTAAACGTAATAGTACGTCGCTTACCATTATATTTCCTCCAAAATTGCTTTAGTGTGATTATAAGGTGAAACCTTACTAACTAATTTTACTATAATTTAGCTTTCTTGTCAATAGAAAATGCACAGCGGACAAGCAAAAAAACGATAATAAAAATGCTCCCGTATAACAGGGAGCAATCTTTATTGTAGCTTTAGCTATAATCAGTTAGCACGCTCAACCTTACCTGAACGAAGGCAACGAGAGCAAGCGTGTACTCTGCAAGGAGTACCGTTTACGATAGCCTTAACCTTCTGAACGTTGGGCTTAAAAGCTCTGTTTGTACGTCTGTGTGAGTGAGAAACCTTGATGCCGAAAGATACGCCCTTTCCGCAGATATCACATTTTGCCATGGGGTTTGCACCTCCTTCAATACTTGCTTTTATCTTGCGGCGGATAACGAGTCCGCCATTCACTATTTAACATATAGCGATACAACATTAATATTTTAACAGAAACCACAACAAATTGCAAGTGTTTTTTTATAATTTCTCGAAAAAATTTTACTTATCAACAACTTGTACAATTATATCAGATGTTTTCTGTGGCTTTTGTGCAATCAGAACACAAAAGTATACACGCTGTCGGGCAGTGTTTCAAAGGAAACTATGCCGTCATTTGATAGCATAGGTACCGATTTTCCGTCGCAGAGGATAGCCTCACAGCTTGACTTGATGCGGCAGACACCGCCTACGGTCGACTTTATTGTTACCGCTGTGGGATTGAAGTTTTCCCACTTTGCGTCGATTACAAATCCGTGCCTTGCACAAAGTCCCGTGAACGCACCGTTTCTCCATGCATCGGGTGCCGCAGGAAGAAGCTCTATATAACCCTCGTGGCTCTGTATCAGCATTTCCGCAATTCCTGCGCTTCCGCCGAAGTTTCCGTCAAGCTGGAACGGAGGATGGAAATCAAACAGATTGTCAAACGTACAGCCTCTCAGCAATCCCTGTAAGATAGAGTAGGCACGGTTGCCGTCCTTTACCCTTGCCCAGAGGTTGAGCTTATATGCTCTTGACCAGCCTGTAGATTCATCGCCTCTGTCGTTGAGCGTGTTTATTGCCGCAGTCATAAGCTCCGGTGTATGCGAGTTTATTGCCTTGCCGGGATAAAGACCGAGCAGGTGCGAGATATGACGGTGATTCTTCTGCGTCTTGCTGTGGTCGAAATTATCATCGTCCTCCTCAAACCATTCCTTGAGAAGTCCTGTTTTCTTGCTTACGCTGAAGGGCTTGAGCTGAACCACCTGATTCTTCACGATATTACGCAGTTCTTCGTCAGTACCGAGTGCCTCGCTTGCCGTAATAAAGTCATTATAAAGCTGTTCTATAAGGCTCTGCTCATAGGTATTGCCTATTGTCACAGGTCCGTGTTCGGGTGAGTATGTCGGTGAAGAAACAAGACGCTTCTGCTTATCGTCATATATAAGCCACTGCGTATAGAAACGAACGCTTTCACGCATTATCGGATAGATATGCTCCGCAAAATATTTCTTGTCGCCTGTGAATTCAAAATATTCGTATATATTCTGCATAAGCCATGCGACAGCCGCTGTAGACCAACCCCAGTAGAAATTCCAGCCGGGAGCTGTCCAGCCGAACGGAGTGCTTTGCGTATGAGCGCACCAGCCGTTTTCGGGATGTTCTTCGTCCGACTTTATGCCGTAATACGCCTCGGCGGACTTTCTGCCGGACGGACGCATACTGTCAAGAAAATCAACCAGAGGAGGAACAGTTTCGCTGAGATTTGTATTATATGCTCCCCAGTAGTTCATCTGAAGGTTCACGTTTATATGATAGTCACAGCACCACGGAGGACAGTTGCTCTCGTTCCATACACCCTGAAGGTTTGCAGGGAGCGAGCCTGCTCTTGACGAGCTTATAAGCATATATCTGCCGAACTGGAAGTACAGCGTTTCAAGACGGTTCGCAATGCTCCGTGAGCCGTTTTCCTTATACTCTCTTATCAGCTTGTCGCAGGGGATGATATCGTCCGTGTCCTCGTTTATTTTCAGTGTAACTCTGTCAAAAAGTGCCTTGTAGTCTGCAAGGTGTTCCTCGTAAAGTGCGTCAAAGCCCTTGCTTACGGCATTTTCGATACGCTGATTTACTGTGGCTGAAGGGTTTACGCCTGTTCTGAACGTCGGATATTTATTTGAATAGTCGGTTGACGCTGTGAGATAGATATAAACCTCATCTGCGTGTTCGACCATTATGCTGTCTTTTGCGTCAATAAGCTCTCCGCCCTTGTTTACCACCTTGAAAACGGTGCAGTAGCGAAGTCCGTTATCCCATAACGCACCCTCATATGTGAGGGTATCACCGTTTGCCGTAACGCTTCCGCACTGGAGATTGTCAAGCGACAGCTTTACGCATATCCTGCGAGGCTTGTCAGAGCTTAGCTTAAGGCATATAACATTTGAAGGGTAATTTGCAAAAGCCTCTCTTTTATGAACTGCGCCCTGATATGTAAACTGTGTTGTGAATATAGAATTGTCAAGGTCAAGCGTTCTTGTATAATCGGTCGCCTGAGTTTCGTCTATATTGGAGAAGGTGAGCATCATATCGCATAAAAGCTGATAAGCACCGTATCCGTCCGTTGCACCTGTCAGATGGGGGAGAAGTGCAACCGCCTCGTCATACTTTCCGTCATAGAGAAGCTGCTGTACCTGCTTAACATACTCATAGCTGCCATCTATAATACCGCCGTTGTAATCCGGACGGCTTTCCGAAGGACCGCCTGCCCACAGCGTTTTTTCATTCAGCACTATTTTTTCCTTTGAAATGCCGCCGAAGAAACTTGCTCCCATATAGCCGTTTCCGATAGGCTGACATTGCTGCTCCCATTTGTCAAATTCGCCGGGAGCTGTAAACAGTATTTTGTTTTGCATAAGATTTCATACCTTTCTATAAGCGTTTTTAACGCTTAAAACCGCATTGGCAGAAGCCATGCGGTTTATAATACCACTATTATACATTAACCTGACACAAATGTCAACAACACATAGCCGATCGGTGTGAGTTAATCGAGTAAATATCTTGTTTCAAGCATTTTTGTGAGAAGCCCGAAATAATCTGTTCCAGCCGCCTGTGCCGCAATAAGCGTATTGTATTTCTACCGTATAAGTCTGTGTACCTTTCTCCTCAGCCACTTTTCGTAAACGTAGGAAAGCTGGCTCAGGCACACATCATAGCAGACAAATGTAAAGTTTCCGATAAGCCAGAAAGCAAGCACCGCAAACTGTCCGAATCCTGCGAAATCTTCAATAAGCTGTCCCATACCAAGCACGTTCAGAAGCAGTGCGTATATTGCAACAACAGGGACATTGAAACAAATAAAACGCAGAAGGAATGACAGCACAGCAGGCTTTACTTTGGTGAGCAGGTCACGGATAACGGGATAATATCCGAAGAATCCCGTGAACAGCAGCTTTGACTCTATATCCGGTGTCAGAAGCAGTGCAAGTAAAGCCACAGCCGCATAGCAAAGAAGCGCCCATTTCCTGCTTATTTCACGGTATATTATCCATACGACAAGACCTGCCACCGCAGGCAGTATATATACGCCTATCGGGATAAATCCGGTGCAGAACATAAGCACGATACATATAGCACTCAGTATTCCGCTCAGTGCAATGGCATAGCTTCTTGTCTTTTTTGTTGAAGGCATATTATACTTTTCTCCTTGCGTGTTCTGCGTAAAGCTCATTACTCTTTTCTTTACGCTCTCTGCCGTCACGGAGTATATCACGAAGTCTTTCGGTATCATCGTTGCCGATAGCGTCCCTGTACTCGCACAGATTGTCAATGATGGTGTTCAGCTCGAACAGCAGTGCTTCCTTATTGCAAAGGAACAGACTGCTCCACATATATTCGTTCAGCTTTGCGACACGGGTAAGATCCATAAAACTGCCTGCCGAGAAACCGTCTGCATTGAATAGCGACGGGCTTTTTACATAAGCGTTTGAAACAACGTGCGCCAGCTGTGAAGTAAAGGCTATGTTTATATCGTGCTGTTTAGGTGTTGCGGTTACGACCTTGCCAAATCCCATACAGCAGGCAAGCGTTGACAAGAGGTCGATAGCCATTTTAGGTGTGTTTTCCGAGGGTGTGATTATATAGCTTGCACCTTTGAACAGATCGTCGGTCGAATAGTCAAAACCGGAAAACTCACGGCCTGCCATAGGGTGACTGCCGACAAATATAACTCCGAGCGGTTCAAGTACCTCGGTACAGCGTGTAACCACATATTCCTTTACACCGCAGGAGTCTGTGACAATAGAGCCGGGCTTGAACTTGTCCTTGTGCTGTTTTACGAATTCAACGATAGTTTCGGGATAAAGGCAGAGCATAGTCATATCAGCGTCATTAAGTCCGTCCGCTGTTATTATCTCGTCTATTGCGCCGCTGTCGAGAGCCTTTCTGCATACCTCGCCGTCAGCGTCAAGTCCCATTATATGATGAAATGTATTTTTCTTCAGTGCCTTGCAGACAGAGCCGCCTATCAGACCAAGACCTACTATTGCTATTTTCATTTTTGTCCTTCTTTCAGTGCGTTAAACAATTATATCAGGCTGTTGATAAACCTGTAAATTTTTATTAGAAATGGGGTGTTTAGTGTTGCTTGCTCTGCTGGTTTTGCATCGTGCAAAACTTTTGGCAAGCAACCAAAGCATCCTTGCTTTGGG
>ERZ1027068.446-NODE-446-length-12803-cov-5.699482_pt1 | contig 12803 bp, 9 predicted proteins | sample MGYA00519420_ERZ1027068 | MGnify/ENA primary metagenome ERZ1027068 (study PRJEB26926, sample SAMN06164835) | human gut metagenome | biome: ENVO:00009003; feature: ENVO:2100002; material: ENVO:00002003 | host: Homo sapiens | place: USA | collected 2012 ...
AGTCTCGTGGGCTCGGAGATGTGTATAAGAGACAGGCGCTCCTTTGTGTTTTCTGCTCCATTTATACTATCATACTTTGCAATCGTTCCGCAATAATGTATACAGGGTTGGCTCTAAGTGAAATTCCCTGCACATGTTTTCCACTTCCGCTAAATATTTTTTCTTCGCAGAGGACGGTAAGACCGGGCGGTGGACCGCACGGATCAAAATATTTTTCGGTGTGTGTTCAAAGTCAATAAATTCCAGCAGCTGGGTTTTGTATCCGCAGCACTCCAAAAGATTCGCCCGGATCGCATCTGTTGTCAGCGCTGAAAAACGCTCTTTGATAATGCCGTATCTTGTGAGCAGGGAATAATCCTCACTCTGGATCTGCTTATTCACCTCATGCTGACAGCATGGTACGGAAAAAATCATTTTTGCATTCCATGTGATTGCATTGTAGAGTGCAAAATCAGTCGCAGTATCACAGGCATGGAGCGTCACGACCATATCCACGTCAAACGGCGTCTGAAATCCATTGATGTCACCTAGCTCAAAGCGCAGATTGTCATAGCCATATTTCTCCGCCGCCCGGTTGCATTTTTCGATGACATCTTTTTTCAGGTCGAGTCCAAGCATCTGCACTTTCATATGCCGGATCTCTGTAAAATAATAATACATGATAAAAGTCAGGTAAGACTTTCCGCATCCGAAATCAATGATGTGGATTTCCTCACCTTTATATTCCCGGATCGCATCATCGATCATCTCGATAAAACGGTTGATCTGGCGGAACTTATCATACATGGACTTTACTACTTTTCCCTCTCCGGTAAAAATACCCATATCCACCAGCGGAGGGATCACCTGTCCCTCATCCAAAATATAATTTTTCTTCCGGTTATGTTCTGTGACTGTGTCTGGTGCTTCTTTTGAAACTTTCGCCCTGAGTGTCACCGCACCTTTCTTCGAGATCAGAAGACTGTATTCTTTTTTCTCATCCCATGCATTCACCTGCAGGAATGTATCATGTATGGCTTCCATCAAAAAGCCCTGCAGATCTTCTGCGCCAAAATTATCGTGAAACACCTGTTTCTCTGTATACTTTGCCGCCTGATAGCCGTCGCCTTTCTTCTCCACCACGATCTTTTTGTACTGGCAGTCTTTCGCCATCGGCTTACTGATAATTATTTTCATGAGCGGATTTGCTGACAGCTTTTCGATTGCCACAATCCAGTCCTCATTCGCCTCAAATGTCTTTTCTTCTCCCTCTTCATTTGCGAGAATCACAAGACATTTTTCTTTTTCTCCCGGCTGCCGCTCTTCGCAGCCGTATTCTCCATCAAAAATCTGTTTTAGTTTCCACATGATCTATGCTCCTTACTGGGATTCGGAAATACATTCCTGTTCCAGCTTTATTCCTTTTTGTAACATATAAGTGATGAGTTTTCTCTCTTTGTCCGGCAGTTCCATTTTTTCTAACTGCATCAACCGCTTTTTGTCATTCTCTGTCAATGGTTTCGCATAATCCTCATACTTTTTCAATGTTTCAATGTCCATTTGAAACATTTGAAATGGGATCCCTGTTTTTCTTTTCAAGTGTTCTAAAATATAAAATCCGCCTGCATCCAGATCTCCAAAATGATAATATTGTGCATCCGGCAATTTCTGATAAATCTGCATCAGCAGATTTCGTCTGCTGTGGTTATGATAACCGCCAAGATAGATCACCAGACTGTGTTCCTGTTTAAAACGGTAAAAAGAAGTCAGATTTTCAATTGTGAATACTTTATCAATCGTCTGATCCGGACAGATATCCGGCGTATCCTCCTCACTCCCCACCGCAACAGCGATTCCTTCCGGGAAAGCACTGATATCTGCTGCCTGCTTCCCGGCGCTGTAAATCTGTACGTTTCCCTTCATATACACATAGCCCGGTGTTTTATAAATCTGATACTCCGCAAGAATTTCTTCATTTTCAAATCCTGTCAGTTCTTCATTTTCCTCCCGGAATATTTTACAGATTTTTGGGATCAGTGTCTCGAATACTTTGCTGTCATGAAAATGTTCTATGGAAAATTCCCTGATATAACATTCTTTCCTATTCTGCTCTACTTTATCTAAGGTGTCGATCAGTTGTTCTGTTTTCCTGTGATCCATGATATCGAGATATTCTTTTACTGACTGTTCTCTTTCCAGCCGCATTATCATGTGGGACAAAAAGCTTCTTGTTAGCTCACCCTGCGTTTTCTGATAAAACTGCTCCAAAATCTGTTTTGTACGTGCCTCGGCTTCCCTCTTCGGCTTCCTGCCAAGCTTCTCATATGCCTCTTCCACATGATTCTCACAGAGTACAAGCTTCTCGATAATATATCCGGGCTTCTGGTTTTTCCATGCGATCGCGACCAGTCCCTCACGCTCCATCTGTTCTGCGGCTGCGTGAATGGTTTCTATCTCAAGCGAGCTCTCATCGAAATACTTTGGCATCGTCTTCTTATTGAACGGAAATGCAATATGGATCGCTCTCTGGTTTTCTCCTCTGGAAAGCTTACTGTTTTCGTATTTGTCCAGAAGATAATTCAATATCTTATTTTCGACCGGATGCATAACGATACTCCTCCACGAAGCTTACTTTATCGTCTGTCAGTACTAATAATGTCTCCTGCATTTTCGGACCGATATACTGGATTTTATCCGGTGGCGCTGCAATCACGATCTGAAGCGGAAGTCTGTTCATAAACTCAAGAACTGCTCCGATCCTCTCATCATCCATATTGTTAAATGCCTCATCAAACATCACCAGCCCGATCGCCTCTCCACCGATATTATTATTGTATAACTGGACAAATGAGGCTGCTACCGTCACATAGAACGGTGTCTGTGTCTCGCCTCCGCTCTTTTCCTCACAAACCTTAGAGTAAAGAGAATAGCTGCCATCCTCATGTGTGATCTTAATATCATAATCCATATAGGTGCGGTAATCCGTAAATTCATCTAATGCCTTGATCCCATTGTCCTGATCCAGTGCAAGCTTTGAAAATAGTTCATCAATGACTTCCTTATGATTCTCATGAAACAGACCGCTGAAAATGGACTCTCCCTGCACTACATTAAAATCATCCATGATCATATCGTAATATTTTCCATAGCTTTTGCTCGGCAAATATAAAAATTCATATCTTTCATTGCTGAAGGTGATATCTTTCAATGCCTTATTGAGTTCTTTAAACTCTCCCTGTGCCTGCTTCATATTTTCCTGAAGCTTGGATAAAAACTGTTCCCGGAATTCTTCCTCTGCCGATAATTTTGCTTTTCTTACTTTTTCTTCATAATTCAGAAGCTCGGAGTTCACCAGTCTCTCCTGAACTGCCGCATATTCCGGATATGCTTCTAACGTAGCCGGTGCGCCAAAATCAAATGCCGTTTTGTAATCGTACATCGCACTTGTCATTTTCTTATCCGCATTCTCTTTTGTTGTATTATTCGCCTTACGTCTTCGGTCAAAATTCTGCCGGAACTGCTCTAATGTCTTATCACCGGTCTGTTTTTCGTATTCTTTCTTCCAGAACACGATCTCATTTTCTGCTTTCTGGGCAATGTCTGTGATCAGTTCATTCTTGTGTATGCACTCATCCTCGCACTCCACAAGCCTGTCTTTTGCATTGCTTATTTTCAGTTCGCAGGCTCCGCTTTCCCTGTCACTTTTGGAAATGTGGCTTTTCAGTTCCTCACACTCTTTCCGCATTTCATCCGCACGGATCTGCTTTTCGATCATGGTCGTATTCTGCTGCAGATTCCGGATCTCCGTCTCACATTTTTCAATCTCAAGTCCTGTCCTTTTCAGTTCTGATACAATTGTAATCCTATACTTCACATCTGTATCATCATCCCACTCGAGCCATTGCAGCGTCACTTCCATATGTGTCATACGGTCTTTGCATTCTATTTTCTGCCGGTTTAAATCCTCCTTTTTCTGCAGTGCCTGCTCATACTGGACTTTGAATGCATTCTTGCCGATAAATGGAGTTGTATAGATTTCCGGTCTGATCGCAGATGCGACATGATTCTGATAGCGCATGCAATTTGGTGTGATAGAAACCGGATACTGTTTTAATTCATCCACTCTCTTACACATATGTACCTTACCAAGAACCATATTCACATACCGCTTCGCATAAATACTCTTCGACTCCACAACTGTTGCCAGACTTCCTGCTGGTGCAATGTCATATTCCTCGAGTTTGCCGGAATTGATCAGTCCCACCGTATGCTTTCTTTTCTCTTCTCAGTTTTTCGTAAATACCAAGGGCAATGTCAAAATGTTCCGGCTCTACCAACACATAAAATCGCTGTGTATTCAGATAGCCCTCCACTGCATTTCTCCATGTCTCATCCATGATTTCTAACATTTCACACAAAATCCTCGGCTTTGCCGTCCTTCCGATCTTGAGCAATTCCTGCTCCACACGCGACATCAGAAGCTCGACTGCCGGGGGATAGGAAAACCGGTGCTGTTTCAGATTACTGATCCGCTGCTCTGTCTCCTGCAGGTCTGCTGCGATCTCATTCAGCCGGCTTTGGATCTCTAAATTTTTCCTCTGCAGTTTTGTACTCATATGCTTCTTGTAAGCGATCGCCCGGTCAATCAGTTCCTGCGCACTAACAACGTCCTCCGTATCCTTCAGCCGGTGCAGCAGCTCATCATACTGCTTCATGCATTCATCCACATCCGGTATTTCAAGCAGTCTTTTTACTTTCTGTCCTGCTTTTTTTCCGCTCTCTAACAGTCTTTTCTTTTCCTGATATTGTATTTCTTCTTTTTCCTGTAATTCTTTCAGATATTTTTTCTGCTTTTCCAACGTCTGGAAATCTGAGTTGGCGTTCAGTTCCGCTAAAAGCAGTGTGCGGACTTCCTCCTTATTCTCCAGTTCCTTTTTCATGCTGCTGCACTTTGCATTCAGCTGTTCCAGACGGTAACTTTCGCGCCTGATTTCATCCTGCAGAACGCCGATCTGTTCTTTGGTCAGATCCAGATCCGACTGTGCCATAAAATATTCATACATCCGGTCAGATTGTATACAATCCACCACTGCTTTGTGGTGGCATTCGATCTCTGACAGTTTTTCAATTCTGTTTTTCACACCCTCCAGCGTTTTTTCCAGCTCCTGATAGCTTCTTACATTTTCGCGCAGATGATCAATATTGACTTCTTTTTCATCCAGCACATAGGAATAGACAAAATCCTTGATATCATCAATTGGTTTAAATGCCAGTGCCTTTGGAATCAGCTGGAAGAACTTATCCTCGATTCTTCCAAAACGCTGTTTCATCATCTTTTTGCCTTCCGCATTCGTCTTTGCAAATAATTTGATGTTTTTATTGTTAAACGACCTGAATTCTGTGATGGTCCGTGGTCTGTTTCCGATCTTAAACATCTCATCCTCTAACATCACATTGTCCATGAGATAACGCACGACTGTCTCCTGCCCTTCAGTTGCCGAATCGATCACTGCCCCGATGACAAAATACTTTTCCTTGCTCTCCTCATAAAATTCCAATGCGACATGCGCACTGATCTCTCCGGTTCTCTCATAAGGATGATTTTCACGTCCGGTCTTACACCGGATATAACCGGTCAGCTTTCTCTTGCCGTTCTCATGGGCAGCCTTATTAAAATGATTTGTGGAGCAGGTCACAACAAATTGGATTGCATCTAAAAGTGTGGATTTTCCAGCTCCATTTTCGCCGGAAATCAGAGTTGAGTCCCCAAAATCTATCGTAACATCCGAGAAACGATGCCAATTAATCAGTTTCAGTCTGGTCAGCTTCTTCATCTTTTAATTTTCCTTTCCTATAACTGTCAACTTTTTCATAGACACTTTTGATGTCCTCAACCCGCACTGCCATCAGGATGGAATTATAGATCAAAACTCTGGACTCCTCATTTTTCAGATCCGATTCCAGCAGCTCGTCAGCTGATATCTCCGGAAAAGACGAAGCGCATTTCCCATCGTTGTCTTATCGATCATTTTGTCACGGATCTTCAGGCTTAAAAACTTGTCCTGAATATCGCCCAGATTCACAATGACTTCATCACTCACAGACAATTCTCTTTTTTTCTCATCAAACAAAATGCGCAATATCAGCAAAATAACGGACTCATATAATTTTAAATTCTGCCGGTTTGTGTTCAGGGCATTCGTGAGCTGCACCACTCCGTATTCGTCATTCATTTCTAATCTGTAACCAAGCACTCCCAGTAGTTCTTCAAATTTTTCTTTGTACTTTTCTATAAAATAAAAGTCACTTCTTGTTGCCTGATTCTGCCTGCATATGAAACATACATTAATCAGTTTATTACATATTCTGCGGAATTCATCCTGATCCTTCTGCAGCATGCCATTTAATAAATCCATTCTGCTCTCCCTCTGCTATGCGCTGTCAGCGTTTTATGATTGCAAAATCCGGGAAATCAAACTCTCCACTGATTTTATTCGCACCTTCTGCCTTTTCAATCCGATATCGCATCTTTTTTCTGGAACCATACAGTCTGACATAGATCAGCCTGATAAAATCATCCATTGTTTCCATCGGAAGCTCAGACGCATAGATTTTTTCCCTGTCTCCTAATTGTTCTTCTACAAACCGCTCTATCCGTTCCGGGCTTAAAATGCGCTGCATCTTTTCGGTCATCTTCCGAAGCTTTTCCTGCCGGAGTTCCACATCCGGCATTACTTCTGTCAGTTCCTGCGGATGAAACTCTTTCTTTCCCTCGATCGGGCTGTAAAACGATTTCTCATCAATAAAACTGCTTCCAAACAGCCTCACCAGATTGTCCAGATACTCGATCTCATAAATCCCATTCAGATCCAGCTGGCTCTGTTCCATCTGCTCTCCAATGTATAAAAGGATTTCTTTCATCTGTCCTCTGACATCTTCCGTCCCTGCCAGCAGAAACTTTGCACGGTTTATCGCCGCCCTCTGGTATTGTGTGTTTTTCCGGTTGATCTCTGCCAGAATATCATCCATATTCCGGAACGCTTCCACAATCTCATGCAATGTCTGATATACCAGTTCTTCTGCCTGCCCGACCGGTATCTCCCGGATCGCTGCCAACTCTTCCGACGTCTTTGCGATATAACGTGAGCTATGCCCATTTGCTTCCAGCCGCTCTATGATCTCCGGCCGGAACTTTGACACATTGTCTGAAGTCAGTAATCTGTGGTAAGCTTTATCTACAATATTCGTAATATAATCATTAAACAGCGCATTCATAATCTCCGCTACGGTCTTATGCTTTGTCAGTTCATCAATGTAATGCTTGATATTCGAATTGAGGTTCTTTAGTCCTGTGATCAGCATATCCGTATTATCCCGGATCTGCTGTAACACAACAGCCGGATGATCCGTATTGGTCCGCACAAGACTGTAAATGGTATAAATATAGCCCTGATATTCCACCTTTCGTCCGTCTGAAATCTCAAGAAGCGTTTTCATGACTTTTACGGCATAATCATAAAAATTGACTCTCTGCACATAACTCTTATCCGTCTCAACCTCAAGCCAGCCGTACTTCTCCAATAAGCGCAGCATCTCATTTGCCTTTTTTCTGGAATCCATGCCATTTATGTCATCTTCCTCAAATTCCGCTGCCTGATTCTGTTCAAAATAAAACTGTAATTCATCCACAAGGATTTCTCTCTCGATCCCAAAGGAAAGCTGTGCACTCATTGCCTGAAACAACCGGCACAGACAGTCCCAATATACAAGTCTGTTCGGCGATGCCAGCGGTGTGAAAAATTCTTTTGGAATAATACCAAATAATGGATTGGTCTGCTGTGCCTGTGCGTCATCCATATCTGAAACTCCTGTCCTTCCCTCTATTATGCCATGGTGATCCGCTCAATTTTGCAGGAATGTTTTTTATAATCGTCCTTCTTTAACTCTTTGCTCTCATAATTGATCCCAACAAGTATCACTTCGCCCCTGTAATCCTTCAGGCTTTCGACATACTGTTTTCTTTTGATCTGTGTGATCGCTGCTTCCGCTGTCTGATTCCATTTCAGCTCTACAACGATTGCCGGTGTCTGTGTCGTTTTTCTTGGAACAAACACCATATCTGCAAATCCTTTTCCTCCGGCAAGTTCCCGGTATACTACATAATTCTTCTTCGCTGAATAATACGCAAGTGCGATCACACATGCCAATGAATTTTCATCATTATAGGCAAGTATGGATGTATTCTCCTGATGTGCATTCTCTATCATCCGGGCAACCGTTTCTTCCTCACCGCGGATTGTGGCTGCAAGCAGCTCTTCGGATTTCCGGATTGCGTCCATAACCGGTTCCCAGCCACCATCTTCAATACAATTAATAAATTCCTTCTGTACTTCCTGATTCGGGATATGAACGGTACATGTATCAAAATCATAAGTCAGATATCCCAGATGTACCAGAAGTGTCAAGACATCATCTGCACTTGCAAATGTAGTCATATCATTCTGAAATTTATCTGGATTTATCTCAATAGAACTTCCCGCAATCAGTCTCGTTACAAGTTCTTTCAAATTATACATATCCATCTGGATATACTTTTTTAATGCCTCATAAGTCTCTGTTTTGGTCCAATAGCTGTCAAAATCATGTCCTGAAAGTGACATTACGACTGATCTCGGATTATAAATCTGTATCCCTTTTAAATCATAACCGTCATACCACTGTTTCATTTTATCATATGACATGTCATACTGCGGGCACAATTCCTGCACTTCCTGCTCCGTAAATCCTGTAAATTCTGCCAGCTCACGCTGATTGGTCATGGAATATTCATCAAACATATTAAGGGCAGAATGTTCTCCATATTTTTTAATCGGAAGGATTCCGGTCATATAAGCCAAAATGCAATAAGGCTGGTTCTTTAACAAATCTCTCAGGAAATTCAGATACAATTTTTGTGCTTCTGTATCTTCCCCTTTTACACGGAAAATGCAATCCCACTCATCAATAATAAAAACAAAAAAGCTGTGTGTCTGTGCATAAATCTCTTCTATCACAGACACTAAGTCTTCTTCGTAGTACGTCACATCTGCAAATTCCCGCTTCAATTCGCGTGTTACTTTTCGTGAAAGCAATTCCAACATCTCATGTATTGTCTCTGTCCGCCCCAAAAACTGCTGGATGTTTAAATGAATGACATTATATTTATTTAAATGTTCTTTAAAACTGCTGTCATCTGCTATTTTAAAATTTTCAAACAATTCCTTCGAATCGCAGCCTTTGCTGTAATATGCCACCAGCATATTGGCTGCCATTGATTTTCCAAAACGCCGTGGTCTGCTGACACAGATGTTTTTATGTTCACCAAAAAGTTGTGAATTTGTAAATTTAATCATCTCAGTTTTATCAACATATATTTTAGAATGAATCGCTGCATTTCGAAATTCTTCATTCCCCGGATTCAAATAAAGTCCCATTTTGACCTCCTTTGCTGTGACGATCAGTCCACGATCAACACTGTCTTTCCTTCAAATGCAAAACCGTACTCTTTAATCTGATCTTCTGTAATTCCCTTCATTCTCAGTTCTTCGCTGTATTTTCTTTCCCGAATCTGTGTGATCGCAGACTGCGCTGTCTCTTCCAGACTTTTTTCTTTTCTTGTGCTGCGCACTTTAAATTCCAGAATCACTGCGTTATCCTTTCCCGGGTTCTTTGGTTCAAGCATGACATCATATCTTCCAAAACCACTTTCCCGGTTCGATTTCAGATAATATCTGTCCTGCAGATCAACAAGCAATCCTAACACAAATCCATGATAAAACCGTTCCGGTTCTGCTCCCGATGCTCTGTCTCCGGTATCAAAATAACTGAATGTCTGCAAGGCCACCCGGTTCATATATTCATTCATCGCATCCACATCACCGGCAAACATTGCTTTAATAAAGTCGTTGTAATCCGGTCTCGCCATTGCGAACCAGTCATGAATCATTCGATGGAACATCAGTTTCACTTCCAGATTCGTAAGTGCCAGCTGATACTTTGGCTCAGTTCCCTCCGGAATATCCTTGTACTTTTCATAAGAGAGGACTTTTAAGTAACCACTTGCCAGCAGAAGGCTCCACACTGCCTGCTCATTACCGTTGAGCTGATCATAAACAATCTGTTCATCAATTTCTGACCATATACACTCTCCGCAAAGCAGCTTTTCGAATTTACTCTTGATATTGCGGTTTCCCTCACGGACTAATTTTGCCACCAGACTGTTTGCACTTGTATTTGCCCAATATGTTGTGTACTGCTGTGAATCAAGATAATTTAAAATTGACCACGGATTATAAATATCTTTATATTCCCCGAAAATAAAACCATCATACCATCTTTTCACTTCGCTCTTTTCACTGTCTAATCCGCACTTTCCCAATGCTTCAAAGACCTCTGGCTCTGTGAAACCAAATGTTGTGGCATATTCATCAGATGTCGTTGTAACTACTTTCAGATTATTTAAATCGGAAAAAATAGACTCCTTACTCACCCGTGTGATGCCTGTCATAATACCACGTTCCAATGCCGGATTTGTCTTGAAAGTTGAATTAAAAAGGCTTCTTGTAAATGTCACCAGTTCATCCCAGTAACCATCTACAAAAGCTTCCTGCATTGGAGTATCATATTCATCCAATAAAATGATCACTTTTTTCCCATAATATTTATATAAAAATCCTGATAAATAGTTTAACGAAAGCGTAGCATCTACATAGTCCATATGATTCATGATTTTCTTATACAGATTCACTTCTTCCTTAATCAAAGCATTGCTCTCTGTTATAAAATCAAATTTGAAATATAATTGTGCAATAAGGTCGCAGATTTTCTTTTGTGTCAATTCATAGGTTGGTTCTTTTATATTTGCAAATGAAAGACTAATGACCGGATATGTTCCCTGCAAATTGCGGTATTTCTCGTCATTCCAGATTTCCAGCTCCTCAAACAGATCAGATCGTCCCTCATATTCCATTGAGAAAAACTGCTCCGTCATGCTCATGGTCAACGTCTTTCCAAAACGTCTTGGTCTCGTGATCAGTGTAACACTGTCACCACTATCCCACCATTCCTTTAAAAAGGCTGTTTTATCCACATAAAAATAATGGTTTTCTATCAATGTTGAAAAATCCTGCACTCCAATTGCAACATTCACTGACATATTCTGCCTCCTTTTTGCTATCTTTGAAGAAAGCCTTTAGACTTATTATAATCTAAAGGCCTTGTGATCATCCTATGATATTTACTTTAAAACAATCGAAAGGCTCTCGCATATGCCATATGAAATGAATATTCGCCGCCCTTCTTTACTTCAGGCTGCATGTTTGCATAATTACGTTCCTTATATGACCAAAACATTTTATTCTTCCGCTTGCCATTTGGCAAAGTTTCATATATTTTATAACAAATGATATTCGTATCATATAAAAGCTGTAAGGCTTCACTCGCAGTCTCCATAAACGGTGGAATCTTCCGTCCTAATTCTCTTAAATACTTTATATATTCTAAATGTTTTTCCTCAAAAAATTTATAATTGAAATTTCTATGCCCCTGAAAATAATCAAAGAATATACTAAAATTATTATAATCTGAATCATCCATATAAATTAACATATAATCTTTCAATTCGCCTTTTAAATACGTCGAATAATTGGATAAAATACCTTCAAAATCAGAATGTTTAAACTGCGTACCACTTGTTGCATCAACCATCTCGTTTAACATGGTTAAAATATCTCTTGGTTTGTATAAGGAATACCTCAAGAATTCAACAAACGGATTATCTGGTGCTTTCCATTTTTCCTGATATTCCACCTTGTATGGAAAATAATAATTCCAGCATTCTCCCAGTTCATATGAATAATCCTGCTGCTTCATAAAATAATCGTCTGCAATCTTAAATAACTTTGAATCAATATATTTGCGATAAGAAGTTACCCAATTTAACAACACCGAATTATTTCTAAGCTTCTGATTCATATTATGAACTGGCATTTTATACATAATGTCCGGTCGGATCAGCAACATAATTTTGATCTGTTTCTCTTTCAGGAATGATTGATTCATTTCTAAAACTGCATTTACCAGTCCAACCAAACACTCAAAATACTGCTCATTATCAATATCTCTTGGTCTTGCATCAATGCCATCCACAAACAAAATCGTTGGTTTTTTCAAATTAACACTCATAAATGCTCTTTCAAAACCATCTCTTATCTTCAAAAGACTAATCTGAAAACTCTGTTCCACATACTTCTGGGACGTTTCCGCAGATGCCTTAGTTCCAGTTGAAAACAGCCCCTGTTTCATCATCGAATTAATAGATGCAGAGGCATTGTCAACAAATTCAAAGGCATTCACAAATTCCGGTTTAAAAGCATCACTATAAAAAACATCAATTGCCTTCGATAATTGTTTATACTTCATGCTGCTGAAAAAAGTCTCACCATATTCTTTTCTGATCTTTTCTGCAAGAATCAAATAAATCAAATTGATCCATACATCTTTGAAACTTGAAAGTTCCAATGCTTTCTGTCTTTTCATATTAAGAAATCTCTGATACAGCGTATTTTCCACAAGTGAAATGGAACAAAAACTATTTATCTTATCAGATTTCGACATATACACCGAATATGCTGTTTTTCCAGATCCTTTTTCTCCAATCAAAAAATATTTATCCGGTTTGCAAATTTCTTCTACAATATCGTCTACCAAAAATATTTTTTCAAACAGATCTGTATCTTCCTGTCTCTTATACACATCTCCGAGCCCACGAGACTACGCTGCATCTC
>ERZ1027068.489-NODE-489-length-11904-cov-7.398515_pt1 | contig 11904 bp, 8 predicted proteins | sample MGYA00519420_ERZ1027068 | MGnify/ENA primary metagenome ERZ1027068 (study PRJEB26926, sample SAMN06164835) | human gut metagenome | biome: ENVO:00009003; feature: ENVO:2100002; material: ENVO:00002003 | host: Homo sapiens | place: USA | collected 2012 ...
CAACCTTAAGCGTATCAATGTCGCCCTTAACTGTGTATGTGTATGACGGAGTTTTACCATCGGTAAATGAAATATCTGCCTTTGTCTGAACAGGCTTAGGCTGTTCAGGAGTTGAAGCCTTTACATAACCGTCAGCGCCATATGTGCCAACAAGTTCAGCATCGGAATATAACGCAATTGATTCTACAGCAAAAGCATTATCCGCAACACCTGTTACCATAAGCTCAAATGCGCCGTTAGGTCCGGGTGTGAACTCTACAGGAACTTCAAATGCGCCTGTTTTTTCAAATACAACATCTTTGCTTTCCTGCTTATCAGATTCAGTACCGCCGAATGTCTTCTGAATCCAGTTGTCTTTCGTAGCGTCTGTCTTTACTATAACTGCACCGTTGTTCCAGCCATAGTTGATGTCATAGACATTCATGTTGAACACTACCTTGTTAACAGCAGATAAATCATCTGATGTTATATCAGCGCTCTTTACAGAGTAGCTTCTCGGGTTGACCCAGTTGTCATTCTTTAACTTGTCAGCTAAAGGAGCTGCAAATGCGCTTACTGCAAGTGAAGAAACTGCGATTGCAGCAGCGCAAACACTTGCTAAAGTTTTTTTAAACTTCATTTTTTTGTCCTCCATAAAATATTTTTTTAGCTTTTAAGCTATTCTTAATCATACTATATCGCAGTTTTTTTTACAAGTGTCATTTTGCACAAAAAAGACTTTTTCGTTTTGGTGAAACGATATAAACAGTAATGCGATTTTGTGCCTTTACAGCATTAAATTTGAAAATATGCCAACTTATATGATAAAAACCCCTCCGCCATAAGCGGAGGGGTCATATGCTCTTTAATTCAAAGCGTTAAACCGTTTAAAAGCAATTACTTGCTTCTCTTCTTAAGAACGATACCTGTTGTAGCAACTGCTGCTGCTGCGAGAACTGCAGGGATAACTGCTACTGCAGCACCTGTAGGAGGGTTAACGGGCTCGCCTGAGCATTCGCCGGGGTTAACAACATCGCCTGAAGATTCACCGGGCTCAGCAGGATCTTCTGTTTCACCGGGCTTAGTAGGCTCTTCTGGTTCACCGGGCTTAGTAGGCTCTTCTGGTTCACCGGGCTCTACTGCAGCTTCTTCATCGTTGATTGTTAATGTGTACTGAACGCCATTATATGTATCCCAGCTTAAGCAGTAGAAATCAACTACAGCACCCTTAACAACGGGGATAGAAATCTGACCACCGTCAGCGCCGACAGTGCCTACCCATGTTTCGGTGCCAACGCCGTCTTTAGTATCTCCAACACCATCACCGTTTACATCCCAAGCCCATGCTATGCTTGCACCGCCCCACTGATAGTACTTAACTGTACCGTCGGGGTTCTTAACAGCAACGCCTGCAGAGCACCAATCGTTCCAACCTGATCCAGCTGCTGCTGCATCAGCTGAAAGTGCAACATCAACCTTAAGCGTATCAATGTCGCCCTTAACTGTGTATGTGTATGACGGAGTTTTCTTATCGGTAAATGAAATATCTGCCTTTGTCTGAATAGGCTTAGGCTCAGCAGGCTTTTCAGCGTCTGCTGCCTTAATTTCTACTTTCGAGATAGTAGTTTCATTGTAGCCTTCAACCTTCATGTATGAAGCATCAGCTAATGATTCGATGCCCATCTTTTTAAGAATATCAGCAACAGTAACAGTAAGAGTACCCTTACCTACTTCTGCCTTGAAATTAGCTGATGCCCAAGTGCCTATTTCATCGATAGATGCACCAAATCCTATGTCGTCCCAACCATTGGGGCTGTCATACTCTACAACAAATGTTGTATCAGTATCTTTGAGAAGTGCTAATTCGTCTGCATTAAGCTCTTTACCTAAGTTAATATCTGCAGCGAAAGCACTTACTGCAAGTGAAGAAACTGCGATTGTAGCAGCTGCAATACTTGCTAAAGTTTTTGTAAACTTCATTTTTTTGTCCTCCATAAAATATTTTTTTGCATTTAAGCTATTTCTAATCATACTATATCGCAATTAGATTTGCAAGTGGCATTTTGCACAAAAATACATTTTTGTTTTGGTGAAACAATATAAACATTAATGGGATTTTGTACGTTTACAGCATTAAATCTGAAAATACAACAATTTGTATAACAAAAAACTTAGCATTAAGCTAAGCTCCGGTTCTGTTATTAACTGTTTTTGTAAAATCCGTTTCATTTGTATGTGTTGCAAACGTTACAAACGACACATTTTCTTTATTCTGCTCCGTTTATTATGTTCCCCTTGACTAACCGCCCCGTTTAATGTACAATATAATAGAGGAAATATGCAGACAGCACGCACTTCGTGCCATATATTCTGCTTCCCGGCAGTCAAAAATCAATATATGGTTATACTGCACAAAAAACATTCTTATTTTTTTACTTATCCGATACACAGAATTTTCATTTCGAGTGAAACTTTTTCTGAAATTCAGCCTACTACAAAGTAGGTGACAAAGTGAGGTGAGCCGATGGGCGCAGAGATTCACGGAGGTCACGAGAATAACGAAGAATATTTCAACCGTGTCTACAACGAAACCTGCAGATCCGTTTCCCGTTTTGTAGTCAGCAAATGCGGAAACAGAGAAGATGCGGAAGATATTATTCAGAACGTCTATACACGTTTCTTCAAGCGCATAAGCGAAAAAGGACACGAGGACATCGAAAGCCCCGAGGCTTTCCTTATAAATATAGCGAAGTTTGAATGCCGCACCTATTTTTCGGGCAGGAAGAAGGATGACAAGGTTTCCTCCTTTTCCGACTATACCGAAGAAGAAATGGTCGCTATCGAACGGGAGATGTCCAAGCCTCAGCAAAGACTTGAGGACGTTATCAGCAACAAGATTGTTGCAAAGCAGATTTTCGATGACATAATGAAGACCGATGAACTGACAGGTCAGATATTCTATCTTCATTTTGCGTGCGATATGAAGCTGGAGGACGTAGCGAAGGCGCTTGATGTCAAGCTGTCTACCGTTAAAAACAAGCTCTATCGCACAATAGAAAGACAAAAGAAAAAATTCAAATTATAACGACTTACGGAAGGGGGCTTTCAGATGAATACAAACGATTTTTACAAAGAACTGATGAGCGAGTATTCGTTTGATTACGAGAAGATAAGAAAAGCCGCTATGGGTAAGTCTGTACAGGCTAAAAAGAGCAGGCTGAAAACGGTTTGGCTTTCTGTGGCAGGTGCCGCAGCCGCCGTAGCCATCACATTTTCAAGCGTCGCCCTGCTGAATTCCGGCAGTCCTGTTGTTGTTTCACCGACAACCTCGATAAGTGCGGAAGACCGTTTCAGAATGGCTATGGAGGCATACAGCAAGGCGGAAGAGAACACCGAAGATGTTTTCCTTTACGTTACCTTCAGAAATTCAGTAACGCCCGAAGAAATGCAGAGCATTTTAGCTAAGGCAGACAGCAAGGGCAACATCCGTGTTACAGAGGTTTATCTTTCCGATAACACAAAGGTAAAGGGCAGCGAGGCTATCGCCGCATTATTCGAGGAGAACGCTAAGGATATTACAGCAGTAAAGGTATATTGCCCCGGCAACTTCCTTATAAAGCTGACAGCGCTTGACGGTGTTTACCTTGTCGAAACAGAAGATTCCTTCTCAAAAGATGATTTTTCTGCGATAGATACAAGCAGCGAGTACGATTACTACCCCGACTACAGCACAACCGAGCCGGTCACACCGCCCGATGCTGTTCCCGGAGATACGACTAACGTAGCCGAGTAAAAATTTCTCCCTATATATTAAAATAGTATACCGCCTGTAAGACTTAACGGTTTTACAGGCGGTTTTTGCATTCTGCAAACGCCGTGTAATCGTTTTAACAAAATTAGCGGATAAGTCTGTTTGGCTATTGACTTTTTTCGTGAAAACCATTACAATATGATTGACACAATAAAAAACGGCTGTCAGCATATCAAAAAAAACGGCAGTCAAGGAAAGAAAGGTATCTATGAAGAAAAGAATGCTCGCCGCTATTTTAAGCGGCATAATGGTGATAACGGGAATTTCCGCTTGCTCGGGAAATGCCGCAACATCATCTGAAAACAGTTCGGCTTCAACAACAACAACTACCACAACAAAGGCGGAAACGACAACCACGACCGCCGCAACCACTACAACCACAACGACCGCAACACAGAATCCGGAATCTGCACCTGCCGAAACAAAAGGTGACTCTGTTCAGTTCTCGCAGAACTTAATGCCCGGCTGGAACCTCGGCAATCAGCTTGAGTCAAACTCCGACGGAACACCGAGCGAAACAGCGTGGGGCAACCCCGTAATTACCGAAAATCTCATCAAGCAGGTAAAGGCACAGGGCTTCAAGTCTATCCGTATCCCCGTATCATATCTTTCGAAGATAGGCGCAGGCCCCGACTACACTATCGACTCAAAGTGGCTCGACAGAGTGCAGGAAGTAGTCGATATGTGCATTGATAACGGACTTTACGCTATAATCAACGTTCACGGCGACGGCTACTACAGCATAAAAGGCGGCTGGCTTCTCTGCGGCGAACCCGCTTCCGAGCAGGAGACTATAAAAGCAAAGTACGAAAAGGTCTGGGAGCAGATAGCAAATCGCTTCAAGGACTATGACGATCACCTCGTGTTCGAGTCAATGAATGAAGTGTTTGACGGATCATACGGCAACCCCAAACCCGAATACTACAACAACATCAACGCATACAATCAGATTTTCGTTGATACGGTAAGAAAAGCAGGCGGCAATAACAACAGCCGTTATCTGCTTATCCCCGGCTGGAACACAGATATAAACTTCACAACAGGCGACTGCGATACATATACAATGGAAGCAAAGTTAGTTATCCCGAATGACAGCAGGATAATGGTTTCCGTCCACTACTACACCCCGTGGGAATTCTGCGTAGACGAAGGCAAAGATACCTTCTATAAATGGGGCGACTCGGTCAAGAAATTTGTAAAGCGCAGACAGAGTGAAACGCTTGTAAACAGACAGTTCGATAAGCTCTACAATGCGTTTATCAAGAACGGTTACGGCGTTGTAATAGGCGAGTACGGCGCAAACGACAAGACCTCAAAGGATAAGAGCAATACTACATATCGTGCATATTTCGCAGAGTATGTGAATTATGCCGCTCATCAGAGAAATATAGTTACTGTTTACTGGGATAACGGCTATAACGGTAATCACGGCTTCGGCTTATTCGACCGCACAGAGTGCACAGTAACCCAGCCCGAAATAATCAAGAGCATCATAAACGGCGCCAAGGCGACAACAGCACCCGCCGCACCTACAGAATAAACTTAGCCGAAGACTGAAAAAATTTGTATAATTTTCCGCTTGCTTTTTCGGAAGAAATGTAGTATAGTAGTCTTTACAAAAAGAAGAAAGGAATGATACTTATTATGAAGAAATTAACCTCTGCGGTTACAGCCGCAGCAATGTCGATATTACTGGGTATTACCTGCTTTGCCGAAGAAATCGGCGCAAGCACAGTAGTCGGAGCAAGCAGCGGCAACACAAACACAGGCGTGACTTTTGATATGACAGCGATCATTATCTGCGTTGTCGCACTGGTAGTTTTAGTTGCAGTCGGTGTTATTACATTCATCGTCAGCAAGAAGAAAAAGAATAAGTAATTTCTTTGCGAGCCTCCCACACAGGAGGCTCGTTCCAGTCTGTCGAAAAACTTCTATCGTTGATAAAAATGGGGTCGCAGGGGCGAAGCCCCCGACAGGGACTAGGGGCGGTAGCCCCAGTAATATAGCCCCTTTCCGGGGGAAAGGGGTTTGGGGATAGGGATTGAGGACAAGCACTTTTTTGAAAAAACATACTTTTCCCACCATCTGCGAGCCTCCCACACAGGAGGCTCGTTCTTCTTTTCACAATATCACCATAAACTTTCAGCAAAGCTACACCATATCCCCCTGTTTATCAGCATAAAATGGAAAATATTCACTTGACTTTTTGTGCTTTTTGGGATATACTATATTGTGTACAAAGAAACAACAGTACATCTCAGACGACAGCAGTACAGCGTTACTCTACTGTCGCACGGAGGGTAAAAATGAAAAGATACGCAGTCACTTTGTTTATTGCGGCGCTTGCTTTAGCTTTGGTGCCGGCTTTAAGCGGATGCGGCTCGGATAACACATCATCGGACAATTCAACACCAGACATAACATCAACAACACCGCAGAGTACCGACTCAGAACCTTCGTCACAGCAGACAACGGTATCGGATATAATATCGCTCCCGGAAAGCTCTGATAACAGCAGTACAATAAATGACCTTCGCACTCAGATAGTGTCAACCGCCGAGGCTCTTGTCGGAGTCGATTATGTCAGCGGTATGGCAACGCCTGAGCAGGGCTTCGATAATTCGGGACTTATATACTATGTCCTTCGTGAAAACGGCTTTATCAATTGTCCGAGAGGAACAGCCGCACAGAAAGAAATGGGTACAACCGTAGCGCTCAGCGAGATTGAGCCGGGCGACATCCTTTTCTTTACCGATAAAGATTCAGAAACAGGCGAGATGATTGACTTCGCCGGAATATATACAGGCAACGGCCAGCTTATTTACAGCCCTTATCCGGGTGAAAAGGTAAAGTTTGCCGACCTTAACAGCTCTTATTGGCAAAACTGCTTCAGCCGTGCTGTAAGAGTTGCTTAAAACCGATTATGACATTGTCCTTCATATAAAACTACAGGAATGCCGTCTGCTTTGCAGACGGTGTTTTTGTATATTTTGGGGAATAACTGCGAAAAGAATCGATTTTGTCACCTTTTTGTAACCGTTGTAACCGTTTTGTAACCATTTGTAACCAAATTGTTACCATATTGTAACCGAATTTTAATTGCTTTTTGCTTTTTTTGTGATATACTTAAATCAAGGACAGAGAACAATATAAAACGATAAAGCAAAGGTCGTGATATTATGAAAAAGAAACTATCGTTAATCTTGGCAATGTTTACAGTTTTGGCTTTGGCTTCACTTACCGCTTGTTCCGGAAACAATTCTCCGTCCTATGAAAGCGGAAATGATCCGCAGAACAGCACTCAGAGTTCCGTAGCGGAAAGCTCTGACAGCTCTTCCGACAACACATCGAGTGAGGATAACTCCTCTGATGATACGTCAAGCGAAGACAACTCTTCCGACAACACATCGAGCGAGGATAACTCTTCCGACAACACATCGAGCGAGGATAACTCTTCCGACAACACATCGAGCGAGGATAACTCCTCCGACAACACATCAAGCGAGGACAACTCTTCCGATAATACGTCGTCAGACAGCACCGAGCCGCCCGCTCCCTCAGAAAAAGGTGATGCAATAGCAAAGTCGGCTTATGATATGCTCGGTAAACCATTCACTGAGGGCGGATACAGCGCAGAAACAGGTTTTGATAATTCGGGACTTATCTACTATGCGCTGACATCAAACGGTGTCGATTGTCCCAGAGGACTTACCGCACAGAAAGAAATGGGAACTGAAATAGCTCTTGAAAAGCTTGAAAAGGGCGATATAGTTTTCATAAAGGACGGCGACTCGTTCTTTGGCGGTATATATACCGGAGATGACACGATAGTGTTCAGTCCGTATCCGGGACAGAAAGTCCGCACCGCAAGCATGAAGTCGGTATATTATACCGACAACTTCTTAAAGGCTGTAAGAGTGGATTAAACGCTTTTATTGCAATTTTCCTTACTTTCCTAACAATTTCGCAACGCTTTGAAACAACGCATTTCAGTTATAGCAACGCACAGAAAAATCATACTACCGCATATATCTTCCGCCTTGCTTTATCACACTAATTTTTCCGTAACATTCCGCAGCATTTTGCAACGCATTAACATCATCATATAACATCAACACATCGCTGCATAGCAGCAAATTCTCCTCTCTTATATATTATGCCCCCTCGGACAACCGAGGGGGTAAAATCTTTTTGTGTTTAATTGCTTTTTTGCTTGATTTTCACTGTTCAAACTGTTACAATAAGACTAACAATTCATATTCAGCTTTAAAGCCGAAAGGAAACACAGATATGAAAAAACGCAGAATTCTATTCAACGATAACTGGAGATTCACCCTCACCGAACCGGACAGCGACGGAAAGACGCTTGAAAACGCACATTGGTATAATGTTGAGATACCGCACGACTGGCTTATAGGCGATACGGCAAACCTCTACAAGTCCGGCTGTGGCTGGTACGAGAAGTATTTCACCGTAGATGCTCTCGGAGAAGACGATTGCTATATCCTGATCTTTGACGGTGTATATATGGATACTACCGTCTATGTAAACGATAAGGAAGTCGGCAAGTGGAAGTACGGCTATACAACCTTCAGCTTTGATATAACCGGTGCTCTGAAAAACGGCGAAAACCGCATTTTAGTCAGAGTAAACCATAAATCCCCGAATACCCGTTGGTACAGCGGAGCCGGAATATACAGAAACGTGTGGCTCAGAAAAACCTCTCGCCGTCACATCGTTGAAAACGGTGTCTATATCAGCGCAAAGTGCAATGATACAGACCGCAGAGAACACGGCAAATGGAAGACTACTGTGCAGATAAGCCTTTCCGACACGGTCTGCGGCTTGATTTCATATACATTAAGAGATCCCGAGAACAGAGAGGTTTACGTTTGCGAACGCAGACTTTGCGGCAAGAACGATAAGCTGGTGTTCTATATGGACGCTCCTAAATTATGGGATATAATCACACCCAATTTATATACCCTGTCCGTGATACTTTATGACGATAACGGAAACAGGCTTGATGATACCGTTGAAAAATTCGGCTTCAGAACCACAAAATTCAGCGCAAACGAGGGCTTTTTGTTAAACGGTATGCACCTCAAGCTGAACGGTGTTTGTATGCACCACGACTTAGGCGCACTCGGCGCTGCGGTAAATTACGACGCTACCCGCCGACAGCTTGAAAAGCTGAAGAATATGGGCGTAAACGCTATCCGCACCAGCCATAACCCTCCGTCAAGAGAGCTTATGGAGCTTTGCGATAAAATGGGCTTCCTCGTTGACAGCGAAATATTCGATATGTGGGAGCTTGCCAAGAACGAGAACGATTATCACCGTTTCTTCCCCGACTGGTATAAGAAGGATGTTGAAGCGTGGATAAAACGTGACCGTAATCACCCGTCGGTTATAATGTGGAGCATAGGCAACGAAATATACGATACGCATAAAAGCCCCAGAGGACTTGAGGTTGCGAAGATGCTTTGCGAGGAGGTCGAAAAGAACGACCCTATGCACAATGCCCCGCCCACGATAGCCTCAAACTATATGCAGTGGGAAAACGCACAGAATGTAGCGGATTATCTGAAGCTGGCAGGCTATAACTATACGGAAAAGCTGTATGACGAGCATCACGAAAAGCATCCCGACTGGGTCATTTACGGCAGTGAAACCGCCTCGACGGTACGCTCAAGAGGCATATACCACTTCCCCTATGATACAGGCTTACTGGTATATGACGATCTGCAATGCTCCGATCTCGGAAACAGTGTTGTAAACTGGGGAGCGTCTCCGCTAAGATCCTTTGCTATGGATGCCGCCGCAGAATTTTCTATGGGACAGTTCGTATGGACAGGATTTGACTATATCGGCGAGCCTACCCCCTACAATACCAAGAATTCATACTTCGGCATCATAGATACCGCAGGCTTTGAAAAAGACTCGTTCTGGTTCTATAAATCGGTATGGGATATAGCCGAAGAAAAATCCTTCATTCACGTTTCTCCTTGCTGCTGGGATTTCAACGAGGGTCAGCTTATAGACGTGCTTGTTTATTCCGACCTTCCGTTTATCAGACTGCATTACTGCGGAGAGATGTATGACGGAAAGGTGATAGATCACCTCACGGAAGACAAGCTCTGCGCCCGCTTCACAGTGCCGTTCCATAAGGACAAGCCGCTTGCGGTAAGAGGCTATCTCAGCCCCGATTGCGATGTTGACGATTACGAAAAGGAGGAGGTCCTTTTCACCTCTCTCGACCCCTATAAAGTAAATATGAGCCCCGATGTGAACGAAATAACGGCTGACGGAAGATCGCTTGCGTTTATCACCGTAACTGTTGACGATATAATGGGACAGGAAGTTCAGAATGCGGTAAACAGAATAAAGTTCACCGTAAAGGGCGCAGGCAGACTTGTAGGACTTGATAACGGCGACAGCACCGACTATGACAGCTATAAGGGCAATCACAGAAAGCTGTTCTCCGGAAAGCTCCTTGCGATAATCGAATCCACCTTTGAAACGGGCGACATAGTTATCACCGCCGAAAGCGAGGGTCTGAAGCCTAAAACGATAACTATAAAAGCGGTAGTCCCCGAAACAGCACCGCAGGGAGTAAGCGTTGTTACAGAAAACGCATTCCCCGCAGTAACCACGCCCTACACAAATGAAATTCCCGTAAGAAAAATCGACCTTTTCGACAGTGAGCCTCGTACATTGACAAAGGAACGTGATACTGCCGAAATTTCGGTAAAGATATTCCCTGAAAACGCAACCTTCCGTGACATAGAGTTCAAATGCTGTACAGATAACGGAGTTGAGATCAGCTTTGCCAAGGTAGTTTCGTTTGACGGAAATACGGCAACGCTTAAAGCCTTCGGTGACGGCAAATTCCGCCTGAGAGCATATTCAAAGAACGGTACCGATATTCCGAAGATTATCTCCGAGCTTGAATATACGGCAGAAGGACTCGGAAAAGCAGAAAAGAATCCTTATATCTTTATTGCCGCCTGCCTTTGCGATTTCTCGAATGTTCCCGTTATCACGATAGACAGAGGCTCGCTCGGCGGCTTTAACGGAAGAACGACCGTCGGCTTCAGCTCCGTTGATTTCGGCGGCGGAACCAAGAAGATTACGATAAGCGTCGGAAACAGCGGCGGCGGTGAAGATTATCCCGTAGAGCTGTATCTCGGTGACGCCGACAACGGCGGCAGATATATCGGCACATTTGCAATAAAGAATAACGGCGGATGGGACAGAGCATACCCCCAGACCTTCGACTTGCCGTGCAGAATAAGCGGAACGCACGACATCAGCTTTGTTATCAACAATTCCTGCATATTCGGCGGCTTTGAGTTTGAAAAGTACGACCGTACCTATGCGGAAAACTCTGCGGCAGACAACGATAATCTGTACGGCGATGATTACAAGGTAAACGGCTCGTGCGTTGAGGAGATAGGCAACAACGTTGTTATCGAATTCAACGGCCTCGATTTCGAAGGCGGAACGGATAAGATAACCGTTACAGGCAGAACACCGCTTGATAACTGCACGATTCAGCTCAGAGTAAACGATGAGAACGGCAGCCAGACCACCCGTCTGCTCGAATTCCCCCACGCAGACGAGTACACGCCGGTAACGTTTGACATCGATCATATCGCAGGCAAGAACAACATTGCATTCGTGTTCCTGCCCGGCACACAGTTCGATATGAAATCGTTCAGATTCACAAAAACCGAAGATTAAACCGGTTCTTATTAAATCGCCACGGTGATACTATCGTTTGTGCCAAGCACCATCACCCTTGCCTCCCCTCGAAAAAGGGGAGGTGGCACGGCTACTACAACAAGTTCTGCATTTATCGGTATATTAGTTAGAAATCCGGCTTTTATAAATCACTAATATTTCCAAGCCGTGACGGTGGGGATTGAATTTGACAGAACTTCTATCCCACTCGCTTTTCGTAGGGCGAGTGGCTTGCCCCTCCCGTTGCATCGAACCTCTCAATCCCCACAATCATTACAAAAGAACAATAATCCCCTCGCCTCGCACCATCACCCTTGCCTCCCTTGTCAAAGGTGAGGTGCTGTCGCCCGAAAGAATTCGGGCGACTA
>ERZ1027068.496-NODE-496-length-11742-cov-13.175922_pt1 | contig 11742 bp, 10 predicted proteins | sample MGYA00519420_ERZ1027068 | MGnify/ENA primary metagenome ERZ1027068 (study PRJEB26926, sample SAMN06164835) | human gut metagenome | biome: ENVO:00009003; feature: ENVO:2100002; material: ENVO:00002003 | host: Homo sapiens | place: USA | collected 2012 ...
GCTACTTCTGAATTCCCGTTAGGGAATTTAGAAGGTTCTATTTAAAAGAGAGCCGGGAGGCTCTCTTTTTTTGCGCTACTTCTGAATTCCCGTTAGGGAATTTAGAAGGTTCTATTTAAAAGAGAGCCGAGAGGCTCTCTTTTTTTGCGCTACTTCTGAATTCCTGTTAGGGAATTTAGAAGGTTCCTTCTTATCGGATCGCTTCCACGATCGTGCGTGTTGTCTTAGGCTTGTTCATGGAATAAATATGGATGCCGTCTGCACCGTGCTGCTTTAAGTCGAGGATCTGGCGGATCGCATAATCGATACCGGCTTTTCTCATATCTTCCGGGTTTTCTCCGTAAGTCGCAATGATGTCGGCCAGTTCTTTCGGAACGGAAGAGCCGGAGAGGGTTACCGTCGTGCCGAGCTGCTTTGCGGAAGTGATCGGCATGATGCCTGCACAGACCGGAAGCGTAATGCCTGCATGGTTTTTCTTTTCCAGGAAACGGTAGAAGCTGTCATTTTCAAAGAACAGCTGAGTGATGAAAAACGCTGCGCCTGCTTCCTGTTTTTCTTTCAGGTAAGTAATATCGCTGTCAAGGCTTTCTGCTTCGAAATGCTTTTCGGGATAGCATGCGCCTGCGACTTCCAGATCGGTATGCTCCTTTAAGAAGCGAGTCAGATCGGAAGCATGGGCAAAAGCACGGTTTTCAAACTGTGCATCATCCATCCAGGTCGGTCTGTCGCCGCGAAGCGCCAGTACATGGGAAAGACCCGCCTGCTTCATGTCATCAGTAACGGTGAGAATGTCCTCTTTGGAGGAGCCGACACAGGTCATATGGGCAACTGCCGGAATGTGGAGACTGTTCTGGATGAAGGAAGCCAGCTCTACCGTGCGTTTGGAACGGCTGCCGCCTGCGCCGTAGGTTACGCTGATAAAATCCGGCTGCAGCTCGGAAAGCTGATGCAGGACGTTCTGCGCGTTTGTAAATTCGTCGTCCTTCTTGGGAGGAAATACCTCAAAAGAAAGGGTCTGTTTCTGGGAAAATAAATCTTTAATCATAGGTAAGAAATCCTTTTCTGTAGTATACATCAAACAAACCTGAGTTCAGGAACCGCTTGATTTTGGACCTTAAATATCGTACCATGAACTTAGCTGTAATTCAAGCTTGGCATAAGCAAAAATGAATGGAGGATAGTGAGAAAAATAAGCGTGATCGCGTATTTTTCTCACAGCTATTTGTGCCGCAGGCGTCACAAAATAGCTAGGATCGCAGAGCAGAACTGGAACTTCTGCTCGCGATTCCTTCGGCGCAAAGCGCCTGCGGAATGGAGGATAGTATGAAACTGGAAACACTGATGAGTATCAAAGAACGCAGAAGCGTGCGTTCTTATCGGAAAGAACAAATTTCGAAGGAAGAGCTGGATGCAGTTCTGGAGGCTGGAACTTATGCGGCGTCCGGGATGGGACGTCAGCCCGCGAAGATGGTTGTGGTTCAGGAGCCTGAATTGATTGCAAAGCTTTCCAAAATGAACGGGGCGGTTATGGGAGCAGATTCCGATCCGTTTTATGGAGCGCCTACTGTAGTGATCGTTTTTGCAGATACAAATGCCGGAACATGGCTGCAGGACGGTTCGCTCGTGATGGGCAATCTGATGCTTGCTGCTTATGCAGTCGGGCTTGGCTCCTGCTGGATCAACCGCGCAAAGGAGATGTTTGAAAGCGCAGAAGGCAAAGCACTGATGAAAGAATGGGGAATTGCAGATACCTATGCTGGCGTTGCCTGCTGTATCTTAGGCTATGCGGACGGTCCGCTGCCGGAGGCAAAGCCGAGAAAGAACGATTACATCGTAAGAGTGTAAGGAGAGAACAGCCCCGGTTCTTATCTGGAACGATAGGAACTGGGGCTGATTTTGTAATAATTGCGGAAGCAGGCGCCGCAGTCGATACGGTGCCTGTTTTAAAAGAAGGGAAAGTCTGTGGCATCGGACGGATGGAAATCTTAAAAAAGGAAAGTACACAAATGTCAAACAGCCTGTATAATAGAGCAGAAGTGAATGAAACATAAAATTACAGAGGGAGAAACGGAATGATTCAATTTTTACAGGAGGCGGCCCATGTTGTGCCGTCGAAGCGCCAGCTGGACTGGTATGAGCTGGAAAGCTATGCGTTTATTCATTTTGGAGTAAATACCTTTACGAATCGGGAATGGGGAGAGGGAACCGAGCCGGAATCTATTTTTAATCCTGAAAATCTGGACTGCGATCAGTGGGTGGAAGCGATCAAGGCAGCAGGCATGAAGGGAATGGTGCTGACAGCAAAGCATCACGACGGTTTTTGCCTTTGGCCTTCCAAATATACGGAGCATTCCGTGAAAAACAGCCCGTGCAAAAAAGACGTTGTCCGGGAAGCTGCCGAAGCATGTAAAAGGGGCGGCATCAAGTTCGGATTTTATCTGTCTCCGTGGGATCGGAACGCTTCCTGCTACGGGACGCCGGAATATAACGACTATTTCTGCAACCAGCTGACGGAGCTTCTGACAGAGTACGGCGACATCTTTTATGTCTGGTTTGACAACGCCTGCGGAGAAGGTCTAAACGGCAGAAAACAGGTATACGATTTTCCTCGTTATATTGAGCTGATCCGGAAATATCAGCCCAATGCGGTTATTTTTAACGATTTCGGACCGGACATCCGGTGGTGCGGCAACGAAGCCGGTAAACCGAGACATTCCGAATGGGCGGTCATCCCGTCCGAACTGTGTCATTTGAGCAGGGTGCAGACGGGTCCCGGACCGATGGCGGAGGAAGGAAGCCTTTCCTGGATTTACAATACCGAACAGGAGTTAGGAACGATGCCGAATATTCTCTACACGAAGGGTCTGACCTTTACGCCTACGGAGATCAATATGTCTATCCGTCCGGGCTGGTTCTGGCATCTGGAAGAGGAGCCGCACTCCCTGGAACGCCTGTTTACTACCTATCTGGGAAGCGTCGGGTCGAATGCGTGTATGCACCTGAATTTGCCGCCTAACACAGACGGACGGATTGATGAGCGGGACGTAAAGCGTCTCAAAGAGTTCGGCGCGCTGCTGCAAGAAGAGTTCGGCACTGAGCTGGATGTCAAAATCCGGGAAGAGGAAAGTCCCAAAACGCAGAAGGTCTATACGATTTCCTTAAAGCAACCCACCGCCCAGATCCGCTATGTTTCGCTGCGGGAAGATCTGACCAAGGGTCAGCGCGTAGAGGGCTTTCGGATTACGGCGCAGTCCGGCAGCGGCAATCAGTATCCGTTGTATCAGGGCACTGTCATCGGAAACCGCAAAATCTGCCAGCTGCAGAATCCCTTCGGCGAACAGAATCCGCTGATCAACGACATGGAAGACCGCATCTGCCAGATTCAGGTACAGATTACTGCGGCGAGGGATGAAGTATTCTTAAAAGACATTAAAATCTATTAAGAAAACTGCAGATAGACTTCGCCGGATCAAGGAGGAATACAGGTTTAATTCTGTGAGATAAGATGCTACGAAAAAGAGCTGCCGTATGGGCAGCTCTTTGATGTTATCCCAGCACCTTCTGGAATGCCTCCCAGGCAACGCAGAACGCCTTTTCTGTGTTGTTTTCGGTGCGAATCGCAGCGTTGTGTTCTAATGCTGCAAGACCGCTGAAATTGGCTAAATGCGGCTCGAGGCTTAAAAAGCCGTGATAGCCGGAAGCGTCGAGCTTTTGGAAAATTTCCGGCAGATGTCCGTCGCCTGTGCCTGCCGGAACGACTTCGCTGGTAGCAAAGAGCGCGTCCTTGACGTGGACATAGGAAATATAGGGGGAGAGCATTTCATAAGCCTTCGACGGATCCTGACCGCACTGGATAAAGTTCGCAAAGTCGAACGTGCAGGAGAAGTGCTTTCCTGCAAACTGCTGCATCAGGTCGAGGCAGCGGGATGCGTTGTCGCCGTAAATACCTTTTTCATTTTCATGCAGCAGGGTGATATTGTTATGCGCAGCCTCTGCAACCATCGCCTCCGTCCGGAAAAGCACCTCGGAGCGGCAGTCTGCCGCAGCATAGTTTTCCGGGATATAGAAGCTGAACATACGGATATAGGGCGTTTCGAAGATGTCTGCCATCTGTTCCGTATGGGATAGCTTCTGCAGGTGCGCATCGAAATCATCGTCAATTCCGATTTTGCCGATCGGAGAGCCGATGGCGGAAATGCGGATATTTGCCTGATCGAGCTTTTTCTTTACCTCTTTTGCAAAATTCATCGTAAAATCGGATACATTTATGCCGTCCGCGCTGCGCAGCTCGACGTAGGAAATGCCGAGCCGGGAAAGCACTTCGATCTGACGGTCTAAGGATTCCGCGATTTCGTCGGCAAAGCAGCTGACCGGGCAGGAAGAGAGCAGTTTATGTTGTGTGTTCATGACGGGTTACCTCGTTGTTTTTTGTTGTGTGGGGCGGAGAGACAGCGTGCATTCTATTGTTCGATGAGTGTTACACTGTGTCCGCTGCGGGCGGATTCATACGTTCCAAGCATCAGGCGGATGCTCGGCTCCATTGTTTCCAGGTTTAAGCGAAAGCGCCGGTTGTCGCGCAGTGACTGATAGAAATCCGAAATGCATGCGGTGTGCCCGGTGCCCCAGTAGCTCTTGCCGATCGGGGGCAGCGTTTCGACGGAAAGCTGATAAGGCGCAGCGTCTTTGGGATATACCGTGACGTGCGGGTCTTCCACGCGGATTGTCATATTTTCGCAGGCGATTTCGATCAGCGGTGCGACGTCTGCGCAGTAGGAGGTCGTCGCATAGAAGCTTGCATGGACGCCGTTAAAGTCAATATAGGCTTCGAGCGTATCCTCGACTTCGATTACGTTTTTTAAATGGTGGTTGGTCATCGTTGCATCGACCGTAGTCGGGTTGCCGAGCAAAAAGCAGAGCAGATCCTGTGTGTGGACGGACTGGTTGATCAAAACGCCGCCGCCTTCGGTTTTTAAGCTGCCTCTCCAGCCGCTTTCGGTATAATAAGCTGCGCCTCTGCACCAGGTTACGAACGCACGTGCGCCGAGGACTTTTCCGGCTTTGCCGGAGTCGATCAGATCCTTTGCCGCGCGGATGCTGGCGTTATAGCGGTTCTGATAACAGAAGCCGAGCTGTGCCTCAGATTTTGCAGCAGCTTTTTTCAGTTCTTCGAGCTGGTCAAAAGAGATCGCAGGCGGTTTTTCCATAAAGACATTGATATTTCGTTCCAGGGAATAAATCGCCATCGGAACGTGCAGATAGTGCGGCGTGCAGATATGCAGGACATCCGGTTTTTCTGCTTCAAGCATGCTTTCGAGGGACGGATAGGGCTTGGTATGGAAATTTTCCGCATAAGTCTGCGCTTTTTCGGGTTTGATATCGGCGGCAGCGACAAATTCCGTATCAATGTCGGAGGTCAGGACGCTGCCGTGTACGGCGGCGATACCACCGCAGCCAACCAGACAGGTTTTCATGCCTTTACGCCTCCTTTGTCGGTATTGTCTGAAACCTTGCTTCCATAGCTGTCAGAAGTATCGAACGTCACTTCGGTCACTTCGGTTTTGACTTTGGAGGCTTTGCGGTGCTCATTTAATTTTTCAAGGAAAAGCGCTTCGTCGATCGGCAGGGTAACCGTCTGGTCTGTCCAGGAGGAAAGATGCATCGCATTGGAGAGCTCCAGACCTCGGATCCCCTCGGTCCCGTCTGCAACGAGCGGTTCGCCGCGCAGGATCGCGCCTGCAAAAGCGTTCAATACGCCGACATGCTGCGGATTTTTGCCGTCCAGTTCGATTGTGACCTCATGTCCGGCGGGCTGTTCGAAGCCGCCTGTTGCCGTAAAGCAGAAGTCACGTTCGCTCTGTTCGAGCTCGAAGAACGTCAGTTTGTCATGCTCTGCTACGAGTTTTCCGCGTTCCAAAGTGATTTCAAAACGGTTCGTGCCGGGAGCATCTGCCGTGGTCGTGACGAAAACGCCGGTTGCGCCATTCGGGAATTCGAGATAAGCGGTTACGTCGTCCTCGACCTCGATCTGGTGCCATTTTCCGTTGTGGCAGAAGGCGCGGACGCGGCAGGGAAGTCCACAGATCCACTGCAGGAGGTCTAAGTTGTGCGGGCACTGATTTAACAGCACGCCGCCGCCTTCGCCGTCCCAGGTTGCGCGCCAGCCGCCGGAGTTATAGTAAGCCTGTGTGCGGTACCAGTCGGTGATGATCCAGTTGACGCGCTTGATCTGGCCGTATTTGCCGCTCTGTACCATTTCATGCATCTTTCTGTAAACGCAGTTGGTACGCTGGTTGAACATCATGCCGAACACTTTGCCGGAGCGGATGGCAGCTTCGTTCATTTCGCGAACCTGCTTGGTATAAACGCCTGCGGGCTTTTCACTCATGACATGAAGCCCGTGTTCGAATGCGAGGATCGCAAGACGCGGATGCTCGTAGTGGGGTGTTGCGATGATAACGGCGTCGCACAGACCGGATTCGATCAGCTGGTCGCCGTTTTCAAAAAGAACGACATCATCGGGCAGCGTCTCCTTTGCCCAGTCGCGTCTGGACTGCCGCAGGTCTGCAGCGGCGGTCAGTTTGAGTTCGGGCGTCAGACCGGCGAGGATGTTGTTGCAGTGGCCACTGCCCATATTTCCAAGTCCGATGATGCCAAGTTTTACCTGATTCATAAGTACCTCCTCTTGATACAGAAATTTCGGTAATGCAAAATTCGCCTGTGTCGATTCAGATTCGGCAGTAGGCATTTGCTGCCGGATGAAAGTCTGATTTAGCGGTAGCCAGCATTTGCCAGATTTTCATAGCTGGTCTTTAAGCAGTCGAAGGGGCTTTCCCCATAGCGGTCATCCTGCTCAACGAGCATATATTTGCAGTTGGAAGCTTCCAGCGCATGGAAAATAGCGGAGAAGTTCAAGTTGCCTTCCATAACCGGAGCCATGACCGGCTGCCAGTTTTTTACCTTCATATCTTTTAAGTGGACGCAGGGAATCCGGTTGCTCATCTGCGAGATCCAGTCACAGACGTCAGCGCCTGCTGCCGCAACCCAGTAAGTATCGAGCGTGATTCCCATTTCATCCGGTGCAAAGCCCTCGAGGAGATATTCCAAAATCCGGCGGTTGGGCGCAGCATTTGGAAGATTTTCCGCGGCAAAAGTTTCGAACTCGAGGTTATGGTTGTGGTACATGAAAAGCTTTCCTGCCGCCGCGATTTTTTTCGCAGGCTCTTTAAAATCGGAAATAAAGTGGGAAAGCCACTCTTTGGTGCGGTATTTGTCCGGCATGCAGCCAAGACCGATATAGTTGCAGCCGAGGATATCGTGCTCTTTGATGAGCGCGTCGGTATCGTGCAGAATCCGTTCGGGATCGCTGTGGGTCAGGACAATGGAAATGCCCGCGCGGTCGCAAATTTCACGGATCTGCTCCGGCTTAATCTGTTTGGAAACGGCGGAAAGCTGGACGGCTTTATAACCGATGTCAGCGATTTTTTGAATGGTACAGGTAAAGTCTTCGATCGTCTGTGTGTAGCTGCGGACGGTGTAGAGCTGTGCCCCTGTCTGTAGCATGAGAAAGTTCCCCCTTTCAATGGTTGCTGTCTGAATATCATGCATTCCTATGATAGCCTCATTATAGCAGAAAGACGATTGTAAGAGAAGTTGGCTATATTGTAAAAGTTGCGATTTCGTGTTAGTTTTGTGGTAAAAGAATTTGATGTATTACAGAAAGGACGCCTTATGAAAAAAGAATTAGAGAGCAGATTTGTCACGCGCCAATACATGCTGGCGCAGGATTTTGAAGTTTATTATTACAGCGATAGCGGGATGGCAGAGGTGCGGACGCATTCCCACGATTATTATGAATTTTATTTTTTCCTGGAAGGGGACGTCTGTATGAAGATCGGAGAGCGTTCCTATTTGCTCAAGTACGGAGATATCATCCTGATTCCGCCTCAGATTCCGCACTGTGCGATCATCCAGAATCCACATAAGCCGTACCGACGGTTTGTGTTCTGGATCAGCTGTAGTTATGCAGATCAGCTGCAAAAACAGTCAGACAGCTATGGGTATCTGATCGAGCGGGCGACAAAGCGTCAGGAATATGTGCTGCATCAGGAGGAGATCGCATTTCGGGAAACGCAGGCAAAGGTACTCCGGCTTTTAGAAGAGATGCGGCAGGACAGGTTTGGAAAGGATGCGAAGATTCCGCTCTGTATTGGTGAACTTGTGCTGCATTTAAATCGCGAGGCATACGCACAGGAGCACCCGATCCGGGAGCGGTCGATGCAGGGACTGTATGAAATGATGATGGATTATATAGAAGAGCATTTAAAAGAAAATCTTGATCTGAACGAGCTTTCGCGCATCTTTCATGTGAGCAAATATCATATTTCCCATGTGTTCAAGGATGAGACGGGGATTTCCGTACATCAGTATATTCTGAAAAAAAGGCTTGATGCCTGCAAAAGCGCCATCCGCAGCGGCGATAAGATCACGAGCGTCTACCCGGTGTTTGGATTTCGGGATTATTCCGCTTTTTACCGGGCATTTCGGAAGGAATATGGGATTTCCCCGAAAGAATATCGGGAGATATTGGAGAAGCTGGAAGCAATGTCCGGAAGTGATTGAATTTCCGAAGGAAATTTAGAAGTAGCGCCCCAAAGTGGAACCTTTCAGATTTCCTGCGGGAATTTAGAAGTAGCGCAAAAAAGAGAGCCTTACGGCTCTCTTTTTTGCTTCATTCTCGACCATCCCAGCAGTAGGTGCAGAGCTTGTCTTTGTCCAGGCCAACAGATTCGATCATATCGTCGAGCCTGTGGTAGCGCAGGGTTGTGAACTTTAACTGGCTGCAGATCCGGCGGATCATTTCCTGATACTGATCGGATTCGGGGTCTGCATAAACCTCGAGGTTCGGATACTTATCGGTGCCCTCCATGTCCTGAATGACACGGCGGGTGATCAGATCCATCTCCGAAGAGGAACGGGAGAAGTTTAAGTATTTACAGCCATAGAGCAGGGGAGGACATGCGGGACGGATATGTACCTCTCTTGCACCGCTTTGGTATAAAAATTCAGTTGTTTCCCGCAGCTGTGTACCACGGACAATGGAGTCGTCAATCAACAGCAGGCTTCTGTTCTGAATCAGGTCATGAACCGGGATCAGCTTCATCTTTGCGATGAGGTTTCGGCGGCTCTGCATGGTCGGCATAAAGGAACGCGGCCAGGTAGGCGTATATTTGATGAACGGTCTGGAATAGGGAATACCGGATTCATTGGCGTAACCGATGGCATGTGCAACGCCGGAATCCGGTACGCCTGCGACGATATCGGGATGAATCGTGCCGGCATCTCTTTTTGCGAGGGCAGCGCCGCAGTTATAACGCATGCGCTCCACGCTGATACCTTCGTAGGTGGAAGAGGGATATCCATAATAAATCCAGAGGAATGTGCAGATTTTCATCTTTTTACCTGGAGCGACCAGCGTGCGGACCCCTTCGGGAGTCATGATGACAATTTCTCCGGGACCGAGCTCCCGCAGTGGCTGATAGCCGAGGTTTAAATAGGAAAATCCTTCAAAAGCGAGACAGTGCGCACCTTCCTTGCGTCCGAGGGAAATCGGGGTACGTCCCAGCTTGTCGCGGGCTGCGTAGATTCCCTTGGGGGTTAAAAGGACGATCGACATGGAACCGTCGATGATATCCTGCGCGTACTGAATGCCCTCGATCAGGTTTTCTTTCTGGTTGATCAGAGCAGCAACGGCTTCGGTTGCGTTGATTTCACCGCCGCTCAATTCAAAGAAATGGGTCGGGGATGAGTTCATGATCTTATCGACGATCGTATCGATGTTGTTGATTTTGCCGATGGTCATGATTGCATATGTGCCATGGTGAGAGCGGATCAGCAGGGGCTGAGGCTCATAGTCGGAGATACAGCCGATTCCGAGATGTCCGCTTAAGTTGTTCAAGTCTTTGTCAAATTTGGTTCGGAAAGGAGTGTTTTCAATGTTGTGAATTGCCCGATGAAAACCTTCCTTTTGGTGATAAACCGTCATTCCGGCACGCCTTGTTCCCAGATGGGAATGATAGTCCGTTCCGAAAAACAGGTCAAAAATACAGTCTTCTTTTGATGCTACTCCAAAAAATCCGCTCATTTTCGTCCTCCGGTATAAAAAATTGTTTCAGGCCATACGCATTTTATTGTAGCACAGACATTTCAGAAGCACAATCACAAATGGGTCGAGTATGCAAAAGAAAGAAACATGGGAATCGATTTTACCCCAACGTTTTTCTCCCATGAAAAGGCAGCAAAGCTTACGCTATCCAGCCCGGACGAAGAAATTCGCCGGTTTTGGATTCGACACGGGCAGGCATGTATCCGCATTTCCCGGTATTTTGCAGAAGAACTGGGGCAGTCCTGTGTGATGAACATCTGGATTCCGGACGGCTATAAGGATATTCTAGCAGACCGACTCGGACCGCGGGCACGTTTTAAGGATTCGCTGGATCAGATTTTATCGATTCCGTATGACCGCTCCAAGGTTTATGCGTGCCTCGAGTCCAAGGTATTTGGCATCGTTCTGGAATCCTATACGGTCGGTTCGAGCGAATTTTGCTTGAATTATGCGGCGAAAAACGGTATTATCAGCTTGATGGACAATGGACATTATCATCCGACCGAGGTGGTTTCGGACAAGCTTCAGACGATTACGCCGGAGGATTTCCGCGCGCTGGCAAAAGATTTTAAAGTGACATTACCGGAGAGATTTTTGTATGAAACAGAATAAAAACCGCGGGCTTTGGCTGGCAGGAACCGTGTGTGCTGCTCTGGCAGCCATTGCCTGCCTCATCGTAGAATATGGATATGAAAAAATCATCCTGCCGAGAGGCTATCAGTGGATGTATCCTTGGATGCAGACGGCAGTATTGACCGGGGCAGTGGTTTTTACGGTGCTTGCGGTGCTCTGTCAGCTTCCGGCGTCGGGCAAAAAGAAAATAACGGCGATAGGGTGCGTTATCGTTGCAGGCATCGGAGTCGTTGTCTGCAGCGGACTGTCTGAGGCCGGACAGCTTCAGGTGCTGCGCTCCCCTGCCGGAAATTATCAGGTGATCCTGGAAAAAGACGAAGAAACCGGACAGTTGATGTTAAACCGCCCATATAAAGGGCTTTTCCGGTATCAAAAAGAGCTTCTGCCTTTTACCGCAGACAGCAAGGTAAACAACCGCTGGCTGGAAGAGGATGCCTGCGCGCTGTACGGAACCGATGCGGACGGCAACCCGGCGGCGTATCTTGCGACCTATGGCAGCCGCAGCATGGACGATACCGCCTATGTGGATCCCCTCAGCACGATGTACGGTATTTGGGAAGGAACGGACGCAGATGGACAGACATGGACCCTCAGCGTCGGCGGTCAGGATGCGGTAAAGGACGCCTGGGTCAGACTTTCCGGGAAAACGGTGACCTCCTGGTACGGAGAGCCGGAATGCGAACGCTATGGTACGATCGGAATGATTCTGAAAGACGGAACGCAGGCGGATTACTTTGTCGTGCTGAATAAAGACTGCGTCTGGGGAGACAGCGGATTGATCGGCAGCGGAAGTATGACGATTTGCAAGGCTGATTTGGAGGAAGAACCGATTATTCTTTCCAGACAGGAAGATGTAGACAGCGACAGAGACTGGTCTGACGCCGGAGGAGTAGAGGATCTGTCTCTTATACACATCTCCGAGCCCACGAGACTACGCTGCATCTCGT
>ERZ1027068.501-NODE-501-length-11652-cov-4.171682_pt1 | contig 11652 bp, 20 predicted proteins | sample MGYA00519420_ERZ1027068 | MGnify/ENA primary metagenome ERZ1027068 (study PRJEB26926, sample SAMN06164835) | human gut metagenome | biome: ENVO:00009003; feature: ENVO:2100002; material: ENVO:00002003 | host: Homo sapiens | place: USA | collected 2012 ...
TCTACACGTAAGGAGTCGTCGGCAGCGTCAGATGTGTATAAGAGACAGGTTTAGGGAGGCGTATAGGAATTGTCCGAAGATAGATATAACCCCGTTCGTTGCAGACGTAGGCACCACAGAAGCCGACGAGCAGCAGACGGCCTGAAGCTCTTGGTTATCTCGGCGGCCATTCTGTCCGCAGGGGCGGCGGTCATGGCCGTTCCTGGGGTGGGGGCGAAGGAGATGGAGGACACTCCGGTGCAGACGAAAGTGGTATCGGTGGACCAGTTTATCCAGAGCAGCACCGAAGGAGAGGATCCGCTGGAGGCGGAGAAGATTGAAGAGGCCCTGGTAGCCCAGGGTTACTTCAGAAACGATGTTCCCTTGACCTATGATGAGCAGGATTTCCTTCACACGGCCTGTCAGGAGTCCGGCGTTCCCTACGCTCTGGCCCTTGCGGTCATCGAAAAGGAAACCGGCTTCCGAAATGTGATTGGAGATGACGGGGCATCCTGCGGGTTTATGCAGGTTCAGGAGCGATGGCATTGGGACCGTATGGAGCGGCTGGGTGTCACAGACTTGTCGGACCCGTTCGGGAACTTCCGGGTCGGATGTAATTTCCTGGCGGAGCTGCTGGACAAGTGCCCGGTGGAGGAGGCGCTGACGGCCTACAACTCCGGTTCTCCAGGAGAGAGTGATTACAGCAGGTCGGTCATGGAGAACTACGAAAAGTGGAAGGGAGTGGTGGGCGATGATGTCAGCGGCATCAAGAGCTGAAGCTCGTCTGGGCTTTGCCCCGCCGGAGGATCTGGTGGAGAGGGCTGAAGAGCTAACCAAGCGGAAGATGGAGACCAAGGACCTCCCACCGGAGTATCGGGAGCTCTTGCTGGAAGATGTCATCGTGGAGACCTGTGTGATGGCGGCAATCAATGGGAGGTATTCAGAATGTGTGCAATCTGCATGAGAACACCGTGCGACCCCAGGTGCCCAAACGCACCGGATCCTCCGGCGGTCTATACCTGCAAGCACTGTGGGGAGTCAATCGTCCCAGGTGATGAGTTCTTCGAGGTGGACGGAGACTTCTACCATGGTGAGTGCTTTACGGACTGTGCGGCCAACATCCTGGTCAATCAGTTCGGGGCCAGAAAAGGCGTGGCGGAGGTGGACCGATGGTAGAAATCCCGAAGTTCCCGGAGTTGACCTTCGACGAAGCGACCCACCTCTACCGGCTGAACGGGACGGAGCTCCCAAGCGTCACGACCGTGATGAAGCCCTTGAGTTCAGAGGTCTATGGCGGCGTTGATGAATGGGTGATGGAACGGGCCGCTGGCCGGGGCACCGCAGTACATAACGCCATCGAGAACTGGTCCTTATACGGCATCGAGGACATCGCCCCGGAGTACCGGGGCTATTTCGACGGCTTCCTGGCGTGGGTCCATGACATGAAGCCGAATGTGATTGGGAACGAGTGCCGCCTATATCACAAGGCGCTCAGATACGCCGGGACCGCAGACCTTCCCTGCGTCATCGGAAATGAGTCGGTGATGGTGGATGTCAAGACTACCTCCCAGCTTCAGGAGATGCTGGCACGGGTCCAGCTCGAAGCCTATGTGAAAGGGTTTGAGAGCCACGGTGTCTGCTTCGACAAGAAGGCCATCCTGCACCTTCGGCGGGATGGAAGCTATCAGTTTGAGCCCTATCCGCTCAGAGATCCCGACGCATGGAGGGTGTTCGGGGCGCTGCTGACGGTCAATGGCTATATTCAAAAATTCAGGAAATAGGAGGTTTTGCTATGAGCAGTAACGCAGTTATGAAGGAAACGCCGGAGACCGTGGTGGCGGTGCTCCCGAAGCCCAGCAGCGTCGTTTCCCCCAGGGAGGAAGAGCTGGGGAGTGAGGTGTCGGAAATCGAAATCCGAGCCCAGGCGGTAGTCATCCGCACGGACCAGGATTATGAGCTGGCCGGACAGTTCGGCGTCATGCTGAAGCAGAAGGCGGCGGAGGTGACGGAGTTCTTCAAACTCATGAAGGACACGGCGTATAAGGCGCACAAGGCCATCTGTGACCGGGAGAAGGAGATGCTTACCCCGTTGCGGAACGCCGAGAAGACCCTGAAGAAGACCATGGGAGACTACGCCATGGAGCAGGAACGCAAGCGCCGGGAGGCGGAGGAGGCGGCTCGGAGAGCCGCTGAAGAAGAGGCCCGCCGGAAGCTGGAAGAGGCGGCCGCCCTGGAGAAGTCCGGCGATGTCGCTGGGGCTGAGGCGGCCCTCCAGGATGCCGAGGTCAGTGAGGATGTCAGCCGCATGGTCTTCGTCCCCGGTGGAGCGCCGAAGGCCAAGGGTGTGTCCGCCGGCAAGGATTGGGAAATCGTCAGCATCGACGGCAAAAGCGTCCCGCTGATGGTGAGCGGAGTCGAGATCCGCCCGGTGGACACGGCGGCGGTCATGCGCCTCATCCGGGCCAGCAAGGGCTCCATCCAAATCCCCGGCATCGTGTATCGTGAAGTAGCCAAGATGAGCTTTAGCAGGAGGGGCTGATTATGAACAATTCTCTGACCAAAATCACCTATGAGACCTCCCTGGGCACCGTTGACCTCGACTTCCAGACGGTCAAGAACTACCTGGTGCGGGGTCAGGCGGACAAAATCACGGACCAGGAGGTCATTCTCTTTATGAAGACCTGCCAGGCCCAGAAGCTGAACCCCTTCGCCCAGGGAGAGGCGTATCTCATCAAGTTCGGGAACGACCCCGCCCAGATGGTGGTGGGCAAGGATGCCTATATGCGCCGGGCGGAGGAGAACCCGGCCTACCGTGGGCACAAGTCCGGCATCGTGGTCCTCCGGGGGGACCAGGTTATCCAGAAAGAGGGGACCTGCCTTTACCCTGGTGAGACCCTTCTGGGGGGCTGGTGCCGGGTCCATCGCATCAGAACCGGAGGCGCCGGAGAGGAGATCTTCAAGGAAGTGTCCCTGAAGGAGTACGACAAGGGGCAAGCGAACTGGAAGACCAAACCCTGCACCATGATTGAGAAGGTGGCGGTCTCCCAGGCGCTCCGGGCCGCCTTCCCCAAGGATTACGAGGGTATGTATGTGGCTGAGGAGGTGTCCGAGCAGGGCTACACTGATACCGAGTACGAGAACATGGGGACGGTCGATGGGGAGGAGCCTATCGACATGACCCCCATCAGCCAGGACCAGCGCAAGGCTCTGTTCAGAATGGTCCATGAGAAGCTGGGCAAGGAACAGGGGAACGGTCTCATCCAAGCCGTCCTCGCTGAGTTCAGCCTGGATAGCACCAACGGGATGCCGGTCTCCACCTACCACAAGGTCCTGGACAGGGTGATGGAGGTGCTGGAGAGCTGCGACAGCGAAGCCAGCAGCACCGACGATGCGGAAGGGCCTGCGGAGTAACCCATCCATAACGGGGTGGGTGCAGATCCCCCTGCAAGAAGGTAGGTGATTGGATGGCATGGGTAAGCGTCCACCAGGAAGTGGACGGGGCAAAGCTCCGCCGACTGTATAAAACGATAGGATGCTCGAAGTTTGAAGCCCTCGGAATACTGAATTTTTTGTGGTTCTGGGGAATGAAGAACGCCGATGAGAACGGCCTGGCGGTTGACGCAGACCTGGATGTCCTCAGCCGGTATCTGTATGGATGCGGGGAAGGCTCAGACCTCGACATGGGTAAGGTTGTCCAGGCTCTCGTTGATGTGAGGTGGATAGATATGGCCGCCGACGGCATCATCATCCACGATTGGGACCAGTGGCAAGAACAGTGGTATAAGCTCCAGAAGTCCCGGAAACGGGATGCCGAGAGAAAGCGCAGAGACTATGCGGAAACGACCGGGAAGTTTTCCAAACCGGAGCCCCCCGACCGGCCGAAGGAGCCGGACGGGGGGAAGCCTGCTGGCAAAAAGACTGGTCCAGAAAAGAAGTCATATTCCGAGTTCGTCAAGATGACAGAGGCCAACTACAACCGCCTCATTGAGCTCTACGGCAAGGAGTTCACTGAAGCCTGCATCACGAAGCTGGACCTCTACAAAGGCTCGAAGGGTAAGACCTACAAGGATGATTACAGAGCGATCCTGAGCTGGGTGGTCCGTTCTGTGAACGAGGAAAACCCCGGTCTCATGAAAAAAAGTAAGGGCGAAACCGGGTCTCCTCAGTCACCGGATAACAACCCGTATGCAGAGTGGGGTGGTGCAAATGGATGATATGTCTGGGATTATGAAGTCCATCATCAAGAGGGCTGAAGCCGCCAACAAACCGGAAGAGGGCGACTACTACGACGAAGAGGGCTTCCTCGTGTGTGGAAACTGCCACACCCGCCGACAGGTCGAAATTGATATGCCGGATTTGGAAAGGGTCCCTTTTGACCCGGATGCAAAGGTCAGGAAAAAGGTCCCGGTATCTTGCCGGTGCAGGGCTGAGAAACAGCGCCGCCTGGAGCTCCGGGAGCAGCAGGAGAAGGAACTCCAGGCCATCGAAGCCCTGAAGAAACAGAGCCTCATGGATGAGCGCCTGCGGAGCGCCACCTTCGACCAGTTCAAGAAGACTGAGTACAACGCCTGGAACCTGAAGCTCTGCCTCCGTTTTGCGGAGCATTTTGATGAGATGCTTGAAAAGAACCAGGGCCTCCTGTTCTACGGCGGGGTGGGGACCGGAAAGACCTTTGCGGCTGCCTGCATCGCCAACTACCTTTTGGACCACAGGGTCCCGGTGGTGATGACCTCCTTCGTGAAGCTCCTGGACACGATGAAGGGCTTCCAAAGCGATGACCAGGCCATGATCGCCAAGCTGAACAAGGCGAAGCTGCTCATCATCGATGACCTGGGCGCAGAGCGCAGCACCGACACGGCGCTGGAGAAGGTCTACAACATCGTGGACAGCAGATACCGGGCCAAGCGCCCGGTCATCCTCACCACGAACCTCAGCATCGACGAAATGAAGGAGACCCTGGACATCCGATATTCCCGCATCTACGACCGCATTTTTGAGATGTGCTATCCGATGCAGTTCAAGGGTCAGTCATGGAGGAAGGCCGAGGCGGCCCATCGTTTCGATGAGATGAGAAAGTTTTTGGAGGGAGATTGATGGAATACACCGGGAAAATCAGGATTTTCAAGGTGGAGGACCGGGAGACGGTGGCCGGCATCCTGTCGGGCGAAGGCTATGCGGTCTGGCAGGGTACGGAGACGATCAAGCGCCGCACCGCCCACTATGTCTACTACCGAGATTTGAAGGAGGAGCAGGAGAATGAAGGTAAAGTTCGTGGTCCTGGGAGAGCCCCAGGGGAAGGGAAGGCCCCGGTTCTCGAAGGTCGGGAACCATGTGCAGACTAGGACGCCGGATGAGACCCTTATCTACGAGAACCTCATCCGCTCTGAGTACCAGCGCCAGTGCGGGAGCTCTCGCTTCGAGGACGAGGTACAGCTTGATGTCCGCATCCTGGCCTTCTATCCTGTGCCTACCAGCGTGAGCAAGAAGAAGCGCCGGATGATGCTGGACCACCAGATACGCCCTGGAAAAAAGCCGGATTGGGACAACATCGGAAAGGTTGTCACGGACAGCCTAAACCAGATCGCCTACCGAGATGATGCCCAAGTGGTGGATGCCCAGGTCCGCAAGTTTTATTCTGAGCAGCCCCGCCTGGAGGTCACCATCCAGGCGGCCTCGACTATGTGAGGCGCCTATGAGCAAAAGAAAGTTCAAGAAAGGAAAGCAGGTCAGCAGCCTGGATGAACTCTTTGAGCACCTGCATTTCATTGTTCAGTATGGCCCCAGATCGCCAGAAAGAACGGTCCATGCGGGATTTATCCTAAGCTGGCAAGTCAGGATGGCCCAGCTTTTCATCAGTGGTAAACAGATTTGGGTGGCTGACCGACTCACCAACGTGGAGTTCTACGACGGAAAAACCGATGAGGAGATGAAGGAAATCGCCGGGGAAGAAACCCTGTGCGACCTCTATTGCCCCCTTCCAGATTACCTGAAAGGAGTCCATTGCTATGGTGGCGATCCGGTCATGTGCGAAGGAAGTCACTGTGATAAAGCCCTGGAAGCCTGGAAGGAGGAGTTTGTTGAATGAGCAAGGACGTTGAGTGGGGTGCCATGTACGGCGAAGGGGACATCGTTTGTACCTGCGACAACTGCGGTGAAGAGTTCCGATACCCCTTTGAGGATAAGCAGATAGACTATCGGGAGGCCCAGCAGGCCAGTGAGGACGAAGGTTGGACCTCTTGCATCGTCAGCGGAGCGTGGCACGACTTCTGTTGTGAGGAGTGCCGGAACCAGTACATCAAGAATAACACATGAGGAGGAACAGATATGTGCCAGAAAAATGATTTGCCCCTGTCGCTGAAAAGCGACACCTTCAACGCCTTGTGCTCCGACTTCGACCAGATCCTGCGGAGTACCCTGAACGGCATGGAGGAAACCGAGCAGGATGTGGCGGAGATCGCCGTCAAGGTGAAAATCACCCTCACCCCTGACTCCGCCCCGGACTTCAGCGTCAAGGGCGGCCAGCAGACCCGCTCCATCACCAAGCCCAAGTTTGACCATGCGGTCAGCGCAGTCATCCAGAAGAAGGAGAAGAAGACCGGCACCCTCTCCGGCAACTATGAGCTGGTGTGGGACCGGGAGAGCTGCCAGTACGTCATGCGCCCCATTGACAACGGCCAGATTAACCTCTTTGACAGGGACAAGTCGGCCGGAGATGTCCCGAAGGAGAACGCTGCCCTTCCCGCTGGACCTTCGGCCCTCCCTCCGGCGGGTGAAGTCATCGACGCCGACTACCAGGTGGTAGGTGAAGATGAACCGAAGGATAAGCCGGTGCCAAGGGACGCCTTCGAGTGGCTGCTTCAGTTCGCCGGCCAGAGTATGAAGGTGATGGAGTCCATGGGGAACTTCACGGTGCGGACCATGGACAACAAGGTGGTCCTGTCCTCCGCCACGAGCCCCAGTGCTGTCTTCTACTGCCCGGCCGGGACGCTGGAGCCTCATGTGGGCCACGAGGTTGTCTGCGCCGCCTACGGAGAGGAAGGAAACCCCGTCAATGTCTCCGTGGAGTGCATCGAGTGTAATGAGACCCTGTTCAGCATGGACGCTCCTGCGGGCCAGGAAGGTGGGGAAGAGGAGGACCCCTATCCGTACCAGGAGCCGGACGGGGAGGATGAGTCCGCATGATGGACGAGCTCATCAAGGAGGTCGTCCGTCTGGTGGCGGAGGAGCATAAACAGGCGGCAGCCGAACATGGCGCCGCCGCCCACTCCCCACATGAGGGTTATGCCCTCATCAAAGAAGAGGTCGAGGAGGCCCAGGCCGAGATGGAGAGCATCACCCAGCGTCTCGACCACCTGTGGACCTGCGTGAAGAACGATGAGGACCAGTACGGCCCCCATTATCTCATGTATATCAAGAAGGCCGCCGTGCTGGGAGCCTGTGAGCTCATCCAGGTTGCGGCCATGGCAGAAAAGGCCCTGCTGGGCTACGAAATTATGAAGGAGGAGCAAGACCATGAGAAAACTGCTGAGAGCGATGGCAAAGGCTGAGATGGAGAGCCGGGGGTACTCCAAGGTGAACCGCAGGATGATGTACTGGCGGGATGTCATCGGCGCCTACCCCGGCTTCCGGGGCAGTAAGAACCCGACCCGGCAACAGCCGATGCTCATCTACCCCATCCCGTCCTGGGTGAAGAGCTGGCGGGACCTGCTGGGGGTCAGGGGCAGATGAACAAGACCAAGATTGAGTGGTGCGACAGCACCTGGAACCCAGTTACGGGATGTTTCCACAGGTGTGGCTACTGCTACGCCAGAAGCATAGCCGGCCGCTTCGGCGGAAGATGGGACGACAGTTCCTCCAGAAGCAAGGGTGGAGACGGTAGCATCCACACAATAGACGAGCCTCTCATGCGGCACACCACAGGAAAGAACCGCAGTTCTGGCGTCAAATCAGAATTGGCCCCATATCCGTTCGGATTTGATCCGACCTTCCACAGATACAGGTTGGATGAACCGGCCAGGAAGACCAAGGGCCAGACCATCTTCGTCTGCTCAATGGCGGACCTGTTCGGAAAGTGGGTCCCCACCAAGTGGATCGTCGAGGTCCTGGACGCTTGCCGGAAGGCTCCTCAGCATCGATACCTGTTCCTCACAAAGAACCCGAAGCGGTACATGGAGCTGGAGCGCCTGGCCCTGTTGCCCCATGAGGATAACTTCTGGTTCGGCTCCACGGTCACGACTGGGAGCGACCCGGCAGCGTGGATGAGGGATATGGGCTGCCACTGGTTCATCTCGGTGGAGCCCCTTCTCGGCCCCGTGGACCTGACGGCCGGAACCGGACCTATGCCGGAGTGGGTCATCATCGGCGCTGAGACTGGAAACCGCAAGGAGAAGGCGGCGCCGGACTATGAGTGGGTCCGCAATATCGTCTCCGACTGCAAGACCTTTGGTATTCCGGTGTTCATGAAGGACAGCATGAAGGACATATGGATGCAGGGTCTGATAACCGAGTTCCCATGGGAGGGCGGTGGCGCAGATGTATGACCTGAATGAACTCAACCGCATCGCTGCGGAATACGGAGCCCAGGTCCAGATTGACCCGCACGAATATGAGATGGCCACCATCATATCGGTTCGGCTCGGCAACAAGGTGGCCGACGCCAAGATCAAGAACGACCTCCTGGCGTGGAAGATGGCGAAAGACAACACCTGGCTCCAGGGCCTGGTGCTGGACATGGTAAATAGACTTTGGAGGGATAAAGTTGAAAGAACAGTTCCTTGAAATCTACAAGCAGAACATCGCCCGGCCGGGCTCTGATAAGCTGCTGGCCTGGCTGGAGACCACTGACTTCTTCGAGGCTCCGGCCTCGACCCGCTTCCACTTGTCTCGTCCCGGCGGGCTTGTGGAGCACAGCATCCATGTGTATGAGCGGTTGCTGAAGCTCTACATCTCCGAAAAGACCGAACCGGGCCAGCCGGTGCCTTACTTCCCGACGGTCGAAGAACTGGAGACCATCACCATCTGCGGTCTGCTGCATGACCTCTGCAAGGCCAACTTCTACGGCGTGGAGATGCGGAACCGGAAGAATGAGCAGGGCCAGTGGGAGAAGTACCCGTTCTATGTGGTCAACGACCAGCTCCCCTACGGCCACGGTGAGAAGTCGGTCTACATCATCTCTAGCTTCATGAAACTCACTCGTGAGGAGGCCATGGCGATCCGCTGGCACATGGGCTTCAGTGACAATGATTTCAGGGCCGGCGGTTTCTCGGTGGGCAACGCCTTCGAGAAGTTCCCGCTGGCATTGCTTACCCACATGGCGGACCTCCAAGCGACCTACCTGGATGAGCCCAGGGAGGATGCCTGATGTACTACGGCAGGTGCTGGCTCTGCGGGAGTTGGGGATGGCTGGAAGAGCACCACATCTTCGGCGGGGTAAACCGGAAGAAGTCCGAGAAGTATGGCCTGAAGGTGGGCCTGTGCGGTGATACCTGCCACCGCAACGGCAAGGATGCCGCCCACCAGTCAGCGGCCACGGCCCTCCAGCTCCACCAGTATGGACAGAAGAAGTTCATGGAGGAGCAGGGGGCTTCGGTTGATGAGTTCCGGGCCGTGTTTGGAAAGAACTACCTATGAGGAGGAGCGCATGAGCAAAGTAGAGAGGGTCAATAACCCGGAAATCGCCCCGTTGGACGGGGTGGCGCTGGATGCAAAGTGCATCGTCACCAGGTTCTCCACCGCCAAGAACAAGGTCGTAGCCATCAAGAGCCAGGAGATGGCCGACTGCAACATCAAGGCCAGCATGGGGCTGGGCATCCTGAGCATTTCCATCCCAGGCCGAGCCCAGATGGTCAGCATCCGTATTGATGAGGTCATGGCCGTCCTGAAGGAAGCGGCAGACGCCGCCAACGATGTGGCCGCCAGGGGAGAGGAGGGGGAGAAGGATGGCTGAGTCGTCATTCAAGCCCACGGTGGTCTTCGACTTCGATGGGGTCATCCATTCCTACACGTCCGGCTGGAAAGGGACCACGGAGATCCCGGACCCGCCGGTCCCCGGCATCCGGGAGGCCATTGAGCACATCCGGCTGGCTGGCTACCGAGTGGTGGTAGTATCGGCCCGCTGTATGAACAAGGGCGGAGAGTCTGCTGTGAGGCACTATCTCTTGGAGCATGGCATCACCGTCGATGATGTGACGGGCCTAAAGCCAGCGGCAATCTGCTACATTGATGACCGAGCCATCTATTTCGACGGTCACCCTGAGAACCTGCTGGAGAAAATCGTGAATTTCAAGCCCTGGAACTACTCCGGGGAGAGGGAGGAAAAAAGATGAAGCACCTGTTCACATCTGAGGCCGTGACGGAGGGCCATCCTGATAAGCTCTGTGACCGCATCTCCGACGCTGTGCTGGACGCCATGCTCAGGAAGGACCAGGCCAGCCGGGTGGCCTGCGAGACCTTCGCCACCACCGGGCTGGTGGTGGTGGGAGGGGAGATCTCCACCGACTGCTATGTGGACATCCCAAAACTGGTCCGGGAGACCATCTGCGAGGTGGGCTACGACCGCCCGGAGGCCGGCTTCGACGGGAACACCTGCGCCGTCCTGACCAGCATCGACAGCCAGAGCCCGGACATTTCCATGGGCGTGACCGGCTCCATGGAGGTGAAGGAAGGCCGCACCAAGGACAAAGAGGCCCTGCTGGGTGCTGGGGACCAGGGTATGATGTTCGGCTACGCCTGCGATGAGACGGACGACCTCATGCCCCTGCCCATCACCCTTGCGAATAAGCTGGCCTACCAGCTCACACAAGCCCGCAAAACCGGGGCCATCCCCTTTATCCTCCCGGACGGCAAAACGCAGGTCACGGTGAGCTACGGGCCCGATGGGAAGCCCAGGGGCCTTGAAACCATCGTCATCTCTACTCAGCATCTCCCCGGTGTGGAGCAGATGGATCTGGTGACGGCCCTCGTGGACCATGTGCTGCACCCGACCCTCGGAGACATGAGCCTCGAAGGTGTACGCATCCTGGTCAACCCCACCGGCCGCTTCGTCAAAGGCGGCCCGGCGGCCGACACCGGGCTCACCGGCCGGAAAATCATCGTGGACACCTACGGCGGCTATGCCCGGCACGGCGGGGGCGCCTTCTCCGGCAAGGACCCGACGAAGGTGGACCGCTCTGCGGCGTACATGGCCCGGTACATCGCCAAGAACGTCGTGGCCGCCGGCCTGGCGAACAAATGCGAGGTGCAGCTTGCCTACGCCATCGGCGTCGCCAACCCGGTCTCCGTCACGGTGGACACCTTCGGCACCGGCTACACGGCGGACACAAAGCTGGCAGACACCATCTGCAAGGTGTTCGATATGCGGCCCAAGGCCATCATCGACCAGTTCATGCTGCGCCGGCCCATCTACAAGGCTACGTCCGCCTACGGTCACTTCGGAAACGCCATGGGCATCCCCATGACCCGGTTCCAGGCAGATCGTCCCTGGGAGAGACTGGACAAAATCCAGGACCTCCAGCGCAGCATCTAAGCCAGCAACCCAAGCCCTCTCCTACCGCCGGAGGCGGTGGGAGGGGGCAGGGGTCCCCCTGGAGGGGAGAAGGAGGAACAGCCCATGAACAAGAAGAAGCCATCCGGCCCCGTGCTCACCCCAGCTCTGGTAAAGGCCATCTCAGAGGC
>ERZ1027068.509-NODE-509-length-11492-cov-5.025793_pt1 | contig 11492 bp, 5 predicted proteins | sample MGYA00519420_ERZ1027068 | MGnify/ENA primary metagenome ERZ1027068 (study PRJEB26926, sample SAMN06164835) | human gut metagenome | biome: ENVO:00009003; feature: ENVO:2100002; material: ENVO:00002003 | host: Homo sapiens | place: USA | collected 2012 ...
CGAGATGCAGCGTAGTCTCGTGGGCTCGGAGATGTGTATAAGAGACAGCTATACAGGTTGTCTTTCTCAACAAAGTGTATTTGCAAAATGTTCGGTATCCTAAAAAGTCAACCCCTCTGACAAATGTTGGGAATACCTGCCAGTTTCCTTTAATGTTTAGTTTTAGTTCATCTCTAAAGTAAACATCAATTTCTTTTCTTAACTCAACAAGTTCTTCTTTTGTCTTTGCAAAAATAACAATATCGTCCATATACCGAAAGTAATACTTGATGTGTTTTTGTTCCTTTATCCAATGGTCAAATGGTGAAAAATAAAAATTTCCTGAATACTGTGATAAGTAATTGCCAATCGGTATTCCAGTTTCAGGATCAACATCTTCTTCCAGTAAATAAATTGCCGTCAGATCTTCAATGTCTGCGGTCTGTATGCTATCAATAATTTCAGTCAGTAACCATACCAGTTCAGAATCATTGAACATTCTGGAATATTTTTCTTTCAGAAGATCATGGTTGATTGACTGATAGTAATGTCGTGCATCCAGTTTTAAGCAATACTTACATTCTTCTGGATGATTCCACATTGCATCCTGCATTTTATGCAGAGCCTTATGTATTCCTCTATCCGGTATTGCTGAGTATGTGTCAGTAGTCAGGTTATTGATGATGCAAGGTTCAATTACCTGTAAGATAGCCCACTGACAAATTCTGTCAGGAAAGTAAGGCAACTTATAAATCTTTCTCTTCTTTCTGCCATCATCCTTATAAAACACTTCATACTCAGATGTTCTATAAGTATGATTGATAAGCATTTCCTGAATCTGCTCCAGATACTTATCTGGATCTTTATCTATTTCCTGAACTTCTTTGTACCACCCTTTTCCTTTCTTTGCGTTCTTATGTGCTTTTCTCAGATTTTCAATATCACAAATTTTCTCAAATAGATGGTCATAACGTTTCATTTTTGGTATATTGCAGTTCCGAATTTCAGTCAGCATACATCAGATGTATGCCCGGTAAATACGGTTGACATTTCCTCTTTAGTAATTAAGTAAGGCGGTATTATCATTTCTGACTTGTCTGCACCGCCTATTTTTCTGTTTTGCCGTGTGGCAGGGTTGAAAGAAATGGGATTAAAAATCAGCCGGATATCTCACCCGGCTGACAATGCAAATATATTAAGTGACCCCTGATATTACGATTCCGATTACTGACACTGTTATTCAGATTCCAATAGAATGGCCTGGTATTAACGTCATTATTCCAATTACTACCTAATTGAGTAATTGATTTTTATGTTAATCAATACAGGTAAAAATATCAGCGATTCTTTCAACCCATTATTTAGTTATTTATTAAGCGGCTGCCATTTGAGCCTTCCATGATGCAATGGTAGCAAGATAAACATCTGAGTCCTTGGTTGGGATATATACCAAGCGACCCCCGACACCCCGACTCCGACCACCGACACCGCCATCCAGATACCAACAGAACGGCCCGGCATCAACGCCACCAGCCCAAGCACCACCCAATCGAGCAATCCTGTAACCATTCAGAAGCTCAGTAATATAGGTGTAGTCACCAACAGGAAGTGCGCTGTTTCCAAGACATTCAGAAGCCATAAACAACCAGTCGCATTTTGTTGAATACCCCATTGCAGAAATGTAACCAGCTTTTGCGGCTACGGTGAAACCAGCAGCTTCATAGTTATCACTATTCTTGTTTTCTGCAAAATTGAAGTCTTTGCAAATATATGGCTGACCCCCTGCCATTTTGCCATTACCCCAAATATTCACACCGTATACAAATTTCCATATGTTACCCCAGAAGTTTTCTTTTCCGCGCCAACAAATTGATGTTTTACCGTTATCTGTATATTCTGTTGCAACATTGCCTGGATAAACAGTTGATTTTGCAGCCCTACCTGTACCGTTTCCAATACTGGAAGTACTACCTGTTACTGCGGCATAAGAACAGGTTTTATTATCGCCAGTTTCCCACGGAATATTGACAACACCTAAACCAATCGGTGTCTGTAATTCCATAACACCCATTTCAATAATCATCAGCAGCTGTTCGGCAGATACCTGTTTGATGAGATCACCATGCCAGTTTGCACCTCTGTTCTGTGCCAACTGTTCAACAGATGTTCTTGTGAGATTCTGTGAGTACCCAGATGCAGGTCTTGCGCCTGAAATACTACAAAACTTATCTTCTGCCGCATTTAACACCTGTTCATCCTGTAACAGATAAGCGGATGCAGATACATCATATACAGAGCCTTCATCTGCACTGGTCAGGAAATAATCAATCTCATTTCCATTTACATCATAAAAAGCAGGATGCAGTCTGAAACCTGGTCTTGGTTTTTCTGATACATAGTAATTTGCTTTTCTCAAATGGTAACCAATACCTGTATCAATTGGATCATATACGACCGGGCATACCAGATAATAGAACTTAGGCTGATATACCATAACCTGTCCATTTGAACCATCTTCCGCATAACTTTCATCACCAAACCAAGCACTGATAGTTCCATCATCAGCAACATTACATTTACGTCTGCCACCATACATGGAAAATCTGTCAAAGTCAGTGCCGGGTGTCAGGTTAGTGGCACCTGCCAGTCTCTTAAAAGTTTTATTCCTGTAATCTACCTGTAAACCAAGAATATCATCATCTGACAGTCCAAGATATGCTCTCAGGTCAGCAACCCCTGCCAGAATTTCCTGTGAATTAAAGTTTTCACCTCTCAACTCTTCAAGGTTTGATGCGGCTGAACTATTTTCACTCTGTAATGCCTGCAATGCATTGTTTCCAGTAGTCGTGGCAGTATCTAATGCAGTCTTTGCTGTATCAGCATTTTTGATACTGGTATCAAGATCTGATTTTTTGCCGGTACTTGTTTCAATACTCTTATCCAGATTATTTTTGGATGTGGCAGAATTGGTAATACTACCGTCCAGAGCTGTTTTTGCTTTTTCTGAATTTGATATGGACTGTTCTAATGCAGTCTTTGCTGTACTTGCTGCTTTATTCAGTTCTGTAATCTTATCAGATGTATGTTTATTAATCTGGTCTTCTGCGTTACTTGCAGACTGTTTTGCTTTTTCAGCGGCTTCGACGGCTGTATTCATGTTAGATGCCACAGTCTCCTGTTTCTGTGTTACATCTGACTGCATTTCTTCTACGGATGCCTTTGCAGCTTCTACCGCTGTCCTGTCTGCCGCAACCTGTGTTGCAGAATCTGCAAAATTAGCCAGCACCTGACCAAATTCTTCACGAGTTCCTGTGTAACCCTGTGCTACTGCATCAGCATAGGCAGTCACACATCCTAAATCTGTTTCTATCATGACATCATAACCCCCAATCTCCCTTTATCATTTATCTTAAAATCCAAACTCTGTACAATATTTTCTGTACGGGATAAATATAGATGTCCATCTTCCCGTATTTCCATGTGACAGAAGCCATTCTTTGTCGCAACCTGTTTTGCCTGATCTGCATAATACTTTGCATTGTCTTTATCACGTTCTGGATAAAGTTTATGTCCATGCGCCCAGGATTCCGACTCAGTTGCCCTGGCATCTGCCATCTGTGCAGCTTCTTTCGTCTGCCTTGTATATTCCCCAATAGCGGTCAATGTGTGGTGGAATAAATCAATGTCTTCGGGAATTTCAAATCCTTCAGGCTCTGGCCGTTTATTTACAAACATCATCACGGTATTTACAGTCTTTCCTGTTTCAGGTGTTGATAGATAAATATAAACAGTGATAGCTTGTCTCTGTTTAAGTGACTCGTTTGGAATATCAACATAAAACTTATTATTCTCAGTATAACCTGTTACAACTTTTGCTTCTTCCAATCCCTTCCAGAATAAATGAACCTCAAACGCATCTGGGAGATTAAGTCCATTAATTTGTAATCTCTGACCATAATCATATTGCCAAAGTCCGTCTACTGTAATTTCTTCACCATAATTGGTGAAATTCGCAATCAGCATTATTTAACCACCCCTTTCAACATTCCCTCTAATTTGTTCAGTCTTTCGTTCAATGTGTTCACTGTATCTTCCAATGTATTAATTCTTTCATTCTGGTCCTGAATAACTTTCATCATTGCCGGAATCATGGTTCTGTAATTCCAGTCTTCTATCTGCCCATCCTCATTAAATATTACTCCTTCAGGATATTGTTTATACACGTCTTCCGCATAGAATCCCGGCACTGGTTTGTCTTCAAATGAGTCTCCTTCTTTCAAATAGCCTTTTTTATATTGAAACCATACCACTGGAACTTTAAGGAGTTTATCCGCTTCAGAGCTATCCATATTTCGAACATGGTTTTTGTATCTTTTTGAAGAAGATGACAACTTATATACGATATTATTCGCGATGCAAAGAGTTTGTCCCGATGAGACAGTAGTCAAGTTGATTAGTTTAAATTCGCCTGAACCGTCTGTGAATTGTCCAGATGATCTTTGAGTGTGTACCTGCATGCCATATTTGACGCTCAGAGACTTTTTATCAGATGCTTCCGCAAGAGTTACATTGCCTAATTTGATAGTACCGCCTTTTATTTGCAATCCTACACTAGTGTTCATGTTAAAATAATTGCTCGCGTCTTTATATACGCTAAATCCGTTTGTTCCTATGTATACGCCTTGCGTAGTTGACGTCATGGAATTGCGGTCGCTGGTATGTATACTGGTAGACCCGACCACAAATCCGCCTATTTTTGCAACAATCGCATCGAGTGTATCCACGTCGATAAGATCGGCCGTTATGGTTTTAGACTTTATGTATTCGCCATTAATGTACAATTTCCCATCTGAGCCATAGGCTATAAGTTGACGATCGCCATTGTCAGTCAGAGCGTTAAAAACAGCTTCTCTTGTCACTTCCGCATCCGCAAGTACGGATACGCTCAACATCCCGAGGATGACTCCGGAAGAATTTCCGACAGTACATCTGATGGCAGTGGTTCTGTTAGTTATCCTATCCCATGCGGAGAATTTCATATCTATTCCCACGCCAGTTCCAGAAATAGCGTTCCATGTGCTTCCGTCTTCTGTATACTCAAACGTCCATCTACCGGAAATGTTTTGTTTTCTCTCCTCTGCTCCTGTCTGCGAATACAAATGAAACACCAGCGGAGAAGGCGAATAATCATATCCGCCAGAGCTGTTTGAACATCTTTTGATCGTTGTTGTTTCACATTCAAGGTAATAAACAGTGGCATCTTTTCCGTTCGTACCGTTCCCGCCAGCATACTGTTTTGCAAGATTAAAGCGCTTGGTTATTGTTATTCCATTATAAGTCGTTGAAAAATCAACCCATCCAATGTCTTCGGATAAGCTCTTTACGGAATAAGTGTGTGTACCTGAAGACCACGTGCCTGTTATGTTTTCTGTCGAGTACGATATAGCCGCTTCTGATGTAACATCCGATTCCCCATAAAAAACCTGTACTTTTACCTCGCATCTTGGAAAACTTGAATAGTTTCCATCTGCATTTACCGGAATTGCCTGATACTCACTTGATAACTGTATAACCAACGGAATTGCTTTCTTTATTTTTTCATCAATAGTATCTCCAGCAATATCTTCTACATCCTTACCACCTATAGTAAGAGTTTTGGCGGCAATCATGACATTGCCATCATTATCAATATAAAATGTTGTTTTATTTTCCTTATCAGTGACACTCATGCCTTTTCCATTAATAAACTTACCGGCCAAAACGCCAGACAGGATATAGCTTGCATTTATATACAGTTCACCGTCCTGAATATAAATACCTTTGTTTTTTCCGTTATTGGTCAGTTTATTAAAAATTTCCGGTTGCCCTAAACTGGTATCATACTCATTAATCGCATTATCCACATCATCAGAATCCACATAAGACGGACTAATCCAGTCTGTCGAAACGAATGTACCGGATTGTCTGGGGGTTTTGCAGATTTTTATTTCACCTTTTCCATCAGTGGTAGAGGTAACCCACATATCACCCTCATCATATGGTGGTTTAGGTGTGACCAAAAACACGCGTCTTTTTCCATCTGCGGTATCTTGTGCTGTTGAAGCAGCATCAAGCGCAGCTTTTATATCAGGATCATCAAAGCTCTCCCAACTATAAACGCCATCAATCTTGACGAAACGGAACATTTTCTTAGTATTGGTGTTATAGAAAATATCATCAATGTGTTTCTCCTTCGCATCCGCATCAGTCCAGTCTGACGCTGGCTTATTGGTAAGCGTAGGGTCATAGGAATCAAAATACTGTGTGTTTATATCCTTTATCTTATCCCCAATAACTGCGTCAACGTAATTCTTTGTTGATTCTTTCGCTATCTCTTCAAGAGTTTTCCCCCTCAATTGAAAAGAATTTGCTACAATATCCACACGCCCGGTTGCAGTGTCAGCTTTAAACATGATATTTCCATCAGAATCAAGGACGGTAAAAGCCCCGGTATTGATCCAATCCGCATTAATTCCAATACTGTTCAAAATCTTTGTTATCATGGTACCATCCACAAGTAAACCTGCGTTCCATGTTCTTCCACCGTCTGTACTTACCGCCCAACCTTTTCCATTAAGTTCAAACACAACCTGGGATTCTTCCAGTGTCTGATGGTCACACATATAATATACTTTGCTTCCATCATCCAGTGTTTTAATAACTGGATAAAGGCCCACTTGCTCTTTCATTGCCTTTTCCAGTTCTTCCATTGCTTTTTCCCATTCAGTTTTATTTTTATTTAAATGTTTTTTCAGATTCTGATAAATTTTTGATGCTTCTGAAAATCTTTCGGCACTGTTACGCAGTGCTGATTCTGCGTCATTTGACATTTGATTATCTGCATCAATAGAAAATACAACGTTTGTAAAAAAAGTCTTATATGACTTTAATTTACGGTCATATACTATTGCCCCGTCCCCTGCTTCAATCGTAGGGTCTTGCAATGAACTGACAGTCATTGGTCTGAACCTCAATCCAACAACACGTCCACCAACCATTGACGCAATTTCAGCTGCATTATCCTTATTGATAAATTTATTGCTGTCGATAACAACTGCATACCCATCTGAGCCAGACTGAAAAGTTACCTGATTAGAATTTTCATCTTCAGTTACGATTCTTACACATGTAATTACAACATCATCCATGTCAACGTTTACATCCGTGACAACATTTGTCTGTAAGGTATGTATATTCCTACCAGCGGACAGATCTGACATATTGTACCAACCAGCTGACAACTGACCACTTTTATTACATTTCCAAAAATGCCCTGAAATCTGGCCAACCCACGTCAAAACATCACGGAATGTCATAGTGTTATCATCTTGTTTTTTCTGAATCACATAATTGTAATACTCAAACTGTAGAGAATCTGTTGCTAAAGTCACACCGCAGCACCTACATGCATCCTGTACAATCTGTAATAGCGTTGCAGGATATGTAAGATTACTCTTGCTGTAATTAACATCAAATTTATGCATGTTGTCCAAGCATTCCAGTGTAATGATATCGCCATCATAGCTTGTATCATTTACTGTAAACACGCCCTTAGAAACAGCTTCAGTCTTACCAGATAAACTCAATGACACTTTTATATTTGAAATTTCAGCACCTGTAAAATCGTACTCAGTAAAATCATCATACATGTTGTTCAGTCTTAATGTGAACTTCTGAACTATTGCTGAACCTATATCAAAACCGCCCGTACTAGATGTAGAATCATTAATTACAAAACCATTATCCCACAGTTGGCTGTCGTCAATGGGGATTGACTTACCAGATGCTAATGTAATTGTACAGGATCCTGAAAAATTTCTGTTATCATTTTCTAATGCTGCTTTGAATGCGGCTGATACATTAATCATTTTTATTACCTCTCAATCACATCAAAATCAAGTGTGGAATAACGTTCATGACCTTTCGCCCACCATTTTACATTTGCTTCCATATCACCTGTATAAAACTCTTTTGTTACATCAGTACCAGCTAAAGGATCCCAGTAAGTTACCATTATATATTCTGGATCAAATGCAACAAGAATCTGGTGTATCTGCTCTTTTGTCAGATTTACCCAACCAAGGCTCAGAGTACGCTTTTTTGCAAGCCTGTTCTTATGCATCTTAACATCCTGCGTTCTTCCTGCATTCTTCGCAGATACATCTGATTTTTTCCATTTAAACTTGGAAACTTCCTTGGGTAGTGTCACACCACCCACTTTGATTACAATGTTGTCCATGTGACACCCCCTGTCAAATTGTCTCAGTTACCGCAAAACGGTAATCATATTTCTTTTTGCCCTTGCGAACTACCTTGTACAGTGTTTCGCTGTCAGCCTTCAGTGTAAATTCAAGAGTAACTTCTTTTTCAGTATCATCCCTGTCAAGGATTCCGCTGGCATTGAACGCATCAAGTACAGCTTCAAATACACCATTCTTGATACCGTCAACGATCTGATTGTTATTAGCTACTGCATTTCGGTTTCCCATCTTACCGACCATCTCAGGTCCTGCTTCGTTTGCAATGAATAACTGTCCCATTTCCGGGAAACCACCCTTTGCGTACCATTGCAAATTAAAACGTGGTAATGAAAATGAGAAATTACCAATACGGATGCTCCCACCTGTCCAGTCCCAACCAATGTGTGGCATAGGAATATGAACACTTGAAAATCCGTTTGCAAAGTTCTGAATGATACTTGATCCTACATCAAACAGGTTTGGAATAGCGTTCCTGATTGTCTCAGGAAGTGTACCGAGAACACTGGTGAATGTAGAAACTTTTTCATTAAATCCATCTTTCAGGCCGGAAACAATGTCAGAACCTTTTTGTAAGACTTTGTTCTTGATGTTTCCAATTGCTTTCAGTACTTTACCCGGAATTTCTTTAATATAATTCAGGAACTTGCTGATATTATCTTTCACACCTTTCAGCAGGCCATCAATGATATATCCACCCTGTTCAGCCATAACGGTTGACGGTGAATGAATACCAAATGCAGCTGTAAAACCTTTCATGAATGGTGTAAAAATATGATCTTTTATCCACTCTGCAATGCCAACAACGGCATCCTTGATACCTTTAAAGATTCCTTTGACAACATTTCCACCACATTCTTCAATCTTCTTCTGGAAGTATTTCTGAGCACCAGAAACTGCATCAGAAAGAAGACCACCAAAAAATGCAGATAAGCCACCAAATGCAGCGCCAATAAGTTCAAAGAATCCGTCAGCTATGCCGTTCCAGTCAATAGCAGCTAAACCATCACGAACTTTTTCACCAATTGTCCACCAGTCAATGCCCTCAATCGCAGCTATGCCAAAATCAAAAACACCTTTGATTCCATCTGATATAGTTTGTCCTAAATTGACAAAATCAATGGTATTTACTGCATTATTGACAAAATCTGCAAGTGCTGTACCAGCACCTGTCCAATCGAAGTTATTGATAGCGGTATGGAAGAAGTCCAGAATGGTATTGATGCCATTACCGAACGACTGACCAACTAACGCCCAGTCAGTTGTTTGAATGAAGCTGTTTAGTGTATCAGTAATTCCTGTTGCAATATTGCGTACAGTTTCCTGTATCAGGTTCCAGTCCAGACCACCCAGCGCACCATTGATACCGTTACCAATTGCTTTCCCAAGGCTATCCCAGTGGAAATTTTCGGCAAACGTATTTGCCATACCGAAGGCGGTGTTGATGCCTTGAGCAAGGGTATTACCAACCAGTTTCCAGTCAACTGTTTCAAGAAAACCGTTCAGAAAAGTGGCAACACTCTTTGCAATCTTGTTGCAGGTGTTCTTGATCTTATCCCATGGGATGCTGTTCAGTGCGGCATTCAGTTTATTACCGACCATAGCACCGATTTCTGTAAAATCAGCATTCTTCCATGCCTGTTTAATCATGTCGGCAATCCCTTTAATCTTTGAAGGAATGCTTTCAGTCTCAAACATATCTGAAGGTGACAGACCACCTGTATCAGCTATTCCACTGTTACTGTCAGAACTGCTGTTATCATCCATCTTATTGATCTGGTCAAAACTCAGAATGGTACGTTTCAATTCCTCATTTGCTTTTTTGGCATTTTTAGCTGAATTGGCATTACTGTTCAGGCTCTTGGCGTAATCCTGCTGAACTTTTTTCGCTTTAATGTAAGTTGTTTTACCTGTTAATGCACTCGTCAACTGACCAAATGTATTAACTACAGAAATAATCTTCTGGATCAGTGTATTCAGAATAGGTGCGATCACATTCAAAATAGGTGCAAATGCTGCCGCAAATGCATTCTTTAACTGCGTCAGGGAAGACATCAGCATTGAAATACTGTTATTTGTCTCACCACTGTACTGTGCCAGGTTTTTGAATCCATCTACTAACGCACTTCTCAGCTTGTTCACCAAAGCAAAAAGTGACCTGATACCGAACGCATATTTGAGAATGTTTTTTAATCCACCGCCCAGTCCACCAGATGCTGATTTTGTTGCACCTGTGAACCTTCGTAAAATAGGAATACCGCTTGTAAACTTCTGTATGAGTGCGGCGAATGCACCAGATGTTCTTTTAATGACCGTGGTTACCTTTGTCAGTGCAGACGCTGTACCACTAATAATCTTTTTCAAACCACCCCAGCCCTTTTGAGCAGCATTCAGTCCCAAATTTCCAAGACCTAACGCACCTTTACCAATTCCTTTAAAGATTTCTTTCGGTATAGAATAGCCCCTTGTAAACGCAGTACCATTTGACTGCATTTCAGCCATTTCATTTTTGTACCCTTCAATCTCATTTTTGGCTCCCTGAATGTCATACTGTAATGACTTCCACGCTGAACTGTTCTTTTTCACACCAATTGCTTCGTACTTTTCCTGTTTTGCAATCAAAGAACTAAGCGTACCTTCTGCCTTTTTCATACCGGACTGCAATTCCTGAAAGTCCTGTGTAGGTACTTTTATTCCGGCCTTCACCTGATATTTAGTAATCGCCTGTTTCATTTTCTGGAACACAGAAACCTGCTTTTTCACTGACTCTGTTGCATCATCCATTTTCATAGCCTGTTTGACTTTTGATATTTCAGACTTAACAGAATCACTGACATTTTTAGTCACTTTCTGGGCTTTTTCCATCTCTTTCTTGTAAGAAGCTGTGGATGCTTCCAGAATGACTTTCAGTTTTGCAAGTGTATCACCCATACATTTTCACCCCCCTTCCCGACAATAAAATAAGCAGGGTTACATTCCCTGCTGCCTTCGTCTGTTAAATTCATCAGCCCACCGTCTGCGCTTGTCCCTATAATCGGCAAGTTCTGCTTCTAGCTTCTGATGTTCATAATTTTCTTTATCTTCTTTGAATGTTTGTGGGTAAAAATCCCATGGATTACAAAGTTCAGCCTTTTCATTGAACAAGGTTGAAAGGTTCAGTGTCAGAGCTGTCTCTTATACACATCTCCGAGCCCACGAGACTACGCTGCATCTCGT
>ERZ1027068.537-NODE-537-length-11110-cov-5.378019_pt1 | contig 11110 bp, 9 predicted proteins | sample MGYA00519420_ERZ1027068 | MGnify/ENA primary metagenome ERZ1027068 (study PRJEB26926, sample SAMN06164835) | human gut metagenome | biome: ENVO:00009003; feature: ENVO:2100002; material: ENVO:00002003 | host: Homo sapiens | place: USA | collected 2012 ...
AGATCTACACGTAAGGAGTCGTCGGCAGCGTCAGATGTGTATAAGAGACAGAACACATACTGCGGATATCACTTGGTTTCATATCACTGTTAATATAGTTTGAGAAATACGGTGTTCCATATTTGGATGTCATCTCAAAAAGAAGGCGGTTATTCTCTGTATCAGACCAGTCAAACTCATTTGTTATGGAATAGGTCGGAATAGGATACTGGAACCCGCGTCCGTTGGCATCCCCCTCGATCATGGTCTCAATAAATGCCTTATTGATCATATCCATCTCTTTTTTGCAGTCTTTGTACTTGAAATCCATATTCTTTCCGCCTACGATAGCCGGAAGCTCTGCAAGATCATCCGGTACTGTCCAGTCCAGCGTAATGTTGGAAAAAGGTGCCTGTGTTCCCCATCTGCTTGGGGTATTGACTCCATAAATAAAAGACTCAATACATTTCTTCACTTCCGGATAGCTTAAATTATCTGCCTTGACAAAAGGTGCCAGATAAGTATCAAAGGATGAGAAAGCCTGCGCTCCGGCCCATTCATTCTGCATAATCCCAAGAAAGTTTACCATCTGATTGCAGAGAACACTCAGATGCTTTGCAGGTGAAGATGTGATCTTGCCTTCAATACCGCCAAGTCCCTCCTGGATCAGCTGTTTCAGTGACCATCCTGCACAATATCCGGTCAGCATGGACAAGTCATGAATATGAATATCTGCATTTCTGTGTGCATCTGCGATTTCATTGTCATAAATCTCAGACAGCCAGTAATTTGCAGTAACTGCACCGGAGTTGCTTAAGATCAGACCTCCAACTGAATAAGTAACTGTGGAGTTCTCCTTTACACGCCAGTCCTCAACCTTCACATAACTGTTTACGATTTCTTTGTAATCCAGGATCGTTGACTTCATGTTGCGAACCTTTTCCCTCTGCTTGCGGTAAAGAATGTAGGCTTTTGCCACATCTGCATATCCGGCCTGGATCAGCACATTCTCCACACTGTCCTGAATTTCTTCTACTGTAATCTTATTATCTGTAATCTTTTTCTGAAAATCAGAAGTAACACGCAGCCCTAAGAGATCAATCATCTCTTCGCTATAATTTTTCTCTTTTGCATCAAAGGCTTTATGGATAGCCGCTGTGATCTTGCCTATTTTAAACTCATCCACTTCTCCATCACGTTTTACTACCTGAAACATATCTAATGCCCCCATTTTCTCTTGTTAATCTGTTTCTCCTGCATATTCTTACCGGAGATATTTCTGTCGTTACTGTCCACTTTGCTCTGAGTAACACTGTAGGTTCATTGTATCAGAGTATCACCGGTTCGTCAACACACAAAAATACCACATAATGTTCCTCATTTTCACAAAAGGCACAATATATGGTATTTTTCTTATTTTTCAAAATATTTTTTTATACAACTCTGGCGTAGATTTCTTTCGGCACCCTTGCCTTCACAGCAATCCCTTCCTCTGTGTATTCCTCTGAGATAAGCTGCCCATATTCGCGGATCAGCTGGATTTTTCCTGCTTCCTGATAAGGGAAAAGGCGCTCCACATAAATCTGTTCTTCAGCAAGAAGCTTCTCCAGAAGATCATTCAGATCTGCAAGACCCTCGCCTGTCTTTGCAGAGACCTTCAGCGTATAGTCCGATTTAAAATCTCGCAGTACGCATGCCCCCGGCGCATCCTGCTTATTAAAGAGTGTGATGATCTTCTTTCCCATCACTCCCAGTTCTTTTAATGTCTCATATACCACATGCATCTGCATCTCTGCCTGCGGATTGGAAGAATCTACCACATGGATAATATAATCTGCATATTTGGCCTCTTCCAATGTGCTCTTGAATGCTTCGACCAGATGATGCGGAAGCTTATGGATAAATCCAACCGTATCTGTGAGAAGAATCTGCTGTCCGTCCTTCAAATTCAAAAGTCTGGTAGTTGGATCCAGTGTAGCAAACAGTTTATCCTCTGATAAAACCTCTGAGCCTGTCAGTGTGTTCAGCAGCGTAGATTTTCCCGCATTTGTATATCCTACGATCGCAGCAGTCTTCATATTGCCTCTGGCCCGGCTGGAACGGATCAGTTCCCTGTGTTTCTCCACCTGGGATAATTCCTGCTTCAAAGCAGAGATCCTTGTACGGATAAGACGACGGTCTGTCTCCAGCTTTTTCTCTCCCGGACCTCTGGTTCCGATTCCACCTCCCAGACGGGAAAGAGATTCCCTGAGACCGACCAGACGGGCAGATCTGTAGCGAAGCTGTGCAAGCTCTACCTGTATTTTACCCTCACTGGTTATAGCTCTCGCTGCAAAAATGTCCAGAATCAATAATGTCCTGTCCATCACCTTACAGTCCAGTTCCCGCTCCAGATTATTCAGCTGTGCAGGAGAAAGTTCGTCATCACAGATAATTCCGGTTGCATCCATAGCATATACCAGTGCACATACTTCCTCTATCTTTCCTTTTCCAATATAAGTTCCGGGATGCACAGACTCACGATTCTGAATGATTCTTCCCACTGTAACAGCTCCCGCAGTTGATGCAAGCTCCTTCAGTTCATCCAGGGATTCTTCCACATTATCATGATCATCCGTCTGCACTCCCACAAGAACCACCCGTTCTTCAAGCTTTCCAAATTCTTCCATAAATTCTCCTCAGTCAGATGGATATTACACACGCGTTTTAAGAAATGCAAGTTCCTTCTTAACAGTTTTATCTTCCGGGTATAATTCCAGATATTCCTGTGCTTTCTGCAAAGCAGTCTGAAAATCCAGTTTCTTCTCATAGACTACGATCTCATTAAACAGCAGACTCTGCATATCCTCCGCTCCTGCCACATGGATTCCGCTTTCTATATCAGAAAGGGCACTGTCATAATCCCCATCCTCTATATCACACAGTGCAAGTCCGTTAAATCCTTTGGCTCCGTTTTCTGCCTGTGATACATACTGCTGAAACATTGCTTTTGCATTTGCGCTGTCTCCTTTATCCATATATACCATACCAAGCAGAACCAGTGCCTCCGTATTATCGCCGTCTATGGCCTGTTTCAGTTCACTTTCAGCATTTTCATAATCATCCATATAATAATAAACTCTGCCGCGGTCACAATGATCCTCTGCATTTTTTGCAGTTCCTGACAAAGCAGCTTCCAGATAACGGGTTCCATCTGCTTCCATATCCCTGTTCAGATATGCCCCGTAGATCTGGATAGCTCTGTCATAAGTTGCATCTTCGCCGTAGGCCTGTTCAAAATTAGCAGAAGCTTCCTCATAGGAATCCATGGCCAATGCTGTTTCTCCCGTAAGGAAGTACAGATCCGCATCCATTTTATAGTTTTCTGCCAGAGTCTGGCAGTCTTCCAGCGCTGCCTCATAATCCTTTACTTTGAGATAAGCCACAGCTCTATACGACAGAATATCTTTCTTTAATGCTTTGCCAACTTTGTCACATTTAAGCGCATCATTGAAATATGTTATGGCTTCTTCATAGTTTCCAAGCTTGAGTTTCGCTACACCTGCACCTCTGTACGACTGTGCAGGCTTCACTCCCTCAGAAATTGCTGTCTCGTATTCTTCAAGTGCTTCCTCATAATTTCCCTGTTCCAGATTCTGTGCAGCCTGTTTATAATTCTTCGTATCTCCCACATTGCAGCCTGTCAGAAGTCCAAGGCTTAAGCAGACAGCAGTCAGAAATAATCTTTTTTTTCTATTATACATGTAATTCCTTTGCCAGTAAATCAGTCAATGAGCAATCCTTCGGATTCCATTACCTTTACTACATGATCAACATTCTCAAGGCAGAGTTCATCTGTTCCGGCTTCTACCATAACACGAATCAATGGCTCTGTGCCACTCTCGCGTACCAGAATACGCCCATCACTTCCCAGTTTCTTTGCAACTTCCTCTACAGCAGCAACTACCTTCGGATTCTCTCTCGCAGTCTTCTTGTCTGCCACCCGGACATTTCTGAGAAGCTGTGGATAAACCTTCATTTCCCTTGCCAGATCACACAGAGTTGCTTTCTTCTCTACACACGCTTCCATTACCATGAGAGAAGTAAGGATTCCATCACCTGTTGCAGCATAACGGCTGAAAATAATATGTCCGGACTGCTCACCGCCAAGACTGTATCCATTCTCCATCATATTCTCTGCCACATATTTATCTCCCACTGCAGTCTGCTCATATTTCATACCCTCTCTCTCCAGAGATTTGTACAGACCGAGGTTTGACATAACAGTGGTTACTACTGTATCATCTTTTAATCTGCCCTGCTCCTTGAGATATTTTCCACATACATACATAATCTTATCACCGTCGACCACATTTCCCTTATGGTCAACAGCAATACAGCGATCTGCATCACCATCATAAGCAAAACCGATATCCAGTCCATTGTCCACAACATATTTCTGCAGGACTTCAATATGGGTAGAGCCACAGTTTGTATTGATATTTGTACCATCCGGCTGGTTATTGATCACATAAGTCTTTGCCTGAAGTGCCTCAAATACACTCTTTGCAATAGCTGAAGAACTTCCGTTTGCACAGTCAAGCCCTACTTTAATGCCTTTGAAATCCCTGCTTGGAATAGAGATCAGATGTCCGATATAACGATTTCTTCCTGAAGCAAAATCCACAGTGCGTCCAATATCTTCTTTAGTTGCCAGAGGAAGATCCTCGATCAGGCCATCCAGATATGCTTCAATCCTTGCTTCTACTTCCGCTTCAATCTTCTGTCCGTTTCCATTGAGAAGTTTAATACCATTATCATAGAATGGATTATGGCTTGCGGAGATCATAATACCACAGTCAAAGTCCTCTGTACGTACTGCATAGGAAACACTTGGGGTCGTCGTTACATGAAGAAGATATACATCTGCACCGGACGCTGTCAGACCTGCAACAAGTGCATATTCAAACATATAACTGCTTCTTCTTGTATCTTTTCCAATAACAATCTTAGCTTTATGGTCTCTTCCATAATACCAGCCTACGTAGCGCCCCACCTTAAATGCATGATCTACTGTCAGTTTAACATTTGCTTCTCCACGAAATCCATCTGTTCCAAAATATTTTCCCATAGTTGCTCTCCTTTACTTTTTACAATATCCTCTGTTTCTGCACTGCATACTGTATTTTCCGGATCACACCCAAAACTGCTTTTAATCAGATCAGACATGTCTCCTGCGAAAGCTGCAGATATCTGCTTAACTTATTGATAAAGTCCCTGAGGATATATACCCGCTTCTGTAAGATTTTTAAATGCTCTCATTACTGTTTCTTTATCTTCCTGATAGGTTACACCAAACCATGTGTCCTTTGTCTCCAGGACATCAACTTCAGCACTTTTATTTTTGATGAGATGGTCAACTAACTCCGGAAGCAGATATTCCTTTTTTGTATCTTCCGGTGCGAGTCCACTGAGAAATTCTGAAAATCCTTTCTCAAGAATCTCCATAAAGTCCGGTGTCAGTCCCCACATATTCATGGACACCAGATCCTTTACATCCAGTTCCTGCACACTTCCGTCTGCATTTCTTGACTCTGCACCTGTGGCAGTCTTAAATATATCATGTGTCTCTGTCACACCTGTAAGCTGTCCATTCTCAATATGACAGATTCCTCTGGTAACACTTCCATTATCGCTCAATGTATTTCCAAGCCTGAAACCGGCCATGCAGATGTGGAGTTTTCCGTCCTTTTGCTGTTCCTGCACAAGATAATCATGCACCTTCACATAAGCTTCTTTCCCATAATAATCATCTGCATTGATAACAATAAATGGCTCATCCAGAACCTTCTTTGCAGCAAGTACAGCCTGTCCGGTTCCCCAGGGTTTCGTGCGGTCAGCCGGTTTCGTAAATCCCTCCGGCAGATCATCAAGCTCCTGGAATACATATTCTACTCCCGTAATTTTCTCAATACGCTCGCCGATCACTCTGCGAAACTCTTCTTCCAGATCTTTACGGATAATAAACACTACTTTGTTAAATCCGGCTTCCAGCGCATCGTGGATGGAATAATCCATAATAATCTCTCCACATGGTCCCACCGGTGCAAGCTGCTTGATTCCTTTTCCAAAACGACTTCCGATTCCTGCCGCCATAATTACAAGTGCTGTTTTCTGCATAAATATTTTCCTCCTGACATTCTTCTCTCATATCAATACTTTTTCAGTCATCTTCTGTCACATACCCTCTCCGCAATATTCTATTCCGCATCCTGAAGATTACTTAATTTTGCTGCCTGATCTGCTGCGATCAGACTGTCAATGATCTCATCCAGATCCCCGTTCAGAACATTCTCCAGTCTGTGCAGTGTCAGTTTGATTCTGTGGTCTGTCACACGGCCCTGTGGAAAATTATAAGTTCTGATTTTCTCTGAACGGTCACCTGTTCCAATCTGGCTTCTTCTTGCCTCAGCCTCAGCATCATGCTGTTTGGCAAGTTCCATCTCATACAGACGGGAGCGAAGAACTTTCAGTGCTTTATCTTTATTCTTAAGCTGCGACTTCTCATCCTGGCAGGAAATTACGATTCCGGTAGGAATATGTGTCAGTCGCACAGCAGAGTCTGTTGTATTGACACACTGTCCGCCGTTTCCGGATGCACGGAACACATCGAATTTACAGTCATTCATATCCAGATGGAAATCGATTTCCTCTGCTTCCGGCATAATAGCAACTGTACAGGTAGAGGTATGGATACGTCCGCCGGATTCTGTTTCCGGAACTCGCTGTACACGATGTACACCACTTTCATATTTCAGTCTGGAATAAGCACCTGCACCTGTGATCATAAATGTTACTTCCTTAAATCCGCCGATTCCGTTCTCATTGAGACTCATCATTTCTGTTTTCCAGCGGCGGGATTCTGCATATTTCACATACATACGGTAAATCTCTGCTGCAAAAAGGGCAGCTTCATCCCCACCTGCACCTGCACGGATCTCCACAATAACGTTCTTGTTATCATTAGGATCTTTCGGAAGAAGAAGGATCTTAAGTTCATGCTCCAGTTCCTCTACATTCTTCTTTGCCTCAGACAGTTCTTCCTTCAGCATTTCCCGCATATCTTCATCTTTCTCTTCCTCAAGCATGGAAAGACTGTCCTGTATCGTTTCTTTATTTTTCTTATACTCCCGGTAAGCATCTACTATCGGCTGCAGATCGCTCTGCTCTTTCATCAGCTTCTGAAAATGTTCCTGATTATCGGTAACTCCCGGCTCTCCAAGCTCATTAAGCACCTCTTCAAAACGAATGAGCAGATCGTCTAATTTATCAAACATATTTATCCTCCTGTAATTTCTTTCGCCCCAGAACCACCCGGTCCAACCCGGCCAGATCCTGCCTTATCTCAATATCTTCAAATTTATATTTCCGCAAAAGAGCTGCCACATCTTCTCCCTGGCTGCATCCGATTTCATATAAAAGCCAACCACCCGGAACAAGATGATCCTGTGCCTGTTTCGTGATAGCCCTGTAAAAATAAAGTCCATCTTCCATACCATCCAGCGCCATACGCGGATCATGCAATTTTACTTCATCCATAAGATCTTCAATTTCCGCCGTAGGAATATATGGCGGATTTGATATAATCATATCATAAGCTCTGCTATAATTTCTATTACTATTTTCGCATTCTGTCATTTTTACAGTATCTTTTACAGCAGTCCTTTTCATATACTCTGTTCCGTACACAATGTTCTGCATTTCAGAAAACAGATTACTCTGTACGAATTCCGCATGCTCTGCCACTTCCAGTGTCCGTGCATTCCGCACAGCCACTTTCAGTGCCTCATCTGACAGATCCACGCCTGTTCCGTGTGCATCAGCTCTCTCCTTCAGAATACTGATAAGAATACAGCCGGATCCTGTACACATATCAAGAATATATGGATTTTTCACAGCTTTCATGCATTCAAGAGCGGACTCCACAAGTGTTTCCGTATCCTGTCTGGGTACCAGTACATTCTTATCCACATAAAATTCATGCCCCATAAAAAAAGCCTGATGCGTCAGATGCTGCAGCGGTATGTGTCCCGCACGTCTGCTGATCAGTTCCAGATATCTTTCAGCAACACTTTCTGTGACACTTTCTTCTCCGTATGCAAAATAATACGCCCGGCTTTTTCCTGTGACATATTCCAGGAGAAGCCAGGCATCCAGCCCGGCTTCCTTAATCCCCGCCTGTGCAAGGATCATCTGTCCTTTTTTTAATAATCCTGTCAGAGTTTCTCCGTTCATTGTTCTGCTTCAACTCCAAATTCTTCCTTCAGATATGCTTTCCAGTCAAAAACCGCCTCTACAGCCCTGATTGCAACCTCTGCCATATCTGCTGTCGGTTCCTTAGTTGTAAGTTTCTGCATTGCCAGACCCGGTTTACTGAAAAAGTCAGCAAGTTTGCTGTCTGATCTTCCAGCCCACTGAATAATCTCAAAAGATATTCCTGCTACAACCGGCACCATAAGAAGTCTTCCAAACAGTCTCACCCAGTAAAATGGAACCAATACAAAAATAAAATGCAGAAAAATGCTGACCAGCATAACCAGAAACAGAAAACTGGTTCCACATCTCTTATGCAGTCTGGAGCTTGCAAGAACATTATCCACCGTAAGCGGCAGTCCATGTTCCACACAGTTAATGCACTTATGCTCTGCTCCATGATACATAAATGTTCTCTGAATATCCTTCATTCTGGAAATCAGAAGCATATATCCCATAAACAATGCAAGCTTTACAAATGCCTCAACTATTGTAACTGCAAATTCCGAAGCGCCAACCCTTCTGCAAAGACTTGCAAGGGCGTATGGCAGCAGCATAAAGGCGGCAACTGATACCACGATCGAGACAGCAACTGTCACATATAACAGCCATTTGAACTGCTTATCTTCTTTTGCCTTTTTTGCAGCAAGCTCCTCTTCTGAAAGAGCAGCATTCTTCTGCTTATCCTCTTCGTCCTCCTCATCCCCTGCAATCTCCGCTGAATACATCAGACATTTTGTGCCGACCACCAGAGAATCCACGAAGCTTACCACACCTCGGATCAGTGGATATTTGAGAAATTTTGCATTTCCGAATACACATTTGTAATCTTCTACTTTTAATTCAATCTCATTGTCCGGTCTTCGGACAGCAATGGAATATTTATCCTTATGGCGCATCATAATGCCTTCCATTACAGCCTGACCGCCGATGTTCGATGATTTCATTATATTTCTCCCAAAGAAACAAGAAAGGCTGAGATTTCCCAACCTCAACCTTCTCAATTCTTACTATATTCTGATTATTTGTTCAGGCCGTATTTCTTATTAAACTTATCGATACGTCCACGAGCCTGAGCTGCTTTCTGCTGACCTGTATAGAATGGATGACATTTAGAGCAGATTTCTACGTGGATGTCCTGTTTTGTAGATCCTGTTACGAATGTGTTACCACAGTTGCAGGTTACAGTTGCCTGATAATAATTAGGATGGATTCCTTCTCTCATGATTTTCACCTCTCTGTAAAGATTCTATTTTCTATTCGTATTCATTTGACGAATTTACTATTAAACAGCTTTATGAGTATAACATATCGTCCCATGGAATGCAAGTTATTTTAAAATTTATTTTAAAATTTATTTAATATTTTTGTTACTGAGAACGGAGCGAACAGTAACTGTTTTTTTACAACGTTTCAGATAAACTTCTGTTTTTTTACAGTCTGTACAAATTCAGCATTATTTTTCGTACGGGTAAACATATTCAGGATCTGTTCTACCGCATCTTCTGACTTCATTCCATTGAGAGCTTTTCGCATAATGTAAACCGCTTCCTGTTCTTCTTTACTCAGCAGCAGATCCTCTCTTCTTGTACCGGATTTCTGGATATCAATTGCAGGGAATACCCGCTTTTCTTGCAGTTTTCGGTCAAGCACCAGTTCCATATTACCGGTTCCCTTAAATTCTTCATAAATTACATCATCCATTTTACTTCCCGTATCCACAAGCGCTGTAGCAAGAATAGTAAGGCTTCCGCCCTCTCTCATATTTCTGGCCGCACCAAAAAAGCGTTTCGGCATATGAAGAGCCGCCGGGTCCAGACCACCGGAAAGAGTTCGTCCGCTGGGCGGTATGATCAGGTTGTATGCCCTTGCCAGTCTTGTAATAGAATCAAGAAGAATTGTAACGTCTTTTTTATGTTCCACCAGACGACGTGCACGTTCTATTACCATTTCAGACACACGTTTATGATGTTCCGGAAGCTCATCAAATGTAGAATAAATGACTTCCACATTATCGCCACAGATGGCCTCCCTGATATCTGTAACCTCCTCAGGACGCTCATCGATCAGAAGAATGATCAGATGCATGTCCGGATTGTTTCTCAGAATAGACTTTGCCACATCTTTCAGCAAAGTTGTCTTACCGGCTTTCGGAGGAGATACGATCATTCCTCTCTGTCCTTTACCGATAGGGCTGATCAGATCTACGATCCTCATGGCAACTGTGCCGCCCGGTCTTTCCATTATCAGTCTCTCATTTGGAAAAATCGGTGTCATATCTTCAAAATTATATCGTCTCTGCCCTTCACTGGGATGGAATCCGTTGATAGAGGTCACATATAGCAGGGCACTGAATTTCTCTCCCTGTGTTTTGATACGGATATTCCCCTTAATAATATCACCTGTTTTCAGGTTAAATCTGCGTATCTGAGAAGGTGATACATAAATATCATTTTCCCCCGGAAGATAATTCTCACATCGGATAAACCCATATCCATCCGGAAGTACCTCAAGGATTCCGTCTGCTCTCTCTCCACTGTCAAGCTGTACTGCCTCTGCCGGGGCATGATACTGTGTACGTTCCAGTGTTTTGTTATACTGGGGGATTCTCTCTCCGTTACCTTCCACTTCACTCTGCTGCGGTTTCTCCCGGACTGTTTCCTGTTTTTTTGTCTCACCTTCCAGTTCATCTTCGTGAAGCATTCTCTCGATCAATTCCGGTTTTCTCAATGCTGAAACCCCTTTTAATCCTCTGGCTTTTGCCAAATCCTTTAAAGTTGCCAGTGATAATGCTGTCTCTTATACACATCTCCGAGCCCACGAGACTACGCTGCATCTC
>ERZ1027068.540-NODE-540-length-11084-cov-7.421706_pt1 | contig 11084 bp, 10 predicted proteins | sample MGYA00519420_ERZ1027068 | MGnify/ENA primary metagenome ERZ1027068 (study PRJEB26926, sample SAMN06164835) | human gut metagenome | biome: ENVO:00009003; feature: ENVO:2100002; material: ENVO:00002003 | host: Homo sapiens | place: USA | collected 2012 ...
CGTTGAACGCCCTCAAAGCATTGCGCGGCGCACCCATCAGCATGGGCCGGGGTGAAATTCCCGTGGAGCTGCGGCCAGCAGCCATCCGTTTTTTGCCTTTTTTATTTTCAGATAAATCTTCTGCTTTTCTGTTTACGGATAATTCGTAAACTTTCCATTAGCAGCAGACAAACCCGAAACGGCGCGGTACAATGAGGGTGGAAGTTATGAATGAACACCCTTTTGCGTGCCGTTTCTGACTGGAAAGGAGGCTGCTGTGTCAGAAATTCAGAACGGTACGGAGAAAAGGCCTTTCGAGTGCCGCACCTATACGGTCAACGATGTTGCCCGTATATTAGGTGTCAGCCGGACACAGGCATACCGTCTTGTGCAGGAGGGCCTTTTCAAAAGCGTACGAATTGGTAACGCCATACGAATTCCCAAGCGGTCGTTTGACAAGTGGCTGGAGCCGCTTGATCTGTGACATCAGAAAGGAAGGTTCGTTATGGCATCCATCATCAAGAGAAAGAAAAACTATTCTATTGTTTATACCTATGTGGACGAGAACGGCGAGACCAAGCAGAAATGGGAAACCCGCACTTCCTACCAGGAGGCATTGAAGCGCAAGGCGGAGATTGAGAGCCAGAAAAGCTCCAACTCCTTCCTGCCACCCACCAATCAGAATATTGCGGAGTTCCTGTCGGACTTCGTCTCCCTCTACGGCGAAAAGCGGTGGGGCGTGTCCATGTATGACAGCCAAAACTCGCTGATCGCCAACTATATCAACCCCATCATCGGGGATATGAAGGTGCAGGACATCACCACGCGGGTGGTGGACAAGTACATCCAGACCTTGCAGAAAACCCCTGCGGTGAACACCAGGACACACCACGCCAAAACGGAGTTTGTCACCAACGCTACCATCGAAAAGATCATCAAACTTCTCCGCTGTGCATTCAAGCAGGCGGTTCGGTGGGAGCTGGTTGCCAAGAACCCCTTTGACAATGTGGTGCTGCCCAAAGTGGAATACAAGAAGCGGGACATCTGGACCGCCGATATGATCCGCACTGCCCTGGACCAGTGTACGGACAGCAAGCTCTATGTAGCAATGAACCTGGCCTTTGCCTGCTCGCTGCGCATGGGCGAGATTCTGGGGCTGACCTGGAGCAATGTCCACATCTCCGATGAAGATATTGCCGATGACAACGCCTATGTCTACATCGACAAGGAGCTGGCGCGGGCCTCCAAGCGGGCTATTGAAATGCTGGGGCAAAAGGACATCTACCATGTGTTCACGCCGCTGTTTCCCAACACCAGCACCAGGATCATCCTGAAGAAGCCCAAGACCGATTCCAGCATCCGCAAGGTGTGGCTGCCCAAGACGCTGGCTTATATCCTGCGGGAATGGAAATCCGCGCAGGACGAGCTGCGGGCGCTGCTCCGTGACGAGTATCAGGACTACGATCTGGTGGTGGCGCTGGCCAATGGCCGCCCCTGTGAGGACCGTATCATCCTGAAGTCGTTCGAGAAGTTGCGGGAGAAAGCAGGGCTTCCCAAAGTAGTCTTTCACTCACTGCGCCATTCCAGTACCACCTACAAGCTGAAGCTCAACCACGGCGACCTGAAGGCCACCCAAGGTGATACGGGCCACGCTCAGATCGACATGATCACCAGCGTGTATGCCCACATTCTGGACGAGGATCGGAAGATCAACGCCCAGAAGTTTGAGAGCGCCTTCTATGCCAATCCTGATCTGCGTTCGGTTCGTCCCCCGGAAGAACCGAAGGAATCGGCTCCCGCCACATTGGATTTGGAGGCCCTGGTGGAACAACTCCGCAACTCGCCGGAATTGGCCAACACGCTGGCCGCATTGCTGGCGTCGGCCCCATCCGAAAAATAGGGCGGGAAAATCGTATTAGCAAATCGGCGTTTTTTATTAGCAAGGCCGGAAAAATAGTTCGAATCCAATTAGCAGGCATACAGCGGAAAATGTATAAAATCGTTCCGGCGGAGCGGCAAAAACGCTCCCGAAAAACGATAACAAAAAACCGCTGTAAACCATCAAAAAATGGCTTACAGCGGTCATTTTTGTCGTGTGTCGACAGAAAAGATGCCCTTTGCACATCATTTGTTGTATCGCTCTGAAATTTTCTTTCTCATATCTGGAGTCATAACTTTTTTGTACTGCTGTGCCATTTCGCAAAACTGGATTTTTAGTTCTTCGGTTACTTCCTTTTTCTTGCATCGTGTCTTAAACAAAGTGGGTTTTCCACCCAGAAAAATATACCGCCGCTTATCTGGAATATAATCTGTTACAAACACCAACCCAGCGTAGTACACAATCACCGAGAAAGAATGACTTTTTGCCAAGAACACAGAGTATCCAAAAATGCATCCTTTGGCAAGTTCATTTACCTCCGATTGCTTAATCAGTCGATTGAGTTTGTATACTCTGGTCTTAAATTGTTTTGGAATTTTGGAGTTTGCGCCATCTTTGAACGCAAGTAAGCATTTCCCCAATTCATCGCAATACTCTTCAAAAATATGTCTGGAGAAGTGTTCACAATGTGACTTCATGCGATACAAATCATCCCAAAGTACTCGCCATGCAACAGATAAAAAGTAATAGTTCACCCATGTTGAATGGAGGTTCTTCAGCTTTTCAGATTCTAAATACGGATCAAGGAAAAGCGTCGCAAACTTTGATTCAAACGCACTAAAGCGTTCTTCACAGTCGTGACATAACATTGGCCTTTTTTCACCATCTTGCATGGCTTTTGAAAAGTTATCTAAACTACGAAATCTTGATTTTGGATGAGACCTAATTCTCTTATAAATCAGTTTCGGAAAAATATGGCTCTGCATCAATGGCACATTTTTCTTACACAAAGCACAAGGCAATAACATCACCATCCCTAATTGCCATTCTCCGTGTGTTTAGCCGGCAATCATTTGTGTTGTAGAACCAACCAACATTATTAAAATTATACACCGCCTTTTAATTCCTGTCCACTACTGCACGCAATGAGATAAGGAATAGGGGCGTACTGAGCGATATGTCAGTACGCCCCTATTCCTTATCTCAGCATTTCAGCCGAAGCATTTGCTCATATAGCATGACGAATCGTTTCTGTACCACTATGTTCTCATGGTAATGCCCGAAGAACCAGTATTGGAATTTGCAGCATTCCCGAATCTCATCGAAAAAGTCTGTCAGTGCATCTCGCCGGTACAATCCTCCGCTGAAAGCATCTTGGACACTGCTGGGGCAGCAATGGGTAATGATGTAATCTACATCCCACCCTGCCTGATTCAGCGTTTTCCTTGCGGTTTCGTATTCATCCACGCTGGGCAGTTCCTCTTTCCACCATGACCTGTGGTTGACACGGAACAACGCTCCTGCGGCGTTGAGCTGCCGCAGCTTTCGCTCATAGTCCGGATCATCCGGTTCCAGAATGCCGTCTCGGATATCGTGGCTGCTGGCGCCGCCCATGGTAAATATCCGCTTTCCGCAGATGTTATAAAGCTGGCCCCGCATCAGATGCAGGACGCTGGGGCGTATGGCCTGTACCAAGCCGCCGTGCCATTGGCTGATTGGATAGTTGCGGAGCAGATCATAGTTTTCATGGTTTCCGCTGACGAACAGCGTGGTAAAGGACCTGGTCTCCAGCCAGTCCAGCCACTGCTGCTCCGCATCGCCGCCATCCCAGACACCGCCGAAGTCTCCACAGATGATGAGGTAATCCTCTTTGGTCAGGTCACGTTGCTCATGGAATGCTGCAGGCAGGAGCCTGCTGAAATCACCGTGCGTATCACCGGTTATAAAAATGGCCATTTCTTTTCTCCCTTTTCTATTCATTCTACTTCCTGTTCCAGCACCACATCCGAGTCTCGGAAGTGGATGTGGATGGTTTCCGCATCCTCCACCGTGATCTTTTGGATGACCTGCCGGACGAGCTCATTGTCAAATTCCGTATAGCCCGCGGCGCATTCCATGATACTGTCCCACATCTGCCGGCGTCTGGCAGCCTGTTCCTCCAGATCGACCTCTGCCTGCTGCGCGTCTGCGATCTGCGCCTTAAGGGATTCCTTCTCATCCGTCAGCGCTTTCATCCTGGCATTCAGCTCGGTATCGGCCATGTTGACGAGCAGCCGATCCAGCACATCGCTTTGCTCCCGGCTCACCGCATCCATACGCTTCTTCAGCTGCAGCAGCCGTGCACCGGCCTGAGATAACGCCTGCCTGGCTTCCTCCGCCATGGCCAGCACATCGGGGCAGACCTCCTGCCGGATGGCGGCGTACTCGTTCATGGCCGCGAGGATGGCGCTGTGCAGCTTGCCTTCATCCAGTGTCGGAGAGTGCTGGCAGTATTTTGTACCGAACTCCAGCCGGGAGACACAGCGCCACACGATGCGCTTTTTCCCATTTCTGGCCCATGTGACCCGCTTGTAGGGGGAGCCACACTCGCCGCACACCAACAATTCTGTCAGCGCGTATTTACCGGAGTATTTCCCAAGTTCCGTTTTTCCGCTCTTTTGCAGCACCTTCCGTTTGCTGGACCGGCGCGTCATCTCCTGCTGCACCTGATTGAACAGATCCCTTGAGACAATGGCCGGATGGCTGTTCTCCACATAGTACATCGTGCGTTCACCACGGTTCTTTTTGACCTTTTTGTTGATGCAGTCCGTCACATAGGTTTTCTGCAGCAGGGCGTCTCCAATGTACTTTTCATTGGTCAGGATATTGTGGATGATGGAGGGAGACCAGCGCTCTACACCCTGTGCGGTGGGAACACCGTCCTCGTCCAGCTCCCGCTTGATCTGTCCCAGGGTGCAGCCGTCCAGATACCTGTGGTAAATGCGGCGGATGATCTCCGCTTCCTCCGGTACGATCTCCGGCTGTCCGTCCGCCCCCTTCCGGTATCCCAGCATCTTTTTGTACTGGAAGGTGACCTTTCCCGCCTCCGCGCTCTTCTGCTTTCCCCATGCGACATTCTTGCTGAGAGACTCGGATTCCGCCTGGGCGAAGCCGCTGAACAGGGTGATGAGAAATTCGCTGGATTCCGTGAGGGTGTTGATGTTTTCCTTCTCGAAGTACACCCCAATGCCGTTTGCTTTCAGGAGCCGCACCGTATCCAGACAATCCACCGTGTTTCTGGCAAAGCGGGAGAGGGACTTGGTGATGATGAGGTCGATGTGTCCCCGCTTGCAGGCGGTGATCATCTTGTTGAACTGCGTCCGTTTTTTCAGGCTGGTGCCTGAGATACCCTCATCGGCATAGATCCCTGCCATCTCCCAATCCGGGCTGTCCTGGATCTTCTGGGTGTAGTAGGTCTTTTGCGCCTCATAGCTGTTGAGCTGCTCTTCGCTGTCCGTCGAGACGCGGCAGTAGGCCGCTACGCGCATTTTTCCGTCATGGTCTCTGTGCAGTTCTTCCGGTTTTCTGGTTGCGGGGATCACCCGCACCCGCCGCTCTAAGGTGGCTGCTGTCGCTTCCATGGATCATTCATCCTTTCCTGTCGCTTTTTTATCCGTAAATATAAGAGTTACTTCGGTATCCTGTGAGATGGTGATATGGGAAACCGCTCGTTGGAAGCGTCTCCAATCCGCCTCTGTCAGACCATCTGACGGCTCAGATTCGGCAGACGGCTCTGGACAGCAGGCATACCGCGCTGCCGCGCCCTGCAGGATCAGCGCCATCACCGCTTCCGGCGAGGCCGACTGCTCCAGCCCCCGGTTGATGGCATTGTCCAGCCGCATGACCTCCGCAGAGGGCGTGTAGGCGGTGCAGCTGGGCTGTTCATGGTTCCGGAACTGACGGACGATCCCGTTTAGCGTCGCATCCATGTCCATGACCGCGGTATTCCCGCAGCCTTCGCATCTCAGATACAGCTTGCCGCTGTTCTGCCAGCCGCCGCCCAGCCGGGTCATCTTCCCGCCGCAGGTGCAGCGGAAGTATGGAGTCAACCGCGCAATGGCAGGCTTCTCTCCGTGGGACTGCTTCCTGGCATTCTTTTCCGCCGTCTTTTCCTGCGCCGCTTGGAAAATATCCGCTTCCACCAGTATGGGGTATCCCTCCTTACCGGTGTAACGGGGATTTTCCAAAAGGCGCTTTACCTTATGCTTGTTCCAGAGCGGCACTTCCAGGCAATACGGAACGCCCTGCCGGTTCAAGGCGTCCGAGATGGCCTGATAGGAAGCCCCGGCGTTATAGAGCGTAAAAACCATACTGACGGTCCGCTGCTCCTCCGGCACGATCTCCAACGCGCCGTTTCGGATTTGATACCCGTATAACACCTTGCGGTTGATCATCTTGCCGCCACCTCCCATTGTTCTGTCAGCTCCAAGCCTCCGTAAAGCCGGAAGCGGATACGGTTTTGAGACTCTGCAATGATCTTCTCCACCAGACGTTCGAACAGCTCTTCATCGAAGCCGTCCAACCGTTCCGGTCCGTTGAGAAGCGTCTGCTCCACCTTGCGGAGCGCGTCCATCGTTTCGTCTATCGCTTCATTCTCTGTCAGCCTGCGCCGCTCCCCGCGAAGCTGTGCCAGTCTGGCGCTGATGGCATTCATGCGGGCGGCGCAGATATCCGCATCCAGCAAGCCATTGGCCCGCAGAGTGCTGATCTTATGGCTTTCTTCTGTTGCTTCCGCGATGGCCCGGTTGATGGTCAGCAACTGCGGATGATTCTGCCGCAGGATCGTGTCCAGCGTGTTCAGCTGCCGGAGGGCCGGGGCCAGAATGATGTCCGCGTTGCTTTTGAGCCTGTGGTACATCCGCAGGAAGGCGGCATGGATCTCCGTTTCCGGGATGCGTCCTACAGGGCAATCCGCGGCGTGGCGGTCGTGGGTTCGGCAGACCCAGGTCACATATCCGCTCTGGCTGCTTCGGCGCTGAAACACCGTCCCGCAGTTCCCGCAAACGATTTTTAAGGCAAGAGGGCTTTTTTCTCTGCGCTTTTTCTCTTTCTGCGCTTTCTTTTGCAGCAGTGCCTGCACCCGCTCAAAGGTGTCCCGGTCGATGATAGCTGGATGGGAGTTCTCCGTGTAGTATTGCAGGCGTTCCCCGTAATTTCGTTTCTGCACGAAGGGAAAGCCGCAGCTGTAGGATTTCTGGCTCAGAGCGTCTCCAATGTACTTTTCATTGGTCAGCAGGTATCGAACCCCCGTTTCTCTCCAGCATTCCGCGCCGGACTGGGAGGGGATGCCTTTCGCCGTCAGCTGCTCCGCGATCCATCCGGAGCTGCGCCCCTTGAGGTATGCGTCGAAGATCCAGCGCACCGTGGCGGCTTCCTCTGGGACGATCTCAAGATCTTTCTTATTTACGATTCGGTATCCGTAAGGGGCGGTGCAGGTGATAAATTCCCCACGCTCCATCCGCCGCTGATAGCTCATCTTCTGATTGGCGGAGATGGAGATGGATTCTTGCTGGGCAAGAGAACCGGAAACGCTCACCATCAGTTCGGTGGTGAGCGTTTTCGTGTCGATATTTTCTTTTTCAAACCGGACGCTGACGCCCATGGTGGATAACTCCCGCAGGGCGGACAGGCAGTCTCTGGTATTCCGGGCGAAGCGGGATACGGACTTCACCAGAATTCGGTCGATCTTGCCCTTTCGACAGTCTGCCATCATCCGGTTGAAGTCCTCCCGCCTATCCATCCGGGTGCCGGTGAGCCCTTCGTCGGCATACACATCCACCAGCTCCCAGCCGTCATGCTGGGCGATCTCTTCCGTATAATTGCGGATCTGGGCGGCGTAGGAATGCAGCTGATCCTTGGAGTCCGAACTGACCCGGCAGTAGGCCGCCACCCGCAGATGTTCCGCTTCCCGCGTCTGCGGCGCGATGATTTTTACCTGTGCCATGTTTTTCACTTCCCTGTATCTTTTTTGTCAACACACAAGCTACCACACGATCCGCAGAATATCCAGCACTATTCCCAAACAGTCTGCGGGGAATATTTCTCTCTGGCCAGTCTCTTGGCGTAAGACAGTTCTTCCGCGCTCAGCAGGCCGATTTCCGCCAGATGCTCCAGCATCCTGACTGCCAGCCGATACTGCAATTCTTTCTTTGCGTCGATCATCTTCCCACCTCAAAATAGCTCTCCGGCTTTTTCTCCCGCAGAAACCTTGTCACTTCCCGCAGGCTGCCGGTCCTCCGCATTTCCGGCAATGCCTCACTCACAGCCTGGGCGTATCTGCGCCCACGGCAGGCCCGTTCATCCAGAATGGCGATGACGCAGGTATCGCTCTCCGTGCGGATGGCCCGTCCAAAGCCCTGACGCAGCTTGATCTGCATCTCCGGTACAGCTACCTCACGGATGAATGCGTGAAGGGAAGAATACTTCTCCAATTCCCGTTCCTTTCGTGCGTCTGGGTAGGCGAAAGGCAGGCGTGGGATGATCAGCAGAGATACACAGTCGCCGGGGAAATCAAAGCCCTCCCATGCCGCGCCGGTGGCCAGCAACACCGCTCCCGGCGTGTGCCGGAACTGTTCGATGATGTGGGGCGCGTTGCGGCCCAACGTCAGCAGTGGGAATGGGAGTGATTCCTCCCGCAGCCGCTCCTTCACAGCCGACATGGCTGCGTAGGATGTAAAGAGCACCAGCGCGTGACCGGTGGCTGCTTTGATGAGTCCGACGAGCTCGGCAGTCAGCTCATTAAAGTACACATCCGTATCCTCCACTCTCTGGCGGGGCGGGATTTGCGGAAGGTAGAGCAGGCAGTTGTTCCGGTAGTCAAAGGGGGATGGAGAAACGGATTCCATGACACGGTGTCCCTTCTCTAATCCTGCCTGCGTTTTGAAACGGCGGAAATCGCTGCCCACCGCCATGGTGCCGGAGGTCAGAACAAACGCCTGATCCGGCTGCCACAGGATCTTTTTTATTCGCTGCGTGATATCGCCGGCTGCGGCGCACAGCATGGCGCCGCCTGTGCTGACATCTTCGGCAGTGTAAAAAATCATATCTGTCTGGGAACTGGTGAACAGCTTGACCGCGTCCAGCACCGTATTCAGCTGGCGGCTTCCCAGCGGGGAGAGCAGGCTGCCGATCTGCCGCTGGATGATGGGCAGCGTGCAGGATGGCGCGGTCAGCAATCGCAAACAGGCTTCCACCGGCTCCGCTTCCTCTCTGGGCTGCGCCAGCTTGCGCAGCAAAGGGCCTGTGCTGTCCTCCAGCATTTCTGCCGCCAGTAAGTACCGTTCCTCTTTTAGCTGAAGGATAAGGTTTCGTATCTCTTCGGCCGCCAACGTCACACCCAGCATCTGCTGTGCGGTTTCCGGGAGCTTATGGGCTTCATCCACGATGATGATGCTGTGCTCCGGGAAGATGGGGCGTTTTCCCTCGCTGCGGTGGATGGCGTCTGCCACCAGCAAATTATGATTGCAGATTTGAAACAAAAATTGATCTTTGTCGCAGGTCTTGAGGAACCGCTGATAGCGGCAGTCCCTCTGTTTGCAGTCGCAGACCTGCGGTACGCAGACACGCTCCCGGTCATAGCCGCTGAGATGAGAAACTCTGTCCATGTCCAGCGTTTCCCGAAGAGTCCGGAGCGCCGTCAGCGCTTCCGGATTTTTCTTTGCAGGATATACCTGACGCAGCCGCCTGTCCAGCCGCTCGTCGCAGACATAATGGCTTTTGCCTTTGCGGATGACCGCTTTCAGTGGCTTGGTAAGAATCCCGTCCGCCATTAGGATACAGGACAGCAGCGGCAGATACTCCATCAGCACCGCGTTTTGCAGCGCGATACTGGAAGTGGAAATGATGATGGGGCGGGCGATCTGCCCTGTCGGGAAAGCAGACGCTGCCGTGGCAGCCGCCAGATAGGCGTAGGTCTTGCCGATGCCCGTCCCGGCATCGCACAGGGCGATCCTCCCGTCCTGCATGGCGTCCAGCATCCGGTGACTCAATTGGATCTGCTCCGGGCGCTGCGCCATACCGTGGGCGGGAAGAAGGTCCTGAAAAATATGGTCGATCAGTTTATGGGCTTTCAGCCTGTTATCGTTGGTATTCATCCGATAATTTCCTCTTTTCTGTCATGCTTTGTTTTCGTTTCCACCGTATTTGCAGCGCGCGCCCCGGTGGGAAGGGGAACAATACGGACAAGGTCCGGCAAGACCTTCACGGGCGTATTTCCGGGATCTCTACTGCTTTCAATCCCGGAGCAGCCCAGCCTCTTCATGCTGGCCAGTGCATTGTGTCTCATTATCTGCCCGAACAGCGTCTCTGCGGGCGGCGCTGCCAACGCCGCCCCCGCGCAGGTAAAATCGCTCGCCGTGGGAAGCTGCAAGGCTTCCCACGGGTCGTGGCGCACACTGCGCGGATCGCTCTTCTGTCCGGGTGGTTATCCGTATTGCTGGTATGCAATTTTCAAGGAACAGCGAGGGGCGATTCGGAGCCCCTCACTGTCCTCCCGAAAATTGCGTTCGGTGAATACCCTTATTTCGAGGAATTTTCAAAAAACTTTTTGAGATCCCGCAGGATGCGGTCTCTCCGCTTGATGACCGCCCGCTGGCTGACGCCCATTCTTTGAGCGTATTCCCGTGTAGACGCGCCGTCGAAGAACAGGGCGTTGATGAGTTCCCGGTCGGTATCCTTTAGTGACAGCAGCGCCAGCAAAAGGATCTGCTTCTGTTCTGCCAGATTCCGAAGTTCCTCACGCTCCAGTGCCTCCGTTTCGGCGCTGGGGGCCGTTTCTGCTCCGACATAGTCCGGCAAAAGCGCATCTTCCTCCATCTGCTCCAGAGAGAGCAGTTTTCCGGAGGACTGTTCCTCCGTGATATAGCGCTCCCTGCGGTCTGCCTGCGCATAGGCGAGGTAGACATCCTCCGGCACCTCTACGTCCATACCGTCTACAGTGATGATATTGGCGATGACTTCGCCAGCCTCGCTTCGAACGCGCCGATAGTTGCGTTCTTCCTGCCATTTTTTCATGATTCATGACTCCAATCTCAGATTTTTTTGAAATGTCTGAGATTGGGTCACGGATATTTAGCGATATAGGGCTGCCAGCGTCTGCGCATTGTGTGCCTTTCCGCTTTTCAGCCGAAGAAAGGCGCAAAAAAAGAGCCTTACGCATAGCTGAAAAGCTACTTGTAAGGCTCCTAAC
>ERZ1027068.546-NODE-546-length-11048-cov-6.282180_pt1 | contig 11048 bp, 9 predicted proteins | sample MGYA00519420_ERZ1027068 | MGnify/ENA primary metagenome ERZ1027068 (study PRJEB26926, sample SAMN06164835) | human gut metagenome | biome: ENVO:00009003; feature: ENVO:2100002; material: ENVO:00002003 | host: Homo sapiens | place: USA | collected 2012 ...
AGCGTCAGATGTGTATAAGAGACAGATATAATAATCTACGTTGTCACGGCAGTGATAACTTAAAGAATATTGGGGTGTCGCCAAGTGGTAAGGCATCGGACTCTGACTCCGCCATTTCGAGGGTTCAAATCCTTCCACCCCAGCCATTAAAACCGCATCAGAACGATGCGGTTTTGTTTTATGCCGATATTAAAATCTTTGAAAGGCTATAAAGCCATTGTCGGCATGCTCAGCAAAACAAAACACCGGCCCTTTTCGCATAGTGCTAAAGGGTCGGTGTTTTTATTATTTGTTATGCTTATTTGCCGAGTGCAATCTTACCCATAGCGTCAGCCTGCATAATAGCATCATACAGCTCAACGGGCTGTACATCGCCTGCGAGGTTGTGGATAGTTTCGCCGGGGATACAAGCGTTCTCGGAAATAGTCTTTACCTGCTCAGGAGTTGTAACGCCGATTTCTTCAAGCGTTACGGGAAGACCGACCTCAAGACAGAAGTCCTGAACTTCCTTGAATTCCTCTTTAGGCGCACCCTCAAGCACAAGCTGTACAAGCGTGCCGAGTGCAACGCAACAGCCGTGATCTGCGTGCTTTATGCCGAGAGAAGTAACGCCGTTGTAGAATGAGTGAGCGGCGGCACAGTTTACGTTATCGGCGCCGACACCTGAAAGGTAAACGTTAGCTTCAACGATATTTTCAAGTGCGGGAGTAACGGCGTGTACCTTACAAGCCTCGATAGCCTGCTTGCCGTATTCACGGAGCGTGTCATAGCAAAGACGTGCAAGTGCCTGACCTGCTCTTGTGATGCCCGTGCCCTCAAGGCTTGCGGATTCGGTGCGGATAGAAGCACGACCCTCGAAATATGTGCCGAGCGCATCGCCCATACCTGCGATAAGGAACTTGACGGGCGCATTTGCGATAACGGTCGTATCGACCATTACAGCGTCGGGATTTGTGGGGTAGAACAGATATTTATCGAAGCTGTGGTCATCGTTGTAAATTACTGAAAGTCCCGTGCAGGGAGCATCCGTAGCCGCAACTGTAGGCACGATTACAATGTGCTTTCCGCTGTAGTATGCGGTAGCCTTTGCTGTATCAACGGCACTGCCGCCGCCTACGGCTACGACTGTATCAATGTTGTCCTGCTCTACGATAGCCTTCATTTTATTTATTTCGCCGTTGCTGGATATTCCGCCGAATATCTCGTAACGTCTGTAGTCATCAAGCCCTTCAAAGCTCTTTTCTATTTTATCGTGGCAGGCCTTGTAACCGCTGTTTGAGCATACAAACAGCCAGCGCTTGCCCATATAACCCATTTCTTCATGAAATTTAAGCAGTGCATCTCTGCCCTGTACATATTTGAGCGGCTCACGCATCGCTCTAAGTCTTCCCATCATAATTGAAACACCTCCGTAGAATGATATAAAATACAGACATTATTATCTGCTTTTACAACTAATTTATATCACTTTTTTATGGGTATGTCAATATTTACGGGCATTCCGATTTTTGATATTGGTATGTCAAATTTTCATTGCAATAAAGAAACAAATAGCGTTTTAAATTGAAATTGCGGGGATAAGTATTGTTTTTATCGGCAAACAGGAGTATATTATAATAAAAATGAAACGGGTGATTATTATAACTGTTATGACGATTGAACGTGCTGTAGATAACGCAATTGCTTCCACAGAAATGGAGGGTTTTACGATAACCGACGTTCAGAGAGAGTAATGGCAGAACGGAGAGAGTTTTCTTTGTATTGCTTATCAGAAATGCCGGTTATGATATTGATTATTCATCGCTTAACTCCGATCTCTTGATGATTGGCAGTATTCAGGCGGCAGGCGGAGTTATGGATACCCTTATCAGATTTTTTGAAGAGAATATTAAAATCCACTGACTTTTAAGGTCGGTGGATTTTTTGCATAGCAACAAGTTATTTTGCAGATTAAACTGCAAAGTAACTAATAAACATAAGTGGTGACGTAAGGAAATTGAACAGAAAATGCGGAGCAATACTAATTTGTGATATGATAACCTCAGATATAAAATCTGCTGAAAGTGGTTTTTACCTTGCGGAAAAATGCCATACGTTTTAGGAGACAAAAGCGACAAAATACATAAAACAAAAACCTCGCAGATCTCTTTGCGAGGTTTTGTGGGGGAAATGTCCAGAAACGCTTCCGCAGTGACAATAACTCCGTCAAAGCCGCTCGGATCAAAAAAATCGTATATGACATTTTCAAAATTGAGAAATTAGCCCCTTATCCGGTGATTATAAATGTTTGAAAACACCACCACGTCCGTATCAGCGGCAAATGCCGCCTCGGCTATTCCGCATATGATATCCTTCTGGGTGCGGTCGTCGGCTCTTGCGGTTATTACGGCAATTTTTTTGACATTTCGTTCGTCCTTTCACGCATTCATAAAAAGCCCGTTCCCGCAGCCGCTCAACCCCTGTTCTGCGGTAAATTCTGCCGCTGACGGGGAAGGATTTTTGACGCATTCGGCGACAGAGTATGCCGGAAACAAGCTTTCGTATAAATTATAACTTATTCACGTTCACGCGGGTATGTCAACCGAAAAGGTGCATATTATGATTAAAAGGTGGACAAAACAGATATCGGCTGTTGACTTTGTGTTGTTTATTGGTATAATAAACTTAAAGGTGTCTTTGGACACGAGAAACAAAACGGAGGTTTTAACGATGAAGATCACAAGTAAATTCGCGGCTATTTTGTGCGCGGCGGCCCTGTTTATGACGGTGGGCTGCTCGAACGGCGGCGAAACAAGCAGCGGGAGCTCCGAGCCCAACGCTTCCGGCAACTCCGGAACCGCAGACGTTTCCAGCGCTTCGAATTCCGAAACGAATGAAAGCGGCACGGTATCAGAGGAGAAAATTATGGACAGTCTGAACAACGGCATAATTATCGACAGCGTAAGCGGTAACGTTTATAAGAACGAGATGAACGCAAATCCCATCTCGCCGAACATATTCTGCGCCGATCCCACTGCGGTGGAATATAACGGAAGGCTTTACGTTTACGGCACGAACGACCAACAGCAGGCGGAAGAGGGAACAAAGAACGACTACGCCTATATCAAATCGCTTGTGGTATTTTCTACCGACGATATGGTAAACTGGATATATCACGGCAGGATAGAGGTCGGAGAGATCGCACCGTGGATATATAACTCGTGGGCACCGTCGATAGTTTCCCGCGTTGAAGACGACGGACTTACGCATTTTTACCTTTACTTCTCAAACGGCGGCTCTGGCGTGGGCGTGATAACCTCCACCGACCCTGTGGGACCGTGGACCGATCCGCTCGGCGAGCCTCTGGTTTATCAGAATATGCCTGGGCTGGAGAATTGCCCCGCGCCCTTTGATCCGGGTGTGTGCATTGACGAAAATGGCGTAGGCTGGCTCTCCTTCGGCGGAGGCACACCGGCGGACGGCAACACTATGCACAGCAAGATCCCGAAGATAGCAAAGCTGGGAAAGGATATGCTTTCCTTTGACAGCGAATTTGTTTCCATTGACGCTCCCTACTTTTTTGAGGCGAGCGAGCTGAACTATATCGACGGGGTATATTACTATACATACTGCACCGACTGGCAGGATCACAAGACCGGCTGGAAGGAGTACGAGGGGGTCAAAGTTCCGCCCGCGTGCAGCATGGCGTATATGACTACCAAGACCCCTCTCGACGCGGATAGTTGGGAATGCAGAGGACCCTATTTCTATAATGCGGGAGAGAACGCCGACGGGGCCTCAGGACTTCGCTGGGCTAACAACCACACTCATTTCATTGAATATAAGGGCGTAAACTACATCATTCACCATACGCTTCTTCTGGAGGAGCTTATGGGAGGAAAAGCGGGCTTCCGCAGTATGATGGCAGACTATCTGCCCATGGACAAGGCAACGGGCGATATTCCCATAACTGCGGCAAGCAAGAAGGGCGTAGCGCAGATAAAGCTGGTCGACCCCTATACCGATAACAGTGGTGCGCTGATGTTCACCAGTGCGGATATCGGATACGACAAGGTAAATGATCCTGCCGCAAAAAGCACCGCCAACGGCGCGTGGATATATGTAAGAGGAGCAGACTTCGGCTATGGGGCATCAGAGTTTATCGCTGAGGTCAAGGGCAAGGGAAGAATAGAGGTTCGTCTTGACGATATCTCCTCCAAAGCCGCTGCGTTCGTCGAGTTCGACTGCGCGGATTATACCAAAATACGCTCGGACAGCTTTGCGCAGTTTGACGGAAGAAACCATGACATTTATTTCGTATTTTCCGGCTCCGATATAGAGCTTAAGTCGTGGAGGTTTTCGAAGGGCGACGAGCAGCTTCGTCCTGAAGAGAGCATAGCCTCCACCGAAATACCCTACAAGACGCTGGTAATATCGGGACAGACCGAGCCCGGACCGAGCCCCTCTGCGATGCTCGACATTCCGAAGGACGGGGACTATTCCATAAAATCCTCTTCTTTTGAAAAGGACAGCGCCATAGTCAACCTCGGGTTTATTAATACCGATACCAATGCGAAGTATAAGGTGCTTGTGAGATCGCTGACGCTGGCAACCGAAAACGGAGATGTTGAAGTTCCCGTAAATAAGGAACTCGATCCCACAAGCTCGTCGGAAAACGGGCTTGAAAACGGCTGGGGCGGCTCCGAGGTCGGATCGCTGATTTACGGCACGGAGGAATGTGGAATATTCGCAGCGAAAACAGACATAACATGGACAAACTATCGTCTGGCGCTTAAAGTAAACGGCGAAGAGACGCCGTTCACATCCATCACCTACAATGTCACCGTAAGCGGTCTTGAGCTTGACAGCTGACGGAGGCAACGGAAAATAAGGAGGGAAAAATGAAAAAACTTGTTAGGTTCGCAGCGGCGCTGATGGCGGTATTGACGCTGACGGCATGCACGGCGGAAGTTGGCACGAGCTCCGTGACGTCGAAGTCGACTTCGACTTCGACTTCGACTTCGACTTCGAATCCGCTACCGAGCGTCACCACCGAGCCCGGAAAAGAGGAGGACCCCAAAGTGCTTGATAAGGATATCATAAAATCCACGATAACTTCAACCGACGACGGCAAGGGAAACTACACAAATCCCGTTATTTTCGCCGACGTGCCCGATATTGATATAATCCGCGTTGACGACGCGTTTTATATGGTTTCGACGACCATGCACCTGTCTCCGGGTTGTCCCGTAATGAAATCCTACGACCTTGTAAACTGGGAAATAGTAAATTACGTTTTTGATACACTGGAGGACAGTGATAAACTTGCCTTAAGAAACGGGGAAAACAATTACGGCAAGGGTCAGTGGGCGACTACCCTCAGATATAACAACGGTGTTTATTACGCCGGCTTCACTTCCTTCTCCACCGGAAAAACTTATATCTATCATACCGACGATATAGAAAACGGAAAATGGGACAGGTTCGTGTATGACGAGTGCTTCCATGATATGAGTCTTTTGTTCGACGACGACGGCAAGGTGTATCTTATCTACGGCGGCGGAGAGATATGGTGCGTTGAACTGGAAAAGGATCTGAGTGCGGTCAAGCCCGGAACCAAGAGAAAACTCATCAACAACGCGGGACTTGTCAAGGGCTGCCTTGCCGAGGGTTCTCACGTCTATAAGCTGAACGGATATTACTATATTTTTATCATAACATGGCCACCTAATAGCAAAAGAACGCAGCTTTGTTACAGAAGCGAAGCGCTCGACGGCGAGTGGGAAAGGAAAGTGATAATCAGAGATAATATGGGCTTCAGAAATGATGGTGCCGCACAGGGCGGTATCGTCGACGATAAGGACGGCAACTGGTATTGCTTTGTATTTCAGGATCACGGAGCGGTGGGCAGGACTCCCGTTGTGTCGACCATGACATGGGAGGACGGCTGGCCGGTAGTCGGAGTTAAGGGAAAGGTGCCAACGACCGACAAGATTCCTATCGCGGGTCACGAGAAAAAGGGCATCGTCACAAGCGACGAATTTATCAACTCACAGATAGTGAGATCCTATCACAGCTTTGCCGACACGCCCGAGGAAGCGGGCGAGAGCGATTATAACGGCTCTAACCTCGGGTTGGAATGGCAATGGAACCACAATCCCGACAACCGCCTCTGGTCGCTCACCGAGAGGGAAGGCTATCTGAGACTGAGAACGGTCAATGTCTGCGGCACAGTTGCCAATGCGAGAAACACCATTTCGCAGCGAACCTTCGGACCGGAATGCGGCGCATATATAAAGCTCGACGTTTCAGAAATGAAAGAGGGCGATGTTGCGGGGTTTGCCGCCTTCGCGGAGAAATACGGTTATGTCGCCGTAAAAATCGAGGACGGGAAAAAATATATCGTAACGGTTTGGTATGACGATAACGACGACGTTGAAAAGGAATTTGAAACGGAAAGGGTCGAAATAACGGAAAACGAAGTTTATCTGCGGGTCGACTGCGATTTCAAAAACGCAACGGACAAGGCGTATTTCTATTACAGCCTCGACGGCGAGAACTGGACAAAAATAGGAGACACGCTGCAAATGAATTATTACGGTCTGCATTTTATGGGATACCGTTATGCGATATTCAACTTCCCGACAAAGCAGACGGGAGGTTATGTCGACGTGGACTATTTCAGGGTGGAAAACAAACTGCTCAAATAAACTGATACATTAAATTCGTTTCAGCCGCACAGGGGGTAAGACCTTGTGCGGCTTTTTCTTTTTCGGGCTGCTGTTTTTTCTTCTTTCGGGAGGAAAGAGTTTTTTCCGTTGAAAAATAGCGGCTTTGTGTTATAATTTAAGTACGGTACTGCGGCAGTAACTGCAATACTGCTAAGAAGGAGCAAAAGTAAAGTCAAAATTTGAGCAGCATTAAACAAAGAATACTGCTGCAAAAACCACCCACCTTATAATGGTGAGGGTTGTTCATATTCAGTTAAATTGACAAATTTTATCTAATCCTGCTCCACCTTAACGCTCGTCTTGCCAAAGCCTCTTTGACACTCAGAACATCAAGGAGGGAGAATTTGTTGTCGCTACCGTTTTTGTCATTTTCAAACACCTCAACATATCTGTTGTAATTTTTGTAATCACTCTTCTGAGCTTTACGCTTTGCTTCGATTTGCTCTGCTGATAAGAAGTTATCCGGCACATATTTTAAAAACCTTTTGTCACTGGGGTTGACATTTGCAAAAAGTTGTGATAAACTAACATTAGAATCAGCTACCAGCGGAGTAGAGTCGGTCGTTGAGCCGAGAAGACTCTCCGTCATGACGGCTGATTCTTTTATTTTGCTTAATACAACGTTCAAATATAACCCATTTGGTTGATTTTCAAAATTTTTGATGTTGTATAATAAAACTTGACACCACACGCTCAAAATAATATGCTAAAATCAGGAGGGTGAAGGACATGTCAGAAGCGAAGAAATACGACAGGAGCTACAAGGAGCAGTCGGTAAAGCCTGCGCTGGAAATAGGGGTAAAGCGAGCCGGCGAGGAACTGAAGGTACCGTACGGAACGCTGTACGGGTGTGTGCAGGCGGCAAAGAAAGGTATCTATACCGACACAACGAAAACAAAGAAGTCCCAGAGAACGCAGAAGTACCCGCAGTACGTTATGGATATGCTGTGGAAGCTGAGAAAGGAACAGGACGAATAGTGCGCCGGAATTGGCGGCAAGTGGCAGGACTGCGACCGTCTGTTCATCAAGTGGGACGGAAGCTCTATGAACAACAATACTCCCTACTTCCGGTTCAAAGAGTTTTGCGAAAAGAACAGCATAAGGTTCTGCGACATTCACTCGTTAAGGCACTTACACGCAAGCATGCTCATCAATGCGGGCGTTGATGTGGTTGCAGTATCGGGGGATTTGGGACACTCGCAGGCTTCAACGACAACGAACATCTACTGTCATATGTTCCAAGAAGCACAGGCAAGGACGAGCCGGGCAATCGCCGACGCACTTATCGTTGACAAAAAAGAAAAGCAGGGCGGCGAAAAAGCCGAATTTCCTGCTTAAAGACCATAAATTCAAAATAAGAACCTCTGCTGTTACCGAAATCAAAGATTTCGAACAGCAACGAGAACCTTGTTGCTTTGCAATAAAGACCAAGACCAAAATCCGTACAAAAAGAAACACTCCCAAACAGCTCTGTAAAGCCATTTGGGAGTATCGTAGTGTGGTGACCCGTACGGGAATCGAACCCATGATTCCGCCGTGAAAGGGCGATGTCTTAACCGCTTGACCAACGGGCCGTAGAAATGGTAGCGGCAGTCGGATTTGAACCAACGACACCCTGGGTATGAACCAAGTGCTCTAGCCAACTGAGCTATACCGCCATATCTTTCTGTTTTTGTCACTCTGTATCAGCGACTTTTATATTATATCACAGCGCTTTGCGTTTGTCAACACTTTTTTTAAATTTTTTTCGATTTTTTTCGTTTTTGAAAAACGCCGTGATATTTTATATAAAAATCAGCTAATCAGACCTCTGCGTACTGCTTTCTGCCTGTTTCAAAAATGTTGCCGCCGACAGCGTCGACTGCAACGATAAGAGGAAATTTGTCGAAAGTCAGCTTTTTCACACTTTCACAGCCCAGGTCCTCAAAGGCTATTACCTCACACTCGGTTATGCACTGACAGGCAAGTGCACCTGCACCGCCTATGGCACAGAAGTATACCGCACCGTTGCGTTTTATGGCGTCTACTACGGCAGGTTTGCGTTCTCCCTTTCCTATCATTGCGGATAACCCCATATCGAGCAGCAGGGGAGCGTAGGGGTCCATTCTGCCCGATGTCGTAGGGCCGCATGAGCCGATAGCCATGCCTTCTTTAGTGCCGGTAGGACCTGCGTAGTAAATAGCCGCACCGTCTATTTCAAAGGGCAGTTCTCCGCCTTCGTCGATAAGCTGTTTTATACGCTTGTGAGCGGCGTCACGAGCGGTGTATACAGTACCGCTCAGCTCTATCTTGTCACCGGCTCTGAGCGTTTTTGCCTTTTCTTTAAGTTCGCTTGTGTTAAGTTCCAAGTTTGTACTCCTGTTCGCATTGAATTTATTATGCCGGAAAGCATACACTTCCCGGCATACGATATTTACTTTTGATTAAAGGTCGAAGAATCCCACATTATCCGAGCTCATCTCGTCGTCGTCATCGTCATTGTCTTTAAGACCTTCCATCATCTTGAGATCCCACGAAGGATCATACTGGGCAGTGTTGGTGGTCATATTGTCGTTTATTCCGCCGAGCATGGACGAATAATCGGACATATCGATCTTTTCTTCCTTAGCGGAAGCTGCGGGAGCGTCAGGATCGTCAAACGAAGATGTCATTCCGTCATCGTCTGCCTGTTTATGTGCAGGGGGAGGAGTAATAGACATACCATTCATCTGTGCTTCGAGATCCTTCCAGGGATCGTTCACCTTTTCTTCCTTGCCGGCAACACCCATTGAACGACTTTCATTCAGCTTTTCCTTAGGTTTATCGCCGCTGCGGTTGGCAGTCCGTTCGGTCTTAGCTACGGGCGCAGGCTCATCAGCAAGAAGGTCGCTGAAATCATCGGCTGCAGGAGCAGGTTTTGCCTTAGCTTCGGGAGCGGGAGCAGGTTCATCTGCAAGAAGATCGCTGAAATCATCTGCTGCAGGAGCAGGCTCTGCCTTAGCTTCGGGAGCGGGAGCAGGCTCATCTGCAAGAAGATCGCTGAAATCATCGGCTGCAGGAGCAGGTTCTGCCTTAGCTTCGGGAGCAGGAGCGGGTTCATCTGCAAGAAGGTCGCTGAAATCGTCGGCAACAGGAGCGGCGTCGGCTTTGGGAGCAGATGCCGCAGCAGGCTCATCTACAAGCAGGTCAGCCATATCGTCTGCCGCAGGAGTTTCCTCAACGAGCAGATCACCCGTATCTACGTTATCCGCAGAAATATCATCGTCACCCGATACTATCTCAAATGAACTGAGCAGACCGTTGTTGTCTGTCAGCATATCGTCATCATCGTCATCGTTTGTCTGAGCCGGCATATCCAGCTTAAGCTCGAAGTTATACGGCTCGATTTCCATAGGAGCGTAGTCGTCAAGCTCGCTCTCGTCAAGTCCGCCGATATTTTCAAGCTCGCTCTTTGCGTTGATAAGCTCCTCATCATCGGACAGCTTTTCTTCGGGAACGTCAGCCGTGTTATCAGTGGCTGTTTCTGCCTGTGCGGCTTCTTCAACAGCCTTAGCGAGTACATCGTTTACAGCCTTTGTATCTTCAACAGCCTTTGCAACCGCATCGTTTACGGCATTAGCTCCGGCAAGTGCTTTTTCAACGGCTTCATTTACTGAGGCGGTTATGTTGGCAAGAACAGCCTGAATATCTATTGCGGGAGCCGCCGCACCTGATGTAACGACGTTTGCGAATGTGTCTGCCTTTTCAAGCACAGACTGCTTGTAATCGTATGTTTTCTTTACTGTATCGGCAAAATATGCCTTTGCGGCCGTGATAATCTCGTTTGCCTTGCTCTGAGCGTCATCGATTACAGCGTTTGCATCGGCGTTTGCTTTTGCGGAAATCTCTGCAAGCTGAGCGGGGTCAATTGTTCCGCCGCTGTGCTTTGCTTTATCTATTTTTGCAGCTGCCTGCTTTTTGAATTCTGTGAATTCTTCTGTCAAGGCAGAGTATTTGTCCTGCATAACGTGCAGTTCTTTTTCGGTCTGCGCCAGCTTGCGTCTTTCGTCAAGAACCTGCTTTCTGCTCTCAAGAATCTGTGCGTCAAGCTCAGCCTTTTTCTTTTCAAGCTCGGCTGTAAGTTCGTTGTTCTGACCTTCGTTCGTCTGCTGTTTTTCTTCGAGCGCTCTTTTCAGCTCGTCATTTTCTTCCTTAAGGGCTTTACGCTCTTTATTGTGCTGTACTATGTATGCCATTACTTCGGCTTTGTCGAAGCCGAGCGGCGAGGTTTTGAATTCGCCGTTTGTAGATGGCGCTTTTTTCTGTTCTGCCATTATTGTACCCCCTGAAAAATCTGGTTATTGTTATTATACCAAAAAT
>ERZ1027068.560-NODE-560-length-10843-cov-5.980070_pt1 | contig 10843 bp, 9 predicted proteins | sample MGYA00519420_ERZ1027068 | MGnify/ENA primary metagenome ERZ1027068 (study PRJEB26926, sample SAMN06164835) | human gut metagenome | biome: ENVO:00009003; feature: ENVO:2100002; material: ENVO:00002003 | host: Homo sapiens | place: USA | collected 2012 ...
TGGCTTTGGAAAAGAGATTCACAGAATATCAAACCATGGGCGAACTCTTTTCGGACATGGAGGACGATCTCATGGCACTCACGTTATGGAAGCGAGTTCTTGCCTGTATTGAACGCATTCTTCGTATTTTAGGAGAAACACTTGGGTTGACGCCCCAACATCTTATGGCTACGATCAGCGGTAACGACAAAGAGATGGTCAAAATCCTTGTAATGGCGGAAGCATTGGAAAAATGGGATGAAGTATGTGGACACACTGCATAACTTCTATTAGCCATGTATTAAAACTCAATGGATATGGGGGACGACAGGCAAAGGTGAATGAGAAAAGCCTGTGTTTTAAGGGGTGGGAAACTTTAGTACATAACTTTACGGAAAAATATGTTTCTAAAATATATAAATAGACAGCTGTGGGGAAAATGTGGGGAAAAATTAGATAATTAAAAAGGCTAAATGACTGGAAATAATCACTTAGCCTTTTAATCCGTACCCAGACCCGTACTTCGTAATTGCTGCGCCCATCATTCAAGACTGTCAAATCGGGTCTTTCCTGTCAAGCCAATGATGCCTATGCGTATGCCAAACACATGGATTACGGATTTCTCGTTCCGTGAACAAACACTTTATCCGCAACTCTGCTATGTGGTGTATTGGCTTAACTCCATTTCTATGGGCAACACTTTTGTTGCAGATTTCAAGCAGCTTTTATCGAAATACCCATCAGTAAGAACTCGTTTATTAGGCTTTCCTCATAATTGGGAACAAGAGCCTTTGTGGAGATAAAATAATTGCCCTGTTTCTTAAAAAGCACTGGGGCAAACCAGCTCCGTCTTTAATTGTTTCCAATAAATGGATTGTTTCAAGCCCCTATAGAAAGAGAACAAAAATTCCTGTGTGAAAATTAATCTACGACAAGGAGCAAGCAAGGAGCAATATCAAACAAAAATCAATACCTTTGCAGTACATATGAGATAGACCAAAACAAAAGTGGAATATCGGAAACGAATAGCAAGGAAAAGAGAAGAAACGACCCAAGTTGATGTCCTTTTTGAGTTAATAATCAATAAAAGCGTTAAATCTTCACCTTTTAGAATGTGCAATTAAAAATAACAACCATATTTCTGACTTATTATCTATAAAATATTGAGTAATAATCGGTTGTAAATACTATTTTTGCAAGGGACTTGTCAGTGTTGTTATTCCCAATAGTGTGAAATCAATCGAGTATGAGGCTTTTAATGGATGTTCAGCTTTGAAAAGCATTGTTCTTCCCGAAGGAATGACATTGATTAAGAAATGGACTTTTGCCGACTGTAGCTCCCTTGTGGATGTTACTTTGCCGAGCACAATGACCACACTGGAGTACGGTGCTTTTGAGAATTGCACCTCCCTTCGCAGTGTGACCATTCCTAATAGTGTAAATACAGTCGACGCTCCATTTTACGGTTGTTCCAGCCTTTCCGACATCAAAGTACCTGACTATCTGTATGAAACCTCCATTTTTAGTGGAACCGGTATTACCGATATCACTGTTCCGGAAGGCACAACGGTAGTCGGCAGTTTTGCAGACTGCACCAAGCTTGCTAGTATTACATTCCCGGAAGGAATCAAGGCACTTACCGACTTTTCCGGTTGCAGTAGCCTTAGAGCCATAGATATTCCGGACGGAGTGTCGGTCATTGGTTCAGCATTGTTCAGAGGATGTGTCAATCTAACCAAAGTCACCATTCCCAATAGTGTTGTTTCATTGGAATGGTTTGCTTTTAGCGATTGCAGTTCTTTAACCCGCATTACCATTCCCAATCATATTGCAACAATAAGCTCAGGTGCATTTTCCGGCTGCTCTCTTCTCACCAATGTCACATTAGGCAGTGGGGTGGCTTCTATAGAAGATATAGCATTCCATAATGCACCGATAAGACAATTGCGATGCTACGCCGTTGTCCCTCCTAAACTGCATGGGGTGGTTGATGGTTCTTTCAGCGCAGATTTGGTTAAAGGGGCTACGCTGTATGTTCCTGCCGGAACTGGTATGGCTTATTCAGAATCAGACTGGAAGATATATTTTGAAAATATTGTTGAGATGGAAGAGTAAGCGAGCACATGAAAGGAGGTGTGTCGTAATGCGCGATGCACCTTCTTTGTGCGTAAAAAAAGAGGTGGGCAATTTTGACACACCCCCTTTGAATTTCTATATCTAAAAGCAAAAAACCAATATCGGGATGACACACTCTAAAAACAGCCCGCTAATTATTACAAAATGATATTACGTACCCGACTGGTCGGTGCGGTTCTTCCATTATGCGAACAAATTCCGGTAACAAAATGACAAAACGGACACCCCACCGAAAAACAACATTTTTTTCTTTTTTCCTAAACACCTGTCAGTAAAGAACAGAGTATTTGTCAAGGGCGAAGGGTAAAATACCGTACGAACGAAACGAACACAGGAGATTTTTTACCCGGAGAGTGAAACGTTCCCTTACAAATATTTGTTTCTATTTTCTTCTAAATACACTATGTGTATGCAAATTGTATGTCGCATTAATTGTGTTTCATGTTTGTAAAATCATTAAATCTTTGAAAATAAAACAGTTATAAATATAGATATAAATTTAATATATTAACATTACGTTAATGTTGAGCACAAATGTAAGAAAAAGATTATCTTTGCGACCTATAGTTTGTTGATAAACTAAATAAAAACAGATAGAAACAATGAAAATCGCATTAATCGGCTACGGAAAAATGGGCAAGGAAATCGAGAAAATAGCCCTTGGCCGCGGACACGAAATTGTAAGCATCATCGATGTCGACAATCAGGAAGACTTTGAATCGGCAGCCTTCAAGAGCGCCGACGTTGCCATAGAGTTCACCAACCCCATGGTTGCATACAATAACTATATGAAGGCATTCCGCGCCGGGGTCAAACTGGTATCCGGCAGTACGGGATGGATGGCGGAACATGGAGACGAAGTAAAGAGACTTTGTACCGAAGGCGGCAAGACACTGTTCTGGTCTTCCAACTTCAGCTTGGGAGTAAGCATCTTCTCTGCCGTCAACAAGTACCTCGCAAAGATAATGAACCAATTCCCTGCCTATGATGTGACAATGAGCGAAACGCACCACATCCACAAGATGGACGCTCCGAGCGGAACGGCCATCACGCTTGCCGAAGGTATTCTGGAGAATCTCGACCGTAAGGACAAATGGGTAGAAGGGACTTTCCAAGCTCCCGACGGAACCGTTTCGGGCTCTACGGAATGTGCAGCCAATGAGCTATCCATAAGTTCTATCCGCGAAGGAGAAGTACCGGGCATCCACAGCATCCGCTACGACTCCGAAGCCGACAGTATCACTATCACCCACGATGCCAAGAATCGCAGGGGATTTGCCTTGGGAGCTGTCCTTGCTGCCGAATATACCGCCAAGCACGAAGGTGCTTTGGGAATGAGTGACTTGTTTCCATTTTTAAAAGACTAAAACATCATGAGAAAAGCAACACGCACCCAATGGATTAAATTCAGTATAGTCACCCTGCTCTACCTTGCCTTTCTGGTTTGGGTAAAAAGCTGGCTGGGACTGATTGTACTACCCTTCATTTTTGACATCTACATCAGTAAGAAGATACCCTGGGGATTCTGGAAGAAATCGGAGAATCCTGCCGTACGCAGCATCATGAGTTGGGTGGATGCCATCGTATTTGCGCTGGTAGCCGTCTACTTCGTAAATATCTATGTGTTCCAGAATTATCAGATACCGTCTTCCTCATTGGAGAAATCCTTGTTGGTAGGCGATTTCCTTTACGTCAGCAAGATGAGTTATGGTCCGCGCGTACCGAATACGCCGCTTTCCATGCCGCTGGCACAACATACACTACCGGTATTCAACACCAAATCGTACATCGAATGGCCCCAATGGGAATACAAGCGTGTACCAGGCTTCGGCAAAGTGAAACTGAATGACATTGTGGTGTTCAACTTCCCGGCAGGCGACACGGTAGCCACCAATTTCCAGCAGACAGACTTCTATACCCTTGCTTACGAAGAAGGAAAACGCGTGTATCCCAACAAGGTGAATATGGACAGCCTGACACGCAAGCAGCAACGTACTGTCTACGACCTGTACTACAATGCCGGACGTAATCTTATCCGTTCCAATCCGAGAATGTACGGTGACATTGTCATACGCCCCGTTGACCGTCGTGAAAACTATGTAAAACGTTGCGTAGGCCTGCCCGGCGATACGTTGCAAATCAAGAAAGGACAGGTATACATCGACGGTAAAGCCATCGAGAACCCTACAGAAATGCAGTTCAACTACTTTGTACAGACTACAGGTCCTTATATCACCGATGATATGTTCCGTGAACTGGGCATCAGCAAAGAAGACCAGACACTGATGACCGACGGTCTGGGCTGGGAAGAGAATCTGATTGAAATGGGATTGGACCGCCGGGATGCCCAAGGCAGGCTGGCACCGGTCTATCATCTTCCGCTCACCAAAAAGATGTACGAGACCCTTTCGGGCAACAAGAAACTCATCAGTAATATTATCATTGAACCGGGAGAATTCTCGGGACAGATGTATCCGCTGAACCTTTACACTAAATGGGACCGCAACAACTACGGCCCGATATGGATTCCTGCCAAAGGCGCCACCATCAAGCTGACCGAGGACAACCTGCCTATCTACGAACGCTGCATCGTTGCCTATGAAGGCAACAAACTGGAAGTCAAGGAAGACGGCATCTACATCAATGGTGAAAAGACCGACTCCTATACCTTCAATATGGACTACTACTGGATGATGGGCGACAACCGCGACAAGTCCGCTGACTCCCGTTACTGGGGCTTTGTGCCGGAAGACCATGTCGTAGGAAAGCCTATCGTAGTATGGTTGTCACTGGACAAAGACCGAGGCTGGTTTGACGGTAAGATACGCTGGAACCGGATATTCAAGTGGGTGGACGGCATTAAATGAAAAAAGGGTGTAAGATAGCAATCACAATAGTTGGAGTGGCACTCGTCGTGGTGCTGCTTCGGGGTTGTGTGGCAACTTCCTATCTTATCCCCTCTTCCGGCATGGAGAACTCACTGTATCAGGGTGAACGTATTCTTGTAAACAAGTGGAGCTACGGTCTGCGGCTTCCTTTCATGAAGTTATGGGGATATCATCGCTGGGCGGACAGTCCGGTGCAGAAAGAGGATATTCTTGTATTCAACAATCCTGCCAATCTTTCAGAACCCGTGATTGACCGACGGGAAGTCTTTATCAGCCGTTGCATCGGTACTCCTGGAGATACCTTGCTGATAGATTCGCTTTTTTCAGTGATTCCTTCCGAAAAGAATGCACCCGACCAGAAGTTTCTTTATTCTTACCCCAGTCAACGGGAACAACAGTTGGATTCATTGCTTTCCATCCTTTCCATCGCTCCCAACCAACTATTGGGACAGGACTCAATAAAGAATATACGTAGTTTCAGCCGCTATGAACACTACTTGCTGGAACAAGCCATGAACGGGAATTGCTGGATAGAACCGATTGTCAAGGAAGACTCCATGGAGATGTTGAAACCTCTGATAATCCCCAGCAAAGGCAAAGCCATACGCGTATATCCGTGGAACAAGACTTTGTTGCGAAACACCCTGGTACTTCACGAAAAGAAACAAGCCGAAATCAAAAACGACACCCTTTATGTGGAAGGCAAACCCGTGCAACACTGCCATTTTACCAAAGACTACTACTGGGTAAGTGCCAACAATGCCATCAATCTTTCGGACTCCCGTCTTTTCGGTTTCGTCCCCGAAGACCACATCATAGGCAAGGCATCTATCATCTGGTTCTCCAAAGAAAAGGGAACAGGACCTTTCAGCGGTTACCGATGGGGCAAGATATGGAAAAGAGTGGAATGACAAACAAATGAAAGAATAAAAATGAAAATACAAACAATGAACAGTAGCTTCAATCGTAAATCGCAAATCATCTAATCGTAAATATACTGATGAAAACAGTTTTTCTTTCTTCCGCCTATTTGGCTCCCATAGAATATTATACCAAATTGCTGGCATACGATAAAGTATTCATCGAACAGCATGACCACTATATGAAGCAGACTTACCGCAACCGCTGCACCATTGCCGCACCGGACGGCGAGTTGGCACTTTCCATCCCTACCGTAAAGCCGGATAGCCTAAAATGCCCGATGCGCGATATCCGTATCTCCGACCACGGTAACTGGCGGCATCTGCACTGGAATGCCATAGAATCTGCCTATAACCACACTCCTTTCTTTGAATACTACAAGGATGACTTCCGTCCCTTCTATGAACAGAAATATGAATTCTTAGCCGATTTCAACGAAGAACTTTGCCACCTCGTCTGCTCCCTGATAGACTTGCAACCGGATATGGCACGTACTACCGGATACCGGACTGAGTTTGCTCCGGATGAGACAGATTTCCGCGAACGCATTCATCCGAAAAAGGATTTTTCTCTGGAAGATACAGAATTCTCACCACAACCTTATTATCAAGTGTTTCAAGAGAGACTCGGGTTTCTGCCCAACTTGAGCATCATAGACCTGCTGTTCAATATGGGACCGGAAAGCTTATTGGTATTACAGAAGTCCATCGCTCTAAAATAAAAGACATGAAACCGAAAACAACAATACAATGGACGCTTGCATTCCTGCTTCTGGCATCTTGTATGCAAGCACAATCCATTTGGAACACAGCACACCTTGCAAATGTAAAGCACTCTATTCACGAGCCTTTCTATGCCACAACTTACGAGATATTGAAAGCGGAAGCGGACAGGTTATTGGACGCCCAGCCCCTTTCTGTCATGATGAAAGAAAAAACACCTGCCAGCGGTGACAAGCATGACTATATGAGCCAAGCCCGATACTATTGGCCCGACCCAACAAAGCCAAACGGCCTGCCTTACATCAACCGCGACGGCGTATCCAATCCTGAACTGAACAAACTAGACCGTAATCGGTTGGGAACAACAGCCGGCCGCATCACTACCCTGGCTCTGGTCTGGTACTTCAGCGGAGAAGAGCAGTATGCCCGGAAAGCCACAGAACTTATCCGCGTATGGTTTCTGAACAAAGACACCCGAATGAACCCCAACCTGGAATATGCACAAATGATACTGGGACACAATAACGACAAAGGTCGCTGCTATGGGCTGATAGACACCTACTCCTTCATAGAAATGCTGGATGCTGTGGCACTGCTAGAACAGTCAAAAGCATTTACTACCCAGGACAGCAAACAACTGAAGAAATGGTTTTCCAAACTGACCGACTGGATGCTCGCCAGTCCGCAAGGTAAGGAAGAAGCAGCCAGTGCCAACAACCACAGCGTAGCCTACGATGCCCAAATCATAGCTTTCGCCCTCTATACCGGTAACAAGAAACTGGCGCAGGAAATCATCAATGACTTCCCCCAAAAACGTATCTTCCCCCAGATAGCTCCTGACGGACGACAACCGCACGAACTGCAACGTACCCTTGCCTTCCACTACTCACAGTACAACCTGACCCACTTTATTGACATCATGCTGATGGCAAAAAATCTTGGAATCAAGCTGGATGACATCACCTCTACCGATGGACGTAACTTCTACAAAGCCATGGATTTCCTGGCTTCCTACGTCGGAAAGGGCCTCAGTGAATGGCCCTACCAGCAGATAAGCGGCTGGGAAAGCTCGATACAGAATTTCTGCAAAGACCTCTACCGTACTGCCGTCTACCTGAATCCTGCACGCAAAGACTACCTGAATCTTTATTATGCCCACCGTATCCTAAAACCGCATGACAACTTCAATCTACTGTATATACAAGCCACGGCATTGGACAACCCGATAAGGAAATAGCACTTTCTTCCGGACAACAAATGCATCTTTTTTGTATGATTGTTAGTCAGTGCAACGGATTATTCCGTATTTTTGCAACGCTAATCAAATAAAACACAACGTAATTTTTAAATGAACGAATCATGAAAAACTTATTTGACATTAAAGACAAAGTAGTGGTCATAACCGGCGGAACAGGAGTATTGGGGAAAGCCATCGCCTTTCATCTGGCAGAAGAAGGTGCAAAGGTCGTCATTTTGGGACGCAAGGCAGAAATAGGGGACGCCATTGCCGGAGAAATCAAGGCAAACGGTGGAGAAGCCATGTTCCTGACAACCGACGTGATGAACCGTGAACTGCTGGAACAGAACTTGGCTGACATCCTGAAAGCCTATGGCCGCATAGATGCCCTGCTGAATGCAGCCGGCGGAAATATGCCGGGCGCCACCATCGCGCCCACGGGCACTTTCTTCGATTTGAAGATAGAAGAGTTCCAACGGGTGCTTGAATTAAACCTGACCGGTACCGTACTGCCTACACAAGTCTTCCTCAAACCGATGGTGGAGCAGAAGGCAGGTGCTATTGTCAACTTCTCCAGCATGGCTGCTTTCCGCCCCATGACGCGTGTAGCCGGATATGCTGCCGCAAAAGCCGGTATCTCCAATTTCACAGCCTTCATGGCTACGGAAGTTGCCAAGAAGTTTGGTGAAGGTATTCGTGTAAATGCCATCGCACCCGGATTTTTCCTCACAGAGCAGAACCGTGCCCTGCTGACGAACCCGGATGGAAGCTACACGGAACGTGGGCAAGATGTGATTCGCCAAACTCCCTTCGGACGTATGGGCCGTGCAGAAGAGCTTTGCGGAACCATCCAATACCTCATCAGCGATGCTTCCAGCTTTGTCACCGGTACGGTGGCTGTAGTGGACGGAGGGTTCAACGCATTCGCGATGTAAATAGTAAATTGCAAATCATCAAACAATAAATAACATGATTCTTTGTGAACAAACCTGGCGCTGGTACGGTCCCAACGACCCGGTAAGCCTTTGGGACATCAAACAAGCCGGGGCTACCGGCATTGTAAACGCCTTGCATCATATTCCAAACGGGGAAATATGGACAGTAGAGGAAATCAAGAAACGGAAAGAAATGATTGAAGCCGTCGGTCTGCGCTGGTCTGTAGTAGAAAGTGTACCCGTACACGAACATATCAAGACCCAAACCGGAGACTTCCAGAAGTATATCGACAACTATAAAGAGAGCTTGCGTAACCTGGGCAAATGCGGCATTCACATTGTCACCTACAACTTTATGCCCGTACTGGACTGGACACGTACCGACCTCGCCTACGAACTACCCGACGGCAGTCGTGCCCTCCGCTTTGAACGTGCCGCTTTCATCGCCTTCGACCTCTTCCTGCTACGTCGTCCCGGTGCAGAAGGCGAATACACCGATGAAGAAAAGGCCAAAGCCCGTGCCCGCTTCGAACAGATGACAGAGGCAGACAAACAACTGCTTGTACGCAACATGATTGCCGGACTTCCCGGCTCAGAAGAAAGCTTCACCCTGGAACAGTTCCAACAGGAACTGGACCGCTACAAGGGCATCACTCCGGAACGCCTGCGTGCCAACCTGATCTATTTCCTGCAAGAAATCACTCCGGTAGCCGACGAAGCAGGTGTCATGCTCGTTATCCATCCGGACGACCCACCGTGCTCCATCCTCGGCCTGCCACGCATCATGAGCTGTGCTGCCGATTTCCAGGCACTGATTGACGCTGTTCCCAACAAGAGCAACGGTCTTTGCCTCTGCACCGGTTCGCTCGGTGTAAGCAGCGCCAACGATTGTGCAGTCATCATGCAGCAATTTGCCGACCGCATCAACTTTGTCCATCTGCGCAGTACACAACGCGACGCCGAAGGCAATTTCTACGAAGCCAACCACCTGGAAGGAGACGTGGACATGTATCACGTGATGAAAGCCTTCCTTGAACTGCAACAACGCCGTGGTGTCTCTATCCCGATGCGACCCGACCACGGACACCAGATGGTAGACGACTTGAAGAAGAAAACCAATCCCGGCTATTCCTGTATCGGCCGTCTGCGCGGACTGGCAGAGCTTCGTGGACTGGAAATGGGTATAGCCAAATCGCTGTACGAATAAGGCACAAGATATAGCAAGCATAAGGAAAGAACAGGAAGCCCTCCGTCCGAAACTTCAAAGTTTCGGACGGAGGGCTTCCCTTTATAAGTTTTCTGCCATCAGCCGCCTCTTCTTAAGGCACTGTCTGCCGACATTTATTTACCTTCTTTTGCAGCAAGCACTTTCCATACAACGGCACTCAGCGCAGCACCCACAAACGGAGCTACAATGAACAGCCACAACTGAGAGAGAGCCTCGCCACCCTGGAACAGTGCCGGACCGATGCTACGGGCAGGATTGACAGAAGTTCCCGTAACAGGAATACAAACAATGTGCACTAATACCAACGTAAGACCAATGGCCAATCCTGCAAGATTACCCGCCCCCTTCTCGGAATCCGTAGAACCTAAGACAACCAGCACAAAGATAAACGTGAACACAGCCTCTGCAATGAATGCCTGCAACATCATTCCGTCAGCAAACCCATTGGAACCGGTAGCCGTAGGACCACCATGAGCGCCCGTAGACACCAATGCATAAAGAATGGCAGAACCGATAACCGCCCCGATAACCTGAAACACCATATACATGGCTGCATCTTTCCCGCTCATCCTGCCGGACAACAGAACACCCAGGGTAATGGCAGGATTAATATGACAGCCCGAGATTCCTCCGATAGCCGTATGCCATCGCCACAACGGACAAGCCGAAAGCAAAAGCCACTCCCAGCGTTCCGACACCTGCACTAACCGCCCCCGCCGCACTTCCGGCAAAGACAGCACTACCACATCCCTGTCTCTTATACACATCTCCGAGCCCACGAGACTACGCTGCATCTC
>ERZ1027068.572-NODE-572-length-10740-cov-5.186898_pt1 | contig 10740 bp, 10 predicted proteins | sample MGYA00519420_ERZ1027068 | MGnify/ENA primary metagenome ERZ1027068 (study PRJEB26926, sample SAMN06164835) | human gut metagenome | biome: ENVO:00009003; feature: ENVO:2100002; material: ENVO:00002003 | host: Homo sapiens | place: USA | collected 2012 ...
ATCTACACGTAAGGAGTCGTCGGCAGCGTCAGATGTGTATAAGAGACAGCCTTACCGGTGACAGTGATGACAGAATCAGGGGTCAGCTGATCGATGGTGCCCACCAGATCAGGATGATCCTCTTTTTCAACCGTGATCTGCAGCTTGCCGGTGATATCCTTCAGTACGATAAAGGCCATATACTTGCTGTTGCGCAGGTTTTCAATAAAACCCTGTACCTTGACCGTATTGCCAATTTCCTTTTGTACCTCGTTGATGTAGGTGCGATTCATGGAAATCCTCCTTTGATGTCTTATACCGTTTTATTATACGCTTTTCAGGGGATAAATCAAGTATTCTGCCCGGGCCGGTCTTACTTCTTGTGGTTTTCCTCTTCGTGCAAAGTGCCGGTGCCGCCCTCGACCACACCGTCGTGGTCGAGCACCGCCCTGATGGTGCCAAAGAAGCACTTTACGTCCATGCCAAAGCTCAGGTGCTCCACATAGTAGCCGTCCAGCCGGGCCTTGTCCACGATCTCCAGCTCATCCCGCCCATGGATCTGAGCCCAGCCGGTCAGGCCGGGGCGGACATCGTTGGCACCGTACTTGTCCCGCTCGGCCAGCAGGTCGTACTGGTTCCACAGCGCCGGGCGCGGGCCGATGACTGCCATATCGCCCACAAAGATGTTCCAGAGCTGGGGCAGCTCGTCCAGACTGGTCTTGCGCAGGAAGTGCCCCACCCGGGTGATATACTGATCCGGGTCCTTGAGCATGTGGGTGGGCATATCGTGGGGGGTGTCGATGCGCATGGTGCGGAACTTGAGGATATTGAAATGCTGTTTGTGGATGCCCACCCGCTTCTGCCTGAAAAAAATCGGTCCCGGGGAATCGATCTTGATGGCAAGGCAGAGGATGAGTAGCAGCGGCGAGAGAACGATCATGCCGCAGAGGGACAGAATGACCGCCAGCAGCCGCTTGATGCCGTTTCGATACATGGAAGATCCTCCCTTTTCAGAGTACCTTTTATTATAGCAAGCCCTTCGACAGTTTGCAATCCATTCCGTGCAGTTTCACGCCCGAGGGGCTCAGGCAGGCGCAGCAGAAGTATTGGCTGTTGCGCAGACCACAAAACGCCTGTTTTGTTGCATTATTTATCCTGTTTTCTCTCTTGTTCCGGAACGATTTCTGCCGTATCATTACAGTAACAACTCTATCTGAAACAGGAGGTCTATTCTGTGATCCAGCGTTTTTCTTTCGGGCATCCCTTCCCCACCCAGAGCGTTGTGCTGTCTCTTCCCGCGGAAAGCGGCCCCGTTCCCTTTCTGACTCCCGACGACAGCGGCTGGCGGTTCACCCTCAGTGAGCAGGCTGCGGTCTACGGTCTGGGCGAAATGCCCCGCGGCATCAACAAGCGCGGCTGGCACTACATCACCAACAACACCGATGAATCCCGCCACAGCGAGGACAAGCTTTCCTTCTATGGTGCGCACAATTTCCTGCTGGTGCGGGATGGCAGCACCTGCTTTGGCCTGTTCGTGGATTTCCCGGGCAAGGTGTATTACGACATCGGCTATACCCGCCACGATCTATTCTCTTTCCACACCGAGACCCCCGACTATGATCTGTATCTCCTCTCCGGCGGGAACGAGAATGCGGTCTGCAAGGAGTTCCGCACCCTCATCGGCCGCAGCTACATCCCGCCCCGGTGGGCATTCGGTCTGGCACAGAGCCGCTGGGGCTACAAGACCGAGGAGGACGTGCGGGAGGTTGCACGCCAGTACAAGGAGCACGACCTGCCGCTGGATATGATCTGCATGGACATCGACTACATGCAGGACTATGCCGATTTTACCGTAAATAAGGAACGGTTTCCTGACCTTGCGAAGCTCTCCGCCGACCTGAAAGCGCAGGGCATCCGGCTGGTGCCCATCATCGATGCCGGCGTGCGCATCGACCCCAACGACCCCACCTGCACCGAAGGGCTGGAAAAAGGATACTTCTGCAAAAAGGCCGACGGAACCCCCTTTGTGGCGGCAGTCTGGCCCGGCAAGGCCTACTTTGCCGACTTCCTGCGCCCTGAAGTGCGGGAGTGGTTCGGCCACAAATACAAGGCCCTGACCGACTGCGGCATCGAGGGCTTCTGGAACGATATGAATGAGCCCTCCCTCTTCTACTCACCCGAGCGGCTGCGCGCTTTTCTGAACGACATGGCCGCCCTGCGGGAGAAGGACAACATTGAGCAGGAGGAGTTCTTCCCGCGCGTGGTAGGCGGTGCCATGGGACTGATGAACAGCCCGGCAGACTACGCCAGCTTCTACCATGAGGTGGACGGCCAGAAGGTGCGCCACGATCAGGTCCACAACCTCTACGGCGGCAGCATGACCCGCGCCGCTGGCGAAGCCTTTGCCGACCTGCGCCCAGGCCAGCGCACCCTGCTTTACAGCCGCTCCAGCTTCATTGGCAGCCACCGCTACGGCGGCATCTGGCTGGGCGACAACAATTCCAGCTGGGCCCAGCTGCTGGCCAACATCCAGATGATGCCCAGTGTCCAGATGTGCGGTTTCCTGTACAGCGGTGCCGACCTCTGCGGCTTCTCCTCCGATACCACGCCGGATCTTGCCCTGCGCTGGCTTGAGTTCGGTCTGCTCACCCCGCTGATGCGCAACCACTCCGCAGTTGGCACCCGGATGCAGGAATACTACCGCTTCCCCGAGGTGCTGCCCGCTGTGCGCAATATGATCCGTCTGCGCTACGCCCTGCTGCCCTACCTGTACAGCGAATTTATGAAAGCCGCGCTGGAAAACACCAGCTACTTCCGGCCGTTGGCCTTCGACTACCCGGATGACCCCGATGCCCGGGAGGTGGAAGATCAGCTTCTGCTGGGCGAGGGCCTGATGGCAGCGCCTGTCTATGTCCAGAACGCCCACGGGCGGCATGTCTACCTGCCCGAATCCATGAAGCTCCTGCGCCTGCGGGCTGTGGACGACTACGATGAAGAGATCCTGCCCGCCGGACACCACTATATCCGCTGTGCGCTGGACGAAGTGCTGTTGTTCCTCCGTCCGGGTCACATCGTTCCCGTGGCACAGCCCGCCAACAGCACCTCTGAGCTGGATGATGCCAGCCTGACCCTGTGGAGCTTCCTGCCCGACGGCGAATCTGCGGAGTACCGGATGTACCGGGATGACGGCGTGACAACGGAATATGAGAAGAAAGAGCACTGGAAAACGCTGCAGATCCATCATTCCTGATCGAAGTGCCCCGGAAAGGCAGGATCTCCCCTGCGCAGCATCTTGTATTTTACAGAAAACTGTATTATAATATAGATGTTCTTTACAAATTGCGTTGTGCCGCAAAACGGCACGGCGCATTTTTTACGCTTCAATTTTGGTGCAAGAGTATGAGAGAAGTTTCAAAGGAGGCGGAGCTTTCATGGCACAAATGTCCCAGGCCGGTGATCTGACCAGCGGCCCGATGCTGAAAAAGATCATCCTGTTTTCCCTGCCGCTGGCGGCATCCAGCTTTTTGCAGCTGCTGTTCAATGCTGCCGATGTGGTCGTGGTGGGCCGGTTCGTCGGCAGCGCCGCGCTGGCAGCAGTTGGTTCCAACGGTGCGCTCATCAACCTGCTGGTCAACCTGTTTGTCGGCCTTGCGCTGGGTGCAAACGTTGTGGCTGCCCGCTGCTATGGCGCAAAGGATGACCAGGGCGTGCACGAAGCGGTGCAGACCGCTGTTACCCTGAGCCTTGTGGGCGGCGTACTGATGGCTTTTGTGGGCTTTTTTGCAGCCCACGGCCTGCTGGAACTGATGTCCAGCCCCGAGGATGTCATTGACCTTGCCACCCTTTACCTGAAGATCTACTTCATCGGAATGCCGATGACCATGCTGTACAACTTCAACGCCTCCCTGCTGCGTGCCGTGGGCGACACCCGCCGCCCGCTGGTCTGTCTGGCGGTGGCAGGTGTCATCAATGTGGTGCTGAACCTGCTGTTCGTCATCGTGTTCCAGATGAGCGTGGCGGGTGTTGCGCTGGCCACCATCCTCAGCCAGACGGTATCCGCCATTATGGTCACGGTGCTGCTGGTCAGGGAAGAGGGTGCCATGCACCTTGACCTGCGGCATCTGGGCTTCCACAAGAAAGCCCTGCTGCAGATCATCCAGATCGGCCTGCCCGCCGGTCTGCAGAGCACCGTGTTCAGCCTGTCCAACGTGGTGATCCAGTCGGCTATCAATTCCTTTGGCTCCACGGTCGTGGCCGGAAACTCTGCCGCATCCAACCTCGAGGGCTTCATCTACACCGGCATGAATGCCTTTGCGCAGGCGGCCGTGACCTTTACCAGCCAGAACGTGGGTGCCCGCCGGTACGACAACCTCGACCGCGTCATGCGCAACTGTCTGCTCTGCGTCACTGTGGCGGGCCTGTTCCTGGGCTGCGGCGCTTACTTTGGCGGTGAGGTCCTGCTGCACTTCTACTCCACGGATGAAGCCGTGGTGGCCGCCGGCCTGTCCCGGATGCAGATCATCTGCACTGCCTACTTTCTGTGCGGCATAATGGACACTCTGGCCAGCTGCCTGCGCGGACGCGGCTACTCGGTGATCCCCATGATCGTCAGCCTGGTGGGCAGCTGCCTGCTCCGTCTGGTCTGGATCGCGACCATCTTCCGGATGTTCCGCTCCACCGGCACGCTGTACATCAGCTATCCCATCAGCTGGGCCCTGACCGCAGGGGTGCATCTCATCTGCCTGCTGGTCGTGCGCAAAAAGATGAACGATCAGCTGAAGGAAGAGCGCCACCTGGCCGCATAACAAAAAACGCTCTCCTGTGCTCAGCAGGAGAGCGTTTTTGTTTACAGCATCTTCTTTAACAGATATCGGTCATACCCGCCGTACATCTCACGACGGTCGGCAATGACAAAACCGCAGGCAAGGGCATTGTTCAGGCTGTATTGATTCTCCGGGCTGACGGTGGCCCCGATGCCCACGATGCCGGGCCGGACAAGGGGCAGCGCTGCTTCCAGCAGCTTCCGCTGCAGGCCGTTGCCCCGCCAGTCCGGGTGGACCACCGCGCTGTCCGCATTGGCCCAGTGCTCCCACTCCTCCCGGGGCACCCCCAGAAAGGCCGCATAGTTGTGTGCGCTCCGGCCGCAGTAGCGCAGGATAAAGTACGCCCCCAGCCGTTCGCCGTCGTATGCCCCGATGCACAGGTCCTCCCTCAGGTAGGCCGTGATATTCTCCAGTGTATCCGGCACAAACTGCTCCGGGTGGGGCATAGCGGCCCGCACTTCGTTCTGCAAAGCAAAGAATGCGGCGGCATCCGCAGGGCCGCACCGGCGCAGGCGAATGGGAAGCTGTGCAGGCTGGCCACACACTTTTTGCAGTATCAGTTCCATTTTGTGAACCCTCCAAAAATAAAATCATACTTTCTGCTGGATTCCAGTATAATTACCATTCAAAATAAAGTCAAATCATGCTATAATGAAAGTAAGAAAATCTGTCCGGCGCAGCTTTTGGGATGCAGGGCAGGTTTTCCCAAGTCCAGGCGGGCACTGCCCCGCCCGCGAACCGGAGGAACAGCCCATGAAAGAATCCAGCTCTTCGTCATCCATCCGCCTAGGCGGTGCGGTCATCAGTGACCGTGTCGTCGCGGCGCTCCTGGAAGAACTGCGCACCGGCCGCTACGCCGATGCTGACCGCCTGCCCGCCGAGGTCGATCTGGCCGCGGAACTCGGTGTCAGCCGTACCGTGATCCGGGACGCACTGAGCGAGATGGAGCGCGCCGGTTACATCGAGCGCGTGCGCGGCATTGGCACAGTGGTCAACCGCACCGTGCTCGGCCTGCGCAGCCGCCTTGACCAGAAGCTGGAATATTACCCGTTGATCCGCAGCTTTGGCAGCTACCCCCACGCCGATGGCATCCAGATCTATCCCATCCGCGCCGGAGCCGAGCTTGCCCGGGATCTTGCCATTGCACCGGGGGACGAGGTCATCTGCATCAAAAAACGCATCCTGGCCGACACCACCCCGGTCATCTACTCCATCGATTATCTGCCCCGCGCCCTCTTTGGCAGCCGGGACTACACCCGCATCGACCTGAGCGGCGGCGTGTTCGATATCCTGGAGCAGGAATGCAACCAGCAGATCTCTTCGAATGTGGCCCACCTCAAGGCCAGCTGCGGCGACGAGGCCATCCGGGCTGCCATGCGCCTTGCTCCCGGCGAGGCCATGCTGCTGCTGGATGAGATCTGCTTCAACCGTCTGTGCCACCCGGTCATGCGCTCACTGAGTTATTACACGAATTTCTTCGATTTTTCCATTCTACGAAAATTACTTTGACGGAGGTAAAATTCATGCGCCATCTCATCGATCCCTTGGATTTCAGCCAGGAGGAGATCACCTCTCTGCTGGATCTGGCCGACCGCATCCGCTCCGATCCTGCCGCTTACCAGGACGTTGCGGCTCACAAAAAACTCGCCACCTTGTTCTATGAGCCGTCTACCCGCACCCGCCTTTCCTTTGAGGCGGCCATGCTGAACCTGGGCGGCCATGTGCTGGGCTTCCCGAGCGAGACCGTCTCCAGCGCTTCCAAGGGAGAAAGCGTTGCAGATACCATCCGTGTGGTCTCCTGCTATGCTGATATCGTGGCAATGCGCCATCCCAAAGAGGGTGCGCCGTTCCGCGCTTCCCGCTACTCCCGCATCCCGGTCATCAATGCCGGTGACGGCGGCCACCAGCACCCCACCCAGACCATGACCGATCTGATGACCATCCGCACCCGGATGGGTCGGCTGGATAACCTGACCATCGGCCTGTGCGGCGATCTGAAGTTCGGCCGCACCGTCCATTCCCTCATCAAGACCATGGCACGCTGCAAGAACATCCGCTTTGTGCTCATCAGCCCCGAGGAGCTGCGGGTGCCCGACTACATCATCAAGGATGTTCTGGAGGCCAACGGCATCGAGTACCGTGAGACCCGGAGCCTGGAGGAATCCATGCCTGAGCTGGATATCCTGTACATGACCCGTGTGCAGAAGGAGCGCTTCTTCAACGAGGAGGATTATATCCGCCTGAAGAACAGCTACATCCTGACCAGCGAAAAGATGGCCCTTGCCAAGCCTGAAATGGCAGTGCTGCATCCCCTGCCCCGCGTGAACGAGATCGCACTGGATGTGGACAACGACCCCCGTGCTGCCTACTTTGAGCAGGTGCAGAACGGCGTATACATCCGCATGGCACTGATCATGACGCTGCTGGGTCTCGCTGACCCCAAGGCACCGAAGGAGGGCAACTGATATGCTGAATATTGACGAGATCCAGAACGGCATTGTGATCGACCACATCAAGGCAGGCACCGCTGTGGGCCTGATGGAGCTGCTGGGCATCACCGGCAACAAGACCGCCAACGTGGCACTGATCCAGAATGCGCGCTCCCACAAGGCCGACTGCGGCCGCAAGGACATCATCAAGGTTGAGGGGGATGCCTCCTGGCTGAACCTGGACGTGCTGGCCTACCTTGACCCTGACATCAGCGTGACCGTGATCGAAAACGGCAAGGCTGTGCGCAAGGAAAAGCCGAAGCCCCCCAAGCGTCTGGTGAACATTGTGCGGTGCCGCAATCCCCGCTGCATCTCCTCCATTGAAGAGGAATGCGACCAGATCTTTGAGATGAGCTCCAACGGCAAATACCGCTGCATCTACTGTGAGCAGGAGCTGCAGGTGAAGCCGGAATAATCGGTACAAAAGCAAAAGGCAGTGCGTCCCACGCGGCGCACTGCCTTTTTTGTTTGTTACACGAAATCCTCCCGCATTGGAGTGAAGATATCCAGCAGGATGCCCGCTTCCGTGCAGGTGCAGCCATGCTCCACACCGTCCTCCTTCCGGCCTGATCTCAAACAAAAAAAGCCCGACAAAGCTCCCTCCGGCAGCACCGCCCGGCATCCCATTCCCACATACGATGCCGTGCAGGTGCAGTGCATTCAGAAGGTCTCTATCTGCAGCAATCCCCCAAGATCGCCATTCAGAGCTTCGTCAGACTTTTTATTCGTAAAGACGTTCCGGCCCACGCACACACGCCTGCGTTCCCGGATGTTCCTTCCTCTGTCGGCCGCAAACCATACAGCGGGGAGGCGCTCCTGCCTTTAACTTGATTTCATTGTAGCAGATTCCGATGAAACTTTCACCCCAAATGTCATATTCTGCAGGGTTTCATGTCATAACTTGCGGAGCGGGATGGTGCAGGTAAAGCGGAACCAGCACTCCCGGCAGCTGATGGTATATTCGCCGCCGTATTTTTTCAGCACATCCCGCACGTTCCACAGCCCGAAGCCGTGGCCCGCCCCTTTCTGAGAGATGCGGGGCAGCTGACCGTCCACGAGGTTCAGGTCCTTCTCCACCCGGTTGCGGACAGAGAGCACCACCTCGTCCTCGCTCTTCCGCATCCGCACATAGACCTCCGGCGGATCAGCCTGCGCGGCGGCCTCAATGGCATTGTTGAGCAGATTGGAGAGCACGATCACAAGATCCGTCTGGCCCATGGGCATATCCCGCAGATCGGGCAGATCAAAATAGACCATGACCCCTTTTCGGCTGGCTTCCTCGTACTTTTTGCTGAGCAGGGCATCCAACAGGGGGTTATGGGTGTTCATAATGGTGGTATTCGCCGCAATGGTCTTTGTGAGCGTGGAAAGGTAGGCCTTTGCGCCCTCGTAATCGCCCTGCTGAAGCAGCAGAGCCAGTGCCTCGGTGTGGTTGGTGAACTCATGGGTCAGCCGCCGCTGAGTCTTGTAGGATTCCAGAAGAGCTTCTGCGCTCTTCTTCTGGCGCACAGCCTCCACCATCAGTGTCTGCTGCAGCAGCATCTGGTCGTTGACCATCTGCACGATCCCCAGATGGATCAGCACCGCTATGGTCAGGCCAAAGGTCAACATCATATTCATCATGCTGGGCACTTCGCTGCCGCCGGATACCATCAGCACGATGTTCAGCACCACAACGATGCCAGGAAAGAAGGACATGACCAACATCTGCAGCGGGGTCAACGCCTGCTCCCGCCGCCAGCGCCGGATAATGTAGGCTGCAAGCAGGCCAGCCCCCACAACAGCAGCTACCAGCAGGAACAGACAGCTGCGGTAGCGCCAGACCTCCCGGACGGGAATGTGCTTACACCAGGCAAAGGTGTAGCTGACCGTGTTTTCCGTCAGCAGGCACATGATGCCGTTGACAAGGCAGGCCGAGAGCTTCTGGTTCCAGCTTCCGCCGAAAAAGAGCACCGTGACCAACAGGTAGATGACGTTCAATATCACAGATCTAACATTGAAGAAGCCAATATCATACCAAATCGAGACCGCCAGAAACACTGCTGCCAGCAGGGCTGCCCACAGGCAGGGGAAGCGGAATCTCCTGCCGCGGCCCAGAAATGCATATTCCACCATGATAAAGGCCGCCCACTGGCCAATGCAGACCAGATGCCCCATCAGAAACCAGAGCATTTCCTTAGTCATCCCCAAACTGCCCCTTCCATTCCAGATAGGTGCTGCGAATCTCAGCATAGCCGTTCCGACTCACGCCCAGCTTGACCCCATTGCGCAGGGTGACCATATAGCTGCTGATCTGCCGGATGTACTTCATATTGACCACCGCGCTCCGCCCCACCCGCAGAAAGCCGTTCTCAAACAGGGCCTGCGGCAGCTCGTTCAGCTTGCCATAGTAGGAGCACAGGGGCTGATGAGCCACATCTCCGTAAACGTTGATCTTGCGCAGGTCGCTTTCGAGGTAGTAGATGCTGTCGTAGGGCAGCTCAGTCTCGGTGCGGTTCTGCCGGATGGTCAGGGTCTTGGGAGTCCGGTGATCCTGCTCGTGCAGAATGGCATCCAGACAGCGGGGCAGCTGGCAGTCCAGATCGCGCTTGAGGATATAGCGGAACGCATTCACGGTGTAGCCCTCCGGGGCAAATTCCAGATAGGCCGACACATACACCAGGCAGATCTCCGGGCTGCATTGGCGCAGCTGCTTTCCCAGTGAGATGCCGTTCATGGTGTCCAGATCCACATCCAGCAGCGCCACCTGATACAGATCAAGGTCCCGCCGGGCCAGTGTCTCTTCCCCGCTGTGGCAGACGGTGCATTCCACCTGCAAGCCCCGCAGCGCAAAGAAATCCCGGACGAGCGTTTCCACGCGGGCAGCAAATACCGCATCATCATCACAGATCAAAATGTGCATTGTGTCCTCCAACAAAACGCCCTCTCCGTCAGTGCTTCGCACTGCCACCTCTCCCAAAGGGCGAGGCAATTGCTGCTCTGACTTCAGGCTGTGCAAGTTGCTTCCCCATCAGATGCGTTGCCCTCCTTGGGGAGCTGGCGAGCGAATGCGAGACTGAGAGGGTTTATTTCCTTATGCAAAGAACTTGTCGTAGATGCCAAAGGCGAAGATGAACAGCACGATCACGGGCAGACCGTAGGTCAGGTAACCACGCATCCAATCGTGTATCTTCATCCCCTTGCCAGTGTTGACCTCTTTTTTATAGTTGTCCCAGCCCCAGCCATAGCGGGAAACGCAGAACAGCAGGTAGACCAGGCTGCCCAGCGGCAGGAACAGGTTGCTGACAAGGAAATCCTCGAAGTCCAGCACTGCACCGCCAAACACGGCAAAGCCATCCCAGGCCCAGAGGTTATACCCCAGCACGCAGGGCATGGACAGCAGGATGATGAGGAACAGGTTGACCAGACCTGTCTCTTATACACATCTCCGAGCCCACGAGACTACGCTG
>ERZ1027068.573-NODE-573-length-10740-cov-3.601872_pt1 | contig 10740 bp, 5 predicted proteins | sample MGYA00519420_ERZ1027068 | MGnify/ENA primary metagenome ERZ1027068 (study PRJEB26926, sample SAMN06164835) | human gut metagenome | biome: ENVO:00009003; feature: ENVO:2100002; material: ENVO:00002003 | host: Homo sapiens | place: USA | collected 2012 ...
TGCAGCGTAGTCTCGTGGGCTCGGAGATGTGTATAAGAGACAGGGCCATCACGCTGCTGATGGAGTAGCCCTCATTAAAGGTAGTGATGCCGTTGGTGGCGTCGATACCGTCGGCGCCGACAAACATCAAATCGGCGCAGATTCCCTGCAGAGAACGTTCGGCAATCGTCCCGTGCATGGAGTGCGTTTTATGCCGCACGGTGCCGCCGCAAACCACCAGGGTGATATCTTTATTTTCCGCCAGGGTAAACGCGGCGGGCAGGCTGTTGGTGATGACAGTGATATTGGTCATCCGCACCAGTGCCTCGGCAATGAGCAGGGTGGTGCTGCCGCTATCGAGGATCACCGTCATACCTTCACGGATCATGGCTACCGCGGCCTGGGCGATGCGCTTTTTGGGATCGCTGGCAAGCTGATAACGGTCTTCCAGCACCACTTCCTGATTCTCTGCGTCGGTCAGGTCGCTGCCCGCGCGGGCGGCGCCGCCGTGAAAGCGGGTTAACAGCCCTTTTTCTTCCAGTAAGCGAAGATCGGCACGGATCGTTACCTCAGAGATGCCAAAGAGATTCGAAAGGTCTAGAACCAATACGCTGCCCTGCGTATTCACCATATCGACGATTTTGTTCCTTCGTTCAAATGAGTTCATCTTGATTTGCCTGATAATTAACTCATCTCAGTGTAATCGAAGGATAACGAAAGTTGAACGATAATTTTCGAAAGGTTACATGAGCCAGCCCTCAGGGCTGGCTCATGCAGTCAGGAGAGTTTGAGCAGGATTTTACCCCTGCATCGGTGCGCCGTTTAGCGCCTGAACTTCACGCGCAAAGCTCTCCGCGTCACCGCGGTGGGCTATTAGCGGTGCCAGCTGCAGGCGTTTTTCTGTCAGCAGGCGGGTGGCCGTTTGCCACTCTTCTCCTGGCCACGGACCAGAGTAATTCATCCAGCTACCGACAATATTCAACTCTTTACGCAGGATCTGCCCGAAGGTGGCGGCCGGGAGGGTTAAATCGTGATGAAGCGTGCCGACCAGCGCCAACTGCGCCCGCGGACCGGCGGCCTCAATCGCCAGCGTGACGGTCTGCGGCGTGCCGGCGGTCTCAAGGACTAACTGGTCGAACTGAATGGCTTCCAGCGCCTGCTGAATCGCCAGCGTGTCCAGCGTACTTGACGACGCTGGTGAACAGTGCAATCAGCAGCACGCACCCTTGAATCAGCGGAATGTCCTGCATGGAAATGGCATTCACCAGCAGCGACCCCATGCCTGGAATCACGAACACCGATCCGCCCAGCATACCGCCCATGCGAAGACCCATCAGCGTGATGACCGGCAGCAGCGCGTTCTTCAGCGCGTGGATGTAAATGACCTTCTTGCCCTTGAGACCCTTCCGCCACACAAAAAGCAGCCCTCCGGATCTTCATCCAAGAGGGCTGCCAATGCGCAATGCATCAGGCTTCCTGCTGCTTTTCGCGGAAAATTGCTCGGAAAATCAGGCGCACAAGCGGACCGCAATAAAACATCTGGTAGCAGATTGCCATCGGGAAATTCATCGCCCATGTCTGCACCCATGTTGCAAACGTCTTTGTATCCTTAAACAGAATGGTCGCGACCAAGCTCATCAGCGGGCACATGATGCAGCAGATGCAGATAGAAATGGCATAGGTGATGAACTGCGGTCGATCCGTCGGCCGCATGACCGTAAACGCCAGTCTCCTTGCAATTTTCCCGACGGCAAAAAACTCCAGCACAAAGGCAATGGGCACCATAATGGGCAGTTCATAGAGCGCAAGCAGGAAACTTTCAGCAGTTAGTCCGCCTGTCGCCAGCGCAACATTGTAAACCACCATGCCATAGACCATGATGGTCGCCATGATAGCAGTCAGCACAACATCCTGAAACTTGTTCTTGGGCATAAAAAAAGACCTCCCTAAAATGATAGCAAATCAGCAGACGATGTGTTGTTCGTTATCATCCCATAGGAGTGTGTGTTTCCAATATTAACCACTATTCTGTTTGCAGATTGATTATATCACATTTCTTTTTTCTTTTCAAGCCTCCACGCAAATTTCCCCTGCACATAAAAAAGCAGCCCTCCGGATTTTCATCCAAGAGGGCTGCCCATTTTATCAGCTTACTTCGCCGCGTTTGCCGCCGCGAATTTCGCCTTCTGCCGCTTGTTGCAGCGCACCGTGCGCACAATCGCCAGCACCAGCCAGACACCCACGAGGGTGAATGCGCCGATGTTAATCCAGTGCAGGTATTCCTGCCAAATCGGGGGATTGTAGCCGATGACCTCCGCATTCATGGCGTTGGAGTTCACCAGCGCGTACATCACGTCCTTCACCGCGCGCATCAGCACAATCGCGTCGCCCGCGTCGGAAGTGTCACAGTCCGTCCACATGGCGCTCTGCTGCGTCGCAAGGTCAAGGCTGCCGCCGGCGTAGAACATCATGCGCGGAATCATGTACTGCGGAATGGTGTTGAAGTCGCAGATAACCAGCCCGTTGAAGCCCCATTCGTTGCGCAGGATTTCGGTCAGCAGACGGTAGTCGCCGCCCGTCCAGCGCGTTCCGATGCGGTTGAAGGAGGTCATGATACCGCGGGTTTCGCCCAGCTTGACGGTATACTCAAACGGCTTCAGGTAGATTTCGCGCAGCGCCTGCTCGCTCAGCCAGCTCAGGTCGCCGCCGATGGAGCGGTGCGTTTCCTGCTCGTTTGCGACGAAGTGCTTGACCGTCGGCAGCACGCCGCGGCTCTGGATGCCCTGCACTTCCGCCGCGCCCATCATGCCGGAAATGAACGGGTCTTCGGAGAAATACTCCGAGCAGCGACCGCCGAAGGGGCTGCGATGGATATTGACGCCGGGCGCGTAAATGCTGGAATATGGCTGACCCGTCGCCTTATCGCCAATGGTGCCTTCTTCGCCGATTGCTTCGCCCAGTTCGTTCATCAGGTTGATGTTCCAAGTGGACGCCATCACGGGTTCGGAGACATACTGGCAAGTGCCGTTGACCTGCTCTTTGCTCATGAAGCAGGTGAAACCCGACGGGCCGTCGCCGTGAATGGTCGCCGGCAGACCGACGCTCTCCATCGCCAAGGTGTGGTATGCGCCGTTGTTGATGAGGGCAATCATCTCTTCCTCGTCGCAGCCCATCATCAGTTCTTCCCAGCGTTCGTCATCGTAGGAGACAACCGGCTCATAGCCTTCCGCTTCCGCAGAGGGCAGCAGGTCGCGCAGGGTCAGTGTGGGTTCTTCGCCAAACCACGGGTATTCTTCCGAATCAAAATCAGTCGGATTATTGTGCTCTTCGCTGCGAATTTCCTCATACAGGCGATCCGTGCCCGCGTGCTGCTGCGCGGTCTGCGGCGTGGGCCAAGTGCCCTCCCAGTCCGCGCGGCTGAGCATGGCGTCCAGCTGCCAGTCGCTGTCGAGGAAGTCCTCGGAATCGGTGTAGCGGTTGACGACTTCACTGTCCGTCGTCGGGTCGGTGCCAATTTGCACATCCGCCGCCAGATTCAGCGCAATCGCCTTTTCGGATTCATGCGCGTTGCGGGAGACATACAGCGTGTACTCGCCCGCTCCCAGTTCATAGCCGCTGAAACCGTTGCTGTTTGCGTCGCGGTAATCGTAGCTCGCCGCGGAATACGGGTCAAAGCTGACCGTCACCGTCTCGCTCTCGCCGGGCTGAAGGAGTTTCGTCTTTGCAAAGCCGACAAGTACCTTGTGCGCCTTTTCGATGCCGCCCAGCGTGTAGGGCGCGGAGGCGTACAGCTGCACCACTTCCTTGCCTGCGACGCTGCCCGTGTTCTTCACCGTCACCGGCACGGTGATGGTCGTGCCAAGTTCGATTTCGCTTGCGGAGGCATCGCCCACCGTCCAGTCGAACGTCGTGTAGCTCAAGCCGTAGCCGAAGGGATAGACGACGTTGGCATTGTACCAGTCCTCGCCGTCGGTTTCGCCGCGCGTCTCATAGTAGCGATAGCCGACGTAAATGCCTTCTTCGTAGTCCACGGAGTAGTACATGCCGCCGTCATACTTGTCGGTCGTGTCCGGCAGGCAGCCCGTGCCGAAGTTTACGAAGGACGGATTCTTGGTGAAGTCCGCCGCCCATGTGTCCACCAGACGGCCGGAGGGGTTCACGTCGCCGTTCAGAATTTCGCCCAGCGCGGTGATGCCGTTCGAGCCGGTGAAGCCAATCCACACCGCCGCATCAATCTTATCCGCAAAGGCGGCGTAGGCACTGTCTTTGAGGAATGTCGCTTCAAAGCTGGAGGGCGTGTTGAACACAACGACAACGCGCTTGAACGTGCCGTCGGTGACAGCGGTCAGCAGATCAATTTCGTTCTGGTCAAGCTCCAGATAGTGGCTGTCCGGAGACACAGCGCCTTCACTGTCGCCCTGATAGCGGGGCAGGTCAAAGCCCTCGCCGCCAATGCGGGTGATAACGACCAGCGCCGCGTCGGAATAATCCGCATAGCTGTTCTTCACCGCGTCGGTGTACTTGCTCTGGGGCGTTTCAGCGGTTGCAATCTTCTGATTGTCGCCGTTGTCAAGGTCGCTGGAGTTCGCGGTGCGCACCGGGCCGGACTGGCTGCTCTCATAGAAGCGCTTCAGCGTCGGATTGGTGACGAAGCCCGCGTCGTTCAGGCTCTCATACAAGTTCTTGTTATTGCTCGTATCGAAGCCGCCCGAACCGGAGCCGCCATAGGACAGGTTCACACTGTTCTTGCTGAACACGGAAATCCTCGCGCCCTTGTTCATGGGCAGCGCAGCGTTCTCGTTCTTCAGCAGCACAAAGCCTTCTTCTGCCAGCTTCAGGTTAACTTCCTGCGCATTCGCAAAGGCTTCTGCCTTGTTCGTTGCCTTCTGTGTGGGGTACACAGAGGTCACTTTGTCACTGTAAATCGGGCGCTGGCTGCCGAACAGCGTGTCCATCAAGCCGCCGAGTTCACCCGCGCTCAGTTTGAAGTCGATGGCTTCACCAATCGCCGCCATCGGCTTGTCCAGCAGGCTGTTCATGCTGCCCGGCAGACCGACGACCAGATAGTTGCCAACGCAGTCCGCCAGCAGCACGATAACCGTCACAATAGCCCAGACGACCAGTGCTTTGCTCTTTTTCGGACGATTCTTCTTTGCCATAGGTTTGTCTCCTTATTTTGCAGAAATGGCGGTGTATGCGGCGGAGTTTGCCGCATACACCGCTGCTTGAGGAGGAGCAGAGGGGAAATGAGGAGAATCCCCCTTGCTTATGGATTACTTCTGGTAGTTGCCCGTCGCCGGCTCGTTGTGGTTCTCGTCCCAAATCAGCACAGCTTCCGTCGTCACCTTCACGCAGTCCACAATCGGGGCATACGCCTTGAAGGTCGTGCCGTCCACCTCATTGGTGTTGTTCGTCATCAGCTGAATCAGGTTCGCGCCCTTGTTCAGGTGCACGCCCTTGATGGAAATCAGGTCGGCACACTGCGGCATACTGCTCTGCGTCGCCTCGATGGTCACGCGCGGATAGCTCTTCGCTTCGCCGTTGACAATCACCTGATAGTCGTTGCCGTCATAGGACATGGTGACGAATTCGCCCGTGATGCTCACGTCGATGGTCGCGTCATCCACATCCATATCGGACGCGATGTAGAACTCCAGCGAGATGCCGCTGGCGTAGAGATAGCCGACCATGCGGTTGCCGCTCGCGCCGACGGACTCGTTGTAGATAATCATGCTTTCTTCCTGCGCAGAACCGGAGTAGCTGGGGCCAATCTTGCCGGTCAGGTCGGTATCCTCCGCCTCAAAAACATAGGTGTTCTGACCGGACACGGTTTTGTTCCACGCCGCCTTGATGGTGGTGTCAGCCATAATCGGCTGGGAGAAGTCGAAGTCGCTGCCGTTTTCGTCCACCCACTTGTCGAAGGCATAGCCCGTGCGCTCGGGGTTGGCAACAGGCTGCTTGACCTGCGTGCCGACTTCAACGGGGTAGGAATACTGGTTCAGGAGAACGCCATAGTAGTCATAATCAAACGTCACGGTGACGAAATCCGCGCCAACCTTCTTCCAGAAGGCATACACGGTCGTGTCGCCCGTCACGGGAGCTGCGAAATCATAGGTGTGCGTGTAGTCCGCATCGGCGTACCACGCAACGAACTCATAGCCGTCGCGCGCGGGCGCAGCAGGCTCACTGGCGGTGCCGCCCTTGGAAACTTCCTGCGTGGATGCAGCGGGCGCGCCGTCGTAGTTCAGGTCAAAGGTCACGACGCACATGCCCGCAACAACCTCAATTTTGAACACGACGCGCTTTTTGCCGACCGTCGCGGTCACATTCTTGGTGTTCGCGGTCTTCATCGTGGGTTTGGATAGCTTGACGCTGCTGTCCGTCATGGCGACGATTTCCGTCGTGCCATCGTCGTAGGTAACTTTCAGCGTGCCGCCCTCGGCAGAAAATTCTTCGCCGATGACGTACACCGTCTTGTTTGGCATGGTTTCGACCTCGACGGAGGTCACTTTCTTGTCATCCGCCAGCGCCGAGCCTACCTGCGCCAAGAGGCAGACAGACAGCACCACAGCAAGGCACAGAGAACCGAATTTCTTCAGCCAGTTCATTTTTTTCTCTCCAAATTGTAGATAGTAGGCTTGGCGAAAAAGCCAGCCGCCAGACCGCCGACGCGCAGCGTTCGACAGCCCGGCGGCTTTTGCCCCACCCCGCGCCTGCGCCGCAAGAGGATGCAGCGTCAGGCGCGGAGCAGACGTTTGTTCACAAACCGTGAGGATTCAGAAGAATTACTCGCCGATGGTCAGCGTGAAGGTACGGGTGACTTCCGTCGCCGTGGGAGAGCCCACATGCACGTTGTTCGGGAAGCGAGCGCCGAAGCCGCGAACCAGCGGGATCTGCAGCGTCACCGTGATTTCCACTTCGCCCGCCTTGGTCGGCGTGCCGGTGATGGCCAGCGCGGAGTTGTAATCGTAGGTGATGCCCTGATAGGCGGTGACAGGCGCCATGACCTTTTCCGCCGTCAGACCGTATTCCGCCAGCTTCGCAGCATCCTCATCGGAAACGCGGAACTCGTAGAGATACGCCTGATAGTAGTTGCCCGCTTCGACGTCCGCCGTTTCAAGGTAACGGGCGTCAGTCGCTTCGATGTCCGCGAACGCCAGCGCGCCCAGACCGTCGTAATTGTTGCCCTGCACCTGAGAAGCGTCCTTCCAGTACCAGTTCTGGATACGGAGGGTGCCGCCGACGCTGTCGCCCGTGCCCGGCAGAATGGTCTTGCCGCCGAAGCCCTGCATTTCGCCCTGCGCAACCGGTGTGCCGTCGGTGTGCTTGACCGTGCTGACGAAGCGCGGGTTGACCTTGACGAGGCTTTCATACGCATAGTAGGGAGCATCTACCGTCACGTTCGCCGCTTCGCCCACCTTGAGGGAAGTGGTGCTGACGTGCAGCGCGTCCACCACGCGGATAACCGCCTGTGCGCCGAGGGTGATATATCCGTCGATGCCGTTCAGCTTGATGTCAATCGTCCATTCGCCTTCCGCCAGAGAACCGTCGGACGTGACAACGCCCGCGTCGCTCATCGTGAAGCCTTCGGGCAGCTGCGCGCCGTCCGCCAGGGTGATGGTCGCAATGTCCACGTCGCCGAAGGAAATCGGCAGAGACTGCGCGGCATAGCTGTCGAATTCGAGGACACAGGGTTCAAAACCGATGTAGCCATTGTGCACCGCGCTGCTGTTGGCGTAGTTCCACAGGATTTCCTGCGCACTGCGGCGAACCGCGGCGTAGTGGGTCTGGGAGAGGAACGTGCCTTCCGCACCGTCGCTGACGCGGACACAGTTGCCATCCGCATCCCAAGCGCCGATTTCCAGGCCGATGTCCGGCAGCGTCGTGCCAGCGCCCAGCACCTGATTGTCGCCCTGACGCACCATCAGGTCCAGCGGGCAGTATGTGCCCTGCCATGCGTCGGTTTCAAAGATGGCGCGGTTCGACCATTCGTTGCGAACCAGCTTGTGCATCGCAAGGTTCAGCTGGCTGTTGACCAGACCGATACGGTTGAAGGAGCTCATCACGCCCGTAGAGCGACCGACTTTAAGCGCGTACTCGAAGGGCTTAGCGTAGATTTCACGGATAACCTGTTCGGTCGCCCAAGTGGACACGCCGCCGTTCAGGTCGCGGTAGGATTCCTGATCGTTGAGCACCATGTGCTTGATATGGCAGGTGACGCCCTTGGAGGTCACGCCCGCAACGACTGCCGCCGCGAACTTGCCGCCGTGCACGCCATCCTGGCTGTAATACTCAACGTTGCGGCCGGACAGCGGGCTGCGGTGAATGTTCATCGCGTTGCCCTGCCAGTAAGAGCAGCCCTTGAAGAGCGCTTCGTTGCCCATCATGACGCCGACTTCTTCCGCGAGGTCGAGGTTGAAGGTAGCCGCCAGAATCGGGGGGCAAGCCCAGAGCGTGCCGCCAGAGAGCTGCAGAGGCGTTTCGTTCACGCCCGCGCCTACAACATCCACCGCGTCAATGGCTTTCACGCCGCCGCCGTTGTTGACGAGGCTCGCCATTTCTTCCCACGTCAGCTGGTTCATGAATGCTTCCCACTTCTGGGAACCTTCGTCGTCGCCCTGCACAACTTCGCCGTCTTCAATCTTCAGGCTGAAGTCGATGCCCGCCATGTCCATAATGGAGATGGGCGCCTTTTCGCCTTCAGTGCGGGTCGCCGCCTGCGTCCAAGTGGACGGGATGCCGTCCTCATTCACGAACCATTCTTCATAGCCCTGATCCATGTAGGAACGGTAAGAATACTGACCGTCCAGCGTCGCCAGCGTGTCATCAGAGATTTCACGATCCGTCTTGGACGCCGGTGCGGGCTGAGTCAGACCCGTCGCGCGGCTGATCATGCCGGAAAGCAGCGAGTCGTTGACTGAGGTGAAATCATCAACAAACAGGGATTCAATCTCGTTGCCGGTGATGTAGTCGGTGGTGCAGTTCATGCCCGCCGCCACGGTGTAGGTTTCGGACAGCTTCACATCGTGCGAGTTGCTGCGCGCGGTGATGACGTAGTCGCCCGCTTCCAGCTCATAGCCGGTGTAGCCATTGGCGTTGGCGTCATTCCAGTCGTAGCTCGCCATGTCCTGCGCAACCCAGTCAACGGTCACCGTCTGAGACTGACCGGGCTGAATCAGGTCGGTCTTGGCAAAGCCGACAAGGTTCGCGCTCGCCTTTTCAATGCCGCCCTTGGTGTACGGCGGATTGGCGTACACCTGCACAACTTCCTTGCCTGCCACGTCGCCGGTGTTGGTGACCTTCACCTGCATAGACAGCTTCTGGAAGGGGTCGGTAATCGCGGTATCCGCCGCGGGCATCAGTTCCCAGTCAAAGGTCGTGTAGCTCAGACCGTAGCCATACGGATACAGCACCTGAGAATCGTACCATTCGTCGCCGGAGCCGGGGTTTTCGGCGTTCATGTCGTCCGCCGCCGTCTCGTAGTACTTGTAGCCGACATAGATGCCTTCGCGGTACTCAATGGTGGCGTACTTGGTCGCTTCGCCATTGTGATAGAAGAAAGCATCCATCGTGTCGCCATTTTCATCAACGTTCTGCGTCTGGTTGCCGAAGTTGGTGAAGGACGGGCCCTTGGTGAAGTCGCGTTCCCAAACTTCCACGGTGTGGCCGCTGGGGTTGACTTCGCCGGAAATCAGCTTGCCAATCGCCTCGATGGCATTGTTGCCCGTGTTGCCGACCCAGAAAATCGCGTCCACGCCGTATTCGCTGGTCGCCTTGGGTTCAGCCAGTTCGGGAATCTGCAGGATGTTGGAGGAGTTAATCAGAACGATAATCGGCTTGTTCGGATAATGCTCCTTGACGTGCTTGACCAGCGCCTTCTCGTTGTCGTCCAGCATCAGCTCATGGTCGGTGGGGTTGCTGTGGTCAGTCACGTTGCTGACCAGCTTGTCGCCGCCCTCAGAGCCAGTGCGGGAGAAAACGATAATCGCCGCGTCGCCATAGCCATTGTAGGAGCTGATGGTTGCCGCTGAATAGTAGTTCATCGGCAGTTCATTGCTGGTCGTACCGAGCGTCTTGTGCTTGGTGTAGAGATCAACCAGCTTCGCATTCACGCGGTAGCCGGCTTTCTCCATCGCCATTTGCAGGGTGCTTTCGGCAATGCCGTTCGCGCCGGTGGAGCCGCCTGCGGAGCCGCTGGTGGACGCAATCAGCGACACGGAGTGCATACCGAACAGGGACACCTTGCCGCCCTTTGCCAGCGGCAGGACATTGTTCTCGTTCTTCAGCAGCACGAAGCCTTCGCTTGCCACTTCAATCGCGAGATCCTTGGCAATCTGCTGTTCTTCTTCCAGCGTCATATAGTCGGTGTAATACCGGGCATTCGTTCCGGCGAACCCGTAGGTATTGCCGGTCGGCGTTACGGTTTCTGCCGCCGCGAACGTAGCCGTCAGCCCAACGACTGCGCTCAGCGCCAGCGCCATCAGCCGATGGCTCTTTTTGCTCTGGAACACGATGTTTGTCCTCCTCATTGATTCGTGTTGAAAAACATGGCATCTCTTCCGTTTTGAGACAGAAGAGAAGAGAAAAGAAACGCGAATGCTGCCCTCCTTCTTTGGGAAATTCCCATGGTCCTCTATGTGAGCGTCCTTCGGCAGGGGATTCCGTCAGACGACTCATTGCGTTTTTGTTGGATTCGTTTGTTTTAATGCCGTTTCCGACATCCACAAGGATAGTATACATGCTTTGTGAACAAATTGTGAT
>ERZ1027068.579-NODE-579-length-10670-cov-6.619878_pt1 | contig 10670 bp, 9 predicted proteins | sample MGYA00519420_ERZ1027068 | MGnify/ENA primary metagenome ERZ1027068 (study PRJEB26926, sample SAMN06164835) | human gut metagenome | biome: ENVO:00009003; feature: ENVO:2100002; material: ENVO:00002003 | host: Homo sapiens | place: USA | collected 2012 ...
AGATGCAGCGTAGTCTCGTGGGCTCGGAGATGTGTATAAGAGACAGGCTTATTATGCTGAAAAAGCTGCGCGGAAGCGCCAGCAATGCTGCATGGTTCCTGTCCGGCAGCGAGTCCAAGCCCACAGAACCCCGCTGCTATCGGAAAAGCATTAAGGCGTATCTGAAGCAGGCGACCGTCCGGCAAGTACGCCCGCACGCGCTGCGCCACACCTTTGCAACGACCTGCCTGCAGGCTGGGTGCGATGTAAAGACCCTTAGCGAGCTGTTGGGACACGCCAACGCCAACATCACCTTGCAGCGCTATGTGCATTCTGACCTGATCCGAAAGCGCCGGGAGATGAACCGGATATTTTCACGTCAGGTGTCTATGAGGGGCAGAAAAGCGCTGAATCTGTTGGAATAACGCCAGATTTTGTCCATGGCCCTCCATTTTCCATGTGAAGGATACCCCTTTATTGCGGAAAGGGGTGAACAAGGTGGCATTGTGTCTGTTTGAGCACAACGAGAAAGCATATCATGCGGCAGTCCGGATGATGGACCAGTATGGCAAGGCCGCCATTGTCCACCCCACCGGCACCGGAAAGAGCTATATTGCGTTCAAGCTGATCGAGGACAACCCGGAGAAGGTCGTGATCTGGCTTTCTCCCAGTGAATATATCTTCAAGACACAGCTGGAGAGCCTGAAAAGGAACGACCCGGACTTTCCGCTGGCGAACGTCCATTTTTACACCTATGCGAAGCTGATGTGCTGTACCGAAGGCCAGCTTGCAGAAATCGCAGGACTTCAGCCCTCTTATATCATATTGGACGAATTCCACCGTGCCGGCGCGGAATGCTGGGGCGAAAGCACGGTGGCTTTGTTAAAGTTGTGTCCGGAGGCAAAACTGCTGGGCTTAACAGCGACAAACATCCGATATCTGGATAATAACCGTGACATGGCCGAAGAGCTTTTTGATGGCCGTGTTGCGAGCGACATGACCCTTGGCGAAGCAATCGTCAGGGGTATTTTGCCTACTCCAAACTATGTAACAACGGTCTACCAATATCAGAAAGACTTGGCTCGCTATCAGACTAGAGTGGATAATCTGCGTTCTGCTGGGATTCAGGACGTAAATCAAAAATATCTGGATGCCCTGCGCCGCGCCTTGGAACAAGCAGATGGATTAGACAAGGTTTTTGAACATCATATCACGAACAAGTCCGGAAAGTACATCGTGTTCTGCGCCAACAAGGAGCACATGGATGAAATGATCTCTCATGTGCCGGAGTGGTTTGCAAAGGTGAATGCGGAAGTGGCGGTCTACGAAGCCTACTCGGATGACCCCGGTACAGACAAGGCTTTTGCCGACTTCAAGGCCGATGAAAGTGACCGCCTGAAGCTGCTGTTTTGCATCGACATGCTCAACGAGGGAGTTCATGTAGAAGGCATTTCAGGTGTCATCCTGTTCCGGCCCACCATTTCACCCATCATATACAAGCAGCAGATTGGACGCGCTTTGACCGCTGGGGAAAATTCTACACCGCTTATCCTCGATGTAGTCAACAACTTCGAGGGTCTGTGCAGCATTGCGGGGTTACAGGGCGAGATGCAGGAGGCGGCCTACCGCCTGAATGCTAACGGTGAGGGCAACAAGATCGTCACCGAGCGGTTTGAGGTCATCGAGCAGGTGCACGACTGCCGGGTGCTGTTTGAGCGGCTGCAAGCAAGCTTGTCCTCTAGTTGGGACCATTATTTTTCGGAGGCAAGCATTTACTATGCGGAGCATGGTAGCCTGAATATTCCAAAGCGTTATACCACACCAGCGGGATTGAGCCTTGGCGAGTGGCTGACGACCCAGCGCCGTGTTCGTGCGGGACAGATTCCGGGGAACTTGACCGAACTGCAAATCGCACGGCTGGACAGCATCGGGATGGAGTGGGGAAATCGCAACGATGCCGCATGGGAGCGTGGTCTGGAAGAAGCGAGAAAATTTCGGGAACAGTTTGGGAATTTGCAGGTCCCGGCGAAATACAAAACGAAAGATGACTATCCTCTGGGAAAGTGGATCAACAATGCGCGGAAACGCCGAAACGATGGAAAGCTGACGGAAGAACGCATTCGACAACTAGATCAGATGGGAATGATATGGAGCGTATTTGATGCCAAATGGGAACAGGGATATGCACTTGCTATGAATTATGCCGCCAAGCACGGCGACTTGAATGTTCCTGTCAATTACACGACTGAAGAGGGCGAAAAGCTGGGTGCGTGGATTTTGAATCAGAGGACGGCATATGCAAAAGAAATGCTTTCCCAAGACCAAATCGGCCGTCTGGAAGAAATAGGAATCTATTGGGGAAACCGTAATGACCGCCAGTGGAACGAGGTCTATGGTGCCGCCAAGCGTTATTTTGAGGCAAATGGAGACCTTGATGTTCCGGTGGCCTATGTTTCACCGGAGGGCTATGCTCTTGGAAAATGGGTGCGGCGGCAGCAGTATGCATATCGGAATCCGGAGAAGAGCAATGCAATCTTATCACAAGAGCGCATTGAGTTGCTGGATGCCGTTGGAATGCAGTGGGAGAAACCGGACTCGTGGCAGCACCGGTACGAGCTGGCGCAGGAATATAAAAGATGCCATGGAAATCTGGATATTCCGGCAAAATACAAGACTGTGGATGGCATTTGGCTGAGCCGATGGGTGTACAACCAGAAACGGCTGCTGCAAAGCGGGTCGGAAAAGTTGAGCGAAGAGCAAAAGAAAAAGCTAAAGGAGTTATTGGGGTATTATGTCAAAATTTCAGCATGATGTGATGTTGAAGATCGTAAAAATCATCGATTTGGTAATGATCACAATTCCGTTTGTACTTTGTTGGGAGCTGTATTATTCGTATCAGGTCTATGCAAAGTTTGGCTGGAGGGGCAACTGGACCATGATCGGTCTGTTTGCGGTGTTGTTCTTTCTGTTGGGTAAAGTCTACGATGCGTTCTGGATGTCTTTGCAGCGCATTTCAGAGTTGATTTATGGGCAAGTGCTGGCGGCAATGGCGACAGACGGCATTCTGTATATCGTGATCTGCCTGATGTCTCGGCGGCTCTGCAATATTCTGCCGGGCATTGCGGCGATTGCAGGACAGGTCGTGATGGCAACCCTGTGGGCAAAATGCGCCCATAGTTGGTATTTCCGGACCTTTCCGCCTCAGCCTACTGCGGTGGTCTACGATGTTCGTCATGGACTGGAAAAGCTTATCAATGAGTATGGCCTCTCGAAAAAATACGATGTCAAGATGACATTGAACGTGGAAGAGTGCTTGAACGACCTGAGCCTGCTGGATGACATGCAGAGCGTGTTCATCAGCGGTGTCCACAGCCATGAGCGCAATATCATCCTGAAATACTGCGTAGGGCAGGGCATCAATGTGTTCGTGATCCCTCGCGTGGGCGATGTGATCATGAGCGGTTCACAGCCGATGCACATGTTCCATCTGCCGGTTCTGCGGGTGGGTCGCTATATGGCAAGCCCGGAGTATCTGTTTGTGAAGCGCTTGATGGATATTGTGGTTTCGTTGGTTGGACTGGTGATTCTTAGCCCGTTGTTCCTCATCACGGCCATTGTCGTCAAGTCTGATGGTGGCCCTGCCTTTTACAAGCAGGTTCGCCTTACCAAAGACGGAAAACAGTTTGAAATCCTGAAATTCCGCTCGATGCGTGTGGATGCCGAAAAGGATGGTGTGGCACGCCTTTCCACCGGTGATAAGGATGACCGTATTACGAAGGTCGGCCATATCATCCGCGCCTGCCGTCTGGACGAGCTGCCCCAGCTTCTCAATATCTTGAAGGGAGACTTGTCCATTGTAGGCCCACGCCCGGAACGCCCTGAGATCGCTGCCCAGTATTGCGAAGAAATGCCAGAGTTTGCGTTGCGGCTTCAAGCAAAGGCTGGCTTGACCGGTTATGCACAGGTGTACGGTAAGTACAACACCACCCCCTACGATAAGCTGCAGATGGATCTGATGTACATTGCGCATCCCAGTCTGATTGAAGATTTGAAGATCATGCTGGCAACGGTGAAGATTTTGTTCATGCCGGAGAGCACGGAAGGTGTGGCAGAAGGTGCGACCACGGCGATGGGGCAGGAGACGGAAGAATGATGCAAAATTACAGTGTCTTAATGTCCGTCTATTATAAGGAAAAGCCACAATACCTCAAACAGGCAATGGAAAGTATTCAAGGGCAGACTGTTCCAACAGATGACTTCGTGCTGGTATGTGATGGACCGTTAAACGAGCCGCTGGACAAGGTGATTGCCGAAAAGCAGCAAGAGATGGGGATGACTTTAAATGTTGTTCGTCTTTCTAAGAACGGTGGACTTGGCAATGCACTGAATGAAGGCATCAAGCACTGTAAAAATGAGCTGGTTGCTCGGATGGATAGCGATGATATTGCGTACCCGGATCGCTGTGAAAAACAGATTGCTGTGTTTAACACACATTCGGAAGTGAGCATTTGCTCCGGCATTGTGGAGGAGTTTACCACTAATCCGAACACGGTTGATACGAGGCGAGTGCCGCCGGAGACGAATGCGGAAATTGTAGAATTTGCAAAGAAGCGCAATCCGTTTAATCACCCCTGCGTGATGTATAAGAAATCCGCAGTCGAAGCTGTTGGTTCTTATCAGGACTTCTACTTGCTGGAGGACTATTACCTTTGGCTAAGGATGCTGATGGCAGGGTATCGGGGCTATAACATTCAAGAGCCGTTGCTGCATATGCGGGCCGGCTCGGATATGTATCTGAGACGTGCCGGATGGAAATATGCTAAGGCGCAGGCAAAGCTGTTCAAGTTCATGAAGCAGCAAGGCTTTATAGGAAAAGGTCAGTACATAAAGAGCAGCGTGATTCGTAGCGGATCAGCGTTGGCTCCAAATTGGCTGCGGAAGTTTATGTTTGAGAAAGTGCTGAGGAAATAGGAATGAAAATAGCAATTTTGATTTTGTGCCATAAGAATCCGAAGCAGATAAATCTGCTGTTGGACAAACTGAACCATCAAGACATTGATTGCTATCTTCATATTGATAAAAAGGCTGACTTTACAGATAAAATTATTCATAGGGAAAATGTGTTTGTGCTTCCGGATGAACAGCGTGTTTCGGTGGAATGGGCACAGATTTCAATGGTGACTGCAACGATTAACTTGGTGGAAGAAGCACATCGGCACGGAAAATATGATTACTATTGGTTGACCAGCGGGCAGGATTGGCCGCTGTACTCAGCAGATGAAATTGTGAATTTCTTCAAGAACCATGATGGTGAAAACTTTATTCAGTACTGGGATAGCAAAAATTACGGGAATCACTTGCAGAATAATCTGGATAAACGCAATCAAATCTATTTCCCCCTGTGGATGATTGGGAGAAGGCTGTGGCAGAAGGTCGTAAAAAGAGGTTGGGTAGAGCTAACAGGCGGATATAACCGAACATGGAAGTCTTTTATGCGTAAACAACTGCAAATCGAATTCTATTTTGGGAGTCAGTGGTGGGCGTTGACAGGTGAGACGGTGGAGTGGATTATAAATTACCTTGGCCAACACGAGGACTACTATATATTCTATAAAAATACCGTATGTCCGGATGAATCTTGGTAATGATGTCTCCTTATGCAGACAAGAAAACAGACTACTTGACTTATTTGCATTTTTCAGAAGGAGCGAACAGTCCGGATATACTAAGAGCAAGTGACTTTCCACAAGCGAAGGAAAGTGGATGTCTTGTAATGCGAAAAGTTGATATGGATGTTGATGACTTTTTTGTTAGCCGATAGAAGAGAGGAAAAAGGATGCCAGAAATAAGTGTTATTGTTCCAGTTTATAAGGTTGAAAAATACCTTGATCGGTGCATAGAGTCTATTGTAAATCAGACCTATCCTGATTTTGAACTTATTCTTGTTGACGACGGCTCTCCGGATAATTGTCCTGCCCTATGTGATGCGTGGGCAGAGCGTGATGGGCGAATTCGAGTGATTCACAAGAAAAATGGCGGTCTTAGTTCTGCGCGAAATGCAGGAATGGATGTAATGTGCGGAAAATATGTATGCTTTATTGATTCCGATGACTGGATCGAATTGAACTTTCTCGAAGTCTTAAGGAGTCTTTTTGAAAAGTATCCGCAGGCAAAAATTACGGCGTGTGCCTCAAGGCAAGATGCAATCCCCGATTTTCAAGTTATTCAGCCAAAAGAATATATAACCGTTTATGACAAAAGAAAAATGTTTGATTATTTTTTTCGGGTAAACGGAGAGCCAAGTAATACAGGTGTGTGGAATAAGCTTATAAAAACTTCCATTTTAGAAAACTTTAGGTATGTAATTACTTTAAACGAAGACGTAGAAGCATGTTATGAGTTTTATACAAGAGCAGATTTTATGGTGGAAACAAATCAAATCCTACATCATTATTTTGTGAATAACAGTGGAATTACACGTTCTACTTTTTCGGAAAAAGATTTGGACTATCTTTCCGTATGGGATCGTGTTGTAACTCGCACTGAACAGGAACAGCCGGATTATTTGAGATTTGCTATTTTGGCGAGAAAAAGAGCAAATTTTACAATGCTTTCTAAAATGCTAATTCGTGGATATGATAAGAAAAATAAAAATCTAAAAAGTATTTACAAAAGACTGAAGAGTGAAGTCCGAAAAGATTACTTCCAGCTACTTACGTCAAAAATGCCGCTGAGCAGAAAAGTATTGCTGACATTAGAGTGCATTTGAATGATATGATTTTTATAATAAATTATTTTTTGATGATTGCAGAAGGCATCGTGTTGAAAAGACAATCCTTGAAATGTGGGAAAAAACTTTTCATAATAATTACTTTTCTTCAGTTAGCAGCTATTGTTTCATTGAGAAAAGAAACGGTTGGTATAGACACAGCGATGTATATTCAACTGCTTGAATGGAGCAAGAATGATATTGAAATCTATTGGATTGAGGCGGGCAGCAGAGCGTATATACATCTGCTAGGTAACATATGCACAACATATACGGAATATCTGGCAGCATGGGCAATACCGACTATGGTGTTGTTTTATCGTTATATAATCCGAAATTCGAAAGATATATACCTTTCAATATACATTTTTGCGAGTTTAATGTTCTATTTCCTAGAGTTCAGTCTGGTGCGGCAAGCGTTGGCGATAGCAATTGTTCTGCAAGCAGTGAGTTTGCTGGATGAGAGAAAATATTTTCGGTATATATTGATCATTCTAATTGCAATGAGCTTCCATTCCAGTGCTGCAGTTTTCTTTTTGCTACTTCCGATTTCCTTTGCGAAATGTAAGATAAATTTGTCACTGTCTATAATGATTGTAGCGTTATGTGGTATATGTGCAGTTTTTGGAAGAATATTAACGGAAATCGGAGCAAGACTGATTGGCTATTCGAGCTATCTGCAGACCGAATATGCGAACGCTGGAAATATTCTTCACCCTGTGCTGTTTTTGATCATCTTAATGTTTTGCACGATCTTAAGTATAGGGACAAAATCCACAAAAAAAAGAAAGTTCAAAATCGAGTATGAAATGTTGGCAGTAGGTGTTCTGTTCTATTGGATTTCACTTTCAGTGCAAATTGTAAATCGAATTCCGTATTATTTTACGGGAAGTGTGATGACGATACTGCCAAATTTGATTGTGGAAATGAAAAACAGAAAACAAGCGAAGATAGTGAATATATGTGTGATAGTTTTTCTCGTTCTCTATGAGTTCTTGATGATAGCGCAAAGTGCCCAAGGAATTATGCCGTATCAATTCTTTTGGGAATGAAAAAGTAGAAGGTTAGGATGAAAAAATGATGAATCAGAAAATTCCGAAGATAATCCATTATTGCTGGTTTGGAGGAAATCCTCTTCCAGAGTTGGCGCAAAAGTGCATTGCATCATGGAAAAAGTACTGCCCGGAATATGAAATTAGAGAGTGGAATGAAAGCAATTTCGACTTGAACTGCTGCGATTATGTTCGGGAAGCTTATGAGGCAAAAAAGTGGGCATTTGTGAGCGATTATGCAAGATTTTGGATTTTGTATCATAAGGGTGGCATTTATTTTGATACTGATGTCGAAATTATTAAACCGCTGAATGAAATTTTAAAACAGGGGGCTTTTTTGGGCTGCGAAACTCGATATACTGTAGCACCCGGATTAGGCATGGCTGCTAATCCCGGATTAGGCATATACAAAGAAATGCTTGATTTTTATGAAAAGCGGCATTTCCGAAATCAGAATGGTGCGATTGATACAACAACAATTGTGACTTATACGACACAGATTTTGGTGCAACACGGATGGAAACCGGATAGAGAAATTCAAACGGTAGAGGGTATTACGATTTATCCGCCAGAGTATTTTTGCCCGATGAATTACAAAAGTGGTGAATTAAATATAACTAAAAATACGAGAACTATCCATCATTATGCGGCATCTTGGTATGGAAAAACGGATAAGCAAATTGCGGCGATCAATAAAAAATGTATTGAGCGTTTTGGAGTAAATGTTGGACAGAAAGTTAGCGCGGTATTAGTTCTTCCGTTTCGACTTAAAAGAAAATTAGAATACAATGGAATCATGAAGAGTAAAAATCAGTAGGGAAAAGTCTATGAACAGCATGCGTTGTATTATAACACGGAACGAGTACTGAGCAGCTATCATGGAGAGTACAGCTTGATTCGGGAAAATCGGCAGTGGATTGATCAATGTTTTCCGGAATGGCGAAACAATCCATATCTCAAAAAGGAACCGTTAACGATGAGGCTGAAAATCTATATGACAGCATCAAATGTTGCGCCGCCGAAATACTATCGCAAAATAAGAAAAACTATTAAAGGAATTGTTAAGAAAATAAATGAACACTGAACGTAGAACCGGTGTAGTTCTGTCATATATTCAAGTCATTTTAAATGTTCTGGTCAACATTATCTATGTTCCGGTATTGTTGCATTACCTTGGCCAAAGTGAATACGGTCTTTATCAAATCGTTGGCTCCTTTTTCTCGTATGTCACGGTATTTGAATCCTGTATGTCTGCGGGAGTCCTGCGCAATTACTGCAATGCACTTGGAAAACAGGATGAACAGTTGGCAAGGGAAATTCTTTCCACAGCACGCAGCATCTATCGGCTGATGGCAGCCGGAATGACAGGGCTTGGAGTTGTTGTAATTTTAGGCTTCCGGGCTTTTTATGCCAGTTCCTTTACGGGGGCGGAACTCCAGGAGAGCACCATCATCCTTGGGATGCTGTTCTGCAATATGGTTGCAACTCTGTTGAGTTCAGTCTATCTGACAGTGATCACAGGGCAGGAACGCTTTGTGTTTTTGAAAATTTCCGGGATCTTACTTCAGACAGTTCAGCCACTGCTTGTGATCCTCTGCGTGATGAGGCTCCCTTATGCAATGTCTGTGACAGCAGTCATTGCAGGTTTGAATTTGGTCAACATCCTGTTTCGCTGGTGGTATGTTCAGTGCAGGTTAGAAATCCGGATTCCGACGCTGAAACCGAATTCAAAAGTGGCAAAAGAAATTTTGACCTTGTCTTCGGCCATCCTGATCGGATGCATCGCAGATCAGATTTTCTGGAAAACAGATCAGGTCATTTTGGGCAAAATGTTCAGCACCGCAGTTGTTGCGGTATACTCTGTTGGTGCGCAGATCTACATGATCTATATGCAGTTTGGGACACAGATCGCAGGTGTTTTTTACCCGCGAGTCAGTGTGTTGTATCAGGAAGAAAATGGATTGCAGAAGGTTTCGGATCTGTTTATTCGGGTTGGAAGGGCTACATTTTTTGTGATACTGCTGGTTTTGTCCGGCTTCATCATTTTTGGTCGTGAATTTCTGCTTGTATGGGTCGGCGAAGGCTATGAGGCAGCCTATTGGGTTGCAATCATTGTAATGCTGCCGTTCTCTGTTGATCTGGCACAAAACCTTGGATTATGCATTCTACAGGTCAAAGGACAGTATGGCTTTCGCGCGAAGATTTACCTGCTAAGTGCACTACTGAACATTATAACAACAGTGTTATTCGCACGCAGGATTGGGATTACCGGTGCGGCACTTTCCACAGGAATTTCGATGTTTCTGACCAGTGGATTGATAATGAACTGGTTTTTTCAGAAAAGAGTCGGCCTGAACATGATAAAGTTCTGGAAAACTACAATTGGCATCATAAGTTTGGCAGTTCTTCTCACCGGGGCTGCATGTTTCATCAAGGGAATGATTTGGCATGATCCGGTATCTGTAATACAATTGGGCCTCGGTATTCTCCTCTATACCATAGTGTACGGCGCAGTAATGTTTTTGTTTGCAGCTGATCCGGCAGAGCGTGAGCTGCTGCAGAGGCTTTTAAAAACAAGAAGAAAGTCAAGATTGTAACTTACAAATGAAGTAAAATAAAAATTTTTGCTGCCAGGAGCGTTCTGCTCTTGGCAGATTTCTTACGCAGTAAATGTTGTGAAGGGAGGAACCCTCACGTCAGGTACAGAACAATATCTGATGACCTGCAAGTAAAATATATTTTTACTGACAACTACTTTGACAATTATCGTGGTTCGAAGGAAGTGAAATTGCTCCATATCAAACATAAATGACTACATTTCCCACACCCTGTCTCTTATACACATCTCCGAGCCCACGAGACTACGCTGC
>ERZ1027068.586-NODE-586-length-10560-cov-12.271395_pt1 | contig 10560 bp, 6 predicted proteins | sample MGYA00519420_ERZ1027068 | MGnify/ENA primary metagenome ERZ1027068 (study PRJEB26926, sample SAMN06164835) | human gut metagenome | biome: ENVO:00009003; feature: ENVO:2100002; material: ENVO:00002003 | host: Homo sapiens | place: USA | collected 2012 ...
TATCACCAGAGGTGATGGGGCAGATAACGACACCGATCATAGCCAGTGCCACGCCGACATTACCCATGGTCTTGAGACAGACGTCGTAGATAGCAGCAGACTGACCGGCAGCCAGAGCCTCGGCCAGACCGACCATCTTGCCATCGGTGATGGTGTACAGTGCGCAGCCGGCAGCAGCCCAGATCAGAGCGATGATGCCCTCGCTGACCATTGCACCGTAGAATACGAAGTGACCCTGCTTCTCACTCTTCATGCAGCGAGCCATCAAAGGCGACTGGGTGGAGTGGAAACCGGAAATAGCACCACAGGCAACGGTGATGAACATGAAGCTCCAGATAGGAGTGTTGGAGGGGTGCATATTGCTGAAGTTTGCCCAGATCTCGGGGATGGTGTAGGCGGGGTTGGTGAAGATACCAAAAATAACGCCCACAGCCATGATGATCAGGCAGATGCCGAACACAGGGTAGATCTTACCGATGATGGCATCAATGGAGATAAAGGTTGCGATGAAGTAGTACACCAGAATGATGATCAGCCAGAACAGGGTGGTGGTCAGCACGCCGGACATACCGCCGTTCTTGCACAGGGTAACGATCAGGCCTGCGGGGCCGACTGCGAACACGGTACCGACCATGATCAGCAGCACCACAGAGAACACACGCATGATGTTCTGCATCACGGGGCCCAGATAGCGGCCGGTGACCTCAGCGATGGAAGCGCCGTCGTTGCGCTCGCTCATCATGCCGGAGAAGTAGTCATGTACGCCGCCGGCAAAGATGGTGCCGAAGGTGATCCACAGGAACACCACGGGACCCCACAGAGCACCCTGCAGTGCACCAAAGATGGGGCCCAGACCTGCAATGTTCAGCAGCTGGACGAGGAACAGCTTCCACTGGGGCATCACAACGTAGTCAACGCCATCGTTGATGCGCACAGCAGGAGTTTCGCGGTCGTCCGGTCCGAACGTGTTGTCCACGATCTTACCATAGACAAAGTAGCCTACGATCAGAAGCGCCAGACACAGTAAGAAACTAATCATACCAGAAACCTCCTTTTGAATTTCAGCCGCCGACAGCTTATGCCATACTGCGGCTATGACCGATCTCTGGCTTCATGTTAACACCTTTTTCATAATTGTGTTAATATTTTTTAGGTATAGTTCCCATATCAAAAAGTATATGGCCGCTTATTTTGTTTGTTTATTTAAACTTGCATTTTATATTGATAATTCGTTTTAATTTGCTCTGTTGTTTCTCAAAAACATTCTTCTAGGAACGGTCAAAAGCGTCCTCGCCAAACTTTGCGCCGCCTTTTTGTGCACTTTGCTTAATCGTTTGCGATTTTCTCCCCAAAACGTGGAATTTGGGACGAAAAGAAGAGAAATCCGCCCTCTCAGGCGCTCCCGAGGGAACTCCCCCAGTCGCCTACGGCGACAGCCCCCTCGGAGATGGGGCCTTTGGCATAGCGGCACAGTTCCAGGCTGAAGCACAAAGCACACGCGGCGCGCATTTCAAATCTTCTTCCACCCGCTGTCCTTGATGGTGGCATCCGCCTGCTTGTGCAGCAGCTGCACAAACAGCTGCTCCTCCGGCTGCAGGGGTTCCCGCTCCGGGTACACCAGCACGTCCCGCATCTGCTGCTTCTGTGCCGGGCAGCCGTGCAGCGCCAGATGGTACTGCTCCAGCGCGCGCTGCGGCATGGGGGACGACCACATATAGGCCGTGGGCAGGTTCTGCAAAATGGAGAACTGGCTGCACCGCTCGTACACATGGATGCGGCGGTTGGGGTTCACCTCCCAGCGGGAAGCGGTGCTCTCGTCCCCGGGCAGATGGGTGTCGCCGTGCAGCACCTCGATGTAATCGTTCAGTTCGTCAAGGTTCTGCACCTGACGCTGTGCCAGCGGGCTGTCCTGACTGGTGAGCAGCAGGTAGGAAAACTCCATGATGGGCTCCTGCCGCAGGCCGTGGCGCTGACAGTAGCGCAGGTAGTAGTCCTCGTCCTCGGCGGCATAGCGCAGCAGCGCCATGTGGTAGCCCTGCCGCAGCACAAAGTCCAAGGCTTCAATGGCACCACTCTCCCGGATATGTGCCCGCAGCTGCTCGCTGCGGGCTGCCTGCTGCAAAAAATCCACCGCCGCATAGGAAGCGTAGGTGGCATGGGTCAGCACCACCCGCAGCTCGGCGCAGCTGCGCTGCTGGTGCGCCTCCTGCTTCAGCTCGTCCACCTGCTGCAGCACCCGCTGCGCCTGCGCGATGAACCGCTTGCCCTGCTCGGTGGGGATCATGCCCGTGGAGGAGCGCTCGAAAATGCGCACCCCGTATTCCTCTTCCAGATTTTTCAGCGCCTTGCTGACATTGGGCTGCGCCGCGTACAGCTGCTTTGCCGCCGCCGACACCGACCCCCATTTCATGATGGCTACCAGATACCGCAGTTCCGTAATATTCATGAACCCCTCCGCATGGTTTGCAGTCGTAATCGTATTGTAACAATTTCTCCGCGCCGCTGTCAAGCGGGGGGACGAACTCCCCCAGTCATCGCTGCGCGATGCCAGCCCCCTCTGAGATGGGGCCTTTGGCATAGCGGTGAAGTTTCCAGCTAAAGCACAAAGTTTCCGGGCACGCCAGAGGCTCCCTCCCCGAGGGAGCTGGCAAAACCGTCAGGTTTTGACTGAGGGAGTTCGTTCCCCCTTGCACCAAAGCACCCGGGTGCTATATAATAAGGAAAAACACAAAGGAGGGGCTGTACCATGCCGGAATACCGCGTGCTGCGCATTGACGAGCAGCTGTACGGCTGCGAGGAGCTGCCCGCCGGGCAGCCGGTGCTGTGTGATGTGACCCTGACCGATGCCGCCGGAGCTGCCCGCATCCTGCCCTACCCGGACAAAGAACTGACGCGTCTGGGCATCGACGAGGGAGACACCGTTTGTCTGCTGCCGGACGGCACCCTGCACAAGCTGTAAGGAGTAATTTTATGCATAATATCTATTTCACCCGCCACGGCGAGACGGTATGGAACGTGGAAAATAAGATCTGCGGCATGACCGACAGCCCGCTGACCGCCCGCGGGCAGGAGCAGGCGCGGCAGCTGGGCGCGCTTGTCCGGGACAGCGGCCTGCACATTGACGAAATTCTGTACTCTCCCCTCTCCCGCGCCGCCGACACCGCAAAGGCCATTGCCGCTGCTACCGGTCTGCCCGCCCGCTGCGAGCCCCGCCTGCGGGAGCAGTGCTTTGGCAAATACGAGGGCACGCCCCGGGACGGTGCGGAGTTCCGCATTTCCAAGACCCACTTTGCCGACCGCTATGACGGCGGCGAAAGCATGATGCAGCTGGCGCAGCGCATCTACAACCTGCTGGACGAGTTGAAGGCCGACACCGGCAAGACCTATCTGCTGGTGGCGCACAACGGCATTGCCCGGGTGGTGCACTCCTATTTTTACGATATGACCAACGAGGAATACGCCGCTGCGGGCATCAAAAACTGCCAGCTGGTGGAATATACCTTTTAAGGCTTTTCCCGATAAATAACCGAAAGGATTTTTATGCCAAAGAAAGCCATCCAATTGTCCGACCACTTTACCTATTCCCGTCTGCTGCGGTTCGTGCTGCCCTGCATCGGCACCATGCTGTTCACCTCCATCTACGGCATCGTGGACGGGTTGTGTGTCTCCAACTTTGTGGGCAAGACGGCCTTTGCGGCGGTCAACCTCATCATGCCGCTGCCGCAGCTGCTGGGCACTGTCGGCTTTATGCTGGGCACCGGCGGCAGCGCCATCGTTGGTATCACACTGGGCGAGGGCGACCAGAAAAAAGCCGACCGCTATTTTTCCATGCTGATGCTGGCGGCGCTTGTTTCAGTCAGCGTGCTGGTCGTGCTGGGCTTTGTGTTCCTGCGCCCGGTCGCCGTGCTGCTGGGCGCAAAGGGAGAACTGCTGGACTACGCCGTGCGCTACGGGCGCATCCTGATGCTGGCGCTGCCACCCTTTGCGCTGCAAAATATGTTCCAAAGTTTTTTCGTCACCGCCGAAAAACCGCTTCTGGGCTTCTGGTTCACCGTTGGTGCAGGCTGCACCAACATGGTGCTGGACGTGGTAATGGTGGGCGCTCTGCACTGGGGCGTGGAGGGCGCTGCCGTTGCAACCCTTATCAGCCAGCTGGTGGGCGGCGTGCTGCCGGTGTTCTATTTTATCGACCACCGCAATACCAGCCGCCTGCACCTGTGCAGAACACAGTTTTACGGCCGCGTGCTGTGGGATGCCTGCATCAACGGCTCTTCCGAGCTGATGACCAGCCTTTCCATGTCGCTGGTCAATATCCTGTATAACTTCCAGCTGCTGCGGCTTGCCGGAGAAAACGGCGTGGCGGCTTACGGCGTCATCATGTACGCGGCCTTCCTGTTTGTGGCCGTGTTCGTGGGCTATGCCGTGGGCAGCGCACCCATCGTCAGCTTCCATTACGGCGCGCGCAACCACGCCGAGGTGCATAACCTTTACCAAAAGAGTCTGCGCCTCATCGCCGTGGTGGCTGTGAGCATGACCGCCGTATCTATGGTGCTTATCCCCTTTGTGGCGCGTATCTTTGTGGGCTACGATACCCAGCTGCTGGCGCTGACAAACCGCGCCTTCCGACTGTATGCGCTGAGCTTTCTCATCATGGGCTTCAACGTGTATGCGTCCTCCTTCTTCACCGCGCTGGGCGATGGCGTGACAAGCGCTCTCATCTCCTTTCTGCGCACCCTGCTGTTCCAGCTTGCCGCGCTGCTCCTGCTGCCCGCCCTCTGGGGTATTGACGGCGTGTGGCTGGCTGTCACCGCCGCCGAACTGGCCGCGCTGGCGGTGACCGTGGCGATGTTCCTTACAAAGGATAAGACGTTCCATTACCGAAAGGCGTAAAACAAAAAAGAAGCACGCGGCTGCGTGCTTCTTTTTTGTTTATTCTGCTATGCACCTCACTCCGCTGCAACGCGGACAAAGGGCGCGATGGCGTTGGCATCGCCGTGGCGGACGATGGAGTAGGTGATATCGCAGTAGGGCTGGATGGCGGTGCTCTTTTCCACGGTGGAGATGAGCAGCACCTGCAATTGCAGGCGGCGGAACAGTTCCATCATGGGGCGGATGCGGTCACTGGTCATCTTGCTGAAGGCTTCGTCCAGCAGCACCAGACGGATGCTGTTTTCGCTCTTCTGGTAAATTTGCAGCAGGCTGGCGCAGATGGCCACATAGAAGGGTGCCTGATTCTCGCCGCCGGAGGAATCGCGGCTGACGCGGGAAAGATACGCCTGCTGCCCGGTGACCTGATTGGTCACCTTGATATCGTAGTCCAGATAGGTGCGGTAGTCCACATAGTCCGAAAGGGTGGCACCGGCGGCGGTGCGTCCCTCCTGCCGGGCGCGGGTGTTCTCGTCCACGTCTGCCATGATCTTTTCCATCAGTTCATCCACCTGACGCTCGTAGGCAGGGTCGGCGGTGGCGGCAAGGTTGTCCAGAGAATCACCCTCGGTCATCTGCTGGTTGCCCTTATCCACGATGACCTGATAGAACGCCGCCAGCTGCGGGTCGCGGCTGGGCTCCAGCTCAAAGCGGTAGACCTCCTCGCCGTAGGTCAGCTGCTCCATGACCTTGTTCAGCTCCCGGAACTGCCGCCGGGCGTTGAAGATATCGTCCTTCATGCGGAACAGGATATCCTTGCGGAAGCGGTCCTTGCAGTCCCGCTGCGCCTGCTCCAGGCGGGCGGCGTAGCGCTCCAGGTCGATGCGCACAAGGCTCTCATGCTGGGCGCGGTACTGTTCCAGCCCGGCAAGCCCCAGAGGATAATCGCAGACGTAGCGCCGGTTGTATTCCCGCTGCGCCGGTTCAAGGGTGCTGTTCAGGTAGACAGTCAGGGCATCGTCCAGCTTGGCCTGTGCCTTTTCGGCGGCCTGCGCGGCGGCGCGGGGAGACTTGTCCGGCCCGGTCAGTGCCTGCTGACGGCTGCGGGAGAGCGGCTCCACCAGCGGGTGGGCGGCAAAAAAGCTCTCGGCAGCCTGTGCGCTCTTTTCGGCGGTGTCCACCGCTTTTTGCTGCTCCGTCTCACAGGAAGTGATCTGTTTTTCGCATACGCGCAGGTCGCCGCCGGTCTGCTCCACGGCGGTGCGGGCGGCTTCCCATGCGGCTTCGCACACCTCTTCCTCCTTGTACAGCTGCTGCAAAAGCGGGTTCTCGCGGCACTCAGCCAGCTTTGCCGCCTGCTTGTCCACCGCCGCGCGGGCGGCGGTCAGGGCGGCGCGGGCGTCCCACAAAGCAGCAAGTTCTTCCAGCGTTGTGCCGCGCAAAAGGGTCTGGTACTGGCTGTATGCGGCTTTCAGGTTCTGCTCTGCCTGTGCGGCGGCGCGCACCTCCTCGGCAAGGGCGTTCATCTCCCCTGCCAGTGCCCCGGCGCGGGCGCGGCGGGCTTCCAGACCGATATAGCGCTGCGGGGTGCGCAGACGCTCCAACCGGAAGGGATGGTGGCGCAGAAGGTCCCGGGTGGCGCTGTCGGGGTAGTTTTCCAGCGTGTCGGGGGTGTCGCAGCAGACGATGCGGCGCAGGATGGTGTCGGCGTACTGCGCGGCAAGCGGGTTTTCGCTGGTGACCTGTGCCGCCAGACTGTCGGCGGGAGCAGTGTCGGCGCGGCGGTTGGCCTTGCGCAGACCCGGGGTGTCCAGCAGACTGATGGGGCCGACCTTATCCTTCAGTGCCACAAAAGCACTTTTGGCGGCGGCGTAGTGGGCGGGCGGCACAAGGATATCGAACCGGCGGTCGCCCAGACAGGCTTCCACGCAGTCCTGCCAACTCTCGTCCTCCACGTTCAGCAGCTCACAGAAGATGCGGGCGTCCGGCTCCATGCCGCGGCTCTTCAGCTCGGCATTCACGGCGTCCCGCACCCGGGTGGCGGCGTCCCCGTGGGGGTACACCCACTTGCCGCCGGATACGGCGTCCAGCTCGGCGCGTTTCTCGGTCTGCTGCCGCTGCAAGGCGGCGGTGTGCTGCCGGGCGGCAAAATAGGCTTCTTCCAGCGGCTTTTCCTGTGCGGCCAGCCAGTCGGTCAGGGCGGGCAGGGTGTCGGGGGTCAGTTCTGCCATCTTCTGCCCGGCGGCAAAGCCGCTGCGGCGCAGCACTGCCAGCAGGTTGCCGGTCTTTTCGGCGGCTTTTTCGGCGGTGTCGGCGCGGCGGGCGGCGGCATCCAGTGCGGTCTGCCGGTGCGCCAATTCCTCGCTGAGGGCGTCCAGTGCGCGTCCCTCGCCGCTGGCACCGGCGGCGCTGTGGGCGGTCAGGTAGGCGCGGCGGGCTTCCGCTTCGGCGGTCTTGGCTTCGGCGTAGCGGGTGCGCAGCGTTTCCTGCTGGCGGCGTCCGGCGTCTACCCGCTCCTGCCAGACAGCCTTTTCCCCGGCATCGGCAGCAGCCCGTGCCAGCAGGGCGGCACCCCGGTTCACAAGGGCTTCGGTCTGTTTTTCGGTGGCTTCGCGGCCAAAACGGACGATCTCGTCCAGCGCATCGGCGCGGGTCTGGGCTTCCGCCAGAACGGCGTGCAGGTTTTCCAGCTCCAAGCGGTCGCCCTGCAAGGCTTCCAAGTCCAGCTCCGGCTGGGGCAGGATGTACTGGTACAGAAACTCCCGGAAATTCGGGATCTCGTCCATGCTGGTGCCCATCTGGAACACCTCGTTGAACTTTTTGCCCAGCGGGCTGGCTGCGCGTCCGATGCCCAGTGCGCGGCATATTCTGTCCCGCGCTTCGCTGGGGCTGCGGGTGTAGGAAAGCCGCCCCTCGGCGGGCTTGAAGTCCTCCTTGGCGCTGGGCGCACCGGTGCGCGGGTCGATAAAGGGCAGCTGTTCCAGCGTGATGCCGTCCTCGGAGATGTACCACGTCTGGTCGCCGGGGTGCAGCTCCTGCATGGGGCCTTCGGACTCCACCCGCACCGCGATGACAAAGCTGGTGTGCTTGACGCTGTCCCAGAACTCTGCCCCGATATACGCCACGGTATGCCCCGGGCGGCGGTAGGCGTTTTCGCCGCGCTGCTTGGCGTGGACAGAGCCTTGCAGGGTGCGTCCGCTCTTTTTATTGCCCAGCGCATTGAAGTTGCGGTTGGTGGTAAGGCAGTAGCGGATGGCGTCCAGAATGGTGGTCTTGCCCACGGCGTTCACGCCGATCATATAAGTCAGGCGGGCGCAGTCGAAGGTGGTATTTTCAAAGTTGTGCCAGTTGATGAGTTTCAGGCGCTTGAGTTCGATCATGCTTCACCCTCCCCTGCTTCCATGTCTGCGCCCTCCGGGCGCTCGTACAGACCAAGCTCGGTGCGGGTGCGGGCGCTCTCAGCGGCGGCATCCGCAAGGTCGGCGTCCGGCAGCGCCAGCAGCACCGTGGGGAATACCTCGATGCGGCTGTCCAGCCCGGAGAGCCGTCCCACCGGACGCGCCAGATTGTACCGGCGCAGGGTGCGCATGAGCTTTTCCAGCGTTTGCTGATCCAGCTTGCGGGGCAGGTTCATCTTTTGCAGCTCTGCCTGCACCTCTTCCACCGTGACCAGCACCTCGTCTGCGCTGGCGGCAAGGCTTTCCCGCTTTTGCAGGTACAAAAGCCGCAGCACCAGCAGCAAAATGCTTTCGTACTTGAGCAGCCGTGCCTGACTGCCCTCGTGCTCGTTGACCAGTGCCGCCGCCTGCATGGGCGCGGGGTACAAAAGCACCGCGTAGCCCAAGGGCTTGAACACCGCACGCACCTCGTTGAGGTGATCCTGAATATACAGATATTTTGCCCGCTGTTCCTCTACACCGCCCAGCACAAAGCAGTGGTTGAGCAGATAGTTTGCGGTCTCTTCCAGCAGATCAATGGTTGCCATCCGTGTTTACCTCCTTGCGGCGGGTCAGGACAAAATCCTGAAACCGGAAGCCGCCGCGCTCCACCCAGTTTCCGGTCAGGGTGATATCATACTCCCGGTGCGGCGACTGGGAATAGGTGTGCAGGCCGATGATGCCCGTAAAGTCGTTCGGGTATTCCTCCACAAGGGTGGAGGCGTTCACCTGCCCGCGGGCTGCCAGTGCCTGCCGCGCCAGCAGCGCCACGTTTTCCTCGGTGACGGCAAGGCGGGCGTAATCCAGCAGAAGCTGCTGCTCCTGCCGCAGCCGGTCGGGGTCAAGGGGTTCGGTGCGCACCGGGGCAAGGGGCGCTTCGGTGCGGGGCGCGGCGGGGGGATACAGCGGCTTTGCGCCGAACACTGCCGCCGGGTACAAGTGCAGCCGCGCCGCCACCGGGCCGTCGTCCGGCTCAAACAGCTGCTCCGGGCTGCGGATGTCCTCGGCGTAGCGGCGCAGCAGGGCGGTGACGCTGCCCTGCGCCGAGCGGTCGCTCAGCAGCAAAAACTGTGCCCGCTGCACCGCCCGCTTGCGGTAGCGGATGTGGCTGGCGTCGATCTCCTTCATCAGGGTGCTCATCTCTTCCAGCGCGTCCCGCTGCTGCTGGATGAGGGCACGCACCCGGGGTGCAGCCTCGCCGGGGGCACAGCGCTCCACCCGGGCGTAATCCAGCGCTAAGCGGGGCAGCTGGTTCTGTTCGCAGTCGTCCAGCTGTTCCTCCAGATAGGCGCGGTAATTGAACAAGTTATCGCTGGTTTTAAAGCGATGATACGCCGCCGCCACCACCTTTTCCTCGTACTGGTCGAACAGTTCCAGCACCTCCTGCGGGGTGCGGTTATGGGTCAGGCGGTCGATATAATGCCCGATGGAAGCATTGAGGGCGCGCAGGGACTTGTTCAAAGTCTCAAGGTCTGCCGCCACCTCCCGCAGCACGTTCTCGTAGGGGCTTTTTTCCTGTCCGATGCTGCCCAGCAGCTGCCACGCCTTGTACAGCTTGCCGGTATAGGTGACCACCCGGGGGTTCAGTATCTCTTCCAGCGCATCCAGCAGCGGGGTGACCTCCGGCATAAAGGCAAGGGTGGGCTCCGTCTCGTAGCTGCCGGGCTGCTCCTCCAGCCAGCCGGTGCGGCGCAGACGCAGCAAAAAGCCCACCGCCAGCGTGTGGGGGTCGCGGGTGGGCTGCTCGTCCTCATCGCCCGCACCGTCGGCATCCAGCGCCAGCGGCTTTGCCAGCGCGGCAAAATAATCCTCGGCACGGGAGACGGCTTCGGCGCGGGAAATGCTGTAATCTGCCGTATGGCGGCACTCCTCCCAGAGCAGCAGCAAAAGCTCTGCATAAAACGCCCGGTTGGGCCCCGCCAGCGGGCGGAACAGCCGTGGGCTGACCAGTTCAAACAGCTGCATGGAAACGTCCTTTCTGTGTGAGTTCGATACCCTTTTATTGTACCACAGCGGGCGGGGTTTGTCACAAAAAGGCGCAAAAAAAGCCCGCCGGGCAAGGCGGGACGATTTGGAATGCGCGCCGCGTGCGCTTTGCGCATAAGCAGCGGAAAAATTATTTTTATTTTCGGGATAGCGGAGCGTCTGCGGACGCTCCGCTATCCCATTTTCACGGGAGGGGTTCACGCAAAAAGCCCCGGGGAGCGGGGTGCTCCCTGTCTCTTATACACATCTGACGCTGCCGACGACTCCTTAC
>ERZ1027068.605-NODE-605-length-10353-cov-6.990289_pt1 | contig 10353 bp, 10 predicted proteins | sample MGYA00519420_ERZ1027068 | MGnify/ENA primary metagenome ERZ1027068 (study PRJEB26926, sample SAMN06164835) | human gut metagenome | biome: ENVO:00009003; feature: ENVO:2100002; material: ENVO:00002003 | host: Homo sapiens | place: USA | collected 2012 ...
ATCGCCCGCCCTACTGCCTGCGGCAGCAGGGTCCCACCCCAGCGGACACTTGCTTTGGGAACACCCCGTTGCCCGGTTGGGCGTTAGCAGCTGGGGCTTGTGATGGCGGGACAAGAATGCTATAATTATACTGTATTTCTGCACGACTTTGCGAGTTTTCCACAGAAGGGAGGGGCGGCGGTTGAAAAGACGACAGTTTCTGGTGCTGAGTGCGGGCTGCATGATGGGCCTGCTCTCGGCGTGCGGCCTTCCGATGTCGGAAAATGTGCAGGTGGAGGAGCTGCTGCGTGCCCCGCGCCTTCCGGGCGACTACGGTGCACTGCAAAATGCCCTGAACGAATGGCTGGGGGAGAGCGCCCAGCTGAAATACCCGATGCAGGGGGAGCTGCTCTCGCCGTTCCTTTTGCAGGATCTGGATGGTGACGGCCAGCAGGATGCCGCTGTTCTCTACACCACGGCCCAGAGCTCCAACGTCTGCATTGCATTTTTGCAGAAGGATGCCGCAGGCGTGTGGCAGGTCCGCCAGAGCATCGAAGGTCTGGCGGATACAGTGGACAATGTCCGGCTGGCACAGCTGCAGGATGGTGCCGCCACCCAGCTGGTGGTGGGGTACCTCGCCGCGCAAGGTGACAGCTATCTGGCGGTGTACTCCTACGAGAACGGCACGGTCAATGCCATTCTGGAACAGTCCTATGAGCAGTATCTGGTGGAGGATATCACCGGCGGCGGCAACGAGGATCTGATCCTGATGTCCACGCTGGAGGACGGCGGGGTGCAGATCGAGCTGCTGACCGTTGATCGGGACGGGATGTTCCAGCAGGTGGCTGTCATGGGCCTTTCGGCAGATAAGTTCTCGGGCTGCGCCGCTGTGGCGGCGGGCCTGGGAGCGGACGGCAAGCGCTATCTGGTGCTGGACGGCTGGACCGGCCTTTCGGGCAACAATCTGGCCACGGTGCTGCTCTATTTTGATGAGGAAAGCCAGCAGATGCTGCCCGCCGAGCAGATCAGCACCAGTGAGCTGTACAATGCGTCCTTGCGCAATGTCTCCACGCTGGTCAGCCGGGATCTGGACGGCGACGGCATCGTGGAGATCCCCACCCAGCCTGACGAAGCGGGCCTGCTGAACCTGAGCCAGAGCCGACGGATGGATTTTATCGTCTGGATGGACTACACCAGCCCGGAGCCGGAAAAGAGTTTTGGCCTGCTGGACGAGGAGAGCAGCTGCTACATTGAGCTGCCTGCCGAGTGGGAGGGCAACCTGATGCTCACCGACAGCGCTGAGGGAGAGGAGGCCGTGGAGCTGCACACCGTGGACGAGGGCAAGCTGGTGCTGACCATGCGCCTGGTCCCTTCCAGCGAGAGCGCGGCGGGCTGGACCCGCCTGGGCGTGGTGGCATCCCGCCAGATGCAGGCCAAGTTCGGGCCGGACGTGGTGCTGAAGGATCAGAGCTATCGACTGTCCCGGTCACTTTATCGGTTGAATTGATGATGCCGCTCAGTTTTGCAGAAGTTTACCGGATGCAGGCTGGGTGTTCTGAGGTGAAATGCTTCTTCGTGTGCTCTTGGGCAGAGGGAGAAGGCAGAAAAATATGGAGGTCTTAGATGGTCAAGGTACTTGTGGTAGAGGATGAAGCCAGCATCCGCGAGATGATCGCGCTGAACCTGCGGCTGGCGGGGATGGAGGCGGTGGAGGCCGACAGCGCCGAAGCCGCCCTGCCTCTGCTGGAGCAGAAGCCCGGCTGTGATGCTGCCATTCTGGATGTGATGCTGCCCGGCATGAATGGGTTCTCGCTCTGCGAGACCATCCGCCGCACCGACCAGAAGATCGGCATCATCATCCTGAGTGCCAAGGGGCAGGAGCAGGACAAGATCCGCGGCCTGTCCATCGGCGCGGATGACTATATGACCAAGCCCTTCAGCGTCAGTGAGCTGCTGGCCCGTGTGGAGGCCCTCTGCCGCCGGGTGGGCCGCTCGGGCGGCGGCTCCGCTGCAGACGAAAGCGCCCCCACCACACTGGTCAGCGGGGAATTTGTGCTGGATGAGAACCGCCGTGTTCTCCTCAAGGCCGGGCGGCAGATCGAGCTGACCCAGGTGGAGTTCCAGATCATGGAGCTGTTCTTCCACAACCCCGGCATCGCGCTGGTGCGGGAAAAGATCCTGAAGGGCGTGTGGGGCGAGAACTACTTCGGCGATGTGAAGATCGTGGATGTGAACATCCGCCGCCTGCGGATGAAGGTAGAGGATGAGCCCAGCCACCCCACCCACATTATGACAGTGTGGGGCTACGGCTACCGGTGGGAGGAGTAAAGAAAAACCTCTCAGTTGCGCTGTACTCGACTGCTCTCCCAATAGGAGAGCCAGGATTACTGACAGAAAGGAGGAAAAGCAATGCGCAGTGGTATTACCCACCGCTGGCTGCGGGGAAGCCTGTTCCTGACGGTGCTGCTGGTGCTGTTGGTGGAAAGCATGTTCGTGTACAACTTCAGCCGCAGCTACTACAACAGCGTCCAGCAGACCATGATGCGGCGTTTTTCCTCCATCAACGGTCAGCTGAAAATGTACACCGGCGACACGGCCCAGAAGACTGCGGCCAACCGCAGTGTGGCCCTGCGCCGGATGGTGGAGCAGTTTGCGGATAAAGACAAATATGAGTTCATGCTGCTGGACGGTTACGGCGGCGTGATCGCCTCCTCCAGCGGCACAGGTGCGGACGGCATCGTGGTGCAGGACGATTTTAACAAGGCGCAGGATGCACCGGACGGCGTGGGTGTGGCCATCTACCGCACCGCCAGCGGGGAAACGGTCATGGCTGTGTGCAGTCTGGTGCCCTATGCGGCCGAGGACGTGGCTGCCATGCGCCTTGTCACCAGTCTGACGCTGGTGCAGGCGCAGCTGAAAAGCGTTTTCATCGTCAGTCTGATCGTGGTGGCGGCCATTCTGGGCTTTACAGTGGCATCCGGCCTGTACTTTGTGCGGGGCATCGTGGTGCCGCTGGGGCAGGTGGAGCGGATCGCCGCCAGCATCGCCCGGGGAGAACTGGATGTCCGCCTGCCTGTGACCGGTGACGAGCGGGACGAGGTGGACCGCCTGCGCGGTACCATCAATCAGATGGCCGAGGGGCTGGAAGAGACGGAGAAGATGAAGAACGAATTCATCAGCTCGGTCTCCCATGAGCTGCGCACGCCGCTCACCTCCATCCGAGGCTGGGTGGAGACCCTGCGCACCCTGGATGACCCCACCGATGAGAACTACCGCAAGGGGCTGGAGATCATCAACAACGAGACCGCCCGCCTGTACAACATGGTGGAGGAGCTGCTGGATTTCAGCCGCCTGCAGAATGGCCGCCTGAAAATGGAGTGCCGCCCCCTGGACCTTGTGGCCGAGCTGACGGACGCTGTCCTTTTCTGTGAAGCGCGCATCCAGCGGGAGGGGCTTCTGCTGGCCTATGCGGAGCCGGAGGAGATGATCCCGGTCTACGCCGACCCCGACCGCCTGCGGCAGGTGTTCATCAACATTCTGGACAATGCCATTAAGTATTCGGCCCCCGGCGGACGCATCACAGTCAAGATCTGGCAGGGCGAGTACAAAGCATTCATCGAGATCATCGATCAGGGCCGCGGCATCCCGCCGGAGGATCTGGAAAACGTCAAGACCAAGTTTTACAAGGGCAGCAACTCGGTGCGGGGCAGCGGCATCGGCCTTGCGCTGGTGGATTCCATTATGACCGCACTGGACGGTACCATGGACCTCAAGAGCACGCTGGGCCGGGGCACGGTGGTCACCCTGGGCCTGCCGATCTACAAACGATAAGAGATTGTCCATATTTATCTGGTAAGATAGAGGGGCAGTTTTTACGATAGAGAGGGGCCGCAGCGCCCCATAGGAGAGCCAATGAATCAACCGAACAAGGAACGCTTCAAGACGAGTGTGGGCGGGCAGGCCCTGATGGAGGGCATTATGATGCGGGGCCCGAAAAACATCTGCTGTGCTGTCCGCAAGCCCGATGGCACCATTGAGACCAAGGTCGAGCCCACCCCCACCCACGGCGTGTGGACAAAGATCCCGCTGGTGCGGGGAGCCATCTCGATGATCGAAAGCCTGATCATGGGATACAAGTACATGATGTACTCGGCACAGGTGAGCATGGGGGATGACTACGACCCCGCCGAAGAGGAGACCGCCTTTGAAAAATGGGTGGGCGACCATCTGGGCAAAAAGGCCGAAGATATCATGCTGGCGGCAGCTGCCGTGATCGGCGGGCTGTTTGCCATCCTGCTCTTCACCGTTCTGCCCACGGTGCTGGTGGGCGGCCTGAACCATCTGGTGCCGCTGGGCCGCTGGGCCAAGGTGGTGCTGGAGGCGGTGCTCAAGGTCGCCATCTTCCTGACCTACATGGCCGCCATCTCCCGGATGAAGGAGATCCACCGGGTGTTCGAGTACCACGGGGCCGAGCACAAGACCATTGCCTGCTACGAGGCCGGAGACCCCCTCACGGTGGAGAATGTCCGCAAATATACCCGCTTCCACCCCCGGTGCGGCACCAGCTTTTTGATCCTGGTGGTCATCGTCAGCGTGTTCCTGTATAGCGTGCTTCCCTGGTCCAGCACCAGCCTGCGGGTGGTGTTCAAGCTGCTGCTCCTGCCGCTGGTCATGGGCATCAGCTACGAGCTGCTCAAGTGGTGCGGCCGGTCGGACAACATCGCCACCCGCATCATCCGGCAGCCCGGCATCTGGGTGCAGCATCTGACCGTGTTTGAGCCGGACGACAGCATGATCGAGGTGGCCATTGCCGCCGTCACGCCGGTCCTGCCCGAGGACCCGGAGGACGGCAGATGGTAACCGCAGGGATGCTGCCCCGGGCAGCAGTCCGGGAGGTGGAGGCACGCCTGCGCGCCGCAGGCTGCCCCGATGCAGATTTTGACGCGGCCGAGCTCTTCCGGTTGGCAGCGGGCGGGGATGTCCGCCTTGCCGATGCTCCGCTGGGCGCAGAGCAGGCAGAGCGGCTGGAATCCCTGACGGCCCGCCGCGCGGCCCGGGAGCCTTTGCAGTACCTCTGCGGCAGCTGGCCCTTCCTTGACTTTGAGCTGGCTGTCGGCCCCGGCGTGCTCTGCCCCCGGGCCGATACTGAGGTGGTGGCCGAAGCCGCCGCCGGAATGCTGGCTGGGGTGGAGGCACCCCGGGTGCTCGACCTCTGTGCCGGCACGGGCTGTTTGGGGCTGGGCGTGAAGCGCTTCTGCCCGGCAGCACAGGTCACCAGTCTGGAGAAGAGCCCTGCGGCATACCGCTATCTGGAGCAGAACGCCCAACTCTCCCCGGTACTGACCATCACCCCGGTGCGGGGGGATCTGTTCACCTACTGGCAGACCCTGCCGGAGGGGCAGCTCGACCTCATTGTGTCGAACCCGCCTTACCTGACCGCCGCCGAGATGGGCGCGCTGCAGCCCGAGGTGGCGCAGGAGCCTGCCATGGCGCTGGAAGCGGGGGAGGATGGGCTGGTATTTTACCGCGCCATTGCGGAACACTACCAGAAAGCTCTGCGCCCCGGCGGTGCCCTTGCCCTGGAGATCGGCTGGCAGCAGCGGGAAGCTGTAACGGCCCTGCTTGCCGCCAACGGGTGGACGGATATCGCGTGCAGAAAAGACTTTGGCGGCAATGACCGCTGTGTGATGGCGAGAAAACAATAAAAATATCTACAACTTCCTGTTGTAATATCTGTAAAATGTGTTATACTAGTACCGAAAGAATTGGAATGCCCGCGCCTGCGTTTGGCCGCACCGCGCCGGGAACAGATGACAAAGGAGCATGACACTATGGCAAAAAATCAGAACAACAACGTTGCCCCGGCGACCCAGAAGACCGATCCCGGTGCCAAGAAAGATGCGCTGGCCACGGCACTGGCCCAGATCGAGAAGCAGTTCGGCAAGGGCGCTGTGATGAAGCTGGGCGACAACGCCGCCATGCAGGTGGATGCCATCTCGACCGGCAGCATCGGCCTGGATCTGGCACTGGGCGTGGGCGGCGTGCCCCGGGGCCGCATCATTGAGGTGTACGGCCCTGAATCCAGTGGTAAGACCACGCTGGCCCTGCATGTTCTGGCCGAAGCCCAGAAGAAGGGCGGCGATGTTGCCTTCATCGACGTGGAGCACGCGCTGGACCCTGTGTATGCCGAGGCGCTGGGTGTGGATATCAACAACCTGCTGGTCAGCCAGCCCGATACCGGTGAGCAGGCCATGGAGATCTGCGAGGCGCTGGTGCGCTCCGGTGCCATTGATGCCATCGTTGTGGACTCTGTTGCCGCTATGGTGCCCCGCGCCGAGATCGAGGGCGAGATGGGCGACAGCCATGTGGGCCTGCAGGCCCGCCTGATGAGCCAGGCCATGCGCAAGCTGACCAGCGTCATCGGCAAGACCAACACCGTCTGCATCTTCATCAACCAGCTGCGTGAAAAGGTCGGCGTGGTCTACGGCAACCCCGAGGTCACCACCGGCGGCCGCGCCCTGAAGTATTATTCCTCTGTCCGCATCGATATCCGCCGCGTGGAGGGCCTGAAGGATTCTTCCGGCCAGTTCATCGGCAACCACACCCGCGCAAAAATCGTCAAGAACAAGGTGGCTCCTCCGTTCCGTGAGGCTGAGTTCGACATCATGTTCGGCGAGGGCATCTCCAAGATGAGTGAGCTCATCGATCTGGGTGTCAAGCTGGGCATCGTTCAGAAGAGCGGTGCATGGTTCAACTACGGCGATATCCGCCTGGGTCAGGGCCGCGACAATGCCAAGCAGTTCCTGCGCGATAACCCCGAGATCGCCAACGATATCGAGGGTCAGGTGCGCGCCAATGCCGACAAGCTCTATGCCACCCGCCGCCCGGGGGGCAAGGCTGCTGCCGCCCCTGCGGAGGGGGAACCGGCAGCTCCTGCCACAGCAAAGGAGCCGGTGGTCAAGGCTCCCGCCCGCAGCAGCGAGAGTGAGCTGGATATCATGGTGGAAGAGTAAATGGCCTTTTACAGCCGTGGCCGCCGCCCGCTGGCCGAAGAGGAAAAATCTACCGATGCCGCCAAGGCCCGCACCCGGGCCATGGAGCTGCTGGCCGGGCAGGAGCTTTCCTCGGGCCAGCTGTATGAGCGGCTGAACCGCCGCTATACCCAGCAGACCAGTGCCGCCGTGGTGGCAGAGATGGTGCAGCGGGAGTATATCAACGATGCCCGCTATGCCGAGACCCGTGCCCACGCCCTGCTGGCGGCAAAAAAGAGCCGCCGCGCCGCTGCCCAGAATCTGCGGCAGAAGGGCCTGGCCGCAGGCGAGATCCAGCAGGCGCTGGATGCTGTTTACACCCCCGATGTCTCCGGCGAGGACCCGGAGCTGGAAGCCGCCGCCGCTCTGGTGGAAGGGCATTACCGCAAAAAGCTGGAAGCGGGCCGCAGGGATCTGGTCATTGCGGCCCTGCAGCGGCGGGGATTTTCGTATTCCGTCATTAAGGAAGCCATTCGCAGGGTGGAGGAGGGGGAATAACCCTCTCAGTCAAAGCCTGCGGCTTTGCCAGCTCCCCCGAAGGGGGAGCTTTTCCGGAGCAAATCGTAAAAAATCAAAAGCATCCCTCAAAAGAGAAAGAGAGTATCATCCCTTATGAAAATTGCATGTATTTCCCTTGGCTGCCCCAAGAACCAGGTCGATCTGGACGTGATGGTGCACATCCTGCTTTCGGCCGGTCACGAGACGGTGGCCGACCTGGGTGAAGCCGATGTTATTCTGGTCAACACCTGCGGCTTTATCGAGAGCGCCAAGACCGAGGCCATTGAGAACATTCTGGAGGCCTGCGCCTACAAGCAGCAGAACCCGGAGCTGAAGGTCATCGTCACCGGCTGCCTGGCTGAGCGTTACCGCAGCCAGATCGAGGAGGAGATCCCCGAGGTGGATGCTGTGGTGGGCTGTGCCTCCAACAAGGCCATTGACACCATCGTGGCCCGCCTGTTCCACGGTGAGAACCATCTGGAAAGCTACGGTGCCAAAAAGGACTTCCCGCTGGGCGGCAAGCGTGTCATCGGCACGCCTGCCCACTATGCGTACTTAAAGATCGCAGAGGGCTGCAACAACCGCTGCCACTACTGCGCCATCCCCGGCATCCGCGGCCCGCTGCACAGCCGCGATCTGGCCGACTGCGTGGCCGAGGCCCGCTGGCTGGCCGGTGAGGGCGTGAAGGAGCTGATCGTGGTGGCCCAGGACCCCACCGCCTATGGCGAGGACTGGGGCAAGCCCGGCAGCATCTGTGAGCTGCTGGACAAGCTGAACAAGGTGCCGGGCCTTGAGTGGATCCGCATCATGTACGCCTACCCGGAGCGTATCACCGATGACTTTATTGCCGCCATGAAGCGGAACGAGAAGGTGGTGCCTTACCTCGACCTGCCCATCCAGCACTGCAACGATACCATCCTCAAAAATATGAACCGCCGCTCCACCCGTGCGGAGCTGCTGGAGGTCATCGGCAAGCTGCGCCGCGAGATCCCCGGCATCACCCTGCGCACCACCCTGATCGCGGGCTTCCCCGGCGAGACCGAGGAGCAGTTTGAGGACCTGTGCAACTTTGTCAAGGAGGTCAGATTTGACCGTCTGGGCTGCTTTGCCTATTCTGCTGAGGAGAACACCGTGGCCGCAAAGATGGACGGCCAGATCGATCAGGAGACCAAGGACCGGCGCGCCGAGCTGGTGATGCAGATCCAGACCGGCATCATGGCCCAGAAACAGGCCGAGAAGGTGGGCCAGACCGTCCGTGTGCTCTGCGACGGCATCGACGAGGAGAGCGGCCTGTACCTCTGCCGCACCACCGGCGATGCCCCCGAGGTGGACGGCAATGTCTGCGTTTCCAGCGAGGAGCCGCTCTATCCCGGCCAGTTCTATGATGTGCTGGTGGAGGACAGTGACCTTTACGATCTGTACGGCACGGTTGCAAAATAACAAATTGGAGGAATCCATATGAATCTGCCCAATAAGCTCACCCTGACCCGCATCATTCTGGTGCCGGTGTTCATGGTCTTCGTTTCCCTGACCCAGATCGGCACGGAAGATTTCAACCCCACCTGGTATCTGGTGGCGGGCATCATCTTTGCCGCGGCCAGCTTTACCGATTTTCTGGACGGCCATCTGGCCCGCAAGTGGAACATGGTCACCGACTTTGGCAAGTTTGCCGACCCGCTGGCCGACAAACTGCTGACCACTGTGGCCTTCATCTACATGCTGCGGGACGGCGTGTGCAGCCCGGTGGTGCTCTGCATCATCCTGGCCCGTGAGTTTGCCGTGTCCGGTCTGCGGATGGTGGCCGCCGGTGCCAAGGACGGCAAGGTCATCGCCGCCAACATGTGGGGCAAGGTCAAGACTGTGCTGCAGATGCTGACCATCATCTTCTACTACTTCGGCACCGCATTGACCTGGGGCAATTCCGTTATGATAGGCGCTGACTGCGTGTTCCTCTCTTACTGGCTGTGCTGGCTGGTGGCCATTGCCACCGCCATCTCCGGCATCAAGTACCTGTGGGACAACCGCAGCTTCATCAATACCGCAAAATGATCAGGAAGATCGCCATTCTCTGTTCCATTTTCCTGAACCTCTGCATCGTGCGGTGGGAGCCGGTGGCCATCCGGATGACCTGGGAAGCGGTGGGCAGCCAGACCTTCACCTTTTACACCGAGAACTCCAATGTCTTTGCGTTCTTCGTCTGCCTGCTGGTGGCGGTGTGTCAGGTGATCTGCCTGTTCACGGGGCGGCAGCTGCCCCGCTGGGTCAAGACGCTCAAGTACATTGCCACCTGCTGCCTGACCATGACCTTCCTGACCGTGGTGTTCGTGCTGGGGCCCTACTGTGCCGATCAGGGCGGCGTGGTGTTTCTGCTGACCGAGAGCTCCATGTTCTACCACCACCTGCTCAACCCGCTGTGTGCCTTTGTCTCCTTTGTCCTGCTGGAACGGGAGCCAAAGCTGCCTGCGCGGTGCGTTCCGCTGGCGCTGGTTCCCACGATGCTCTATGGCTCTGTGGCCCTCTGGGCCAATTACCAGCGGCTCATCACCGGGCCTTACCCGTTCCTGCTGGTCTATCAGCAGACCACCCGGCAGACGGTGCTGTGGTGTGCGGCCATCCTGGCCATGAACCTGCTCTATGCCTGGCTTGTCTGGCGGCTGGGCGGGAATCGCCGCAAAAAGAAAAATGTGGGCTTGCTTTTCAGAAGCTGAGATGCAAAAAGGCTCTCTGCCGGTTTTGGCAGAGAGCCTTTTCTCGTGTTTTGCTTACAGCAGGGGGATCCCGGCCTTTGCGCAGGCCGCGCGGGTGGCTTCGTCCCTGTCTCTTATACACATCTGACGCTGCCGAC
>ERZ1027068.610-NODE-610-length-10314-cov-6.191247_pt1 | contig 10314 bp, 6 predicted proteins | sample MGYA00519420_ERZ1027068 | MGnify/ENA primary metagenome ERZ1027068 (study PRJEB26926, sample SAMN06164835) | human gut metagenome | biome: ENVO:00009003; feature: ENVO:2100002; material: ENVO:00002003 | host: Homo sapiens | place: USA | collected 2012 ...
GTCCGCAAGAGCGAGGGGGCCGTCGTCTACGCGGGCACCGTCGTCGAGGAGGGCCAGATCACCGTGACCGTCGAGCAGCAGGCCGGCAACGGACGCTACGACCAGATCGTCAAGATGATCGAGAACTCCGAGAAGCTGAAATCCGCCAGCGAGACCCGCGCCGCCGCGCTGGCCGACAAGCTGGTCCCGTACAGCCTGCTGGGCACCGCCGTGACCTACGCGCTGACCCGCAACGCGACCCGTGCGATCTCGATCCTGATGGTCGATTTTTCCTGTGCGCTCAAGCTGTCGATGCCGCTGGCCGTGCTGTCCGCCATGCGTGAGTGCAGCAGCTACCATATCACGGTCAAGGGCGGCAAGTATCTGGAGGCTCTGGCCAACGCCGATACCATCGTCTTTGACAAGACCGGCACGCTGACCCACGCGACGCCCACCGTTGTGCAGGTCGTGCCGTTCGGCACCCGCACCGAGGAAGCCCTGAGAGGCTACCAGCGCCGCACCAGCCTGACGGTGGACGGCGTGTGTGGCTGCAACAGCTGGAAAAAGATCACAACAGCTGTGATCGGCATTGGCAGAACGAAAACGACGATCGACTAAGAAATAGAAAGAAGCTCCGCCGTGAAGGTGGAGCTTCTTTGCAATCGGTGGCGAAACCCCTCAGTCACGCTTCGCGTGACAGCCCCCCCCCCCCTAATAGTGGGGCCCTTGGCATGGCGTAAAGCTGTCCAGTTTTGCCAAGGCCGCCCCTACCAGGGGCGGTGGCATCCCGTAGGGATGACGGTGGGGTTTATCTTCTATGGATCTTTCGGTTCGGTCTGCGCCCGTTCCACAGGTTGATGAACACCCACAGGCCGTAGACCGCCAGAGTGAGCAGGGAGAGGACGATGACCACCTTGAGATACAGGCTGTGGAAGAAGGCCTGCACCTTGGAGACCGTGAAAAGCAATGCGTTCTGGTGGACATCCTGCCCGGCAATGAGGTTCACCACGCCGATGGTCTCGCCTGCCAGCTTGAGCTCCACAGTGCCCACCACGTCGCCCTGCTGGATGGGGGCTGTGGCGTAATCGGGCAGGTGGAAATATTTCTGCGTCACCGAGCCATCCCCCGTGGAGGGCAGCAGGGTCATCATGCTGTCGGCGGGGTAGAGCTGCAGGGTGTCGGTATCGGAGGAGTATTTGACCGGGATCTCCGCCAGCGCCTGGTCGGTGTCCAGTGCGGCCTGGATGGAAAAGCTCTCGAACACCCAGTCGATGAGCTTGGTGGTCTCGTACAGCGCCGGGCGGCGGTTGGAATAGCCGTAATCATCGCAGGTGTCGGGGCTTTGCATGATGCAGAAGATGTAGGTGGCCCCGTCCTTGTTGGCCCACGAGACATAGCTCTGATCGCCGCTGTCGTTCTTGTAGGCCATCACGTCGCACATGCCGCCCTGCATGGCGCTGCGGTAGAACCTGCCGCCGCTGGTCTTGTTCAGGGCCACGTTCTGGCTCAGCAGCACAAAGCTCTTGGCGTGCTTTTCCTTGGCCGGCATCGTGAAGGTGGGGGCAGCGGAGATCTCCTTGAAGGCATCAAAGCTCATCAGGTAGCGCAGGATCAGGTACATGTCCACGGCGGTGGTGGTGTTGCCGCTGTCCAGCCCGCAGGCATCTGTCCAGGTGCTGTTGGTGGTGCCGATGCGCTGGGAGAGGGTGTTCATCTGGCTCACCCAGCCCGCCAGATCGCCGCCCGAGAGCTCGTAGGCCAGACCCATGGCGGCCTCATTGGCGTTGCGCGTCACCATGGCGTAAAGGGCTTCCCGGTAGGTAAAGGTCTCGCCCGAGCGCATGTCGGCATTGTCGGAGTTGTGGACATAGTCCGAGATGGCAAAGGGCATCGTGAACGTGCTGTCCAGCTGGTCGGCATAGTTGGTCAGCACCAGCGCAATGGTCATATATTTCGTCAGGCCCCCGGCGGACACCCGCTTCTCGCTGTCTTTTTCATAGACGATGATGTTGGTGTCGGTGTTCACGATATAGGCGCTCTGGGCCTTGACATCGTAGACCGTGCTGGGGTCGAACATGGCTCCGGCCGTCACGGCAAGGCAGCTGAACAGGACGGCAAGGGATAAAAGCAGTGCAAAAATACGTTTCATGTGGACAATTCCTTCAAAAAGCGATAATATATAAAATACGGGCGCTGCGCCCGGAAATGACAAAGAATGGCGAACAAAGATTCGCTCCTTTAATAATAACAGGTTTGCCGCGCAGAGACAAGGGTTTTGCCACGGTTTCACAAAGCGGCAGGAGGGGACTATGGTATATCTGACAGGCGACACCCACGGCGAGCTTGACCGCTTCAAGCACGGCAGGCTCCGCTGGCTGGGCAAACGGGACATTGTGGTGGTGCTGGGCGATTTCGGCTTTGTGTGGGATGGCAGCAAGGAGGAACAGAAAAAGCTCGACTGGCTGCGCAAGCGCCCCTATACCCTGCTTTTCCTTGATGGTGCCCACGAGAATTACGACCTGCTGGCCCAGTACCCTGTCGAGGAGCGGTTTGGCGGCAGGGTCCAGGCTTTGGGCGGCAATGTGTACCATGTCTGCCGTGGCAGTGTGCTGGAGCTGGAGGGAAAGAAATATCTCTGCTTCGGCGGCACCGAGAGCCCCGACAAGGAAGAGCGGGAGGCCGGATACAACTGGTGGCCGCAGGAGATGCCCAGCGATGAGGAATACGCAGCCTGTGAGGCCAGTCTCGAAGCAAACGGCTGGCAGGTAGATTATGTGCTGACCCACGATGCCCCAAGCAGATTCCTTGATTTTACTTCTCTCGCGGTGGGCGAATCCAACCGCCTGCACCTGTTTCTTGATAAGGTCCTGCTGAAGCTGACCTACGAAAAGTGGTTCTTTGGCTGCTACCACAAGGATGTGGCCCTTTCCACCAAGAGCCGGTGCGTCTTTTGTGATGTCATCCCCATGGGCGAACGCCACGCGAAGCGGTAAAAAGAGAAGGTGCCCATGACTTTCAGGCCGGTGGTGTACATCATAAAAAGACGAAGAAGATCGTGAACACTCTATTGGGTTCACCAATAAACAGCAGGAAGCCCCCTTGACAGTGTAATCGTCAGGGGGCTTTCTGCCTGCCAGGGGTTAGTTCTTGAGTGCCTGCGCCTTGCGCCAGATCTGGATCACTTCCCAGTAACTTACAGAAGCATCTGCAGTTTTATTGGAAGGAAGCAGCTGGTTCTCAGAAGCCCAGGTGAGAGCCTTCTGTGCATTGGTGGCATCGTTGTCCAACGCAGCAGCGGGAGCAGGTTTGCCGGCATCATCCCACACCAGTTCGGCAAGTTCGGTGGTATTGGCGGGGATCGCTGCGCCATCGGGGAGAATACGCTTCAGATAAAGCTCCGTGCCGATTCGGCAGCCCTGCCATGTCAATACGGCGGCAGCACCAATGACCATAACGGTGCCCAGAATGCCAGAACCACCATCTTCGATGGAAGCATCTTTTGTCATGGCTTCCATTGTTACACCCTTTTCACCTGCGGGCATTTGAAAGCGCAATGGATTTTGCTTGACATCGATCGAATCGTCCAAACCGCTGACCAACCATTGATCGAACGCAATGGCATCGCTCTGGCTGATGTAGGTGACAGTTACACTGGCGTTTTCAGGCACCTTTGCAACCAGATCACCAATCTCGTTTCTCTCAGCATGGATCTCCTCGCCATCATGCTCAATGAGAACGGCAGCATTCTTAATGGTCAGGGGATAAAGATCTGCAGTGGGAACAATGGGAGCAGCTTTTTGGCGAATTTCAAACGTGCCTCCGTCCACGATGGCAGAGAGCAGATTGGGACTATTGGAATGAATCTTTACCTTTACGGTATACCTGCCTGCTTTTGTGGGGGCAACGACTTCTTCTCCCATATCGTTGAGATAGACAATCTCAAGTTTGATCTCGTCAGATTGTAAAAGAGCATTCAGCCTGCTGTCCGCCCGGACAGTCACTGTGGCCGTATGATCATTGCCTTCCTCTTCCACAGCGTCCGCTGGCAGGGTGACAGTGAGTTCGTTCTGGAAAGTATCATTGGTGATGGTAACGGGGTGGATTGTGATCTTTTCCGGAATGTCGATTCGGACGGTATCACCTTGAATGATTCGCAGGGTGTATGTTCCGGCATCTTTTGGAAGCTCATTGAATTCTTCTTCGTTTGAGGTGCCTGCGTTCCTGACGTATCTTACAATGTAATCTGTGATGCGTGTATCCTTGGGCTCGATCCTGATATCGATATTGTCCCCATAGGAATAGTCCGCTAGACCGCTGATGGTGAAATCACCGGTGTCATAATTTGTGTGTTCGACAGTGGTCAGAGTTACGGCCGTATCATCCTGACCTGCAACAAAAGTATAGGTGGTATTGTCTGCACTCACAGTGCCGCTGCCCCCTGCCCAGGTATAACGATCTCTGTACTGAGGATCGCTGACGGTCAATTCCACTGTTTTACCGATTGTGACAATGAATTTGCCATCGTTGATGGGAACGCTGCTGCCATCAACTTTGGCGGTAACGGTACGGATGTCGCTGGTTACTGTAACATCAATAGAACCAGGTGCTACAGGGACATTTTGTAGGCCAGAATCCGTGGAAATAGCGTTCCATTGAGAACGAGAGCCTGAATACTCTATGTTATTCAATGCTGTGCAATTGGAAAATGCTGACTCGGGAATTTTGGTTACACTGCTGGGAATCGCGATCCGTTCGAGCTGCTCGCAGCCAGCAAAAGCATAATCCATGATCTGTGTGATACCCTCTGGAATATCGATGCTCTCTAAGCCTATACAGTTTTCAAAAACCGATTCCGAAAGTTCCGTTATCCTGCATGAAAATTCAATGTCTTGCAGAGCTGGACAATTCATAAAGGCACCGGTTCCAATAGAGACCACGGAGTCTGGCATCTTCACAGAGGCCAGATACGAACAACAGTCAAAAGCATGAGTATCAATTCGTGCCACACCATTGGGTATTTTGAAAGCAGGATCTTCCCTTTGAGAAGGATAACGGATTAAGGCGTAATCGCCATTTGCTGCTTTTTCGTACAACACATTGTCTATTGCCGGATAGCTTTCGCTGTCTGATGTGATCGTTGAGAGAGCGAAACATTCGGAAAATGCATCGGTTCCGATCTGTGCCACATTGGCAGGAATATGAATTTGAGTCAATGCAGTTCCGGTAAAAGCCCGCTCTTCAATGGCAGTTACGCTGTCTGGAAGAGTAACGGTGTGCAAGTTGTAACAATAACTGAACATGCCGTCTGCAACGGATGTTACACCCTCCGGAATGGTGACAGTATCTAATTTTTCGCATTGATGAAAAGATTCTGAACCGATCTCTGTTACAGAATCAAGAATGGAAATATCTGTCAATTCGCTGCAAAACATAAAGGCCTGGCGGCCAATCTTTTTCACGCAGGATGGTTTATCGTCCTGAATAGTAACGCTTTTCAGTGAGGTGCAATTATAAAAAGCATTGCTGCCAATTTCTGTTACAGTGTCGGGAATCTGGACACTTGTCAGGACGTACTTGTAATTGCAGAATACCCGGTCTCCGATTTTTGATACAGGATATGTTTGAGCATCTTGTGTTACGTGAGCAGGGATCGTGATCCTATGTTCATTGCCCGTATATTTGGTTATTGTTGCAGTATTGTCAGCATTGAGGATAAACTGATAAGAACCATCTGTATATGCCATAGGGGAATCGCTTGCAAAAACAGTGACAGTGCCCACAGGGAAAAAGGTCAGCAGCATACTGAATGTCAGAAATAAGCTGAGTAGACGCTTTTTCATAAGAAAATCCTCCTTTGCATTTCGTAAAAGACTTGTCCGATGTGCGTCATAATGCGAATGAATATGACGCTTTACGCAAAATATTTTACAGTAGATGAAAATATAAAGTCAATATAATGGGACATGCTTTGTGAGAGAACACAAAAACTGAGAATTTTTTTATACGGAAGATACAAAAAGAACCGAGTCCTGTGATATATATGGGCGGAAGGCTCAGCATACAATAAAAAAATGAGATAGGCACCCCCTTTCGGGGAAGTCTATCTCATCTTTTCGTTGGCACTGTTTTGCAACAGCCCCTTCTTATTCTCTTTTACATTTTTTCGGGGACATTGATCTTGAACATGGTCAGCACATTGAAGATAACGTTCTTCACACCAATGCACAGGGCCAGGCGGGCCTGCTGCACGGCGGGATCTGCACCCTGGATGCGGCAGTTGCCGTAGAAGCGGTGGAAGGCGCTTGCCAGATCAATGACAAAGCGGTTGATGCGGCTGGGGTCGTACTTCTCGGCAGCCATAACGATCTCCTGCGGGAAGGCGGCCAGCATCCGGATCAGGTCCATCTCGCTGGGGTCGGTCAGCAGGGTGGCATCTACCTGCTCGGCACCGGCAAAGGCTACGCCCTCGCTCTCCATCTTCTTGAGGATAGAGCAAATGCGGGCGTGAGCATACTGGACATAGTACACGGGGTTGTCGTTGTCGGTCTTGACGGCCTGGTCCAGGTCAAAGTCGATGCCGCTGCCTGCGTCGTGCATGTTGAACAGGAAGCGTGCGCTGTCGATGGGCACTTCCTCCAGCAGGTCGGTCAGGGTGATGGCGTTGCCGGTGCGCTTGGACATCCGGACAGGCTGACCGTCACGCATCAGGTTGACCATCTGCATCAGCACAACATCCAGATCGTTGCCGTTCAGGCCGATGGCATCCATGGCACCCTTCATGCGGGCAACGTGACCGTGGTGGTCGGCACCCCAGACATCAATGGCCTTGGCAAAGCCGCGGGTGGCCAGCTTGTTGTAGTGGTAGGCAATGTCGGCGGCAAAGTAGGTGGGGATGCCGTTTGCGCGGACGAGGACTTCGTCCTTGGCTTCCTCCTCGGTGCCGTCCTCGGTCTTTTTCTTGTTCACGGTGCCGTACTTGGCAGCATACTGGGCGCTGCGGTACATGATGGCACCATCCTCGGCCTTGTAGCAGGCACCCAGCTCCAGCAGCTTGTTCACAACATCCAGGACAGCGCCGGATTCGTGCAGGGTGCTCTCGTGGAACCAGACATCGTAATCGATGCGGTACTTGCCCAGGTCGCGCTTGAGGGCCGCAATGTTCTTGGGCAGGGCGTAATCCACCAGAGCGTTCTTCAGGGTCTCAAAGGCTTCGCTGGCAAAGAGGGCCTCTTCGTCCAGCCCAGAGCAGGCTGCAACGTACTTGTCGCCGTTGATCTCAGCAAACTCACCGGCCAGCACCTTGATGTCGCCGCCCTGATAGCACTCAGCGGGCAGGGGATAGGCTTCCTCGCCGCAGAACTGCTGCAGATAGCGGACGGCCAGGCTCTTGCCGAACTTCTGGATCTGGTTGCCTGCATCGTTGATGTAGAACTCACGGGTCACATCATAGCCGGACCAGTCCAGCACAGCGGCCAGGCAGTCGCCCAGAGCGCCGCCGCGGGCGTTGCCCATGTGCATGGGGCCGGTGGGGTTGGCAGAAACGAACTCCACGTTGTACTTGGCACCCTTGCCGTGGTCGGTGCGGCCGTACTCCTTGTTGGAGCAGGCACCCAGCACCACGCTGGCCCAGAAGGAGGGGGCGAGGAACAGGTTGATGAAGCCGGGGCCGGCCACTTCCACCTTGGCAAACACGCTGTGCTCGATGGACGGCAGATGGACCAGAAGAGCATCGGCGATCATCTTGGGGGCCTTGCGCCAGGTGCGGGCACCGGCCATGGCCAGATTGGAAGCGATGTCACCGTTCTTGGTGTCGGCAGGGATCTCCACGATAAAAGCGGGCAGCTCGGCCTCGGCCAGAGTGCCGTCGGCCATAGCGGCCTTGGCAGCCTCAGTCAGCAGAGCGCGGGCCTCAGCCAGTGCCGCTGCCCGGGGGTTGTAGTTCTGATAGGTCTTTTCAAAGTCTGTCATTAAAATGTCCCTTTCATTAGGATAATTGTTTTGGGCAGGTCTCGTCTTTGCACAACCTCTCAGTTTCGCATACGCATTGACGGAGAGGTTGTGTTGAAAGAGAAGCCTATCCATTGTTCTCTTACTTTACCTTCTCGACCTGGATCTCAAGCGTTGTCCGATTGATGAGCGCCGTGGGGTCATCGGCATCCAGCAGATAGCTGAACTTTGCCGTGCCGCCCGCAGGATCCGAGAGGTCGCACGCGATGCCGTCGCCGGTCACGCCCAGCGTAATGGGGCCGACCTCGGTCTCGTAGTAGCAGATGTTCCGGTAATCCCGCTGGATGACCAGCTGGGTGTTGACCTTGCCAAAGCGGAGCAGGGCCACTCGGCTGCCATCCTCGGCGATCTTGATGGTGGTGGTGCAGCCCGCAAAGCCGATGGTCTCCGTCTCCTTATAGCTAATATAATAAGAACCGGCTTTTTTCAGGAAGCTGCCATAGGTCATCAGCTCGATCTTGTCTGTCTCCTCGGCGGGGAGGGGCTCCGTGTGCTCGAACTGCTCCGAGACGCTTCGAATCAGGATGCGGTAATCTTCGTTGTGTGCAGTGCTCACAGTTTTGTGTTCCTTCACTTTAATATTTGTCAATGGCGATCTGCTCCACCTCGCCGCCCTTGTACTCGCCCAGGAACAGGTCGGCTGTCTGCACGAACCCGTCCGGCGCGTCACTGACATAGAAATGGGCCTGCCCGGCGGGGTGGTCGGCCTTGAGCCCCCGCTCGCTCAGGATGCGCTCCAGATGGTGGGCGGCAGTCTTGGCCGGGTCTACCAGCACCACGTTCCGGCCTATGAACTCACCGATCATGGTCTTGATCAGGGGATAGTGGGTGCAGCCCAGGATCAGGGTGTCCACCCCGGCATCCCGGATCTCCGTCAGGTACTGGGCAATGACCAGCTTGGTGATCTCCTGCTTGTCCGGGGCGCTGTGATCCACATAGCCCGCTTCCACCAGCGGCACAAAGAGCGGGCAGGGACGGGCGGTGATCTCCACACCGGGTACCAGCCTGCGCAGGAGCGCCTCATAGCTGCGGGAACGGATGGTGGCTGCAGTGCCGATGACACCGATGCGCCGGTTCCGGGTGGAAAAGGCTGCCTCCCGGGCGGCGGCATCCACCACGCCCAGATAGGGCACCGGGAGCTTTTCGGCCTCAGCGGCGGGGTAGGTGCTGGACACCGTGCCGCAGGCCGCCATGATGCACTTGACATCCTTGGAGAGCAGGAACGCGATGTCCTGCCGGGCATATTGCAGGATGGTCTCCGGGCTGCGGCTGCCGTAGGGCACCCGGCCGGTGTCGCCAAAGTAGACGATGTTCTCGTGGGGCAGCCGCCTGCGCAGCTCCCGCACGCCGGTCAGGCCGCCCAGGCCGCTGTCAAATACGCCGATGGGGCGGTTATCCATGCTGCTTTTCCGTCCTTTCCAGCGCAAGTTCGATCAGGTGATCGATCAGGGCGGGCACGGGGGTGCCCTCGTGCTCCATGAGCTTGGGGTACATGCTGATGGGGGTGAAGCCGGGGAAGGTGTTGATCTCGTTGATCATCACCCGGTCAGTGCCGTGCTCCACAAAGAAATCGCAGCGGGCCAGGCCCTCGCAGTTCAGGGCGGTGTAAGCCATGGCGGCGTAGGTCTTGACCTCGTCCAGCTTTTCCTCGCTGAGTCTGGCCGGGATGACCACCTGGCTTACGCCATTCTTGTACTTGTCGTCGTAGGTGTAAAACTCGGCACCGGCCAAAATCTCACCCGGGCGGGTGGCTACGGCAGGGTCAGAGCCGATGACGGCGCATTCGACCTCGTGGCCGTCCACAAAGGCCTCGAACACCACCTTGTGGTCGTTTTCAAGGGCCAGTGCAATGGCCTGCTTGAGCTCATCCCGGTCGTGGGCCTTGGTGATGCCCACGCTGGAACCGGCGTTGGCAGGCTTGACGAAGATGGGCCAGCCCAGCTTGGCAATGGCACCGTCACACACGCCGTCCAGGTCGCTCTCGATCTCCCAGCGGCAGGCGCTCAGCCACTTGGTGTGGGGAATACCGGCTGCATCGAACAGGGCGTTGGCCACGGCCTTGTCCATGCAGACAGCGCTTGCCAGCACGCCGCAGCCCACGTAGGGGATGCCGGCCAGCTCCAGCAGGCCCTGCACGGTGCCGTCCTCGCCCCACAGGCCGTGGAGCGCGGGGATGACCACATCCACATGCAGCTTTTCCACCTGACCGGACGGGGTGAACAGGATCATGCCGTGGTCGGCGCGGTCGGGGCTGATGACGCAGGGCATGTTGCCGGGCAGCTCTTCCCTGTCTCTTATACACATCTCCGAGCCCACGAGACTACGCTG
>ERZ1027068.619-NODE-619-length-10218-cov-4.521401_pt1 | contig 10218 bp, 8 predicted proteins | sample MGYA00519420_ERZ1027068 | MGnify/ENA primary metagenome ERZ1027068 (study PRJEB26926, sample SAMN06164835) | human gut metagenome | biome: ENVO:00009003; feature: ENVO:2100002; material: ENVO:00002003 | host: Homo sapiens | place: USA | collected 2012 ...
CGAGATGCAGCGTAGTCTCGTGGGCTCGGAGATGTGTATAAGAGACAGATTCCAGAGTAAAGATTCCGGCACTTGTACATTTTACAAGGCTTGGATATACCTATATGTCAATTAAAGATAAAGAACGTAACATAGACTATGATGGTGATACTAACATTTTTTATAGTCAGTTTTTGTCTGCAATTAATAGAATTAATCAAACAGAATTAACACTTGCGGATGCAAAGAAAATTATCGGAGAACTAAAGATTAAATTAGATAATGATGATCTTGGAAAATCATTTTTTCAGATATTGCAATCAGATATTAATGGAATAAAGTTGATTGATTTTAATGATATAAGCGGAACACAGAATGACTATACAGTAGTAACTGAATTACCATATGAAAATGGTGATGATAATTTTCGCCCAGATATTGTTGTGCTGGTTAATGGAATGCCATTATCATTTATAGAGGTCAAGCGTCATAATAACCGTGAGGGAATTCTGACAGAACGAAGTCGTATGGAGAGAAGGTTTGGAAATAAGATTTATCGACGGTTTGTTGGAATGACTCAGTTTACAGTGTTTTCTAATAATAATGAATATGATGACTCTGATATTGAACCAATTCATGGAGCTTTTTATGCTTCCAGCAGCTATAAAAGAATGTTTTTTAGCAAGTTTCGTGAGCAGAGAGCAGAGGAATTAGGGGCAAAAATGCAAGCAATTAATCCAGAGGAGGAAGCTTTTATTTTAAGTGATACAAATCTGATTTCTATTAAAGGAACTCCAGAGTATGCTTCTTCCTTATCGGAAAACTCGCCTACAAATCGTATCATTACATCTTTATATACAAAAGAAAGATTATTGTTTTTATTAAAGTATGGAATATGTTATAAAACCACAACCAACAAAGATGGTATTACAGAGATAGAGAAGCATATTATGCGATATCCTCAGTTGTTTGCAACATTGGCAATTCGAGATAAATTGAGAGAAGGAGTTAGAAAAGGTGTAATTTGGCACACGCAGGGAAGCGGAAAAACAGCACTTGCATATTCCAATGTAAGATTCTTGACCGACTATTTTAGTAAAGAGGAGGGGAAGATTGCCAAGTTTTACTTTATAGTGGATCGTTTAGATTTAGCAGAGCAAGCGAAGAATGAATTTGAAGCTAGAGGTCTTAAAGTAAAATTGATAAAAGATAAGGAAGAGTTTATTGCAGATATTACAAATCCCGGAGAGTCAAATACCAGTGGGAAAGTGACAATGACTGTAATCAATATTCAAAAGTTTTCCAAGGATTCTGTTACTAAACCATCTGACTATAATGTGGATGTACAGAGAGTTTACTTCTTGGATGAGGCACATAGGAGTTATAATCCAACAGGATCATTTCTGGCAAATCTTATGGCATCTGATAGAGATGCGGTGCAGATAGCGCTTACAGGTACTCCTCTTATTGGAGATGGATACAATACAAAAGATGTATTTGGCAATTATATTCATAAATATTATTATAATCAGTCAATTGCAGATGGTTACACATTAAAGCTGATTCGCGAGGAAATTGAAACGACTTATAAGAATCAGATGAATGATACACTTAATCAAATAGTAAGACAGGGAAGCATAGCAAAGAAAAATTTATATGCTCATCCTAAATTTGTAGAAAAGATGGTTGATTATATCATTCATGATTTTGGGGAAGGCAGGACAGCATTAGATTCTACTATCGGAGCAATGATTGTTTGTGATTCTTCGGAACAGGCAAGGGAAGTGGACAGGCAGTTAAATCGTTTTTCAGATTATACACATGCACTGGTACTTCATGATGAAGGCACAAAGCAGGATAGAAAAAACGATCAGGAAGAGTTTAAGAAAGGCAATATAGATATTTTGGTGGTCTATAACATGCTTTTGACCGGCTTTGATGCTCCTCGATTAAAAAAGCAGTATTTGGCACGAATGATTAAAGCACATAATCTGCTTCAAACGTTAACTAGAGTAAATCGCCCCTATAAAGGTTATCATTATGGATATGTTGTTGATTTTGCAAATATCAAAGATGAGTTTGATAAAACAAATAAAGCATATTTTGATGAACTTCAATCTGAACTTGGAGATGAGGTACAAAACTATAGTAATATTTTTAAGAGCAAAGAAGATATTGAAAAAGATCTGAATGTTGTAAAAAATCAGCTTTTTCTATATGATACAAGCAATGTGGTAAGTTTTATTAATCAAATTAGCGAGATTGATGATAAGAAGCAGTTACTTGATTTACGACAAGCATTAGAAAATTATAAGGCGATGTATAATCTGATCCGTTTGTATGGGTATGAGGATTTATACGAACATTTCAATGTCGAGAATGCAATTAAGTGTCTGAATGAGGTCAATAATCGAATTAGCATTATTAACTTAAAAAATAGCATTGATTCATCAGAGGATATGTCACAGGTACTCAATATGGCATTGGATCAGATAGATTTCCAGTTTCGCAAGATAAAAGAAGAAGAACTTATCATTGCTGATGCATTTAGAGATAGCCTGGAAAAAACAAGAAGAGAAATCGTAGACAGATGCCTTGATCCAAAAGATCCAGAATACATTGCACTTCTTGATGAATTAAAGCGGGTATTCAAGAAGAAAAATATTGAGGAACTCACAACAGATGAAATGAAGCAGATGATGGGGGAACTGGATACTTTGAAAAAGAAGGCAGAAAAAAGAAATCTGGCAGATCGTATGCTTGCGGCAAAGTATTCAGGTGATGTTAAATACATGAGAACTCATAAGAGAATTATGGGTAGTCCACCACCCATTGCAGATGCAATTACTGTACATAGAATTTTAATGAGTGTTAAGTCTAAGGCAGATGATCAGATTGCTCATAATGAGAATATCCTTGATAATGAGGATTATTTTATTAAATCGTTACAGCCAATTATTTTGAGAGCATGTATGGGAGAAAATGTTAGAATAGACAAACCTCAACTTATGTTTATAGATAATTGCCTGTCGAAAGAATATATATTAGAAAGGGATTGGGTTTCCTGATGACAACAGAAGCAATAATAGCAAATACAAAACAGATGATAGATGATCTTAAGACAGTATGTGCCAATTTTGGACTTGGTAATGCTAGTAGTGAATATAAGATTATAACAGAGATTTTTTTGTATAAGTTTTTAAATGATAAGTTTATCTATGAGGTACAGCAGGCGGATGAAGAGTTAAAAAATTCCGAGAATGTGGAGCAGGCATTAAATATTATGTCAGAAGATGACTATGAAATGCTTATGATGCTTCTACCACCGGCTACTGCAAAACTCAAGAGAGAGCATTTTATATCTTATCTTTTCAATCATAAGAATGATGAGAAGTTTAACGAATTATTTGATTCAACCTTATGGGATATTTCTAACACTAATCTAGATGTGTTCTCTGTAAGTACTGGCTCCGGTGATAAGATTCGTCTATTTGATCAGAATTTATCTCAAAATGTAACAGAGTCAAATCGGAGGTCTGATTTCTGCAAAGCTATGATTGATAAATTAGTTACATTCAGTTTTGCAGAGGCTTTTTCACAGAAATATGACTTTTTTGCGACTATTTTTGAGTATCTGATTAAGGATTATAACAAGGATTTTGGCAAGTATGCAGAATATTATACACCACATTCTATTGCAAGTATTATTGCAAGAATTATGGTGCCGGAAGGTGTGCAGAATGTAACCGTATATGATCCGGCAGCAGGTTCTGGAACTCTGGTACTTGCACTTGCACATGAAATTGGCGAAAGTAATTGTACGATTTATACACAGGATATTTCTCAAAAGTCTAATGAATTTTTGAGACTCAATCTTATTTTAAATAACTTGGTACATTCACTTGGTCATGTAGTGCATGGAGATACACTTCTTTCTCCACAGCATTTGAACCGTCAGAAAAATGGTTTGATGAAATTTGATTATATTGTTAGCAATCCTCCATTTAATGTGGATTTTTCTGATAACAGAGATACTCTTGCGGGAGATATTTATAAAGAAAGATTTTGGGCTGGAGTGCCTAATGTACCAAATAAGAACAAGGATAGCATGGCAATCTATCAGATGTTCTTACAGCACATTATTTTTTCCATGAAAGAGAATGGTGGCAGAGCAGCCGTAGTAGTTCCAACAGGATTTCTAACAGCAGGAACTAGAATCCCTAAGAAAATACGAGAACGCATTGTTGAAGACAGAATGCTCAGAGGTGTTGTCTCAATGCCAAGCAATATTTTTGCTACGACAGGAACAAATGTATCTGTGTTATTTTTAGACAATTCAAAGAAGTATGAGCAGGCAATCTTAATGGATGCATCTAAACTTGGAACAAAGATTAAGGTAGATGGAAAAAACCAAAGAACGGTTTTATCACCAGAAGAAATAGAGAATATTATCGATACCTTTAATAACTTTGAAACAAAGGATGATTTTTCTGTGGTTGTAGATTATGACAAGATAGAGCAGAAAAAATGTTCATTCAGCGCAGGACAGTATTTTGAAGTAAAGATTGAATATGTTGAGCTGACACAAGAAGAGTTTCAGAAAAAAATGGATGGATATACAGAAAAATTAACGGAGTTGTTTGCTGAGGGAAATGCACTGCAGACAGAAATTTTGGAACAGTTAAAGAAGGTGAAATATGAGTAGGATTACAAAATATGCTTTATCTGATTTATATGAGATGAGTTCCGGAATTTCATCTACAAAAGAACAGGCTGGACATGGTGCACCATTTGTATCTTTTAGCACGGTCTTTAATAATTATTTTTTGCCAGATGAGTTATTTGATTTGATGGATACAAATGAGAAAGAACAGGAGATATATTCGATAAAAGCAGGAGATGTCCTTATTACACGAACAAGTGAAACAATAGACGAACTAGCTATGAGTTGTGTAGCAGTAAAGGATTATCCAAAAGCAACTTATAGTGGATTTACAAAACGCCTTAGACCTAAGAAAGAAGGAATAGCATATCCCAAGTACATGGCATTTTATTTTAGAAGTGAATTGTTTCGTAAAGCTGTAACTAATAATGCCTTTATGACTTTGAGAGCAAGTTTTAATGAGGATATTTTTACGTTTTTGGATGTTTACTTGCCAATTTATGAAGAACAGGTAAGAATTGGGGATATGCTTTATGCTGTTGAGTGCAAAATTCAAAAAAATAAGGAGATAAATGATTATTTAGAAGAGATGGCAAAGACCATCTATGACTATTGGTTTGTGCAATTTGATTTTCCTGATGAAAACGGAAATCCATACAAATCTTCTGGGGGTAAAATGATATTTTGCAAGGAACTAAATCGAAATATTCCTCAAAATTGGGAATATACATCCGTCGGGAATATTACAAAATGCCTTGATTCTGATAGAATTCCACTTTCTAGTCATCAACGTGAGGAAATGAAAGGTACAATTCCTTATTATGGTGCAACTGGGATAATGGATTATGTTAATCGTCCGATTTTTTCAGGAGATTTTGTACTTTTAGCAGAAGACGGTTCTGTGATGGATGACAATGGAAATCCAATATTACAACGAATATCTGGTGATGTATGGATTAATAATCATACGCATGTTTTACAACCTGTGAATGGTTACTCCTGCCGTTTATTATATCTACTATTGAAAAATATACCTGTATCAATGATAAAAACCGGTTCAATACAACTGAAAATTAATCAAGCCAATTTGAACAGTTATAACATTTTGAATATTCCCAAAGAAATCCGTACACAATTCATTAATCAGATTGAACCTATGGACACCAAAATCATACAACTTCAAAAGGAAAATAACATTCTAGTGCAAACCAGAGACTGGCTTCTTCCAATCTTGATGAATGGTCAAGCAACCATCGAAGATTGAGGTGCTAAATAATCATTTATAATATAAAAAATAACTCTTGAAAGTGGCGAGAGCAAATACAAGAACTCCACTTCATGGTGGTTCTCACATATAAAGGAGAAACACATGAAAGAGAAAATAATATCAGAGATCATAAGAGAGATGATTTCGTCACTAAATAATGAACAATTAAGCAAGTTGAAGACTACATTGGAGATATATCTTTATAATGTTTCCATTGAAGCCAAACAAGAAGCTGATACAGAGAAAAAAGAAGTGGATTATTTGGAAGTATTTCTTTCTGCAAAAAGGATTGAAGGTTGTTCAGAAAAAACACTGATATACTATAAAAATACAATACAGCAAATGCTTGATAGTATTGGAAAATCAGTTTGTACAATTGTTACAGAAGACCTAAGAACTTATTTGGCGGAATATCAGAAGGAGAAACAATCAAGCAAGGTAACAATTGATAATATTAGAAGGATATTTTCAAGTTTTTTTTCTTGGTTGGAGGATGAGGATTATATTATTAAAAGTCCAGTTCGCAGAATACATAGAATTAAGGCTGCTAGTACTATAAAGGAAACGTACACAGATGAACAATTAGAATCTATGAGAGATAACTGCGATAATCCAAGAGACTTAGCGCTGATTGATATTTTGGCTTCAACAGGAATGCGTGTGGGTGAACTGGTGCTACTGAACAGAGATGATATTTCTTTTGATGAAAGAGAATGTATTGTGTTTGGTAAAGGAGATAAGGAACGCATGGTATATTTTGATGCCAGAACGAAGATACATTTGCAGAATTATCTTGATTCAAGGACAGATAATAATGAGGCATTGTTTGTATCACTTAAAGCACCATACAATCGAATGAAAATAGGTGGGATAGAACTGAGACTTCGAGAAATGGGAAAGCGATTGAATATAGAGAAAGTTCATCCTCATAAGTTTAGAAGAACACTGGCAACAGTAGCCATTGATAAGGGGATGCCAATAGAACAATTACAAAAATTATTAGGACATCAACGAATAGATACAACATTGCAATATGCAATGGTCAAGCAGAGTAATGTTAAGATTGCTCATAGAAAATATATTGGATAGGAGAAATGTCTTTATGAAAATTAAGGATATAGGACGTGTAGTAACAGGAAAAACTCCATTAACTGGTGTGAATGAATATTATGGAGGAAATATAATGTTTATTTCACCTTCTGATTTACACGGTGATTACTTGATAGAAAAGTCTGAAAAAACTATAACTGAGGAGGGATTGAAATCAATAGAATCAAATTCCATTGATGGAATAAGTGTGCTTACAGGATGTATAGGATGGGATATGGGAAATGTTGCTATGTGTAATAGTAGGTGTGCGACAAACCAACAGATTAATGCAATAATAGATTTTAATCATAAATTGGTTGATCCAAGATATGTTTATTATTGGTTAAAAGGGAAAAAAGATTATTTATTTTCAATTGCATCTGTTACCAGAACACCAATACTTAGTAAGAGTGTTTTTGAGAATATAGATATTCCTCTTCCAAGTTTGAAAATACAAGAAAGAGTTACCAAGTTACTCTCACTTATTGATGAGAAAATCAGAAAAAATCACCAGATAAATGATTATTTATCATATCAATCTTCGATGGTGGTCTGACCATTCATTAACATTGGAAGAAGCCAGTCTCTGAGAGTGATAAGCTGCACATTTTCTTTGGTGTTGCTATTGATAAGATTATATATAGGTAATATTGAATCATTGAACTGATTTAACAGTGATTGTGGTGGAATAGGCACAATCAAATTTTTCAGAGTTTCTTGACTTACATTCTTCAAAATGGAACCACCGGTTTGAGTTGCGGAACTACCTTCAAATTGTCTTAAATATAATGTTAAGTAGTTTTGTAAGGTATTATCAGATGGTGTACAACAAATAATAAATCCACAAAAAATTATATTACTACTTGGATTGCATAATATTCTTGTAGCTCCTGGTATCCCACTACGGGCAATGATAATGCTATCATCAGATACATAGTATTTATCACCTTGTTGCTTTGGAAGACATATCTCATCAAAATTGCTTTCGTCAAGAAAAAGCGTAGAAGATGAAATGTTTCGTACATTAATAATTTTATATATGGTATTACCATCAACATTTTTGTCGTAGTTAATACCGTTACGAAAAGAGCATATTGTCCCCAGTGGCTTAACTTTCCAATCGGCTGGAATTAGATGATTAATCATTTTATTCCATACCATTAGCCCATTTGAAGCCTTGTATGGTTGTCCGTCCTCGTTAGGAAAATTATATTGAGTGAACCAATAATCATACAACAGCTGGAGTTGCTGCTCTAAATAATCATTTATCAGAGAAATAATTATTATGATATGGGCTATCATATTACAAGAATATTGGATATTATTTAATAAATAACAAAATATGCAAAGAAAAGGAAGACACATAATGTTTTACGATACATTAAATACAGAGGAACAAGTTTCATACTTAATAAAGCCAATCATAGAAGTGCTACAAGAAGCCGGGGGGCAATTGGAGAGAGCAGAAATTAGGGATAGAATTAGCGAAAAAGACGAGAAGATTGCTGAATTTGAACAAAAGCTATATACATCTAATAAAACCGGTTCTAAATATAAGAAATTTGATTTTAAGTTTAATTTTGCTCTTAAAGAGTTAAGTTATTTGGGATTCCTTACATATGTTAGATATAAACCACTTGTGACATTAACGGAAAAAGGAGCCGCTGTTGATGTTTCAAATTTTGATGTTAAGAAGGAGGTTCGAGAAAAGGCAGCTGTTTATTGGGAAGAAAAATCAGCTAAGAATAAAGAGAAGAATAGTGTAATGCCAAAAGAAATCGAAGATGAAAACAGTATAAATGCTGATGATATATTGGATGATGTTAAGGTCAAATTGCAAAGTGCAATAGCAAATATGTCTCCTAAGAAATTTGAACAATTCTCGAGAGCATTACTGACTAAAATGGGAGTACAGTTTACGGATAAGGGTATTAAAATATCGAATGATGGTGGAATTGATGGATATGGATATCATACAGACGATGATGATTTCAGAACAACCAGAGTTGTAATTCAATGTAAACGATATAACACAGCTCCTGTGAGTGAGCCTGATATAAATCAGTTTTTGGGGGCTATGAATAAATTTCAGGCAGATTATGGAGTGTTTATTACAAATAGCAGATTTACTAATGCAGCAAGGGAGGCAGCAAGAGAAGGTACACCAATAACGTTAATTGATGGCAATGATCTGGTAAGGCTTGTTATTAAGTATGAACTTTATATTACACCTGTAACAACATATGTACTTGATGACTTTTATGATGAAGAATAGTTACGTCGGTTATATTAATAGAAAACATGGTGTAACTTCTCTCACTGATTGTACGTCATGCAACTATTTTTTATAGCACATAATTTTTTCCCATTTTTCAGGAAAACCCATTTTGGAAAATAGCAGCTCCTGGCTGATGTGTGGGCAGTTCTTGCGAACGGAATGAATCAATTGTTTGAGCTCAGCTTTAAATTGTTTAAATTCCTGATTGTCAATAAGATAACGCAAAGCAATCACTACTGCGAATAGATCCTTCTTTCCAATAGCATATTGTCCTTTTTTCCGTGGTAGTTGTAATTTGCTATGTAAAACAGTATCAGGGATTGCTTCATTTACTTGAAATGAATAAAGTCTCTCGTTGTGAGCACATACATTCCTACAGCTTGCGAGGATACGGATGAGCTGATGCAGCTGAACCTCTGACATATTGGCAAAATTCAGACTAACCTTGGTGCGGATATCAGAAGTCGTATATTGATACATTTTTGAAATTTGTCCAAACGTAAGCGCATTGGTTGCTACCCATAAAGGGACATTTCCATACATTGTTGCATGATGAGTGATATAACTATAGTTGCTTGGCAAGGCGATAGTTTTACTTAAGGTAGTAATCAGGCGATTTATTTTGCTTTGATTTCTGCGAGTATAGTTATAATTACCTGCAGTTAAATATGCCGTCTGTTGTTCTCCATATTTTTCGCAAAAGTAGTAGGATAGCATGGATTTCAACTGTCTTTCCACATGTAAGATATATTTTAGAAAGAGCGTTCTTAATTCTTCGTCAAAGTAATAGAAAGCGGTAATTTCTTCAAAAGTAACACCATGTAGATAATTACCGGATGGTTTATGTTTAAATAAATCCTTATAACCGCCGATTAATGAAAAATAGCCTAACTCTGTCTCTTATACACATCTCCGAGCCCACGAGACTACGCTGCATCTCGT
>ERZ1027068.624-NODE-624-length-10173-cov-4.915596_pt1 | contig 10173 bp, 9 predicted proteins | sample MGYA00519420_ERZ1027068 | MGnify/ENA primary metagenome ERZ1027068 (study PRJEB26926, sample SAMN06164835) | human gut metagenome | biome: ENVO:00009003; feature: ENVO:2100002; material: ENVO:00002003 | host: Homo sapiens | place: USA | collected 2012 ...
CGAGATGCAGCGTAGTCTCGTGGGCTCGGAGATGTGTATAAGAGACAGGGGTAGTATTTGATGATGATGTTCTTCAGCTCTTTCAGTTTGGTATCTATCTGATTATGTTTGCTGGCAAAAGTGGCGATGTTGTATTCGTCCGATAGGTTGCCTTGGAGTAATTGCTCTACATAGGTGAATACGGCCTGGTTTTCATATTCCATGTGGCGGCGTACTTCCTTGGCATATTCATCGAAGAACTTCAGGATGAGGTAGGCTACATCGTTTGTACTGGAACAATCGATGGCTTCGATGAGTTTGCGGCGGATGGCCGGCAGGTTGAAGTCGAGGAAATATGTGTGGGCACGCTTCAGATAATCCATAAGGGCGGGAATGGAAAAATCACTTTCATTGCCGCTGTAAGAGTATTGTTCTTCGCTGATAAAGTTGGCTACGGCGAGGAATGTAGGGCAATCGACGCCTTGTGCTTCGCAGACGTCCTTCACGCTCTTGTCTCCGAATCCTAATGACAGTCCGAAGCGGCTCATCACCATTAATAAGGAGTAATTGTCACAGATGAGGTCACTCATCTTGTCCGTGGAGCGGTACTTATGTTGCTCATTCATTGTATGTTATTGTTTTTAATTCTCTGATTCGTGCGCAAAGTAACGGCTTTTATCCGAGAACTGCAATCACTATTAGTAGGTATTTTGCTTGTCGGGAGACGGTTGGAGACTGGTGTTTGCCGAAAAAACTAAAAGCTTTAGTTTTATTTAACGAGAGAAATTAGTTTTTGAACTAAATAATTTAGTTATTTGCAGAAAACAAAGAATGTTATGAAAGGATTGACTGCAAAAGAAGAAGAAATCATGGGCTTTTTCTGGGAAAAGGGACCCTTGTTTGTGAAGGAAATGCTGGCATTCTATGAAGAGCCGAAACCACATTTCAATACTTTGTCCACCATTGTGAGAGGATTGGAGGATAAGGGATTCCTGAGCCATCATACGTACGGCAACACGTATCAGTATTATGCGGTGGTCAGCGAGGAGGATTTTCGCAAGCGGACACTGAAGAACGTTATCAGCAAATATTTCAATAATTCCTATCTCAGCGCAGTGTCGTCTCTGGTGAAGGAAGAGGATATATCCCTGGAAGAACTGAAGCAGTTGATACAAGACGTGGAAAAGGGAAGGGACTGAGATTGTTGAGACTCTAATAACTCTGGCTTATGAAAAACATCGGATTGGTTTGTTTGCTGCTGGTAAGTATTTGCTGCGGATTGCAGGCAAAGAAAATCGTAAAGGTACCCTATTTCATGGCATGCAATACGCGTAGCATTGAAGTGGAGCAAGTGACGCTTGGAAAAGATACGACCTGGCTGGCGGTGAGGCTTTATGGCATGCAGGGCGATAGGGTCAGGATTGATTCGACAGCTGTGTTGCGGGCATCCGGAAAGGATTACGGATATTTGGGAAATACCGGTTTTGCCAGGGATGAATGGACGCATATTCCCGCTTCCGGTGAAATGACTGCTGTTTTGAAGTTTAGTCCGCTTCCGATGGATACTGAGAGCTTTGATTTTGTAGAGATACCGGACAGTGATGAAGGATGGGTAATTTATGGTATACAGCTCAACGGAGAGAAACCTCGGGTGGATATTTCCGAACGTTTGCGGAATAAGAAACCGGATGAGGTTTTGCCATTGCCCGGACCGGAATTGAATATGGGAAAGACTGTCATAAAGGGGCAGATATTGGGGTATAAACCGGAGTATGGAGTGACGTTACGCTACTATGACTCGCCTTGGTTCTTCATGTATTTCACCGGTAAGGACTTGAAGATAGCGGAGGATGGCACGTTCCGTTATGAGACAGAGGTGCTGTTGCCGAGCGGTGCTACGCTGTGGATATCCCGTTCGAAAATAGAATTGTTTCTCGTTCCGGGTGGAGAACTGGATGTCACAATCAATCTGCCTGAAATATTCTATTCGCAAAGCCGTCTTTTAAGCCGGAAAAGGGATGGTGTAACGGACAACTGTGTTTGGTTTGAAGGAGACTATGCCGGTCTGAATACCGAGTTGCTGCGGTTCGGTGAAATGAAAAGCTTATCGGGAGCTGATGATTTTTATGCAGATATTTGTGGGATGACTCCGCAGGCATATAAAAAGTATCTGTTCAGGCATTATGAAGATATGCAAAAGAAACTTGTAAAAAACAAGGATATGAGCCAGGCTTGCCGTACTTATATCCGGGCAAATCTGGATATGAATCTGTTCAGCCTTATCTATAATTACAAGAGTAACCTTAGTTATGCCCCGATGCTTTCGGGCAGGAAGGGGGTGAAAAGGGCGGACATGACGGTGGACAGTACCTCATACTTCAAGGAAATACTGCAACTGGATATTCTGCATACCCCCGAACAGAAATATTACAATTATTATACGGACTTTGTGAAGACCGCTACCGGAAATTTCCGGGATAAGTTTGTGCAAGACCCTCTTTGGCCGGACATGCTTCTTGCCGGGCGTGCTTCCCGTAATCTGAGCAAGTACATGCCTTTGACTGAGGAAGAGCGTCGGACGGTGGACAGCATCGCTTCTCCCGACCTCAGGCAATTGTTCCTGATGAGAAACGGGAGGATTGAAGCCGAACTGAAATCAGAGTTGGAAGCTACTAAGGGAAAGACCGGATATAAGATTGTTGAGGTGGAAAAGGAGGTAGCGGCAGACAGTTTGTTGCAGGTCATTACTCGTCCTTATCGTGGCAAGATGGTACTGGTGGATATGTGGAACACCTGGTGTGGTCCTTGTATGCGGGCCATGAAAAGCCTGAAACCGTTGAAAGAGGAGCTGAAAGAGGTGGTTTATCTATATATTGTCGACGAAACATCTCCTGAAGGAAAATGGAAAGTAATGATACCGGATATACCCGGTATTCACTGTCGCATTAGCAATGAGCAAAGTACGGCATTGGCAAAGCTGTACGAATATCCGGGTATCCCGACCTATTTCGTCGTGAACCGTGAAGGAGATATTTCCTACAAAGCAACCGGATTTCCCGGAGTGGAGATGCTACGGAATGAACTGACCAAGTAACTGTAAATAGTAAATCGTAAATCCCTAAATAGTAAATAATTCCATGGGTCTGTTTTTTGTTTATATACTCAAATCTTCTGTTTGCCTGGCGATATTCTATTTGTTTTATCGCTTGTTGCTGGCACGCGAGACGTTTCATCGTTTCAACCGTTTTTCATTGTTGGGCATTTTGCTGTTGTCCTGCCTATTGCCTTTGGTAGAGGTAAGTGTGAAGCAGGAGACGGAAGTGCACCAGACGATGCTGACATTGGAGCAGTTGCTGATGATGGCAGATGCAGTGAATGCCACTGAGGCCGGAGCAAGGGCTGAAACGGCAACAGTCACCTGGATACAAGTGGCGCTGCTTGTCTATCTGGCAGGAATCGTTTTCTTTGCCTTCCGCAACGTATATTCGTTGGTACGGTTACTGATGTTGCTGAAATCGGGTAAAAAAGAGGATATTGGCAGCTACTTACCGGGCAGGAAAGAGCGCGTTACTTTGATTGTACACAACTGTGACATCGCTCCGTTCAGTTGGATGGGATATATTGTCATTTCACGGAAAGACTTGGAGGAGAACGGACGGGAAATCCTTATCCACGAGCTTGCCCATATCCATAACCGCCATTCCTGGGACTTGCTGGCGGCTGATGTCTGCATTTTCTTTCAGTGGTTCAATCCGGCATCATGGCTCCTGAAGCAGGAATTGCAGAATATCCATGAGTTTGAAGCGGATGAAACGGTGATAAAGGAGGGTGTGGATGCAAAACAGTATCAACTATTATTAATAAAAAAAGCTGTCGGCACAAGGCTCTACTCTATGGCCAACAGCTTTAATCACAGTAAACTTAAAAAACGTATCACTATGATGTTAAAAGAAAAATCAAGCCCGTGGGCACGTTTGAAGTATCTTTATGTACTTCCGGTAGCTGCCATTGCAGTGACAGCTTTTGCCCGTCCCGAAGTCTCCGATAAAGTGGAGAAGATTTCAAGCGTCAAAGTTAACGATTTGGCTGCAATTGTAGAAACAAAAGTGGTGGAAAGTGCAGGTGACACTACGAAGGCTGCCGATGTGAAGTATGTACCGGCGGAAGTCCGCAAGCAGTTGAAGGGAACTCCGGTCTTCGAGGTGGCAGAGGAGATGCCGGAATTTCCCGGCGGCGGAATGAGTGCTTTCATGGATTATATCAAGACGAATATGCGTTATCCGGCATCTGCCAAAGAGAACGGTACGCAGGGACGGGTCACTGTCCAGTTTGTGGTGGATGAAGATGGAAGCATCAAGGACTCCAAGGTGCTCCGTTCTGTGGATAAGGATATGGATGCCGAGGCGCTGCGATTGATAAACACTATGCCGAAGTGGAAGCCGGGGAGACAGAAGGGGCAGCCGGTGGCTGTGAAATTTACGGTGCCGGTGATGTTCAGGCTGGACGACGACAAACTTGAAAAAACTTCTTCTGCCAATGGTATTACAGTTGAAGGATATGCAGGTAATGGGAAAGAGCCATTGTATATTGTGGATGGAAAAGAGGTGACGCCATCTGTCATGAGTGCATTGAATCCTGATAAGATAGAACGTGTAACGGTTTTGAAAGATAAATCTGCCACGGATTTATATGGAGAAGAGGGACAGAATGGCGTTGTTCTGATAACCCTGAAACAAGGAACTCCGGGTATGGTTATCCGCCGGGGTAATGAGGTGGCAGAGAATGCTAAAGTACAGCATAAGAGTAGTCTTGATTTAATAAAGACTGTCTATATTGATGGAGAAAAGGTTGACTTGGGTACTAAAACTATCGATGATTTAATACCTGCCGAGAATATTGAGGGTATTGAGGTGAAGAAAGAGGCAGGTGGAAAAGGTGAGATTTACATCACTACTAAAAAAACTAAAGCTGTAGAAAAGACCATTGCCAAAGGCAATATGAAAGTGGAAGGCAAAGTGGTGGATGAGCAGGGTGAGCCTGTTATCGGTGCGGCTGTTCTGATAGAAGGTACCACTACGGGAAGCGTTACCGATGTCAATGGCAATTTTGTCCTTTCTGTACCTTCTAAGGATGCTGTATTGGTTGTTTCGTATATAGGCATGGCTACCGGCAAAGTGAAGGTGCAGCCCAAGCTTACGATTACGCTGAAAAGTGAATAGTCTCTAACAACTATGATAAGGAAAATTCTCTCTTTGTTTCTGATTCTGGTAGCTGTGGGGGCAGGGCTTTGCTCTGCCCAGACAGCCGGTAAGAAATATTATTTGGTGGGCGGGCTTTTCTTTGAAGGCATGCCGCCTGGTGTGGGTTCGGACAACGTGGCGGCTTTCATAATACATGAGGACGGCGCGGGACACGAGGTTACGGAACTCCGCTTGCGCAAGGGCATTGTGCTGTCTGAGGAGGTGAGAGAATATGCTACTCCTGCCGACGAGGTGCCTGGTGCGGAAGCTTTCTTGATGAGTTACCGTGGAGGAACGGGGAAGAAGTTGCCGATAGGCGGTGCCGTACAGACTTTGAAGAAGGAAGAATGGATAGGAAAGGCTTTTCCGGAATTCAAAGTGAAAGACATAGAAGGACAGGAGTGGAGTAATGCCGATGTAGTGGGCCGTCCTATGGTCTTGAACTTCTGGTATACCGGCTGTGGCCCTTGTATCCGTGAAATGCCGGAGCTGAACAAATGGATGGAAGTCTATCCTGATGTAACCTATCTTGCTACGACTTTTGACACTGCTGCACAAATAAAGAAAATTGTAGAGAGCCGTCCTTTCCTCTTTACCCAGATAGCCGATGACTTGTTTTTTTTCGAGACCTTTCATGTGAGTGGTATGCCGGTCACTATACTGGTGGATAAGAAAGGCATTATCCGTCATATAGAACAAGGTACTGGAACTGCGAAACTTCGGTATATGCAGGATAAGTTGCAGAAACTTGTCAGCGAATAATTCTTTCCTGATGAATAGGGGATAAGGATTTCAGAGGATTTCTTTTGCCCTTTCACAGATTATCATACCTTTGCGAATATAAATCTAAGGAAGGCAAGGTTATGATAAAACATCTTTTTTTAATATGGGGACTGCTTGCGGCACTCACTGCTGAGCCGGTTCTGGCTTGTACATCTGCCGTCGTTTCTGGAAAGGTTACTCCTGACGGCCGTCCGTTGCTATGGAAAAACCGTGATACGGACTATCTGCGAAATCATGTTGCTTATATAAAAGGGGAGAAGTATAACTTCATTGCCGATGTGAATAGTGACAACTTTCCTGATTTGAAGGAGGCATGGGTCGGTACCAATTCTGCCGGCTTTGCCTTGATGAACACCCAATCCTACAATCTGGTGGAAGTGAAAGATGGGGAAGAACGGGGGGCAGCCAATGGGAGGATTATCTACCGCGCTTTGGAGGTTTGTGCCACGGTGGAGGATTTCCGTCACTTCCTTGATACTATTTCCAAGCCCAGCTTGATAGAGGCTAATTTTGGCGTAATCGACGCTCAAGGCGGTGCCGCCGTATTTGAGGTGGATTATTATAAATATACGATGTATGATGCCAATAATCCCAAAGATGCTCCTTACGGCTACATTGCCCGTACCAACTTCTCTTTTGCCGGTGAAGCAAATCGGGGGGCAGGTTATGTACGCTATATGGAGGCAGACAGGGTACTGATGAGGGCTTCTGCAACGGGAGGGATCACACCGCAGGGTATATTCAATGATCTTTCACGTTCGTTTCGCAACGGCATGCTCGATATTGATTTGAAGAGCGGGAAGTTTAATCGCCCGCAAGGTTCCGGTTGGTTTGTCGACCAGGATTTTATTCCCCGTAACAGTACTTCTTGTTCCATTGTGGTGCAGGGCGTAAAACAGGGTGAGAAGGCGGAACTTACTACGATGTGGACACTGCTGGGATATCCTCCTACGGGCATTGCCGTGCCACTTTGGGTGAAGGATGCGGATAAATTTCTGCCTTCGATGGTGTGTTGGGACAAGGCGTGTGCCGCCGCTCCGCTCAGTGATTGGTCACTCCGGCTTTCCAATAATGTCTTCTGTTACAATCAGGGAATGGGAACCAATCGTTATCTGAATTGGGAAAAACTGTACAATATGGAGAATAACGGCTATATGCAACAGCTTGTTCCGGTGGAGGCAGAGGTGTTTCGCCGTACATGCCCATTGTTGGACAGTTGGAGACAGCAAGGAAGCATTGATTCTCAAGAAATGCAGAAGCTCTATCAAGATGTGGAAGTACTTGTCCGAAAGGCTTATACGCCTTTGATGGAGCAATGACAGTATTCCAGTATTTCCCTTTCCTGCTTAGGGTGGAACCAGTGGATTTCCTCGTCTCGTTTGAACCAGGTCATTTGCTTACGGGAATAGATGCGTGAGTTCTGCTTTATCTTTTCGATGGCAAAGGGTAATGTCCATTCGCCGTCCAGGTACTTGAATATTTCTTTGTAGCCTACTGTATTTAGGGAATTTAGACTTTTATGCGGGTAGACCATGCGCGCTTCTTCCACTAAACCCTCTTCCACCATTTGGTCCACCCGGCAGTTGATGCGTTCATAAAGCTCTTCCCGGTTACGTGTTAATCCTATTTTGATGATACGGAAGGGGCGTTCTTTCTTTTGTTGAGTGCGGAAGGAAGTGTAGGCCTTTCCCGTCATGTAGCAGATTTCCAAAGCATGGACTACGCGTTTGGGATTCTTCAAATCTACTATTTTGTAATATTCCGGATCCAACAGCTTAAGTTCCGCACAAAGTCTTTCCAGACCTTCTGTTTCGTATTTGTGCAGCATGAGCTGGCGTGTATCGGCATCTACGGTCGGAATGTCGTCAATTCCTTTACAGACTGCATCTACATACATCATTGAGCCTCCGGTCAGCAGTACGGTGTTATGCTTTGTAAACAGGTCTTCCAGCAGCTTCATCACTTCCGCTTCGTATTGGGCGGCACTGTAATAGTCTGTCAGCTTCAGGGTACCGACGAAGTGATGCTGTACCCGTTGCAGTTGCTCCGGTGTAGGGGCAGCCGTGCCTATCTTTAAATCTGCATAGAGTTGTCTCGAATCGGCCGAGACGATACAAGTATGGAAATGTTCTGCCAATCGGAGGCTGAGCTCTGTTTTGCCTACTCCGGTGGGACCGATAAGTACGATTAGGGTGTGCATGCGGGTAAAAAAATAGGCACGGATTACACGGAAACACACGGTTGTTATTGAATATTCCGTGTAATCCGTGCCTAAAAGAAATCTGTATGGTATGTCTGTTTAATATTTCTCTTCTTCAAAGGAGTTTCCGGCTTCGTCCAAACCGCCGAAACCCTCTTTGTCGAAATCTTCCATATCGAAGTCCTGGTCGCCGTAAAAGTTTTCGTCCAAATCAAGGGAACCGCCAGCAGCTGCCATCTCTTCAAAATCAATGGTCTGCTTGGGAGCTTCACCTGCCTTCTTGGTGCATTTGGCTCCTTTCATTTCCTTTCCGGTAATGATTTCAGAAAGCTCGATGAAGAAGCAGCGCTCAGTCATATAATCGAATACATAGAGAAGTTTCTGCTTCTCGTCTTCAACCAGTTCGCTCAACTGGGTCTCTTTCATCACCCAACTGTCCATTTCCGGATTGTCATCCATTTCTTCCAGCGTAATTTCTTTCTCTTTCTCCCAGTCATCATCGCAAATGAAGAAAGAAGTCATCTGGTCGTTAGTGTAGCCTGCCGACTTTAGAATCGCTTCATGGAAGTCATAAAAGGTAGCTTCCGGGTCTATCTGTATTTCTCTGACAAAATCGTCCACCTCATCAGAGATGATTGTAAATCTGTAGATCATGATGATTTATAATTTATGATTTCTGACTTTGTGTAAATCATACGTTTTTCATTTTCCTGCGGGGATAATGCCGCGGGCTGATTCACGTATAAAGTTTACGATATAGCTTATTTCCGGTGTCATTTCCATTTCATCCTCGATTTTCTTCAAGGCATCCGTATTGTTCAGACCGCCTTGATAGATAATACGATAGGCATCATGGATTTTCTCAATGGTCTCGTTGGAGAAGCCACGGCGGCGTAACCCTACCACATTGATTCCCGCATAGCAGATAGGCTCGCGTCCGGCAATGATGTACGGCGGGATGTCCTTGCTGAAACGGCAGCCGCCTTGTATCATTCCATAACCGCCCACATGGCAGAATTGGTGCATCAGTACATTGGCACTGATGATGGAATAATCGTCGATGACAATTTCACCCGCCATTTTTGTAGAGTTGCCAATGATACAGCTGTTGCCTATCAGAGCATCGTGGGCCACGTGTACACTTTCCATCAGGAGATTGTTGTTGCCGACGATGGTTCTGCCTTTGGCAGCTGTACCGCGGTTGACAGTTACGTTTTCACGTATGATATTGTTGTCTCCGATTTCAGCAGTGCTTTCCTCCCCTCTGAACTTTAAATCTTGGGGAATGGCACCGATAACGGCTCCCGGGAAAATGGTGTTTCCATTGCCGATGCGTGCACCGTACAGAATGTTGACATTTGCCATAATCTTGTTGTTATCACCGATTACCACATTCTTGTCAATGAAAACAAAAGGAGCAATCTCTACGTTTTCCCCGATTTTGGCTTCGGGATGAATATACGCTAAGGGACTTATCATATTATTTACGATTTAGCTATTTACGATTTACGATTGAGAATACTTGCGATTTACTGTATATACGATTTTATCCGAATGTGATAATTCTCACGAGTAATTTGAATCGTAAATCGTAAATAGTCTAATCGTAAATTTTATTATTTGTTCTTAACTATTTGCGCCATAAACTCTGCTTCGCAGACAACTTTTTCGCCTACAAACACATAGCCTTTCATGGTAGAGATGCCGCGGCGTATGGGGGCCATCAGCTCTACACGGAAGATGAGGGTATCTCCAGGTACCACTTTCTGGCGGAATTTCACACCGTCAATCTTCATGAAGTAGGTGGAGTAACGTTCCGGTTCATCCACTGAATTCAGTACAAGCAAACCTCCCGTCTGTGCCATTGCCTCTATCTGCAACACACCGGGCATTACGGGTTCCTGCGGGAAGTGTCCCTGAAAGAAAGGCTGTCTCTTATACACATCTCCGAGCCCACGAGACTACGCTGCA
>ERZ1027068.631-NODE-631-length-10095-cov-7.147112_pt1 | contig 10095 bp, 6 predicted proteins | sample MGYA00519420_ERZ1027068 | MGnify/ENA primary metagenome ERZ1027068 (study PRJEB26926, sample SAMN06164835) | human gut metagenome | biome: ENVO:00009003; feature: ENVO:2100002; material: ENVO:00002003 | host: Homo sapiens | place: USA | collected 2012 ...
GTAAGGAGTCGTCGGCAGCGTCAGATGTGTATAAGAGACAGGCGGCAGGCCGGGCTGGATGAGGAGCAGCTGCGCAAAGAACAGCAGCTGCTGCTGGATTACGCCCGGATGGCCGTGACTGAGGAAAACGTGGGCCTGCTGGCAAAACAGGCCCTTGCCGCCCGCAGTGCGGTGGCCGCCTCTACGCTGGCGGAGGAATACCCCCGCGATTTTGCCCGCATCATCGGCCTGCACACCTACTCGCAGTCGCCGCGCCGGGCTTACGATATCACCCTTACCGGAAACTGGGTCGAACGGGGCGGCTTCCGGTTTGAAGAGTTTATTCTGACACCCCGCAGGGAGGACGCTGACCATGGCCGAACCGAATAAAATGCTGGAAGAGACCGCAAACTATCTGCTCAACCACTGCTTTGTGCTGGGCGGCGTGGAGGATCAGCGGGCAAAATACCTCTATGTGCAGGATCATCTGCCCGAGGTGCGGGCGGTGTTCGCGCCGCTGGGCTATGCGGTAACGCTTTACCCGGCTCCGCTGCAGGCTGCGGCGCTGGTCAACGAGCATGAGGGCAGCCAGGCCCGGCTGCTGAAATACGAGAGCATCCTGCTGCTGGTGCTCCGCCTGCTCTACCTGCAAAAGCGGGAGAGCCTTGCCGCCAGCGCCGATCAGGTGCTGGTCACGGTGGAAGAGGTGCAGACAGAGCTGCAGAAGATGAACCTGCCCCGGCGGCTGGACCAGCGCACGCTGGAGGAGCTGATGCGCACCCTGCGCAGGTACAATCTGGCCCGCCCGGTGGGGCGGCTGACCGGTCTGGACAGCCGCATCGAGGTGTTCCCCACTGTGCTGCTGGCTCTGCCGGACGCAGACCTTGCCGATGCCGCCGCCGAGAGCAGCCGCACCCGGGAGGAACTGGCCCTCTACGAGCGGCCTGACGGAGATGCCAGCGGGGAGGAAGAAGAATGATCGAATTAAAGCGCCTGAAGCTCATCAACTGGCACAACTTTGAAAATGTCACCTTCGATTGTGCCCGTCTGACTTATATGATCGGTGTCAACGCGGTGGGCAAGACCACCATTCTGGATGCCATCCGCTACTGCCTGACCACCAACCGCAATTTCAATGCCCTGGGCAATAAAAAGAGCGGCCGCACCCTGCAGGGCTCTGTCCACGCCAAGCAGCGCGGCGAGAACGCCTACCGCCGCCCGGGCCGCACGGTGGCATACATCGGTGCTGAGTTCTGGGATACCGTCAAGCGGACAAACTTTGTCATCGCTGTCCGGGTGGAATCCGAGGGCCCCATGCAGGAGCTTCACCCCGGCGACCAGACCTGGTACATCTCCGAGGACGGCATCACGCTGGAAAAGCTGCCCTTCCTTGATCCGCGCACCGGTGCCCCCAGCGCCAAGGAGGACTTCAAGCCCGCCGTGGGCCGCCTGTCCTACACCCGCAGCCCCAGCGAGGCCCGGGACCGCATCTGCCGTGCCCTGGGCATTGGCCGCGCCTCCAGCCCGCTGGGCAAAAAGTTCAACGAAGTGTTCCAGATGGGCACCAGCATGGACGAGATCCCCAACTTCCGGGAGTTCCTGTACCAGTACATCCTGCCCCAGCCGGAGCTGGATCTGGAAGCGCTGCAGGGCGACCGGGTGGAGCTGGAAAACCTCCACGCCGTTCTGGCCGAGGCCCAGACCCGTGCCGCCGCACTGGAACAGATCGTGGCGTATGGCCGGGAAGCTGCTGCCAAAGAGACGGATGCCCTTGTCAACCGGGGCGCGGCCCTGCTGGCCCGCGCCGAAGCGGATGCCGGTGAGGATGCCTCCTGGCAGAGCCATCTGGACGCAGGCCGCCGCCAGCTGGCCGACCTGAACGCAAAATACGAGGCCGCCAAGAACGCCGAAGCCGAAGCCCGCCGGGCCTATCTGGCGGCCCACGGAGCGGCCGGTGACAGCGGCGCGGGCCGGGCGCTGGATGCCCTGACCGAGGAGCTGGCCCGGAAAAAGAGTGTACTGGATGCAGCGGCCCGGACAAGGGACGGTCTGGAAGCAACTGCGGATACCATCACCGGCCTGCTGACCCAGCTGAACCGCAGCGGCTTTGCGGTGGAGAAGGAGCTCTGGCCCCAGCGCCTGACAGCGGAACATCTCCCCGCCCTGACCGAGGCGCTGGCCTGCATCGAAAAGCCGCTGGAGGAGCAGTATTTTGCTGCCCGGCAGGCTTCGGCGGATCTGGCAAAAGAGCAGGAGGCCCTGCGGGCCGAGCTGAACGCCGTGTCCGGCGGCAAGTGGGTCTACCCCCACGGCGATGCCGCCACCAAAGTGCGGGATGCCGTGAACGCCGAGCTGAAAAGCCGCGGCATGACAGCGGATGCAAAGATCTTCTGTGAGCTGCTGACCGTGGCCGACGAGAGCTGGCAGGATTGTGTGGAGGCCTGCCTGGGTGACCGCCGGTTCGATATCCTTGTGCCGCCTGCCCACTACGCCGCCGCCAAGAGCGCCTTTGTGGCGCTGGGCGACCGGGTGGGGCCCATCAGCCTGCTGGATACCCCGGGCATCCGCAAGGCGGACCGCCATGCGGAGACGGCCCCCGCCGACAGCCTTGCCGCCCAGGTCACCAGCGAAAACCCGCTGGCCGCACAGTATGCGGACACCATCCTGCGCCGCATCGTCTGCTGCGACACCCCCGATACGCTGGAGCATTTCCCCGACAGCGCCACCCGGGACCTGCTGCGCCACCATCCCTTCCGGCTGGAACGCCTGCGCAGGCCCCAGCGCTATATCGGTCTGGATGCCCGCAGGGAGCGTGCCGACGCGCTGGAAGCACAGCTTGCCGCCCAGACCGACCGCTGCCGCGAAGCCGCCCAGACCGAAAAGACCCTGAAATCTGCCTACGACCAGTACCAGAACGTCCTGCGGGGCCATGCGCTGGAACAGCTGGCCGAACTCTGGGCCAGCCGGGCCGCGCTGGATGCCGCCCGTGCCGACTACGCCGCGCAGGAGCAGAAGCTGGCGGACTGCCGCGAGAACCCCATGCTGCAGCAGCTCTACCGCGAGGAAGAAGCCCGGGAAGCTGCATGGGAGACTGCCCGCAAGGCCGTGGAGCAGGTGGGCGGCGATATCCGCGTCTGCGAAAAGCAGATCGCATCCTGCGAGGCAGAGCAGGGTAAGGCGGTGGAGACCGCCGCACAGAGCCGGGAGGCGGCAGAGGCATTCTTTGCACAGCACCCGCTGCTGGAGCCTCTGGCACAGGAACGCAAAAAGGGCCTGATGACGGGCGGGCGCACGGCCCGTGCCGCCGCACAGACTGCCGAAAAGGCACAGACCAGGCTGGACGATGCCCTGCGAGCGTATCTCACTTCCACGCTGGAACCCGCCCAGAGGGATTACAACGAGCACTACGTCTGCGATTATCCGCTGGGTCTGGCCGGGGTGGAGCAGTACCGCGCCCAGCACGACAGCCTTGTCCGCATTGATCTGGAACGCTACGCCGCCCGGCTGGAGCAGGCACAGCGGGACTGCAAGGACCGCTTCCGCAAGGATATCCTCTTCCGGATGAAGGATGATATCTTCAACGCCCGCCGCCAGTTCCGGGAGCTGAACAAGGTGATGGAGCAACTGACCTACGGCGAGGAAGTCTACCGCTTTGAGCTGGAGCCCAGCCGGGACCCCCAGCTGGCCGCCTTCTATCAGGTCATTGTGGACAAGGGCAACCAGCAGATGACCGATGGCGACTCGCTGGACAACCTTGCCGCCACTGCTGACCCCGTCTACGAGCGGCAGGTGGACGCGCTGATGGAAAAGATCATGGCCGATGTGGACGAGAACACCCGGGCCCGGCAGGAGGGCCGCACCACCTCCGGTGCCACCCTCTCGGATTATGTGGACTACCGCACCTATCTGGACTATGACATCAAGGTGACCAACACCGTCTCGGGCCAGCAGGCCTATCTTTCCCGCGTCAGCCGCGATTCCTCCGGCGGCGAAAACCAGGCTCCCTTCTATGTGGCCATCTGCGCCAGCCTGCTGCAGATCTACCAGAAGAGCGAGAACAGCATCCGCCTTGTCCTGCTGGACGAGGCCTTCAGCAAGATGACCAGTGACCGCATCCGCCCCATGATGGAGCTGTTCCGCCGCCTGCAGCTGCAGGTGCTGCTCATCTCCACCGTGGAAAAGAGCACGGCCATCCAGCCCTACTGCGACATTACCTATTCCATCGTGCGCCACGGCGATGCCAACGCCATTGCGCCGTTCTACCGGGCCGGCACCCTTGCCGATGCCCCGGAAAAGGAGACTGAATATGAATAACACCCTTGCAAACATCTGGCTCTTTGCCACCCACTGGACCAAGCTGGATGCCTTTGATACCGAGGAAGAACTCAACGATGAACTGGAGCTGCTCCAGCGCCAGAGCCTGCCCACCAAAGTCCGTCAGGTCACGGACAAGGAGGGCAGGGAACAGTTCCTCCTTTACGTCAAACAGGCCGACCGCGATTACGCCCGCTATTGCACCGGCTGGCGGCCCGGCGGGATGATGTGATCCACCCCGGCAAAAAGGAGAATCCATGTCAAAACAGAAAATTCAACTTTCGGATCACTTTGATTATTCACGGCTGATCCGTTTTGTGCTGCCCTGCATCGGCACTATGCTGTTTACTTCCATTTACGGCATTGTGGACGGCCTGTGTGTCTCAAACTTTGTGGGCAAAACGGCCTTTGCGGCAGTCAACCTCATCATGCCTGTGCCCATGCTGGTGGGCACAGTGGGCTTTATGCTGGGCACCGGCGGCAGCGCCATTGTGGGCATCACACTGGGCGAGGGCGATAAAGCCCGTGCCGACCGCTATTTCAGCCTGTTTATGTCAACGGCGCTGATCGCCGGCATCGTGCTGTCCGTGCTGGGGATGCTGCTGCTCCGGCCGGTGGCCCTGATGCTGGGTGCAGAAGGCGAGATGCTGGACTACGCCCTGCGCTATGGCCGGGTGTTGATGCTCAGCCTGCCCACCTTTATCCTGCAGAATATGTTCCAGAGCTTTTTTGTCACCGCCGAAAAGCCGCATCTGGGCTTTTACTTCACGGTGGGCGCGGGCTGCACCAACATGGTGCTGGATGTGCTGCTGGTGGGCATCCTGCACTGGAGCGTGGAGGGTGCCGCCATTGCCACCATGCTCAGCCAGGTAGTGGGTGGCCTGCTGCCGGTGTTCTACTTCCTCAACCGGAAAAACACCAGCCTGCTCCACCTCTGCCGCCCGCAGTTTGATGGCGGTGTGCTGCTGAAAGCCTGTGTGAACGGCTCCTCTGAGCTGATGACCAACCTTTCCATGTCGCTGGTGAACATCCTGTACAACTATCAGCTGCTCCGTTTTGCGGGCGAGGATGGCGTGGCCGCCTATGGTGTGATCATGTACGCGTCCTTCCTGTTCGTGGCAGTGTTTGTGGGCTACGCCGTGGGCAGCGCGCCCATCGTCAGCTACCACTATGGTGCCAATAACCGCAAAGAGGTCAACAACCTCTACCGCAAGAGCCTGAAGCTCATCGGCGTGGTTGCGGTGGTAATGACCATCGGCTCCATGTTCATCATCCCCCATGTGGCCCGCTTCTTTGTGGGCTATGATGAAAACCTGCTCATTCTGACCACCCGGGCCTTCCGGCTCTATGGCCTGAGCTTCCTCATCATGGGGTTCAACGTCTATGCGTCCTCCTTCTTCACGGCCCTGGGCGACGGTGTGACCAGTGCGCTCATCTCGTTCCTGCGCACCCTGCTGTTCCAGGTGGCGGCGGTTCTGCTGCTGCCGCTCCTGCTGGGCATTGACGGCATCTGGCTGGCCGTGACAGCCGCCGAGCTGGCCGCTCTGCTGGTCAGCATCGGCCTGTTCATCACCAGAGACCAGCAGTTCCATTACCGCAAGGCAGAATAACCGCAAACAAAGAAAGGACCCTCGGCGGGTCCTTTCTTTGTTCAGAATGTAAACTCCACGAACTCACAGTTTTTGATGCCTGCCGCCGCGTACTCCTCGTTGGTCATATCGTAAAAATAGGACTGCACCACCCGGGCAATGCCGTTGTGGGCCACCAGCAGGAAAGTCTTGTCGGTGTCGGCCCGGAGTTCGTCCAGCAGATTGTAGATGCGCTGGGCCAGCTGCATCATGCTTTCGCCGCCGGAGTAGCGGTCGGCAAAGTGGGTCTTGGAGATGCGGAACTCCTCGCCGTCCCGGGGCGTGCCCTCGTAGCGGCCAAAGCACTGCTCCCGGAGCCGGGGCTCACACCTGGCAGGAATGCCGGTGGCCTCTGCAATGGCCCGGGCGGTGTCGGCGGCGCGGGACAGGGGAGAGTACAGGATCTCATCAATCCGGAGGCCGCTGGCCCGGAGTTTTTCGCCCAGCTCCCGGGCCTGGGCGCGGCCTTTTTCGGTCAGGGGGCTGTCGGTCATGCCGCAGATCTTGTTTTCCACGTTCCACACGGTCTCGCCGTGGCGGGTGAAATAGACCTTGTGCACCGCCTTGGCCAGCCTGTGATCCCGCAGGGTGACAGTGCTGCCCTCGTTGATGTCCAGCCGGGTCAGCTCGGCATCCGGGTAGGGGAGAACCCGCTGCGTGCCGTCGGCAGCCTCCAGCAGGACATCACAGAGCACGGGCTGGCCCTCGGGCAGCTCCTCGCAGCCATAAAGCTGCTCCTCAATGCGCAGAACGCGGTAGTTTTTTTCTTCCATCCTCTTCGACCTCTTTCGGGCAGATTGTTTCTTACATTATAAAACGGCAGCGGGGCCCCGTCAACGCTTGACAGCCCCGTGTGCCACCTGATAAACTAGGCGCAAGGGATAAAAACGCCAAAAGGAGAGAAAAAGTTGAACATTACAGAACTGCGGTATCTCGTCGCCATCATGGAATGCGGATCTGTGAGTGCGGCGGCAAAGCGGCTGTATGCCGCTCAGCCCAATGTGAGCAAGGCGCTGAAAAATCTGGAAGAAGAATACCATCTCCGCATTTTTGAGCGGTCATCCACCGGCATGATCCCCACGGAGCAGGGGCGGCACTTCATCGAGCAGGCCGAGCGGGTGCTGCGGGAGGTGGACCGGCTGGACCGGAGCGTGCAGGAGGAGCAGGAGCGCTGCGCCGAACTGCGGGTAATGATCCCCCACGCCACCTATGCCTCCTATGCGGCGGTGGATTATCTGGAGCAGGCGGCCTCCATTGAGCGGCTCCACATCCACATCCGGGAGGGCGGCTCCATGGAGGCACTGGATCATGTCCTGCGGCAGGGGTATCATCTGGCTCTGCTGCGGTACGCCGTGGAGGATGACGAGCACTATACCCATTACTGCGCCCGGCGGGGCCTGAAAATGGAACCCATTATGGATTTTGAATACAGTCTGCTGACCAACCGGGACGGCCCGCTGGCCCGGAAGGAGATCCGCGACCTGTCTGAGCTGGACAAGTATATGGAGATCCTCCATGATGATTTTCAGCTGCCCGGCGAGGAGGGCGGCGACGGTGTGCGCTGGCATGTCAACCCGGAACGCCGTATCCATGTGTATGAGCGATGCAGCCAGTTCTCGATCCTGCAGCGGCTGCCCACGGCCTACATGTGGGCATCGCCCATGCCCCGCAGGGCACTGGAGCAGTACCATCTGGTGCTGAAAAGGTGCCCGGCCCAGCGCCAGCAGATGCGGGATGTGCTGGTCTACCCGGACAAGGGCCGCCTGCGCCCCGAGGAGCAGGCCTTTGTGGATCTGCTCCACAAGGAAGCGGCTTCCACCGTGAAATAAAGGGGCTTTCCGGCTAAGGCACGGCAAAGGTTACTTCTTTTGAAATTGACAGAAAAACCAATAAATGGATGAAAAGCCGGGCGAAAATGAGCGCCCGGTTTTATTTTTGCTGATAAATGGTCAAAAAATAAACGGAAAAGCGGCAAAAATTCTTTGCAGCTATATCGGAAACCATATGGCCCCATGCCGGAAAGATATTTCTCCGCTGGAAAAAAGTGTGCTACCATGAGGCCAGAAAAGAGCCCCGGGTATGCGGCAGAATGGGGCCGCGGCCGGCAGGGGCAAAAAGGAGGTTTCTGGTATGATTAGTTTCCTGCTCTGTCTTGCGATCCTGGTGGGCGGATACTTCGTCTATGGCAAGATCGTGGACAATACCTTCGGCCCGGACGACCGTGAAACGCCTGCTGTGCGTATCAACGACGGCGTGGACTATGTCGTGATGCCCCAGTGGAAGCTGTTCCTCGTCCAGCTGCTGAACATTGCGGGCCTTGGCCCCATCTTTGGTGCCATGCAGGGCGCTCTGTGGGGCCCCGTGGTGTTCCTGTGGATCACCTTCGGCACCATCTTTGCCGGTGGTGTGCATGACTACTTCTCCGGCATGATGAGTGAGCGCAACGACGGTGCTTCCATCGCGGAGATCACCGGCAAATACTTAGGCCCCGTGATGCAGAACGTGATGCGTGTGTTCTCTGTTGTGCTGCTGATCATGGTGGGCACCGTGTTCGCCGTCGGCCCCGCCGGTCTGATCGTTGAGCTGTGCAGCCAGAGCGGCGCATCCGGCGTGATGACCTCGCTGCTGTTCTGGCTGGTCATCATTCTGACCTACTACTTCATCGCGACCTTTATCTCCATCGATGCGGTCATCGGCAAGATCTACCCCGTGTTCGGCATCTGCCTCATCATCATGGCCATCGGTGTCATCTTTGGCATCTTCACCAACCCGGCTTATACCATCCCTGAGATCTGGAATCACTTCGGCAGCATGCACCCGTCGGGCACGCCCATCTGGAGCTTCATGTTCATCACGGTTGCCTGCGGCGCGATCTCCGGCTTCCACTCCACTCAGTCGCCTCTGATGGCCCGCTGCATGAAGAGTGAGAAGCAGGGCCACTTCGTGTTCTATGGTGCCATGGTCTGCGAGGGTGTCATTGCCCTGATCTGGGCCGCTGCAGGCTGCTCTCTGTACGAGGTCACTGATGGCCTGAACACCGGTCTGGCACAGGCACTGGCAATGGGTCAGTCCAAGGCCATCTATGATGTCTGCTCCAAGACCATGGGCGGCGTGGGCATCGCGCTGGCCATGATCGGCGTGGTCGTCTGCCCCATCACCTCCGGCGATACCGCCTTCCGTTCCGCCCGCCTGACCCTGGCCGACTGGTTCAAGATCGATCAGGACAGCTACGGCAACCGCCTGAAGCTCTGCATCCCCGTGCTGGGCGTGGGCGCTTTCCTGGGTATCGGCAACGCGCTGGGCTTCATCAACTACACCGTGATCTGGCGTTACTTCAGCTGGACCAACCAGACGCTGGCTATGATCGTTCTGTGGGCCGCTTCCATGTACCTGTTCAAGGAGAAGAAGAACTACTGGATCACCGCAGTGCCCGCTGCCTTTATGAGCGCTGTGTCCGCTACTTACTTCGTGCTGGCTCCCGAGTGCCTGGGCGGCCTGCTGAACCATAAGACTGCTGAGGGCGCTATCGTCTATAACACCGCAGTTGCTTACCCGGTGGGCATCCTCTTTGCGATCGCCATGCTGGCGCTGTTCCTCTATGCAACCAAAAAGCAGACAGTGAAAAAGACTGCATAATTGACATTTCCCCCTCTTCAACCTTCTCGATACCCATTCACAACCGCAAAAACCGCCTGCCGGGCCGTCCGGCAGGCGGCTTTTGCTTGTGCAGAGAAACAACGAATTGCGGCAAAAAGAACAGGAATGCAGACAAGATGCACAAAAATATGCCAAAAAGTTTGGCAGGGTGCACTAAAAACGAAAAAACACCCGCTGAAACGATTTCGGAAAAAAAGTTTTAACGAGGATACGTTAAAAAATATTTGCCGGGATTCCCGGGAACGGCTGACTTATATAGTTTTTGATATAAGGGCCATTCTGGAAGGATATTACCAGATTTATGAAGATTGTGTTAACATAGGGCCAAGGAATGGCCGTGACGGGGCAGAATGGGGCCCCGGGCACGGACGATAAAAGGAGGTTTCTGGTATGATTAGTTTCTTACTCTGTCTGGCGCTCCTGATCATCGGCTACTTTGTCTATGGCAAGATCGTTGACAATACGTTCGGACCGGACGACCGCGAAACTCCTGCTGTGCGCATCAACGATGGCGTTG
>ERZ1027068.653-NODE-653-length-9866-cov-6.236775_pt1 | contig 9866 bp, 9 predicted proteins | sample MGYA00519420_ERZ1027068 | MGnify/ENA primary metagenome ERZ1027068 (study PRJEB26926, sample SAMN06164835) | human gut metagenome | biome: ENVO:00009003; feature: ENVO:2100002; material: ENVO:00002003 | host: Homo sapiens | place: USA | collected 2012 ...
CGAGATGCAGCGTAGTCTCGTGGGCTCGGAGATGTGTATAAGAGACAGGCCGCGCCCAGCTGCGGCAGGCGGATCTCCGGCCGGAAACGGTCTATATCACCCCGCTCTGCCGCACCCGGCAGACCGCGGAGGTGCTCTTCCCGGGTGCAAGGCTCGTGGAGGTGAAGGACCTGCAGGAGATGTGCTTCGGCAGCTTTGAGGGCCGCAATTTCATTGAGATGGAGCATGACCCGGACTATCTGGCCTGGGTGAACGCCAACTGCGAAAGCCCCTGCCCGGACGGCGAGACCAAGGCTGTTTTTTCGGAGCGGGTGTGCAGGGCCTTTGCCGCACTGGTGGACAGGGCCCTTGCCGATGGGGAAGAGACACTGGTCATTCTGGCCCACGGCGGCACCCAGATGGCTGCCATGGAGCGCTACGCCCTGCCCCATGCGGATTATTACCACTGGTGCGCCCCCAACGCGGGCGGTTACGTTCTGGATGCAGGAGATTGGGCGGAGCAGCGGGTGCTGCACCTGCTGAAAACTGTGCAGTACACAAAGGAGGATGCCCGATGATCGAATACGCAGTACTCGGCGGTTTTGTGCTGGACTGCCTCTTTGGCGACCCGGCCTGGCTGCCCCACCCGGTGGTGTACATGGGCAAGGCCATCTCGGCGCTGGAAAAGCGCCTGCGGGCCCGCCTGCCCAAAACGCCTCAGGGGGAACTGCTGGGCGGTGCCATTGTGGCCTTCTGCCTGCCGGTGGGCACCTTTCTGCTGACGAGCCTTGTCTGCCTGGGGGCTGCCCGCATCAGCCCGTGGCTGGGGCTGGCCGTCCAGATATTCTGGTGCGGGCAGGCACTGGCCGCAAAGGGGCTGGCGCAGGAGAGCACCAATGTTTACCGGGAACTGGTCAAGCCCGACCTGCCTGCCGCCCGCAGGGCGGTCAGCCGCATCGTGGGGCGGGACACCCAGGATCTGACGCTGGAGGGTGTGACCAGGGCCGCTGTGGAGACGGTGGCCGAAAACGCCAGCGACGGCGTGATCGCGCCCCTGTTCTATATGCTCATCGGCGGGGCACCGCTGGCCCTGACCTACAAGGCCATCAACACGATGGACAGTATGCTGGGCTACAAAAACGAAAAATACCTCTACTTTGGCCGCATCCCTGCCAAGCTGGACGATGTGGCAAATTACCTTCCCAGCCGCCTTGCCGCCCTGCTGTGGGTGGCTGCCGCGGCCTTTACGCACAATGACGCAAAAGGGGCGTGGAAGATCTGGCGGCGGGACCGCCGCAACCACGCCAGCCCCAACAGCGCCCAGACCGAGAGCGCCTGCGCCGGTGCGCTGGGGGTGCAGCTGGCCGGGCCCGCCTATTACTTTGGCGAATACTACGCCAAGCCCACCATCGGCGATCCGCTGCGCCCCATTGAACCGGAGGATATCCTGCGTGCCAACCAGATGATGTACGTGGCAAGCGCTTTTGCACTGGCGTGGGGCGTGGCAATACGGGCTTTTTTGTAACGACCTCGCCCTCTCAGTCATGCCTTGCATGACAGCTCCCCCAAAGGGGGGAGCCAAGAACTGGGGTCCAGAACCATCCAGGAAAAGGAGAACGAACATGCAACTAGTACATGGCGGCGATTGGGCCGGTTATCGGGCCGAGTTCGGGCGGGATGCGCTGGATTTTTCGGCCAACGTCAGCCCGCTGGGTCTGCCGGAAGGGGTGGCCCGGGCCATCACGGCGGCATTGCCCACGGCCGACCGCTACCCCGACCCCCTGTGCCGGGAGCTGCGGGCAAAGCTGGCGCTCCATGAGGGCGTGCCGGCGGAGCAGATCCTCTGCGGCAATGGGGCAGCAGACCTTATTTTCCGGCTGGTCTGGGCCAGAAAGCCCCGCCGGGCGCTGGTCACCGCCCCCACCTTTGCAGAGTATGTCACTGCATTGGAAAGTGTCGGCTGCACGGTAGAACGCTTCTTTTTGCGGGAGCAGGAGGACTTCGCGGTCACGGATGCGTTCGGTGCGGCCATCCGCCCGGGGGTGGATATGGTGTTCCTCTGCCAGCCCAACAACCCCACCGGCCAGCTGACGGCCCTGCCGCTGGTGGAGCAGGTCCTCCGCCGCTGCGCGGCGTGCGGCACCCTGCTGGTGGTGGACGAATGCTTCCTTGATTTCCTGCCCGACCATGCCCTGCACACGGCAAAAGGCCTGCTGGGGGAGGGAAATCTGGTCATCCTGAAAGCCTTCACCAAGCTCTACGGCATGGCGGGCGTGCGGCTGGGCTATGCCCTGAGTGCCGACACGGCGCTGCTGGAACAGATGCAGGCCTGCGGCCAGCCCTGGGGTGTTTCCAGTCTGGCGCAGGCGGCGGGCCTTGCCGCGCTGGAGGAGACGGCGTATGTGGAAAAGGTCCGGGCCCTCATTGCCGAACAGCGGCCCCGCCTGACGGCCGGGCTGCGGGCGCTGGGCCTGCGGGTGCTGGACGGCAGGGCAAATTACCTGCTGTTTCAGGCCCCGGAGACGCTGGGAGAAGCCTTGCGGCAAAGGGGCGCTGTGCTGCGCAGCTGTGCGAACTACCCCGGGCTGGGCCCCGACTGGTACCGCATCGCTGTGCGCACCGGGCCTGAAAACGAACAGCTTTTGAAACTTCTTGCGGAGGTGCTGGAATGAGCAAGGCAAAGTGCATCATGGTGCAGGGAACCATGAGCGGTGCAGGCAAAAGCCTGCTGTGTGCCGCCCTCTGCCGCATTTTTGCGCAGGACGGTTACCGCGTGGCTCCCTTCAAGAGCCAGAACATGGCGCTGAACAGCTTTGTCACCCGGAATGGGCTGGAAATGGGCCGGGCACAGGTGGTGCAGGCGCAGGCCGCAGGCATCGAGCCGGATGTGCGGATGAACCCCATCCTGCTCAAGCCCAGCAGTGACGTGGGCAGTCAGGTCATTGTGAACGGCGAGGTGCGGGGCCAGATGTCCGCCGCCGCCTACTTCAAAATGAAAAGAGCGCTCATCCCGGAGATCCTCTCAGCCTACAACAGTCTGGCCGAAACCGTGGACATCATCGTCATTGAGGGGGCCGGAAGCCCGGCGGAGATCAACCTGAAGGCAGACGATATCGTCAACATGGGCCTTGCCCGGCTGGTGGATGCCCCCGTTCTGCTGGCGGGAGACATCGACCGGGGCGGTGTGTTTGCCCAGCTGTACGGCACGGTGGCGCTGCTGGAGCCGGAGGAACGCGCCCGCATCAAGGGGATGCTCATCAATAAATTCCGCGGCGATGTGGAGATCCTGCGCCCCGGCCTTGCTATGCTGGAAGAAAAAACGCAGCTGCCGGTGCTGGGGGTCGTGCCCTACCTGAAGGTGGATATTGAGGACGAAGATTCTCTTTCCACCCGGCTGGATGCGGGCAAAACGGTCCACCCGCTGGATGCGGCCATCCTCCGCCTGCCGCACATCTCCAACTTTACCGATTTCATGCCGCTGGAGCAGCACCCGCTGCTGGGCGTGCGGTATGTGCAGAATACCCGCCAGCTGGGCACACCGGATCTCATCATCCTGCCCGGCACCAAGAACACAGTGGATGACTTGCTCTGGCTGCGGCAGTCCGGGCTGGAAGCAGCCCTGTTGAAGCTGGCGGCCAGCGGCACGCCGGTGCTGGGGGTCTGCGGCGGGTATCAGATGCTGGGCGAGACGCTGGCCGACCCTGAAGGCACGGAGAGCGGTACGGCGCAGACCGTGCGGGGGCTGGGACTGCTGCCCACCCGCACGGTCTTTACCGGCCAGAAGCACCGCACCCAGGACACTGCCGCCGTGACCGCCGCCCCCTTTGCGGGTGCGGCCCTGACCGGATATCAGATCCACACCGGCCGCACCGAGGTGCAGGGTGTGCCCTTCTGCACACTGGCAGACGGCACACCCGAGGGCTGCGTGCAGGACAATGTGTTCGGCACCTATCTGCACGGCCTGTTTGATACCGGTGCGCTCACCGAGAAGCTGGTGGCCCTGCTCTGCCAGCGCAAGGGCATTGCGCCGGACAGTGCCGCCCTCATCCCGATGGAGCAGTACCGCCAGCAGCAGTTTGACCTGCTGGCCGATGGTGTGCGCGGCGCGCTGGATCTGGATGCCGTTTACGCGGCCATGGGGTTGGAGAACCCGCGGAGGAATGCACAATGATCCCACAACATCATCTGCCCGCCGACATTGAGCGGACAAGCCTTTCCATCATCACGGCAGAGCTGGAAGCGTTGGGCCTGACCCCGCCGCCCGAGACTGCCGCTGTGGTCAAGCGGGTCATCCACACCACCGCCGACTTTGACTATGCGAAAAATCTGCGCTTTACGCCGGGGGCTGTGGCGGCAGGTGTGGCCGCCCTGCGGGCCGGGACCCCTATCATCACCGACACCAACATGGCGCTTTCAGGCATTTCCAAGCCTGCCCTTGCCCGGCTGGGCGGCAGTGCCCTCTGCTACATGGCAGACCCCGAGGTGGCGCGGACCGCAGCCGAGACCGGAACCACCCGGGCAGTGGCCTCCATGCACCGCGCGGCGCAGGAGCACCCCGGGGCCATTCTTGCGGTGGGCAATGCCCCCACCGCCCTGCTGACCATTGCGGAAGAGATCGAGGCCGGGCTGCGGCCTGCCCTGGTCATCGCCGTGCCGGTGGGGTTTGTGAATGTGGTGGAAAGCAAGGAAGCGCTGTTTGCCGCCTGTGCAGCCCACGGCGTGCCTGCCATCGCGGCCATGGGCCGCAAGGGCGGCAGCACCGTGGCCGCCGCAGTCTGCAACGCCCTGGTCTACTCCGCTGCCGAGATGCTGGACCCTGCGGCGAGAGGGTGGAAATAGGGGGGAACCGGTAAAAACGCCCCTTTTTACGCTTTTGCTTGACTTTTTGGCAGAAACAAGGTATCGTTTATCTGTATGACGATTGATCTATGAGTTGAAGCTTTGCGTGAAAAAGGAAGCATTATGGCACAGACGATTTTAGAAGAAAAGAAAAAATCACGGCTGATGACAGAGGGCAGCATCTGGAAGAGCATCCTGCTCTTCTCGGTGCCGCTGATCCTGGGCAACATGCTGCAGCAGCTGTACAACACCGCCGATTCCATCATCGTGGGCAACTTTGTGGGCAGCAACGCGCTGGCAGCCGTCGGCTCCAGCGGCTCGCCCATCTTCCTGCTCATCGGGTTCAGCCAGGGTATTGCCGTGGGTGCCGGTGTCGTGGTGTCCCAGTTTCTGGGAGCCAAGGACAGGGAGGGCGCGCACACTGCAGTTCACACCTCCCTGGCCCTTTCAGCCATTCTGGGTGCGATCCTGACCGTGTGCGGCGTTGCCGTCAGCCGTGCCCTGCTCACCGCCATGAACACCCCCGCAGAGGTGCTGGAGGATGCGGTGCTCTATATGCGGCTCTATTTTGGCGGTGTGCTGTTCAGCGTGGTGTATAACATGGCGGCCGGTATCCTGAACGCCGCCGGCAACTCCAAGCGGAGCCTGCTTTACCTGGGCGCTGCCTCCATCACCAACATCGTCCTCGACCTTATCCTGATCGCCGGATGCAAGATGGGTGTGGCCGGTGCGGCCATTGCCACCGATATCAGCCAGCTGGTGTCCTGTGTGCTCTCCCTGCGTTTTCTGATGCGGGTGGAGGACGATTACCGCGTGACGGCAAAGGAAGTGCGCGTGCACAAAAAGATGGCGGTCCGCATCATCAAGGTGGGCCTGCCCACCGGTATCCAGAATATGGTCATCTCCCTTTCCAATGTGCTGGTGCAGGTCAGCGTCAACGGCTATGGTGCCGCTGCCATGGCAGGCTTTGCCGCCTATATGAAGGTGGATGGCTTCAACATTCTGCCTGTGCTGAGCTTCAGCATGGCGGCCACCACCTTTGTGGGCCAGAACTTTGGTGCGGGCAAGATCGACCGTGTCAAAAAGGGCACCTTTGTCACCCTGGGCATGTGCATCGTTTACACCATCCTGACCGGTATCCTGCTGCTCGTCTTCCAGGATTCCATCATGCACCTGTTCACCGGCGATGAAACGGTCATTGCCTACGGCAAGATCTGTATGCTCTATTTCTGCCCCTTCTACTGGATGCTGGGCATCCTGCAGGGCCTTGCCGGTACGGTGCGCGGCACCGGCAAGAGCGTGCCGCCCATGGTGGTGCTGCTGATCTCCCTGTGCCTGTTCCGCATCGTCTGGATCCAGTTTGCCCTGCCCCTGTTTGCAGGCATTGAGGGTGTGCTGCTGGTCTACCCGGTGTCCTGGGCTGTGGGTGCAGTGTTGATGGTGCTCTACGCCTGGAAGGGCAAATGGATGCAGCTGCCGGAAGCAATTTCGTAAATCAAGCGCACCCGATCCCCCGGTAAAAGTGCATTTTATACAAAAAATGACGTATGAATGCGTAAAAATATTCGGGGGGGGGGGTAAAAAATCTGCGAAAATCAGTTGATTTCTGCCGAAAAATGCCGTATACTGAATGATAGTTTTCAAATCGAACGACGGACTTCGACAAAAGGGGCTGATAAGATGGAGTGCACACAGGCAGAGGCTTTTGAACAGTATATTCGGGACCTGCGCGTTGTGCGCTCGATCTCCCGGCCCAGCTTTCCGGAGGGCAAGGCTCCCGCTGCCGTGCTGGAAGAGATCCAGACCAACGCGCTGAGATGCAACACCCTGATGCGGCAAAATGAGGCACTGCTGGCGCAGTTTGTCTACGACCGTGACCCTGCCTCCCTGACCGAAGAGGATATCCAGGGACTGAGTGCCTTTGCAGGCAGGCTGTTCAACTACGCGAACAGCGAGGATGTGGGCGTGGCGTTCAAGGTGCATCAGCTGCTGCTGGCAGCGGCCCGCAGCCGGGAAGACGTGCCCATGATCGTCAGGGAGCTGTACTACACGGGCATCACTCTGCATTATATGAACATCCGGGATGAGGCAACTGGCATCAACCTGTTGGGAGATGCGATCGAGGTCTATTTCACGGAAGCCGCTGAATACATGTCACGGTATGAACAGCTGGACAAGAATACACGGCAGTATCTCATCCGCTGTGTGGGCAACACCCGGCTGGGGATGTCCCGCGGCACCCATGCGGAAAGCTGCCGGTATCTGGAGCGGTTCCGCCGCGCAATGGAGGTCATCCAGTCTGCGCATTACCATGCGCTGGACCCGGAGTTCCCCTGGGAAAGCTACATCTATTCCATGCACATGGACCGCATGACCCTGCTGCCCCATCTGCGGCAGGAGGAGGATCCCGAGGTGGCGCGGCAGGTGCTGGAATCGGCGGAATACATCTGGGGGCACAAGAAGAAGTACAAGGGTCAGGATGCGCGCCTGCAGAACTGGCGGGTACCCTATTTTTACGCCGCTGCCCGCTACCATGCCGGGGTGGGCAGCCTGGAAGACGTGGTCAAGATCCTTCTGGAATCGGCGGGAAGCGTGGCGCAGGATGATTATTCTGCCGAGGCCATCAACCGGAAGCTGGTTCTGGCGGCCTATCTTTCGGTCTATGCAGAACGTCTGGACGAGGCGGGAGCACAGAGGTATCGTGCAACCGTGGAGCAGGTACGCCGTTCTGCGGATCAGTATCTGGAACAGATGCCGGCCAGCCAGTATCCCCGTGTGGTAAACTCTGCCGCCTGGGAGTTGAGCAAGATCAGCACCAGCTCAGATGAAACGGCGAACCGCCGGATGCTGGGCAGTATCCTGGCCGGGCACAAGCCGACCTATGTCCACTCGCTGATGGTGGCAGAGCTGACCCGTGCCCTGCTGCAGCGGCAGATCGAGACAAGGCCCGAAACACTGGTTGGCCTGCTGGGCTGCAGGAGCGCGGCCGAGGTGCAGGTCCGGCGGGAAGAGCTCTGCCAGACGGCCTATGAGTGCGGCCTGTACCACGACCTTGGCAAGTGTGCCGTTCTGATGTACATCGACAACAACGCCCGCCGCCTGCTGGATGAGGAGTTTTTCTGCATCCAGAGCCACCCAAGGACCGGCGCTGACATTCTGAATAGAATGGGCTGCGGAAGAACGCTGGCCCTGGCGGCGCTCTATCACCACTGCTATTACAACGGCAAGGGCGGATATCCCAATGATGTACCCTCCTGCCCGCCGGAGATCAAGGGGATCGTGGATGCGCTGAGCGTGGCAGACTCGCTGGATGCCGCCACCGATAATATCGGTCGGTGCTACAACCTTGCCAAGCCCTTCCGCACGCTGCTGGAAGAGCTGCGGGCCCAGAGCGGCACCCGCTATGCGCCCAATGTGGTCGCCCTGTTCGAGGATGAGTGTTTCTGCCAGCAGCTGGCAGAGAACACGGATGCCGAGCGCAAAAGGGTGTATCTGCAGGTGTATCACGCCGGAAGTGAAGAAAAATAAACGACCCTCTCTATCATTGCTTCGCAGTGCCACCTCCCCAAAAAGGGAGCGGGCATACGTCAGCGTGATAGAGAGGGTCGTTTTTTGTTTAAGTTAGGATGAAGCTTTCCCAGTCCACCCTGCCGGTGCAGTTCAGCCGGAAGAAGAGCGGGAAGGTTCCTGCCGGGGCAGAAAAGCTGCCCTGTACCTCCTGCCAGTCCGTGCTGGCGGGGAAGGTGACCTCAGCGGCTTTCCGGGTGCAGGCCTCGTCCAGATAGACGGCCATGCAAAAAGCTTTGTCAAGCACCGGCGGCTGCATCGCTTCAGCCGGGGTACTTAGCCACTTCCAACAATTCCTCCGCCCGGCGGACCTGTTCCGCCGTGGGGGAAACAGCATCGGGCAGGGGATAGGAGATGCCCAGCTTCTGCCACTTGAACAGCCCCAGCGTGTGGTAGGGGAGCACCTCCACCCGCTGCACCGTTTTCAGGCTGCGGATGAAGTCTGCGGTCCTGCGCAGGCCCTCCTCGCCATCGGTGAGGCCGGGCACCAGCACATGCCGGATCCAGAGCGGAACGCCCAGATCGGAAATATGCCGTGCCATGGCTAAGATGTTGGCATTGTCCCTGCCGGTAAGCTGACGGTGCTTCTCCGGGTCGATCTCCTTGAGATCCAGGATCACCAGACTGGTGGAAGCCATCAGGGTATCGAAGGCGGCCAGGTAGGCAGGGTCATCGGGCTGGAACGGCTGACCGGCCGTGTCCAGCGCGGTGTGCACCCCCTTGGCGCGCGCCAGCTGGAAGAATTTTGTCAAGAAGTCCATCTGCCGCAGCGGCTCGCCGCCGCTGACGGTGATGCCGCCCTTCTTGCCCCAGTAATTGCGGTAGCGCCAGACGTGTTGGAACAGCTTCTCCGGAGACCATTCCGTGCCGCCCTCAGCGCTCCACGTTTCGGGGTTGTGGCAGTATTTGCAGCGCAGGGCACAACCCTGCAGAAAGACAACGAACCGGACACCCGGCCCGTCCACCGAGCCGAAGCTTTCCAGCGAGTGGACGAGACCGACAGGGTCACAGTGCGGCATGGCAGGTGCGGGAGATCACGTCCATCTGCTGCTCGCGGGTCAGGTCGATGAACTTGACCGCATAGCCGGAGACGCGGATGGTGAAGTTGGCGTATTCTTCCTTTTCGGGGTGCTCCATGGCATCCAGCAGCTTCTCCTTGCCGAACACATTCACGTTCAGGTGGTGTGCACCCTGATCGAAGTAGCCGTCCAGCACCTGCACCAGGTTCTCCTTGCGCTCCTCCTCGCTGTGGCCCAGAGCATCGGGGTTGATGGTCTGGGTGTTGGAGATGCCGTCCAGAGCCCAGTGGTAGGGCAGCTTGGCAACAGAGTTCAGGGAAGCCAGCAGGCCGTTCTGCTCCGCACCGTAGCTGGGGTTTGCACCGGGTGCAAAGGGGGTAAAGGCGGCACGGCCATCGGGCAGAGCACCGGTGTACTTGCCGTACACCACGTTGGAGGTGATGGTCAGGATGGAGGTGGTAG
>ERZ1027068.657-NODE-657-length-9841-cov-5.831494_pt1 | contig 9841 bp, 8 predicted proteins | sample MGYA00519420_ERZ1027068 | MGnify/ENA primary metagenome ERZ1027068 (study PRJEB26926, sample SAMN06164835) | human gut metagenome | biome: ENVO:00009003; feature: ENVO:2100002; material: ENVO:00002003 | host: Homo sapiens | place: USA | collected 2012 ...
TGGGCTCGGAGATGTGTATAAGAGACAGATATAGGTCTTATAGGCGGTATCATTTTAATGGTGATAAAGAACCGTTTCGGTGACAACGAATAAAATAGTACAATATTAACTTTTTCTTGAGAGAATTTCTTATAATCATATCAAAAAAGTTGTCAAGGAAGTAGTTCCTTGACAACCTTGATTTTGTTCCTTGACTTCCTTGCTAACATTTTCAATAAATGGAAATTATTTAAATCTGCACTAAGGCAGAAGAAAAGCCGTTAAAACGCTTAACAATGCGTTTTAACGGCTTTTAAAATGCAATTAAAACAGTTTGAAACGGTTATTTAAAACGCTTCTCCTTTTCAACAGATATAAAAAATCGGTGCAAAAACGCACCGATTTTTTTGACAACTCATTTTTCAACGCCGTGCCGGATAAACCACTTGCAACACGCAACAAACCGCATAACAATCAGCTTTGTGCTGATTTATCCCGCTTTATTTCGGCTTATTCCGTGGTTTCCCACTTTTTGCGTTTTGCGTGGCAGACAACAATATCGCACATATAAAGGATGATGACGCATCGGACGGTGTAAATCGTATTGAAGAAACTGTAACAGAACACAGCGAAAAAGTGGCAAAGCTTGCAGAGAAATACGGACAACCGCTTAGAATACCACATATAGTTTGTATCGGAGCCATGCTTCACGATGTCGGAAAGTTGAATAAGGATTTCAGTGAATACATACGAGGGAGCAGTAGGTATGAACGTGGTGATATAGACCACAGTTATGCAGGCGCAAGATATCTTGAAGAATATACAGCAGGAACAAATGGCTATGTGCGGTATACCGCACAGCTTATAGCAAGGATAATTATTTCTCATCATGGCTTGCATGACTGGTGGACTGATAAATGTAAAAATTATTATAAAAGCAGATGTAGTAAACAAGAACGTTACAAAGAAATAAACGACAATATAAAGCAATTTATTTCAGATAATGAACTTAACAATATTCTTATTGATGCTACTAACGAGTATTCAAAAATTGATGAGAAAATTCAACAAATATGTAATAGTGAAAAGAACACAATTAGTTTAGTGACAAAGGCATTTTATTTTGGTATGCTTGAAAGGCTTGCTGAATCCTGTCTTATTGATGCAGATAGAACGGCGACCGCCGAATTTATGGAAGGTATTGAAATTACCGAACCGTCTGAAGATGAAATACAACGTAATTGGCTTGATATGAAACAGCGTTTGGATAACAAACTGAGTAAATTTTCCGGAAGCGACAGTTTAATATCAAAACTGCGAATGCACATTTCGGACAGATGCTGTGCATTTGCCAAAAATGATGTAGGTATATCTCAGCTTATTGTTCCTACAGGTGGCGGCAAAACGCTTTCGGCATTGCGTTTTGCGATTGAATATGCTGTTGAGCATAAAGTTGAGCATAAAAAGGAACGCATTTTTTACATTTCTCCGTTTATGTCTATACTTGAGCAGAATGGAGATGTAATCCGTGAGATAGTGGGAGATGATAACTACCTTGAACATCATTCAGATATGTACTGCAAAATAGTAGGCGATAAAAGCAAGAGCAAGGAAAAAGTCGCCGAAGAACTCGAAGACTATGAACTTCGTTGTCAGCACTGGGATAAACCTCTTATTGCAACTACTATGCTTCAATTTATGGACACACTGTTTTCTTCAAGAACAGAAACTATTCGCCGAATGCATAGATTTACCAATTCGGTAATCATTATTGATGAAGTACAATCAATACCTGTAAAATGTGTGTATATATTTAATCTTGCAATGAATTTTTTGGCGAATTTTATGGGCTGTACAATAGTATTGTGTACAGCCACGCAACCAACATTAGAACAATGCAAGTATCCTATAATGCTTGATAAAGAGAGCTCGATGACGGGAGATTACAAACAAGATTTTGTCGATTTTGCCCGTACAAAGATAACACCGCTACTTGATAACAAAGGTGGTTATTCTTATGGTGAAGCGGCGGCTGTATGTATGGATAAATATCGTGAAAACGGAAACATACTTTTTGTTGTCAACACAAAGGATGCAGCAGCAAAAGTATACAGTGAAGTTTCAAATTTGAATAAAGAAGAGAGCTTTCAGGCAAAGCTTATTCATTTGAGTACAAATATGTGTCCTGCACACCGACGTAATGCTATAGAAGACATCCGTGATATGCTTAATAAGGGTCAGCCGGTAATATGTATTACAACACAGCTTATTGAAGCAGGCGTTGATATCAGTTTTAAATGTGTGATACGTTCCCATGCAGGAATGGAAAATGTTGCGCAGGCGGCTGGTCGTTGTAATCGTAATGGTGAAAAAGTGTGCGGAGATGTGTATATAATTGAACTTAAAGAGGAAAATGTATCAAGTCTTGGTGAACTTACAGAAGCAAGACAACAATCAATAAATACAATCATTGACGTAATGAGCAAAAAGAGTGATGATTATTTGTCAGTTGATGCTATGAACTATTACTATAACCACTTTTATAGTGAGTGTACCGATAAAAAAGGTAAGGATATTTTGAAGTATCAACTTGATAATCCGGAAGACGATATTTTGAATTTGTTATCTCTTAATAGCATATTCCGTAATTCTAATGAGTTTTGCCGTGACGGTCAGGCATTCAAAACAGCTGGCGATAACTTCAGAATGATAGATAATAACACTATTGATATAATAGTGCCGTATAATGAAGAGGCAAGCGGAATAATCGATGAGCTTAACGGCAAAACAACTATATCGCAGGCTCTTGAGCTTCAGCGTAAAGCACAGCAGTACACTGTAAGTGTATACGATTATACATTTAAAAAGCTTGCTGAAAACGATGCTTTAAACGAGATTAAGGTAAGGCAGGATGAAAAAGTGTATATCTATGCGCTTAAAAAAGAGTTTTACAATAACGCTACAGGGCTAAGTACAGAGGGCAAACCTCAGGAAGCAATGTTCGTCTGAGTTTGCCTCAAATATCGGATATATACAACACGATGTGTGACCTGTCTGTTAGAACAGGCTGACATAAATATCAAAATGCAAAATACGGGTATAAGCGAAAGCACAAACCCGAAAATAAAGGAGGTAAGAATTTTGAGCAAAACCGAACACGATAATATTGTCGAGTTCAAGGTGAGCGGAGATTTCGCACTGTTTGCAGACGTGCTGACACGTCCGGGCGGAGAAAAATTCAGCTATCCCATACCGACTTATGAGGCGTTGAAAGGCATACTCATGAGCGTATACTGGAAGCCGACTATCATATGGGTGATAGACGAGTGCAGGGTGATGAATAAGATCTCTATGGAACGTAAAGGCATCCGTCCGATAAAATACGGCGGAGGTAATGACCTTTCGTATTACACCTATCTTAAAGATGTGGAGTACAGGGTAAGAGCTCACTTTGAATGGAATGACAACCGTCCCGAGCTTGAAAAAGACCGGAACGAAAATAAGCATCATAACATTGCAAAACGTATGATACAGCGTGGCGGAAGGCGTGATATTTTTCTCGGTACAAGAGAATGTATGGGGTATGTCGAGCCTTGCAGCTATGATGAAGGTGTAAGCTATTATCAGGGTACAGAAATTCCGTATGGTTTTATGTATCATGGCATTACTTATGCAGACGAAGCTGAGAGGGAAGAAGACAAGGGCAAACTTACCGTCAGATTCTGGCGGCCTGTTATGAAAGATGGGGTTATAAAGTTTGATCATCCGAATGATATTCCCGAATCTCAGAAAAGGCATATCCGTGATATGAAAATAAAGCCGTTTAATAAAGATCTTGATAATTTCAGCGGACTTGAAGAATTCGACTTTATAGGCGGGGGTGATGATGTTGAGTTGGACTGATGAACTCATAAGGATATATGATTGTTGCATCTTAAATGAAGATAAATCAAATAGACCTGTGCCTATTTACCATGTTAAAGAGAATGCTCAGATTACGATATCTATCACCAAAGATGGTGAAATAACTCCTATAGGCAGATTCGCTGAAATAGTAGAAGATGAAGATGCTGCTACCATTATCCCTGTTACAAAAAATTCAATAGCAAAAAGCGGAGATGATACTGCTCGACCTTTTGTTGAAGAGCTGCAATTTGTTGCGAAGGATTATCCGGAATACAGCGTTGAAAACACCAAAAAATTTAATTCTTATATTGAGGAATTGCGAAAATGGCATGAAAGTGCTTTCACAAATTTTGCGGTTGATGCGGTATATAAGTATTTTTCAACAAGATCTTTAATTCACGATTTGATTGAATATGGATTTCTGAAAGTTGAAGAAAATGATGGTAAAATCAAGCTGTTGCCCGAAAAAATCAATAAAGTTCCGCTCCAAAAATGCAAAGTCAGGTTTCGTGTTGATGGAAAACCGACATGGAAGATATCTGGTGATGGCGATGACTTTAATTTGCAGAAAAATTATTCTGATTATTACAATAGTGTGTCAAATGAAAACAATTTATGCTATGCAAGCGGACAGCACGGCCAGCTGACATATAAACATCCGTATGTTATGAGTACAGCAAAACTGTTTTCGTATAAAGAGGAAGGCACATTAAAGTACCTTGGTAGATTTACCAATTCAGAAGAAGCTTCTGCGATGAGTTATGATGTTTCTCAAAAAATACATAATGCACTCAGTTGGTTATTGGATAAGCAAGGCGTTCGGATTTATGCCAAAGGAATTAATCTTAGTATTCTTATTTGGGAAACCGATTTTAATTCTTTGCCAAATCCTCTACTAGCTTGTGAAGACGGAAAATGTGACGATATCTCTGAAGACTGTACAGATGTTGCAGATGATTCTTCTGATGAAAAATCAGATATAGAAACCGGAAAAATATATAAGCGGTTAACAATTTCATCTTTGTTTGGTGTTCGCAATGAGTACACTGTAGATTCAGATAAGCAATCTAAAACATCTATTTTAATGCTTGACTGTCCCGCAGAATCATATAAGGGAAGATTGTCGGTTGTTATGTATGAGGAACTTCCGACGTCGGAATATCTGGATAATATAATCAATTGGCATAAGCAGACAAGTGTTGGTATATCTGATAAAGCTTCCGGAAAATATAAGGAAGTATCATTTTCACTGTCAGAGATCGTATCATGCGCTTACGGAAGAGAGACTGAACCTAAAAATAAAAAAGAAAGATTTTATTTAGAATTAGATAATTCTAAAATCAAGGATAATGCTTATAGAAGATTACTTCCGTGCATTACAAGCGGGGCAAGGCTCCCAGGTGATATAGTCCAGACTCTATTCATAAAGGCTTGCTGTCCGCTGGCTTTTAAAGATAGCCGCAATTGGTTAAAAACGCTGCGCTGTGCATGTGCAATGTTACGCAAACGTATAGCTGATGAGAAAGGAAAGGATCAAGGAATGTCGCTGAATGTTAGCAAAACAACAAGAGATTACCTGTATGGTCGTCTTCTTGCAATAGCCGAATATGCTGAATCAAGCTATTATCGTGAAAAGGATCGTTTAATAAACAAAGAAGCCGACGATAACGATGATAACAAATCAAACGTAAGAACCACTAATGCAAAAAAGTATTTTGAAGCATTTGCAAATCATCCGTGTAACACATGGAGAGTAATACAGCTTAGTCTGCAACCTTATCTTAACAGGATGAACTATAAAAAAAGTCGGTTCTGTGAAAAAATGATAATGGATATTACCTGTATGTTTAATGACAATGATTTCAATGATAATTCTGCACTTGCACCTGAATTCTTACATGCATATTATTGTCAGCTTAATGAATTATATAAAGGCAAAAACACTAATAAAAATGAGGAGGATAAGTAATTATGAGTACATTAGCAAACAAGATTGATTTTGAGGTGGTTTTTTCGGTAACTGATGCAAATCCCAATGGTGACCCTTTAAGTGGAAACCGTCCCAGAACGAATTCTCAGGGACATGGAGAGATGTCTGATGTCTGCATTAAGCGTAAGATTCGTAACAGACTTCAGGATATGGGTGAAAAGATATTTGTACAGAGCAACGATAGATGCGATGACAAATGTGACAGCTTAAAGACACGAGTTGATTCGTGTGCAGAATTAAATAAAAAAGGAATCAGTAATAAAGAATTTGCTGATATAGCATGCGAAAAATGGATTGATGTACGCAGTTTCGGTCAGGTCTTTGCATTTAAAGGAGATAATGCTTCTGTTGGTGTTAGGGGTCCTGTTTCTGTAAGCATTGCTAAGAGTGTATCTCCGATTGATATCGTTAGCATGCAGATAACTAAGAGTGTAAACGGAGAAAGCGGTAAAAATGGTAAATCTTCTGATACTATGGGAACAAAGCATCATATAGAATTCGGTCTTTATGTATTTAAAGGCAGCATAAACTGTCAGCTTGCTGAAAAAACAGGCTTCAGCGATGAAGATGCAGAAAAGATAAAAAATGCACTCGTAACGCTGTTTGAAAACGATTGTTCTTCCGCTCGTCCCGAGGGCAGTATGCAGGTGTGCAGAGTTTACTGGTGGAAGCATGACAGCAAAACTCCTAAAGTGTCTTCTGCAAGGATACATAATTCTGTTAAGATAACAGAAAAGTCTTCGCTCAACGGAAGAACACCTATGTCCATCGAAGATTATGACATAGTGTTTAATAATCCTGATGGTGCTGTACAGCCAGAAATAATTGATAATATATAATGAGTTACAACGAGGATGAATACCTGATGATTTCCGGCATACATCATTATGTTTTTTGTAAAAGACGTTGGGCATTAGTGAATATAGAGGGACAATGGCAGGAAAATTATCTTACTGTAGACGGTTCAATTATGCATAGAAATGCACATGACGGCGATTTTACAGAAACACGAAAAGATGTTATCATAACAAGGAGTATGCCGGTATCTTCATCAGAATACGGAATCAGTGGTGAATGTGATATAGTAGAATTTCACAAAGTTACAGATGGAGTTACTCTATATGGAAGGGAAGGAAAATACCAGCCTATCCCGATTGAATATAAACGGGGTTCACCTATTGATAATGAATGCGATGAATATCAACTTCTCGCACAAGCTCTTTGCCTTGAAGAAATGCTGTGCTGCAGCATACCATACGGATATATGTATTATGGGCAGATAAGACGCAGGGTGAAAGTTGAGTTCACCGATGAACTAAGAGTAAGACTTTCGTCTGTGTTGAACGAAATGCACAGGCTGTATAAGGCACACCATACACCTGTTGTAAAAAAGAGCAGGAGTTGTAATGCTTGTTCGATGAACAATTTGTGTTTACCGTCGGCAACATCTTCGTCAGCATCGGAATATATTAAAAATCGCTTGAAAGGGGACAGTATATGAGAAAGCTCAGAAATACGCTTTATGTGATCACGCCTGACAAATATCTGTCCCTTGACGGTGAAAATATAGTAATACACAACAAAGACGATACGCAAACACGTCTTCCTTTGCATAATGTCGAGGATATTGTGATGTTCGGTGGCAGGGGAGCCAGTCCTGCATTGATGAATAAATGCACTGAAGATAATATCGGGCTTACATTTATGAGCCGCAGCGGAAAATTTCTTGCAAGAGCAGAGGGAGCAATCAGCGGAAATGTGTATCTGCGACGGGAACAGTTCAGAATAGCGGATGATGAGGCGAGAAGTCTTTCCGTAGCAAAGAATTTTATTATCGGAAAACTGTTTAACAGCCGCTATGTTATCGAAAGAGCAGTAAGAGATCATTCTTTACAGGTTGATGTCGATAAACTGAAAAACCGTTCCGACCTTCTTTCACAGGCTATAATCAAGTGTCAGAGCGTTTCTGATATTGATACTTTGCGTGGAATCGAGGGAGAATCTGCACAGCTCTACTTTTCGGTTTTTGACGAATTTATACTTCAGCAGAAAGATGAGTTCCGTTTCGTAACAAGAAGTAAACGACCGCCACTTGATAACGTCAATGCTTTACTGTCTTTTTCGTATTCTGTTGCAACCGGTATGTGTACCTCTGCACTTGAAACTGCAGGGCTTGATCCTTACGTCGGGTTTATGCACACAGACCGCCCCGGCAGACGGTCGCTTGCGCTTGATCTTGTGGAAGAATTCCGAGCGATAATGTGCGACAGATTTGTTATAAGTCTTATCAACAAGCGTATTATAAATAACGGTGATTTTGAAAAGAGGGAAGATGGCGCAGTATTATTAAGCGAAGATGGCAGAAAGGTCTTTTTGACGCATTGGCAGAACAGAAAACAGGATGTTGTTATGCATCCGTTTTTAAAAGAAAAGGTTGAATGGGGTCTGCTTCCTTATATACAGGCACTTCTGCTTTCAAGATATATCCGAGGCGATCTTGATGAATATCCTATGTTGCTCTGGAGGTAGTTATGCTTCTGCTAATAACTTATGATGTCAACACCGAAACATCGGCTGGGAAAAGTCGACTTAGAAAAGTTGCAAAACAATGTATTAATTACGGTATCAGAGTTCAGAATTCGGTTTTCGAATGTGTTGTTGATGCAACTCAGGCACACGAACTGAAATTTAAACTCAAGGAACTTATTGATACAGAAAAAGACAGTCTTAGATTCTATAATCTTGGCGATAAATATACAAATCGTATTGAGCATTACGGAGCTAAGTCTGCAATCAAGGTTGAAGAACCTTTGATTTTTTGAATTTGTGCGAATGTGTAGTGCGCAGAATTTTCTGTAGACATTCGCACACGATAATTTACTTATAAAGGAAATTATCAAAACGCAAATTTAGTTTTTTATGATTTTATAGAGGAAAAATGTCCGAAATGTGATATTTAGCTTCAAAATATAGATAATCATTGTATAAATTTGCTGTCGCCCTCTTTGCGAGGGCGTGGATTGAAATCTATCTTGCCGTTATGCACCACGGTCACGGGTAATGTCGCCCTCTTTGCGAGGGCGTGGATTGAAATCGCAAGTCGCTGATTTATTTTCTTTATGTACTTCGTCGCCCTCTTTGCGAGGGCGTGGATTGAAATTATCGGCACAGCACTAGCTTCAGCAAGTCGGGAAGTCGCCCTCTTTGCGAGGGCGTGGATTGAAATGCCATTATATTGTGAAACAAGTCTAGTATCGCTGTGTCGCCCTCTTTGCGAGGGCGTGGATTGAAATAAAATATGAGGATTTAAAAAACCTCGCAACCTCGGTCGCCCTCTTTGCGAGGGCGTGGATTGAAATACGAATGCGGAAGTCGCATTCTTCTGTGTCAAGCGTCGCCCTCTTTGCGAGGGCGTGGATTGAAATGCCCTTTATAATATCGCCCTTTGCATTAATGCCTTGTCGCCCTCTTTGCGAGGGCGTGGATTGAAATGGATATTTGGTAACTTGCAAAATGCAAAATGGCAGTCGCCCTCTTTGCGAGGGCGTGGATTGAAATCCCCCTTTTTCGATCTCGTTTCATTGTCTATATGTCGCCCTCTTTGCGAGGGCGTGGATTGAAATGTATGGCGTACAACGCGGACGGCGATTTTTACACGTCGCCCTCTTTGCGAGGGCGTGGATTGAAATGGTTTATAATTTGAAAAGTTAGAAGTGTTATTAGTGTCGCCCTCTTTGCGAGGGCGTGGATTGAAATCTTAACACAATGACCGTCCAATGGACAGGAGGAAGTCGCCCTCTTTGCGAGGGCGTGGATTGAAATCCCATGTCTTAAACTTGCTATATGTTTCTTCAAGTCGCCCTCTTTGCGAGGGCGTGGATTGAAATATATTTTGAGAAAATGACAGGGGTAAACGGTCAAGGTCGCCCTCTTTGCGAGGGCGTGGATTGAAATACACACGTGGTA
>ERZ1027068.676-NODE-676-length-9681-cov-3.785685_pt1 | contig 9681 bp, 6 predicted proteins | sample MGYA00519420_ERZ1027068 | MGnify/ENA primary metagenome ERZ1027068 (study PRJEB26926, sample SAMN06164835) | human gut metagenome | biome: ENVO:00009003; feature: ENVO:2100002; material: ENVO:00002003 | host: Homo sapiens | place: USA | collected 2012 ...
GAGATGCAGCGTAGTCTCGTGGGCTCGGAGATGTGTATAAGAGACAGACGTAATGCCGGTTCCAATGATGAATATCATCAATGGCGGTTCACATAGTGATGCTCCCATTGCTTTTCAAGAATTTATGATTCGTCCTGTAGGTGCTCCATCTTTCCACGAAGGTTTACGCATGGGAGCCGAAGTATTCCATGCGCTGAAAAAAGTATTGCATGACCGCGGTCTGAGCACTGCCGTAGGCGATGAAGGTGGCTTTGCTCCTGCCTTGAACGGAACCGAGGATGCCATTGAGTCTATTCTGGCAGCCATCAAGAATGCAGGTTATGAACCGGGTAAAGATGTCATGATTGGTATGGACTGTGCTTCTTCTGAATTCTATAAGAATGGCGTTTATGACTATACGATTTTTGAAGGAGAAACAGGCAAAAAACGTACGATTGACGAGCAAATTAATTATCTGGAAGAATTGATTAATAAGTATCCTATCGATTCTATTGAGGACGGTATGAGTGAAAATGACTGGGAAGGGTGGAAGAAGCTGACCGAACGTATAGGCAACCGTTGCCAACTGGTAGGTGATGACTTGTTCGTAACCAATGTAGAATTCCTTTCAAAAGGTATTGCACAAGGATGCGCCAACTCTATCCTGATCAAAGTCAATCAAATAGGTTCTTTAAGTGAAACACTGGATGCTATTGAAATGGCTCATCGTCATGGATATACCACTGTTACTTCCCACCGCTCAGGAGAAACGGAAGACGCAACCATTGCAGACATTGCCGTAGCTACCAATAGTGAACAAATCAAAACAGGCTCATTGAGCCGGAGCGACCGCATGGCAAAATACAACCAGTTACTCCGTATTGAAGAGGAACTGGGTAATTTGGCCGTATATGGTTACAAACGAATCAAATAATTGGATCTTTTGTACATTTATGTAATCGGATAGCGTCTTTGAGAAAAGGCGCTATTTTTTTTGGATATTGCTTTCCGATGACATTCTTAAAAAAAATATAAAAGCCTCCTGTCTTCTGTCTGTCCTTTAAAGGTTTTATGTACTTTTGTACCGCTTTAAACAAAAAACAATCAATAAAAATGGACGATTCAATACCACGAACGTGCAATAGTATTAACTGATCCGACAGGGCAATCACTACTCTGAATGCCTCTGAACGGATATAAATGAACGAAAGGAGGCAATAAGATGAGAAAATATCTTTATTGTGAAAATGGCTTTGTAGAAAAGCCACAATGGATGCCAAACTGCTGGGTGAATGTAGAATGCCCCGACCAAAGTGATTTTGAGTTTCTGACTAAAGAATTAAAAGTCCCCGAAGCTTTTTTAGAGGACATCGCCGATATGGATGAACGTCCACGAACGGATACGGAAGACAACTGGCTACTGACCATTATCCGAATCCCCCTGCAACAACAGGGAAGCATCCCTTATATCACTATCCCTATCGGTATCATTACAAATAATGAAATCATTGTTACCGTGTGTTATCACTCCACTGAAATGATTCCTGATTTCATTGACCACACCCGACGTAAAGGAATCATTGTGCCTAATAAATTTGAACTGATTTTACGGTTAATTTACTCATCTGCCGTATGGTTCTTGAAATATCTGAAACAAATAAACAATGATGTAGCTGCCGCAGAAAAAGAATTGGAAAGGAGCATACGTAATGAGGACCTGCTAAGATTGATGAAACTACAAAAAACATTGGTTTATTTCAATACGTCCATTCGTGGAAATGAGGTGATGGTAGGTAAATTGCAAAGTATCTTCCAGGAAAAAGATTATCAAAACCGCGATTTGGTAGAAGATGTAGTCATTGAATTAAAACAAGCATATAACACGGTAAATATCTACAGTGATATCTTAACCGGAACCATGGACGCATTTGCTTCCATCATATCCAATAATGTGAACACCATCATGAAACGCATGACCAGTATTTCCATCATTCTGATGGTACCCACATTAATAGCTAGTTTCTATGGAATGAACGTAGATGTACATGTAGATGCATTACCACATGCTTTTAGTTTTATTATTTTGGCGTCCATCACATTGTCTGCGTTGGCCTTTGTTATTTTCAGGAAGATAAAGTGGTTCTAAAAAATCCTGTAACAATATCATATGACCTGTCATTCACGACAACAGGTCATATGATAAAACTGATAAAACTCTTTTCGCCCCCTAATCTTATGACAAAGAGATTCAATTTACTCTTGATTTCTTTCTCCAAATACGTTTTATCCATAAATAGTATCCTGTTAATGGCAAGGTGGCTCCTATCAAAGCTGCTATAAACGTCAGTAAACGAGTAAGCATACCGCCCCAACTACCAACATGTACAGAATAGATCCATCCGCGAATCTTTCCAGCCTTCTCAGCATCTTTATATAAAACTACCTCATCAATCTCACCACTATGAGGATTGAATTTATAACGGTCGGAAGCACGTTGATTACCAAAGGTATTGAAAGAAACATTTGCTACCCCATCTGATAAGGTTATCTGTTTGTAACCGGGATTATTTAGGGCTAATTGTTCATAAACTTGTTGCCAACAAACATAGGACGAAGAATGAGAAACATTCTTTCCAGGTTGATCACTACCTCTACCACCACGCAGAGTCACCCCACTATGTGTACCTCCCTGTTGTACTTCCACGCCAAACACTTTATAGAAACCTGTCCGATACCATCCAAAAGACCATGTTAACCCGGTAAGGGCCATAGCCAATAAAAAAAACAGCGCATACATTCCACCTGCAACATGCAGGTCATACCAAAATCTTCTAAAGCCCCTGCCGACAGATATTCTTAAACTATTTTTCAAGGCTTTTCGTGTACGAGGCCACCAGATAACGATACCCGATATCAAAACCACGACAAACAACAGGGTGCTGACACCTACAATCATTTTTCCCCAAAAGACTCCGCCATCCGCTTTCATACTGTCCAACAGCCAGCGATGCAGCCTGAACATAGTCACAAAAAATGCAGGACGTTCATATTTACCTTTAATCTCACCAGTATATTGATCCACATACATAGAAGCACGACGAGGCTTGGACAGATTCACCTGCCAAGCGCGTTCCGGGTCAGAAAAAACACTGATTCCTATCACAAACACACTGTCGGGTAACGTGAGTTCTACCTCTTCTAATAATCGATCAACAGGAAGTGGAACTGTCTCTACCTTTTTTACATAATAGAGTTCATGCCTAGCCAGTTCCATCACTTCATTTTCAAAAACCAGCATAGCTCCCGAGAAGCAAATCAAGGTAATGATTAACCCGAAAGGAACAGAAAGCCAAAGATGTATTTGGCGAAATATTTTCTTCATAAAATCTTCAATACAATTCATAAAAAGAGTCTGCATAAGCACATACTGCCCGCAGACTCCCACTATATTATTACAATACTCAGTTCTGAGGTTGCAGTTTACCGACGCCACTGATTTGTGTCGCTTCTATAGAAACACCCTTTGTCGCTACCGCACCAACCGGATCTATTTTATAAATAGACGGATATCCTTCTGTTGTAGTTACAGCCATATAGGCATATCCATTCTCCACATACGGAGTATTACCAAAGCCAGAGATCAAATCGGCAGAAGGCAAGCCGGTTACATAAGTAAGTTTTCCGGTTTCTCCTTTATATATCGCTAACTGATTAGCTGTGAAACCAGTTTCAGTCAAGGGACGATCATACATCAACAACAAGAAATAATCTCCCGTAATATGCCAACAACGAATGAAAGATTTACCTCCGGTCTGCGCTTCGATACTATAATAATAATCAGGATCAAACTCTTCTGTTCCAGCCTTTATACGTACGACTCCAGCATCCAAGGTAGTCTGTTGCCGTTTATCAGCCATTGTTTTGGCATAACTAGGAGAAAATACATAAATATCACCATTATCTGCCGCCCAAATAGTTTGGTAATATTGAGACTTCATTCGCCCACAAGCATAGCTGATTTTATCAGTCTCAATAATCTTTTTAGTAGTCAGCGTTTCATTATCAAAAATAGCGACCCAGCATTTGTTGGGATATTGCGTCCATTGCAATTCGCCTTTTTTATAACTGCTGCTGTTGGAACCACCGTCTTCTGTCTTTACCAAATCATCATTGCCAGGAAGTATCCATTTTCCCCCGTCAGTGGCCGATCCATATTGACTTAACCCCATTGGAATAGCAGCGCTATACAGCTTATTATTTTGTTCCAATATGCCGGCCAATGTTACATATTCTCCATTTCCCAAGAAGTTCTCGGACATATAAGCCTTATTTTGAGTATCATTCGTTGTAAATGTTTCAGCAGATACATCCAAATAAGAAAGCAAAAACATTTTTGGTAAATATCCATTCTCATCAGCATACGCAGTGGGTCCGTCACCGGTAGACGAGGTCATGATATATTTATCATAAATACCGTAAGTAGTAAATCTCTTTATGGCAAACTCCCCCGAACGAGCCTTTACTTCATTATTTGAATCCATGATATAAGAACGGGTCGTACCTGCATTCCCTTGATTATAAGTCAGTGCATAAAGATATTGATTCTTGTAAAACACCCATTGAGTTGCGCCATCATTCACAAGACCATTATTCACTGTAGAAACAGTGCCTTTATCCAACGTTTCAGAAGTAAGCAGCACATTCGTTGTATTTCCAGACGCTGTGACCGAAGATGCAATAACATACTCACCTTTAGCCTCGGTACCCGAACCGTAATCCGGCTCATTATCCGTACATGCACTCAACACCATTCCTACTATGGCAATAGCAACAAATCCATTCAAAAAGAAAACTTTCTTCATTTTATTCTTCTATTTAATTTAAAATCCAATTAATTATAAACTTTTTCCAATTCTTTAATTACCGAAACAAACACGCAGTTTACCATAAAAAGCCCGACCGGCCTTCTGAAGACTAAAATTATCATATAACTTCTCATCTGTGAAGTTACGACATTCCAATGATACGTTATATCGTCCTTTTTGCAAACTATAAGAAAGGGATATATTGTGTGAGAATTGATCAGGTACCACATAGTCCCCCTTATTTGAGCCTATTCGGGAAGAATAATAAGTAAAGCTATGCAGATATTGATTATCATAAGACACTGTCAACATATTGCCTTTCCTTCCTAAATCCCGCCAATAAAAAGTAACATCCGAATCAGCAAACATATAAGGCAGGTTCGGCATCCGTTCTTTATAAGCCAAATTTTCCGCACTGCTGGAAATAGATGTTTTCATATTGTCGCGTACATCCATTTTGGTAAAATTACCTCCTATACTCACCCAATTGCCAAAACCGTAACGAGCAGAAACAGTATATCCTTTCGTCAATACTTTACCGTAATTAATATATTTCGCAGCATATTTACCACCACTCAAATCCGCAATATTACGCTGAATATAATCTTTCGTATTCCGATAAATCACTCCACCTTCCATATATACAGAATGCCTGCCAAATGTTCTGTTATAGCTCAAATTAAAATTCAAATTATCACTACTCTCAGGTTTTATACTGATATCTCCCATTTCCAAATCCTCATCTCCAAACATTTCTTCAATAGTAGGCAGACGATATGCTTTTTCGTATGACAATTTTGCCTGCAAACCGGATAGAATGAAATAAGTTCCCGCAGCTCCATACCCTATGGAATTCATGTTTCGGGTAGTACGGACATAATCATCCTGATTCGTAGTCGTAGCCATAGGACCTGCTACATACAAACTATAATATTTTCCAAACACTGAGAGGTTCCAATTATCAGACGGCATCAACCGATAGGATAATCCGGAGATATTCTTATGGGTTTCTTTAGCGATGGCATCCTCCGATTCCACCTTAGCCAATAAAGAAGTATTAGAACGGCGGAAAGTATTCAACACATGATTAAAGGTCAGCATGTGTATTTTCGCCAGACGGTAATTAACAGTTAATGTTCCATTCCAATTGTTATTATCCGCCCGTGAATATTGATTGGATTGTTCACCGGGTGAGTTCATTAATTTCCTATCACCCAACCAATTGTACTTATATGAAGCTGTATCTATATTTGCCGTTGCATTTTTATTATAATTGGCAGTCAATGCCACATTCAGACCTTTGATTAATAAGTCACGCTTATTATACTCCAATGACGGCATCAACGAATGTCCTTTACGATGTTTTTCCCCATAAACTATTTCCTGACGTACTCCGGTCTGTATCTCCTTATACATATGTGAATAAGTAAAGCCCAACATCAATCTGTCTGCCCATTTCTTATCCACAATGCCAATCTTACCTATAACCGCCTCATTATGATAGGTATCATTAAAGCGCTTGACACGTACCCTTTTATCTTTATCAATTCTTCCGGTTTCAAAGTCCTCTACCGGTGCGTCCACATGATAATCATTATCCGAATAGTTTTGGAAAGCATTTATTTCATAAGTAAAGCCGTTTTTGAAAGTTTGTCCGAAATTCACATACGATTTATGCGTATTGAACGACCCGTATGAATAGGAGCCATCCAAAAACCAATTACGTCTCTTCTTATTGGTTACAATATTGATAACACCACCTATAGCATCCGTGCCAAATCCTACAGGAACCACCCCTTTATACACTTCAATCCTATCTGCAAAATTCACAGGAATATTATTTAAGCCAAAAGAACTCCCTACTCCCTCCTGAGGTACACCGTCAATAAATATCTTCACATGTTTGCCACTGAAACCATCCAACATCAATTGCATATCCGAACCTACCCCACCTGACTCACGGAGTTTCATTCCCGGAGCTTTAGCCAAAGCATCACTCAGATTTTTGGTAGAATTCTGGAACTCTTTTGTATCTACAGCTATCGCATTGAATGCGGAACGTTTCACACGGGAAACCCCGTTAGATACCACTACAACTTCATCCAACTCAGTCACTGACGGGGCAATCATTACATTCATCTTAATCCTTTCTCCATGAACTAAAGTTATGGGCTTTTCTATAGTCTCATATCCTATAGCCGAAACAACCAGTGTATATTTCCCTGCCGGTGCATGAAGATGATAAATACCTTCTTCATTCGTTGTACAGCCATAAGTTGTACCCTTCAAATATACGGTCGCAAAATCTACGACTTCCTGTTTTTCTTTGGATATCACTTTACCGGATACCATTATCTTAGGTTGTGCAAAGATAGATATCGCTCCGATTATTAAAAAAAGGGATCCTAAACTAATCCTTTGTAACTGTCTTCTTACCATGAATACCTATAATTCTAAATTCTTAATTTTTGGGAATGCAAAGTTCTATAAAAAGAAAGGGGGAAACAATCACCTGATATCGGTAATCTTTTCCCCCATTTTACAGAATATATATACTACGCAATAGCTCTTTATAGGTATTTATGCAATAAACACGCTATCGGGTCTAGTTCCGGAAATCAAACCATAGCTTCATTCTAAAGCCATCATCCCCTTTATTAATTTTAATATAAGAAGCCTCTCCTCCTGTCCCCTGAGAGTTGACAGCCGGAATTTCAAATAAGAACGAAAGGTCTCCAGCAGGATATTCCTTTACTGATATTCCACGGCTTTCACGGTCACGCTGCTCCTCCGGAGTGAAGACGCGAAAGAAAATACCGTCAGTTTCCGAATAAACTGTCATCGGTGTTGTCTTTGATTGGAGTGTTGCCCAATAGAGATCTGCATGATACCCTTTGAATTCCGGATAAATAAGCTGATGATAATATTCTCCCGTCACCGTATTGTTGTAGTCCTTCTGCCAAATACCATAATTCGTTCCTTCGATACGGTTCTTCCATACCCGGTAAGGACCTTTGCCTAACCAACGCATCCCACTGATGTTCTTTTCAGGAAAAGAGAATGAAAAACCGAAATTAAGAACCGGACGGTCAAAGTATACACCGTCAAACTTGTTCTTTGCTCTGTAATTCAGCACTAATGCATCCATTCCAAGCAATCCGTCAGGTGCCATTCTCCAGACAATGGAGTCGGCCGCACCTTTATATTTTACGGTATAAATGGCAGTATCACCTTGCATCTTTAGGTTAGCAGAACAGAAAAGCATCTTCATCCCGACCGGGAGAGGACCATCAGACAATGGTATGATCTTGCTACCGTTCTTCACTTCTACCAAATTACCATTCGCTTTGTTGAATGTTGCTGTAACTCCATTCGCTATCAGTGTAACACTATTGTCGTCTGTCTGATATCTGGCAGTAGCAGTTGTTGTCGGTTGTAAATACCTGTATTCTATAAAGTACTTACGGTTATTCTTGATAGGAAACGTCCAATTACATATCATATCTCCCGCTACATTGTAGGCTTCCAATTCCAAGATGTCTCCATTGAAGAATTTCTCAGGCAAATCAAAGTGGGCTATCCCCTTCTCGCCAGGCTGAATCGCAGGTAACAGTACGCCGCCCTCCGCTAAGCAGATGGGGCTGTCGGACACCTGTGGAATAGGTAAACGCATTACCTTCCACTTCATCCGGCATTCGCTTAAGTTGCTGAATAAGTAATCGTTAGTTACATAAAAATCTCCTTTGAAAGAAGAAGTTATTTTTAATGGATGTATTTGAATGGGTGACCATACCTCCCGAACAGTATAAAAACTGCCTTCTTTTTCGCGATTTGCCCCCACAATACCATCGGGAGCATTAGGACCGTAAGTGTCCATTTGTCCGGTATCTGTACGGCGGACAGCTTCATCCACATATGCCCAAAGGAAGCCACCGGCAAAAAGTGGATTTGCCTTAAACTTTGACCATAGTCCTTTGAGGCCTGCACCCTGTCCACGGTCATAGAGGCCATGCAGGAACTCCGTCATCATAAAAACCTTATGCCCGCGTTCCAACCGATACATGTTATCCGTACCATTAGGGTAATGACGTGTATCCAAGCCATTGAAATCCGCCCACGGATGAATGACGTGACGTTTCTGCGGATCATAGTCGGCAAAACGATTGTCAACAGCAGTATTCCATCCTCCTTCGTTACCATTTGCCCAAACAAAGATACACGGGTGATTCACATCACGAAATATCATCTCAGGCAGTAACTTTTCTGCTATTTCAGTGCTATAGCTATTCTGCCAACCACATAATTCATTGAGATAAAGAAGACCTATGGAATCACACGCCTCTAAAAAATGAGTATCTGGTGGATAATGTGAACGCACGGCATTCATATTCATCTGCTTAATGAGCAAAGCATCCTTCAGACTGAGTTCCCGGCTGATTGTCCTACCTGTTTCCGGATCAAAGCAATGACGGTTAATCCCCTTCACTAAAAGACGAGTACCGTTCAGATATACGCCATCTTCAGGACGGAATTCAATGGTACGGAATCCTATGCGCTCCGTAATCTCGTGCACAACATCTCCTGTTGTGGAAAGAAGACGCATCGTGAGCCGGTAAAGGTTGGGATGTTCAGGATCCCATGTCCTGATATTGTTCCAATGTGTGGTAAGTATCTGTTTCTCTTCCGTCGAAAGCCCGCATACCTGCCGCCCTATAGGAAGCTGTGAATCACAGGAAATGAGCGACAGTTCCAATTGTTGTCCTTTGGAAATATTTTTCAAATATACATCTGTGTGCAACGTCTGTCTCTTATACACATCTCCGAGCCCACGAGACTA
>ERZ1027068.678-NODE-678-length-9674-cov-4.843435_pt1 | contig 9674 bp, 10 predicted proteins | sample MGYA00519420_ERZ1027068 | MGnify/ENA primary metagenome ERZ1027068 (study PRJEB26926, sample SAMN06164835) | human gut metagenome | biome: ENVO:00009003; feature: ENVO:2100002; material: ENVO:00002003 | host: Homo sapiens | place: USA | collected 2012 ...
ACGAGATGCAGCGTAGTCTCGTGGGCTCGGAGATGTGTATAAGAGACAGCCCCCCGGACGCAGACGGGATGCTAGCCGTCTACCGCCCGATTGTGCCGGCACACACCGGCACGCAGGATGACCCCATCCCGTGGGTGTATGGGATGGATTGCAGGGCGGGGATGTATTACACCCACGACGGGCAGGTCTGGCTATGCCTGTCCGACATGGCCCCCTGCGTGTGGGCGCCGGGCAGCGATCCGGCAATGTGGGTCGCAGCATGAGTACCATTGTATTTGATGATATCCAGCTCATGCCCAAGCGCGTGCCGGTCAATGGCTACTATCTGCTCCGCGTACTGGCTCATGAGAAGTACGCGGATACATCGGGGCTTGTGGTGGCCATCAACGCAGCCAACGCCCTTAACCCGGCAGATTATACAGACTTTAGTGCGGTATCTGCCGCGCGGGATGCTGGGCAAGCATTGCTGGCGTCCAACCCCACGCTTGACCAGCAGCCCGAGGTGGATGCGGCTGCGCAGGCCATCCACAACGCCATTGCAGGGCTACAGTGGCGCGAGGGCACAATCAATAACCCGATCCCATACCGGCACCTGATGTCGGTGACCGAGGGGCTGTACTACAGCTACAACGGCCACATCTATCGATGCCTGCAATCTGCATCCAGCAGTATGATGATCCCGGGCACAGCCCCGCGCTATTGGGAGGCGGTCACATGATCTACAGCCAGACAGCAGCAGCCCATATCTACATTGGGGTTGCAATCATATTAGCGATATTGGTCACGTCAATTTTTGGCGTGGCCTTATCTATTATCTTAAATTTAAGGAGCGATCAACATGAGCAAACCAACCATCTACATCGCCGCCGGGCACGGCGGGAGCGATCCAGGCGCAGTAAGCGGTAAATACATCGAAAAGGCGCTGACCCTCAAAACCGCGCTGGCCTGCCAGAATTACTTGAAGGATTATGACTGCGAGACTATTATGGCCCGTACATCGGACGTGGCCTGCAAAACGGCAGATAAGATGGCGCAGGTTGAGGCAAAGAAATCCATCATTGATCTGGTATTGGAGATGCACTACAACGCAGGTGGCGGAGAGGGCTGCGAGGTCTACTACTGGCACACGCACGCGCCCTCGAAGTCGCTAGCGCAAAAAGTGCTTGCTGAAATGGTGAAGCTCGGCCAGAAAAGCCGGGGGATCAAGGAGAGCAAGGCGGGCACAAGCTACAACTTCGGCATGTGCCGCCAGGCGGCCACAACGGGTATCCCCTCCATCCTCGGCGAATATGCGTTTGTAGACAACGCAAAGGATCAGGCGAAGATCAACTCAGATGCGAAGCTCAAGGCAGTCGGTGAGGCGTATGCGAAGGCGGCAATTGCGTACCTCGGTTTGAAGAAAAAAACAGAGCCCCCAAAGCCCTCCCCGGGCGGCGGCTCTGGTGTTATCACTGTAGGCAGCACGGTCAAAGTCTCTGGCGCAAAGTATGCCACCGGCCAGACGATCCCCGGCTGGGTCAAATCTACCACGCACAAGGTGTCGGAGATTAGCGGCGATCGGGCGCTACTTGGCCGTGACGGAGGGATTTGCAGTTGGGTCTATCTCCGCGATCTGACGCTGGTATCCGGCGGGGCATCAAAACCCGTGGAGACCGGCTGCACGGTCACGATCAACAAGGGCGCGGTATACGGCGGATTGACCTCCGCGCGGGGCAGTAAGGTGCCTGCCGCTCAGTTGGCCCCCAAAAAACATACGGTCAGCAAAATCCAGGCGAATAAAGGCGTCCGGGAGGCGCTGCTCAAGGAGATCACCTCCTGGGTGGCGGTATCCTCCCTGACGCGCGTGTAAGGATGGTGGAGCGATGGAGCCGGTAGATAAGGCAGTTTGCGAGGCAAAGTGCAAGGTAATGGACGAGCGATTTGCGCGCGACCTGCGTGACATTGACGATTGCAAAATCCGCTTGCAAAAAATTGAAGAGCTGACGATCAAAATGGGTGAGCTGGTGGAGGCCAATCAAAAGGCGGTGGAGGATCATGACAGCCGCCTCTGTGCATTGGAACACCGCCCGTCCATGTGGTGGGATAAGCTGCTGTCGGCTGGGATCTCCGCAGGCGTGGCGGCAATCATCAGCGCCTTAGCGGCAATGATTGTGAGGTGATGTTGTGCTAGTATCCATCCCGATCGCGATTATTACGATTGTAACGTGGCTGCTGTCTAAGCTAGTCTGACAACGCAATAGCCCTCCGCCGAGAGACGGAGGGCAAAATAAAAATATATTGGAGGAATGAAAATATGAAACTGAAACCCTACATCAAAAACTGGCTGAAAGCCTCTGGCATCCGCGCAATTAAGACCGTTGCCCAAACGGCCGTTGCTACCATCGGTACATCCGCCGTCATTGGTGATGTGAATTGGATCATGGTGGGCAGTGCGGCGCTGCTGGCTGGCATCCTATCGTTGCTTACATCAATTGCGGGGCTGCCGGAAGTCGATAAAACCGAATAAACATGACGATCCCCGGAATCCGTTGTGGGTTCCGGGGGATTATTACTGATATGTTCTCCTGCAATGAATTGTTAATTGCTTCTGTCATTATTATCGTTGTCATCTTCGTCTTCATCTTTAGAAACATCGACAGTCTCTTCCCATTGATAACGACCTGGTATGTGACCACCATCACTAGTACGCTGCGTTCTTTCAGAGTCATCAATATCCCGGCCTCCCTTTCGGCCAAACCCATAACTAGAACCATCAGGCTGAATATCATATTTGCTTTTCTTTTCGCACATAAATAGTCCCCTCCTTTACATTTATATCAAAATAATACTATTTATTATTTTATTTGTCAATAAAAATTTCTATAAATTCCTTATTTTTCTTAAACAGTCACTAATATATTTTTCTGGGGGCCATTTAATAAACTCGATTTAAAATGAGTGCAACTAATCAGACGAACCACAAAGAAATGATTACTATAAGAAAAGCGATGAATAAATTTGTTATCACTTTGCTACTACCAACGCAATTTTTACTACATTTAAGCAAAGCAGTTAGTTTAAAAAATATTGAAACACCTGCGCCTGCTTGTGTTGAACGATTGAATATTTTATGGTATGATAGTCTCCAACAGATCTTAAAATTCTTTAAAGCTTGGAGGCATTGAAAAATGCCTGTCGGCGTGAAGCTTCTCCTGCCGCAGGGAGAATCTCTTTGGGTATGTAATTATTACGATATTGTTTTTTGATCTGAACGAGTGAAAGGAAGGACGTTACGCGCTATGTACAATGAGATTCTAGATACCATCGGCTTTGTTTCCCGCTTTGATCCGGAAGTTGGCGAGGCGATGCAGAAAGAACTTGGCCGCCAGCAGCGCAACATTGAGCTGATCGCCTCTGAAAATTTTGTTTCCCCTGCTGTGATGGCCGCGATGGGCAGTGTGCTGACCAACAAATATGCAGAGGGATATCCGGGCAAGCGCTATTATGGTGGTTGCCAATATGTTGATATTGTTGAAAATATTGCGATTCAGCGCGCAAAAGAGCTGTTTGGTGCAGATTGCGTCAACGTCCAGCCCCACTCCGGCGCACAGGCGAATATGGCGGTTTATTTTGCTTTGATTAACCCTGGCGATACCGTCATGGGCATGAATTTAGCGCACGGGGGCCATTTAACGCACGGCTCTCCTGTAAATATGTCCGGCAAATATTTCAACTTTGTTCCCTATGGTGTGAATGAGGATGGCTATATTGATTACGATGCCTTTGCAGAAGAGGCGTTAAAAGTAAAGCCAAAGCTGATTGTCGCCGGTGCGTCTGCTTACCCGCGCATCATTGATTTTGAGCGCATTGGTCAAATTGCTAAGAGCGTGGGCGCTTACCTGATGGTTGATATGGCGCACATTGCGGGGCTTGTGGCAGCAGGGCTGCATCCTTCACCTGTGCCCTATGCCGATGTTGTTACGACGACAACACACAAAACCCTGCGCGGCCCGCGTGGAGGAATGATTCTCTCAAAGGAGAAGTTTGGCCCGGCGATTAATAAGGCCATTTTCCCCGGCACGCAGGGAGGCCCGCTGATGCATACTATCGCGGCAAAAGCTGTTTGTTTCGGCGAAGCGCTCAAGCCGGAATTCAAGGCCTATCAGCAGGCAATCCTTAATAATGCAAAAGCGCTCGCAAACGGGCTGCTTTCCCGCGGAGTTGATCTGGTCTCCGGCGGCACGGATAACCACCTCATGCTCGTTGACCTTCGATCCCTGCATGTAACCGGCAAAGAGCTGGAGCACCGCTTGGACGATGTGTATATCACCGCCAATAAAAATGCGATTCCCAACGATCCTGAGAAGCCTTTCGTGACAAGCGGCCTGCGCCTTGGCACAGCGGCGGCTACCACAAGGGGCCTTCAGGAGGAGGATATGGATACGATTGCAGATTGCATCAAGCTTGCTGCAACTGAGTTTGACGCGAAGGCAGATGAAATTCGTGCCCGCGTAAATGCGATTTGCGAGAAATATCCGCTCTACCGCTAAAAAAGGGATGAAAACCGCCGGATGATTGTTCCCGGCGGTTTTTTCATAACAGGATATTAAAAAATCGGAGTCTATTTCCCCTTGTTTGAAAGGAGGAGTGCTGATGCCTGTCGCTTTGGAGCCTTTGTGTATTCAAATTCCCCAGTTTGATCTCGCCCGCACATTGGATTGTGGCCAGGCATTCCGTTGGAGCCGTCTGGAAAACGGCGCCTTTCACGGTGTTGCGTTTGGCTGGCCTTTGACCATCTGGCAAGAGGGAGAACAGGTTTTCTTCTCCTGTAGCCAGGAAGTGTTCGATCAAATCTGGTTTTCTTATTTTGATCTCAAGCGGGATTACAGCGCCTTATGCGAGCGTTTCCGTGCAGATGCTGTGATGTGTCAAGCGCTTGATGCCTGCCCGGGGATCCGAATTTTGCATCAGGAGCCGTGGGAAGCAATCTGCTCGTTTATCATCTCTCAAAACAACCATATTCCCCGCATCAAGGGGATCATTGGGCGGTTATGCGAATCCTTTGGCGAGCCTTTGGGCAGTGGAGACTTTGCCTTTCCGTCTCCGGAACGGCTTGCGGTGCTGGATATTTCAGCTCTTGCCCCCCTGCGGGCTGGATTCCGGGCAGGTTATTTATTGGATGCAGCGAAGAAAATTGCCACAGGAGAGGTTAGCCTAGAAGCGCTTTCTATCTTGCCGCTGGAGGAGGCTCGAGCCTCCCTGCAAAAGATTCGGGGTGTGGGGCCGAAAGTTGCGGAATGCGCCCTGCTCTATGGATGCGGCCGGATGGATGCGTTTCCCATAGACGTGTGGATGAAGCGGGTGATGGCGGAATGTTATCCACAGGGGTTGCCCGCCTGCATACAGGGCTATGAAGGGATTGCGCAGCAATATCTATTTGAGTGGAGACGAAAGCGACCATATTCTCGTTAAAAAGGGACTGTTGCAAAATATTTCATCTTGCAACAGTCCCTTTTTTACATTTTTTAGGGAAAATAGTGATAGGCTTCAACGTGCATCCGGCGTATCCGATAAAAGCATCGGCTCATTGGAAACGGTATCACGTGAAAAAATCTTCAGAAAATTGGCACGTATTTCAGCTGTCTGCCGGTTAAAAATAGCCTCATCCCTCGATGCGGCAAAGAGCGTTGCCGCAGCAAACAAATCCTCAATCAGAAGCAGGCACTCATAGCGGCTCGCTTCATCCATTTCAAATTGAGGCAATTTCCGCCAGACAAATTGAGCAATCCCCAGCAGCTTTTCCGAACAGTCGGACGGCATATCCTTTTGCAGGATCAACATGACCAGCAATCTGACATCCGCCATATTCTCCTTGAGCGCCTGGATACAAAAATCCAAAAAATCGATAATCTGAGCTTTTTCAACGAAAATGATCCCGGAGTCTGTAAGGAGGGTTTCTACCTTCTGAACCAGGCGGTCCACCACCGCTTTCAGTAAATCTGACTTGCCGGCGTAATAGTGATAAATCCCGCTGGGAACCACCTTGGCGCGGTCGGCGATCATCTGAATTGTGGTGGCTGCATAGCCGTAATCGGAAAACAATTGTGTAGAAGCGGTTAAAATCCGCTCAATTGCATCCTCCCGCATCGCATCGAATTTATCCCGTTTGCGTTCCGTGGCCATTGCTTCTCGATTCCTCTCTCTCTACTGCTATTTACCATGTCTTCCTGCGATTCCCAAAATACAATTACCGCTCTGAGGCAGGTGGCGTTTCGCGCCGACAAGCATTTTTTGAATGCATCCCAAGTTTCATGCTTTGAAACTTTACGATCTGTTTGACGCTATTGTAGCATGTCGGGTGCGGGCGCTCAACATTTCTTATGGAGAGTTTAAAAATTAGTTACAATTTTATGCCGACTCACTTCGTATTTAGTGGAGAAATGGTAAAACGGAAGCTATAGGGCATGCTGCCATGCAGAATATAGGGCTCGCGCAGGCATGCCATACCGGGCATATCGCCGCCGACCCCGCACTGGCGTGCGTCCAGATATAGGTAGGTATTCCCCTCCCGCACCAGCTCGTGCTGGTGGCGCGCCTTCTCCAGCGCTTCCAAGCTGTAATGGTGCGCACTGAATTCGAACACCGAGCCTGCCAGTGCCTTAAAGCAAAGGCCAGAGCCGTCCTCCCTGCGGATTTCCACGCTCCGCACATCCACGCGGTTGCCGTTTTCCTGCGGGCGCATATAGGGCGTTTCCAATTCGGCAACCTTTGCCTCATACCGCCCAATTTTCGCGCCGGTCTTTCGATCGCAATACGTTTCCTGGAAGCCGCGGCCATACCAGCTCACCTGATCCAGCCCAGTAGGTAAAGTCATGCGTAAGCCCACCCGCAACAGGTTCAGCGCAAGCGAGGAGGCCGTGTGCTGCACCACGATCGTGCCGTCCGGCAGGAAACGATACTGCGTTTCCACCTTTCGAGTAAAGGGCGTAAACCATTTTACATTGACAACGGCCTCATTGCCTACGCCCTGCGTCACCGTTACGCTGCGTGTCCGCAGCGATTTATTAGCAAGCTTCCACTGATTGGAAGGATTTATCGGCGCAAATTGCGGAGCAAAATTAAAGGTGCCGATATCATTATCCGTCAGCGCGCGGAAGAAGTTTGGACGCAAGCCTCCCCCCTGCACCAGATATGGTTTGCCGTCATAGGAGAGCGTCGTCATCACGCCGTCCTCAAACACAACGTTAAAGCGGCCGCCGCTGATATAAATAAACTTTCCACTGCGCTTGAATTTAATGGCCGGGCCCTGGCAAACCGAGCGCGCATCCACCTCTTTTTTCAAAATAAATTGATCCCAGGCGGTTTCAAATCCAGCCTTTGCCCAAGGGGTATCCTCTTTTGTGATAAAGGACACTGTTAAAACGCATTCCGCCGCCGGCAGATCCGTTAAATCATAGGGCAGCGCAAGCTCGGCTGAGGCGCCAGGCTAAATGTGAAGCTCGTTAATTCGCCCTTCCTGAATCGTTTTGCCCGCCGCCTGTATCGTCCAAACCAATGAAATCCCGCTTAGGTCGGTGAAGAGGAATTTGTTCAACACCCTGATTTTGCCGCTGAGCAGGTTCTGCTCCTCCGTATGGATTGGCTGATAAACCTTTTTTACTTCATAATAGGAGGGGTGGGGCGTTCTGTCTGCCGCAATAATTCCGTTGGCACAGAAATACCCGCTCGTAGCGCCTTCGTCAAAATCGCCGCCATAAAGCCATTTATCTACGCCGTTCTCCTTTTTGTGGATCGCTTGATCAACGAAGTCCCAGATAAATCCACCGCAAAGGTTATCATATTTTTCAAAGGCATCCATAAATTCTTGGAAGTTGCCCAAGCTATTCTCCATTGCATGCGCAAATTCGCACAATACAACGGGTTTTCCTCGGTACATCTCCGCTGTGATCGGCTTATTATCCGCGGCAAGGGAGTTCGCAATATTTTCAAACATCGATACGGTAATTGGCTGGCGTGTGCCGAGTTTCTCCATCATCTCGCCATTTGGATACATCCGGCTGATAAAATCAGATGTTGTCAGGTCGAAATCCCCTTCGTAATGCACCGGGCGAGAATCGTCATGGTAGAGGATCGCCTGCTTCATATATTTGAAATTTTCTCCGTCTCCAGCCTCGTTGCCAAGCGACCAAATGCATACGCAAGCATGGTTGCGATCGCGGATGACCATGCGGCGTGCACGGTCCACGACGGCCTGCGTCCACATCGGGTTGCTGCCCGGAACATCCTTGCGGCGCACACCATGCGTTTCCATATCGCATTCATCCATCACATAAAATCCGTATTCATCACAAAGTTCATAGAAAAACGGATCGTCCGGGTAATGGCTGGTACGAATGGCGTTGATGTTCGCCTGCTTCATAAGGTTTAAATCCTCATAATACCGCTCACGCGGAACAGCCCAGCCGTGATCCGGATCAAAATCGTGGCGGTTAACACCCTTGAGCAGCACGGGGCTGCCATTCACCAAAAGCTGCTCGCCTTTGATCTCGATGCGTTTAAAGCCGATCCGAACGCTTTTACAGGAAAGCACCTGATCACCCTTGCGCAGCGTAAGCACTAACGTATAAAGGTTGGGTGCTTCCGCAGACCATTGCAGCGGCTTCTCAATGTCAGCCGTGAAAAAGCTGCGTGTATTGCCCGGCAGCGCCACCAACTCCAACGGCTCAAAAGAAAGCTTCGTGCCGCCTACTAGAGCTGCGTCCAGCACAATGTCTTCCACAGTCTCTTTGCCCCAATTGGCCACACCTGTCCAAACGCTTAGCGTTGCGTCCTGACAAGCTTCATCCAGCTCTGCCCGCGCATAAAAATCGCGCAGATAAATATCGTTTTCAGCATAGAGGTAAACATCGCGGTAAATACCGCTGAGAAACCACATATCCTGATCTTCGAGATAGGTGCCGTCTGAATAACGGTATACCTCTGCTGTGATAGAGTTCTCCCCCGCGTGAATCGCATCCGTAATTCGGAATTCCGCGGGCGTCATGGAGCCCTGTGAATAGCCGACGCGCTTGCCATTGATATAAAGGAAAAACGCGGACTTTACCGCCCCGAAATGAATGAAAATCTGCTTGCCCTTCCATTCAGCGGGAACGGTAAAGGTCCTGCGGTAAATGCCAACCTCATTTTTGGCATGATTGATCGCGGGGATTTTATCCTTTGCCGTTTCAATCGCATCCGGATAGCTGGAGGAGAGGTAAATAGGCTTTCCATAACCTTGCAACTGCCATACGCCGGGTACCTCGATTTCATTCCAGCCGCTGTCGTCAAAATTTTCAGCCTGAAACTGCTCTGGAAGCCCTTCCACACCCATCTGCCAATAAAAACGCCACTTGCCGTTCAGCTTTTTTTGATAGGGGGATTCACCACGCCTCAGCGCCTCTTCAAAGCTATCGTAAGGCAGTGCAATCACATGCGCGTCCTCTTTATTCTCCTTAATAATTGCGGGATTTTCCCAATAATACAAGTTGTCCGCCATCGTCCAGCGCCCCTTTCCCAATCTATTGCTTCTTTTCAATTGCTCCCGCAGCCTTCTTTTGGCCCCCGCCTTAGGCCGCGTTTGATGGTTCCAAACGGCGAAAAGCCCATATCCTGTCTCTTATACACATCTCCGAGCCCACGAGACTACGCTGCATCTC
>ERZ1027068.689-NODE-689-length-9611-cov-4.008372_pt1 | contig 9611 bp, 23 predicted proteins | sample MGYA00519420_ERZ1027068 | MGnify/ENA primary metagenome ERZ1027068 (study PRJEB26926, sample SAMN06164835) | human gut metagenome | biome: ENVO:00009003; feature: ENVO:2100002; material: ENVO:00002003 | host: Homo sapiens | place: USA | collected 2012 ...
GTCCTACTTCGAGTCTGGCACCGGGTCCTCGGCCAACAACAAGCGTATTGCGAAGCTGAACGGCAGCGCCACCAGCTGGTGGCTCCGCTCCCCGTACACCAGCGACACCCACAGCGTGTGGCACGTGAGCTCCCGCGGCAACTACGACCTCTGGAACGCCGACAACTCTTACGGCGTCCGCCCCGCTTTGGTATTGCCCTCTACACTCTTGGTCTCTGACGACGGCAGCATTTCCACGAACACGGCCCCGACTACGCCCCCCAGCATCACGATCCCCAGCAGCATCTCCGGCGGAAGCACCATCACAGTGAAGTGGGGGGCCAGCTCCGATGCCCAGGGTAACCTCGCCGGGTACAAGGTGGAGAAGAGTACCAACGGCGGAAGTAGCTGGAGCCAGATCTACCAGGGCTCGGCACTCCAGACCACCGATAATGTGGCGTTTGGAACGCAGAGCGTGATGTACCGGGTGAAAGCCTACGACACGGAAGGGCTGGAGTCCGGGTACAAGACCAGCAACCAGGTAACGGTCATCAACAACACCGCACCGAGCGCCCCGGCCAGCATCACGGTCCCGCTGACGGTAATCGGCGGCGAGAAACTGACTATCACCTGGGCGGCCAGCTCCGACTCAGAGGGGAACTTGGTCGGGTACATTCTGGAGCGGCGGGTGGCCTCTGGCTCCTGGACACAGGTGTTCAAGGGGAACGCCCTGAGCTTCCAGGACACCATCACGAAGGGCTGGGCCTCGGTGCAGTATCGGGTGGCGGCTTACGATGATTACGATGCTCAGAGCGCATGGACCACCAGCGAGACCCGAACCGTGGATAACAACACGGCGCCGGTCATCACCTGCGACCAGGCCAGTGGTACGGACCTGGGCACGAAGAGCTCCGGCTTCAGTGTCAGCTATTCAGTGGACGACGAAGACGGGGACGCTGTGACTGTGACGGAGAGCATGGACGGCACCACCAAACGGACCTTTGAGGCCACGCTGGAGGCCGCAAACCAGTTCCAGGTGACGGGCACCTACTTCCAGCAGCTCCTGAACGGCCAGCACACCATGAAGATGAAGGCTCAGGACACCGGTGTGAAGAGCTCGGAGTACACCTTGCTCTTCACGAAATCGGTCACGGCCTGTTCCATCACGCTGGAGACGCCCATGGAGGCTGATGCACAGATCACCATAGCGGCGCTGTCCGTCAGCGGAGACATCCCGGCAGATGCCAACTTCCAGGTGCTTGTGACCAACAATGCCAAAGATACTTCTCCGGTTTGGGAGGACGCCACCACAGAGGTGAAGAACGGGAGCAACTACCTGTTCGAGAACGATACGGCCACCAACGGCTTTGCGTTCAACTTCAAGGTGACCGCCTCCCGTGGGTCCAGTGGTATCGGTGGGTACATCAGTTCTATTCAGGGAGGGTTCCAGTAATGGCATTGAAGTGGAGAAAGGACAGCGTGGCCGAGCTCCGGAAGCAGAAGTCCAAGAAGGAACTCCAGGCCGAGAACGAGGCGCTTCAGCAAAAGGTGACTTCGCTGGAGGCCCAGATGACCAGCACCCAGGTCGCCCTGTGCGAAGTGTATGAACAGATCCTTGCTGCCAGTGAAGAGGGGGTGTGACCTATGGCGAGAGTGTACGCAGACCTCATCCTGAAGGGGGTTAAGACCATTGACGACGTTCCGGCCCATCTCCGGGCTGAGGTCGAGGCGCTGCTTGCGGAGGTAGACGAATGAGCTTCCTTCGTGAGTGGCTGCTGAAAATTCTTCTGTGGAAGGAGGTGAAAGTCATGGCCGTTGTCTATGCCACCCTGATCGTGAAGGGCGTGAAGACATTGGAGCAGGTGCCCAGCCTCATCCGTGAGGATGTGCGTCAGCTTCTGGTCGACCTGGAGGTCGAGGTGTGACCTCGCTGGGGGGGAGCGGAGAGATCCGCTCCCCCTTCACCAAAACGAACACTGGAGGAAAGCATGAGCATCCAAGAGATTGTTTTGGGCGGGGGCGGGGTGCTCCTGGTGGTAATGTCCCTCGTTCAAATCGCCCCCGTCAAGCTCAATCCGTGGTCCTGGCTGGCAAGGAAGTTCGGCCGGGCCATCAACGGGGAGGTCCTGGAGAAAGTGGACCGGCTGGAGAAGGACGTCACCAAGATGAAGCAGGATGAGGATGAGCGGGCGGCCGTCGCCTGCCGGATCCGCATTCTCCACTTTGGAGACGAGACCCTGCATGGCGTCCTGCACAGCAAGGACCACTTTGACCAAATCTTGACCGACATCACCGAGTATGAACGGTACTGCGCCGCCCATCCGAACTTCAAGAACAACATGACGGTCCTGACCAGCGCCCGCATCCAAGAGATTTATGCGGAGCGGCTGGAGAAGAACGATTTTCTGTGAAGGAGTGTAGAATATGGACGCAAACCAGATTGTAAGTATCATTGTGGCTATCCTGACCGGCCTTACGGCTTGCATCCCCCTTGCGGCGAAGCTGTATAAGGCCGTGAAGGAGGCCGTCCAGGAGAAGAACTGGCCCCACCTGCTGGGGCTGGTGGTGGACCTCATGGAAGAGGCCGAACAGAAATTTGCCGACGGCGCCACCCGGAAGGAGTGGGTTATGGCGATGGTCCAGACTAGCGCCGAGTACATCAATTACCCCGTGGACACCGAGGCGCTGTCCAAAATGATTGACTCTCTCTGCGATATGACCAAGATTGTGAACCCGCCCGCAGATGAGGAGCCGACAGAGGGGAGCGTAACAAACCCGGAGACCGAAGGAGGTGCCGATGATGGCGACGGAGCTGGAACTGCGGAATAAAGTTGTAGAGGTCATGCGGGGCTGGCTGGGTTGGAGTGAGACCAACGGAAAGTACAGGGCCATCATCGACCTTTACAACACCCAGGACCCTCTTCCCAGGGGCTACCCGGTACAGTACGACGATGAGTGGTGCGCCACCTGCGTCACCGCCGCCGGTATCCAGGCCGGGCTCCACGACATCATCCTGGGGGAGTGCGGCTGCGGGAAGATGATCGAGCTCTATCAGGCCGCCGGTCGCTGGGAGGAGAATGATGCCTACCGGCCGGAGCCGGGCGACATCATCATGTACGACTGGCAGGACACCGGCAAAGGTGACAATACCGGTGGAGCTGACCATGTGGGCATCGTGGAGAAGGTGGTGGGCAACACCATCACCATCATCGAAGGGAACAAAGGGGAGGCCGTGGCCCGCCGGACGCTGGCCGTCAATGGCCGGTACATCCGGGGCTACTGCCTCCCTGACTATGCCAGCAAAGCAGAGGAGGACGACGATATGGACCAGACCAAGTTCGATGAGATGTTCGTCGCTGCCATGGTGGAGTACCGGAAGAAGCTCCGGGACAATGACAGCGGCGATTGGAGCCAGAAGGCCAGGGAATGGGCTGTTTCTGTGAGCCTGTTTGCCGGTAATGGCACCCTGGACAACGGGGAGCCGAACATGATGTGGGAGGACTTCCTCACCCGTGAGCAGGCCGCCCAGCTCTTTTACCGCTTCGCCCAGCAGCACGGTCTCGTGTGATGGACGGCGGGAAGCGCCTGGCCGGAGGCAAGAGCCGGAAGAAGCCAGATTTGTCCCAGTTCTCGAAGTGGATGATCGCCGACATCCGCCCGCTCCTGTGGATTGTCACTGTGGGCGGTCTGCTGCTGGCCTTTTACTGCGTCCATGAAGGCTTCACCGGGGCCCTGCCGTGGATCGGCGCCATGGTGGGCCTCCCGTGGACCGCTCATGGCGTGGTCTGCACGGCCTACCTGAGCCTGTGCAAGTCGGACCACAAAGAAGGTGGCATCACCTATGAGGCGGCCAAAGCCGTCAACTTCAATGTGCCGCAAGAGCCGGATGGCTCCATAGACAGCCCGGCCATCTAAAGCGAACGCCCCCATCTCGGTCTCACGTCCGGGATGGGGGCGCTTTTTTCGTTATGGGCTTGCGAAGCGTGTCGAGAGCTGGTAAAATATCGGTGCTGCCCTTCTCCAATCTGGCAACAGAGAGGAGGTGAGTGCAATGGAGATCTTCATCGGAATCCTTGTGGCGGTCGTAGCAAATGTGATTGGCTATCTCATTTGCAAGTGGCTTGACCGTCACAGCAAGGGCAAGTAAGCACAAAGAACCCCCGGAGAGACGCTACCTCTCCGGGGGTTCGCTTTTGCGTGGGTACAATGGACTTCATCGGAATCCTTGGCTATGGTCATTATACCACGCCGAGATTAGTATATGCAAGAGCGATTTGAAAATTTCCATGTGAAGTCCGGTGGACATTCTGATGGAGTGTCTGGGGGAATTTTTTATGTGCAATGTGTACCAAAATGTGCTATAAAACTATGCAAAAGGTCAAATTGTAACTTTTAGAGCAAGAAAAAGTTGATTTTAGATTGATTTTCTGGTTTTTCGGAACGCCAAAAAATGGAAAAACGGAGTTTACAAGAGCTGAATATACTTATACTCCCCAAGCCAAAATGCCCTCTAAGCGCCTCTAAGCGGCTTCTAAGCCCTGTTTTCCCACACGGACGAAAAAGCCCAAAAATCCACCCCACACGGACGCTGCTTCTGGCCTGTCTCCGGGCAGGTCTGCACCGGCACCAAACCGGTAAGCTCAAATGCGCCCCACAAGCCCCGTAAAACCACCTACAAGCGGACAACGGGGCGAGGACATCAAATTACCTACCAGAACGGAAAGTTCGCTTAAAACGCCTCCAGGCGAGGAATAAGCCCTCCCACATTTCAGACCGATGGTGTGACCGGTCTGGTAATGCGGGAGGGCGTTCTTTTTTTGTCCGAAAACGGCCTGGTGCCGCTGAAAACAGATGAAATGAAGCCATGAGTTTATCTGCAAAAATAATTCTGAAAAAATCAATATTTGACTTGACATTACCGTGTCGGTAAGTTAGAATGAAGATACAATAAGTTACCAGATAGGTAAGTTATTGAGCGCCCCGCCTGAAAAGGTGGGGCGTGAACACTTGGCAGGAGGTGTATCTCGCATGAAAGACGGTGATAGCATGACCGCAACCGAAGCGGCCCGCCTGATCGAATGGCTCGAAGCCCACGGTCACACGGCTCAGGAAGCGACCGAGTGCATCAAGTACATCGCCGCTTACCCTGCGCCGGCAACCCCCAGCAAGTAAAAAGTTAGGCTCCCCGAAAGCCTCGCAAGCACCGGGAGCCTAACCCATAGGGCGGGACGGGACCTGCCTCCCGTTCCGCCACCATGGTAACACGAAGGCAGGAGATAGTCAAGAAAGGATGACAGAAATGAAAAGCAAGCCCTATAAGCTGAACGGCAAGCTGTTCCGCTACAACTTCGACACCTGCGTCGTGGAGTACATCCAGAAGGCGGACAAGGAGACCTTGGCCGATGACGCCAAGTGGAAGCAGACCCATGACGGCCGCAGCCTCTACGGCGTCGGCGATGACGGCTACATCATCCTGGACAGCATCGGCCTGAGCCGGAAGAACTGGTCGAACAAGGAAGCCAGGGATGGCTACTTGTCCGCCTGGTGCAACGACCTGGACGCAGAGCTGGAGAGCATGGCGGCGGACTTCGTGAAGTATGAGCTGCCCTACCTGGTCTGAGGTGAGCGGCATGGAAGATCTGCTGGGCGAGGCGGTGGTGGCCCTGGGGCTGTTGTCCGCATTCCTGCTGGTTCTGGGCATCGGCGGCTTGATTGCCGACTACGTTTTCCCGCACATCCCCTTCATAGAGAGATTTTTGGACAGCCTTCCCGATTGGGAAGATGAGGACTGAAAGGAGCACCTGAAAATGGAGAAGCATGGTATCATCCGCCGCATTGATGACCTCGGCCGCATCGTTATCCCCCGTGAGATCCGCCGGGACATGGGTATCTCGGAGGGAGACGCCCTGGAAATCATGAGAACCGATGAGGGCGTCCTGGTTCGCCCCTACCCGAAGGCGAACGGCATGAGGTCCTACGCCCGCAACCTGAAGGACGCCATCCGTGATACGGACTGGCTGAAGGATGAGGACCGGGAACAGCTCATCGGGATGGTCCGGGAGCTGGAGTCCATGATGACCACTATTGAGGAGGGACGGTCATGAAGTATTCGGAACTGAGAGCTGCATTCTGCCAGTATGAAGAAAACCGTCCTGAACAGCATCTTACGGCCATCATCGTCTTCAGTGAAGACAGCTTTGACAGACGATACCCCAGACTAAGCCGGTCGTATATCACCAGCAGCAACAACAAGGCATACCAGCCGAACATGGGCGGCTACTCGGTTTTCGCCTCCTGCCTGGACGGAACGGACCCGGGGGTCCGCCTGGAGTGGTATATGGAGGAACATGGCAACACCGGCGGCTGGAAGGCAGAAGACTGTTACATCCTGGAGCAGATGCGGGATGTGGCAGCCATCCAGAGCCTTAACAAGACCGCCCAAGATGATGGAACGGTTTGCTACTTCTTCGGAGGGACCACCATCCGAGCAGAAGAAAGCGTAGACCATGGCAAGATCCGCCTGAAGCCGGTGGCCGGAGACCAGGTGGCCTGCGGGGAGTGGACGGACCTGGATATTGACCAGGTGGCCGGGTACTGTGTTCTGCTGGAGCGGTATCTGAACAGAGAGTAAGGGGAGGTGTGAAAGCTGTGAAGTTCTGGGTGGTGAGCACCAAGTATTTCGACAGCGGCCGGGTGAAGGTCAACATCTACCCCGTCGAGGCCGAGACCAAGCCGGAAAACGGCATGACCGAGAACAAGACGTGCGACCACTACACCGACTACTTCGACACCTACGAAGAAGCGAAGGCGTGGTACGAGCAGGCCAAGAACGCATGACCACGGGAGGAGACGCTATGAGCGGATTGAAATGGGTTCCCTGGACTCAGTGGTCCAGGGGAGGAATGGTAGGGGCCGGCCAGATGACCTTGAAGCAGGTCCAAGAAAATCTCCAGAGGTTCGAGAGAAAGGCCAGGGAAATCCTGTCCGAGACTGGAGCAGACCATGTTCTTTACGGCGTGAAGCGTTACAGTGATGATGGGGAGCTGGAGAAAGTCGGCTTCTATCTGGAGCCGATGGATGATGAGCGTTTTCACAGAGATGTGAGCAGCATCTCCGATGCAACCGTGTACGCAGTACACAAGATGAAGTGAGGAGGAGCGACCAATGGCTATTGGATATGGCCGAGCCAAGAACCTGATGAAGCAGCTCGATTGGAAGATGCGGGCCACCGTAATGATGGGCAGCGTGAATAAGATCGAGCTCTACCACCCGAAGCGCCCGGCGACCTACACGGTCCGCCTGGACAGCGGCCGGAAGCTCATGGCGGAGTGCCGTGAGATCCGACGGCAGGATGAGTTCACCACCATCCTGTGCTATGACCACGACGGCTCCGACAAGAGCCTGATTTGAGAGGAGATGTCTGTATGGCAAACATGAGCTACTGCCGGTTCCACAACACCCGGCTTGACCTGGAGGACTGCATCGAGGCCCTCCGCAACGAGGAGCGCCTGAGCTCCGATGAGGCCAGAGCTGGCCGCCACCTGTTCGATGACTTCCTGAGCTTCTGCGTGGACCAGGGCATCATCGACGGCTTCGACAGCGAGGAGGTCGAAATTCTGTTTGGCCGCCTGGAGCGGAAGGAGGACGACGATGATTGACCCTCGGTATCTGGAAGGCCCGTGGAACAACGATGCCTGCAAAGGCTACGCAATCATGGCTATGAGGTCTGCTGACCTGGATGAGGAGACTATCCAAAAGGTCTCCAAAGCGATGACCTGGGCGTTCGATGGCGTGACGGTCGATGAGGCTGCTGACTACTACCGGAAGGGGACGGTGTTATGAGCTTTTCTGGTAGCGTAAATCTGTTCGAGGCAACAGAGATTGACCAGGAGACAGCAAAGCTCCTCCTGGATAGCTGTGACGGGACCGGGGGCCGCTACGAGCCCCTGGGCCTGTTCTACCTGGAGGAGCGGGAGAAGTTCGTCGGCATCGACAACAGCACCGGGGATGCCTGGACCGAGGAGTTCCCTGACAAGGACAGTTGCCTCCGGTGGCTGAGAAGGGAGTGGCTGGGATGAAGCTGGTTGTGGTAGTAAAGGGTGGCATAGTCCAAGAGGTCTTCGCCACCAGCTATGAGGCGGATGTCGAGGTCATTGACCTGGACGTTCCCGACTTCGTGACTGACGACGAGCAGGCGGAGTTTGACGCCCTGGAAGAGCGAGTCGAGGATCTGAGGAAGTCTCCCGACTGGGTTTCGGCATGGTGAAAGGAGCTGAATGAAGTGAAAGAGAAAAAGTTTGAGGTCCGGGCAGAGATTGTGGTCCACCTCACCCAGCAGGACATCGACGACATCATGGTCGGGGCCCTGGAAGGCGGCATCAATTACTGGTGTGATGAGGCCATGGTTCAGGTAGGCCGGTATCTGGGGGAATACGCCAGTGAGCAGATTTCCAGAGGCGGGATGCTGTTGCTCCATGATACCGAAGAGGATGCCTACCGTGAACTGAGCCTGGAGAAATTCCTGAAGGGCTTCCAGCTCTGGCTGGAGAACGGCGGGGACCAGTACGGAGCGGTCCAGGGCCACGAGGTAGACTGCTGTAACATCGACGCCGGATGTGCTGATGCCATCATCCAGTATGCGCTGTTTGGGGAGGTGATGTACGGGTGAAGAAGATACGAGTGTTCGGCCACGCCACAGTCACAGTATCGGTTCTCATCGAGGTTGAAGACAACGAGGAGCTGACCGAGGAGGAGATTTACGACCGGGCCAGGGAAAACTTCGGCGGCATCATGGCGTTTGCCGGAAACGGCGGAACCGATAAGCTCATAGGTGTCAGCGACTTTGAAGAGACCATCTCTGCTGATGAGGAGCCGGAGTTCGACGATTTCACGGAGGAGGAATGATGCAGTAATGAATGAGGCCAAAAAGCAAGCCATTGACACCATGAACGAGCTTCACCGCACTATTCCGTATAGTGACTACTGCACGGTCATGGATGGCCTCCAGGACATCGAGACCCTGCGGGACCGGGATGAGGAGCTGGAAGAGCTGTGGGCTCAGTTTGGGGACATTCCGATGAACCCGGAAACCGAGTGTATCGAGGAGAAGTTCATGGGCTGGGAGCCTGGAACGCACCGAGAGGAGATCTGGCGTTGGTTCGATGAGCGGCACAGCAAGAACGTTCACTTCCTGCTGTACGGCGAGGAAGTGGGGCTGAGGTCATCGTGCTTTGACTGCGAAACGACAGATTGCGCCTACAACCACGGCGGAGAGTGCCGGTTCTCCCTGGTCCATTACCGGGTCCCTGTTATCACAGATGAAGACGGGTGTAAAGATATGGCCGGGACCGTCGCAGAAAAGCTGGACAAACCGTGGTTCTGGAATAAGAACCCGCCGCAGATGAAGATTTTCGGAGGAACACATGAAGGCACAGATTGACTTGATGGACGAGATCATCGTTGACAATTTTGCCGGTGGAGGAGGGGCATCTACGGGGATCGAACTGGCTTGCGGCCGGCCAGTGAGCATCGCCATCAACCACGACCCTGACGCCATCCTGATGCACCAGACGAACCACCCCTACACCTGTCTCTTATACACATCTCCGAGCCCACGAGACTACGCTGCATCT
>ERZ1027068.713-NODE-713-length-9395-cov-6.917131_pt1 | contig 9395 bp, 8 predicted proteins | sample MGYA00519420_ERZ1027068 | MGnify/ENA primary metagenome ERZ1027068 (study PRJEB26926, sample SAMN06164835) | human gut metagenome | biome: ENVO:00009003; feature: ENVO:2100002; material: ENVO:00002003 | host: Homo sapiens | place: USA | collected 2012 ...
CAAGATTAGTATATAACATAAAAGTTATATTGTAAACAAAAAGTGCATTATTTTTTCAAAAAGTTTTTAATTTCCTCCAAAGTATTGTCAGCCAATCCTTTCTTACCTTTAAGATTTTGTAAAATATATTCATCTATAGTTTTTGGAGCAACTAAATCAATATAAGTACATCGATTCTTTTGTCCATTTCGATGGATTCTAGCCTCAGCTTGCCATCTAAAATCAGCATTAAAATCATTGGAATAGAAAATCATTGTTGATGCTTCTTGCAAATTCAAACCAGTTGATGCACAAGCAGGTTGAGCTAAAAAGACTTTAATATCTTCTCTAGTCTTAAAATCAGTGATTCTCTGTTCTCTATCTTTTTGTGGAACTTCTCCATAATAAGTAACAAATCCAATATTTACTTTTTTAAGTTCTTCAGCTAACTTCAAAATATCAGGCACAAATTTAGAAAAGATAATTACTTTGGAATCTATTTCCTCTAAAATATTCATAACTTCTTGGATACGATTATTCTTAATATAGATAAGTTCTCCAGATTCTTCATCTCTAACATGCCCACAAACGACTTGTTGTAGTCTTAGTAACTTAGTTATAGCAACTGGAGCTTCAACTATTTTACCTGATTCTATCTCTGAAACTAAATTATCTTTTAATTCTCGATAGATTCTCGCTTGCTCTGGAGTTAATTCAATAGCTCGAATTATTGGAGGAAGTGGCTCAGGAATATCGAGGAGAGCTTTTGTTGCTCTAAATGTATTACCTTGCAGTCTTAATTTAAGCTCATCCTCATGTCTATATCCTACAATTCTCTTAGCAAATGGACTAACATTACGACCATGTATTTGCTCCATCTCACAGTAATAATTCTTGAAAGAATAAAAGCTAGAAAACCCTAGGATGTCCTCAGAGAGGAAATTAAGTTGACTGTATAAATCTTCTAATCCTCGAGTAATTGGTGCACCTGAGAGTATAAGACGAGCCCTGGATAAATCTTTTAATGCAAGAACCGCTTTAGTTCGTTTAGCTGTAGGATTTTTTATGCGAGTAGACTCATCAACAATAGTTAATGTTTTTCCAGAGCAAACCATTCTTTTAGCTTCATAGAATCCTTTTTCAGATTGAAAAGCTTCAACGTTCATAGCAAATATTTTCAACTTGTCTTGAACCCTGAACATAGAATCATATTTTGCTTGCTCTTTTTTATTCATACTAGATTTATAGACACAAGCTTCATATTTAATGTAATCTGGGAGATGTATTAGAATCTGCTCATTAATCCATTGAGTATGAACTCCATTAGGAGCAATAATTACACAAGTATCAATTTCTCCTATAGCATATTTGTAAGCCATAATGTCAATACTTACTTTAGTTTTACCTGTTCCCATTTCCATAAGTAAACCAAAATATTCTCTATCTTTTCCAAGATTAAACGCTTCCAACTGATATGGGAAAGGTTTAGTCTTAAAATTAAAACCTATCAATTCTTGTTCAGTTGGTATAAACTTATTAACGATATTTTGATTTTGTTCTTCAACTCGCTTCTCATAAGATTCTATGTCAATTTTTTCGTCTATTGTTAAATGTGTCAAAAGATAATCTATATTTTGAATTGATTTAACAAAATGAAGTTTTCCATCTTTCCATCTTCGGCGGTCAGGCATATCTCTAACTACTTCATAAACTTTATAATCGAATTTACCTGATAAGATTCCATGCTCTTGGCTTAAATCTAGTTTTAACATTTTTATCCTCTTAATTAAAATTCGAGAATCTATATATCACATTTTGGCTAATTTGTAAACAGAAAAATGCTTATACGTGCGCACGTATACGCGTTATAATACGCGCGAAGTGAGTCCAAATTTTATGGATTTTCAAGTCATTCCACGCGTCAGACTGAATAAAAGATTTTTATATTGTTTTTCAATAACTTATAAGTAATTCAAGCACGGTTCAAATCAAGATTTAAGAGTAAGTTATTGATTCTAAATAAAATTCAAGCAATTTAAGTGATTCGTGAATTTCGAAAAAAATTTTTTTCGCAAATCGCTCCGCGTAATAGTACCTGGGCGACGTGCGCTCAGGCGTATATCACAACATTTTGTAATTGTAAACCTATTTTTTATGAACAAGTAAAAATTTTTTGATTTACAAATTTATCAAAATAGTGTATATATGATTTTGTTTTTGATTAAGAGGAATAAAAGATGTTACAAATTACAAGAAACAAGTCAGATGGTTATGACTTTTATAAAACACCTAAGTGGGTAACAGATATTTTATTAAAAGAAGAAAAGTTTGAAGGTAATATTTGGGAACCTGCTTGTGGAGATGGAGCAATTTGTGATGCTTTAATTGACCATGGTTATCTAAATATAACAGCATCAGACATTAAGGACTATAGCTATGAAGCTGCTTCTTTTAATAAAGATTTTTTACAAGAGACTAAAGAAGCTACAAATATTATAACTAATCCGCCATTTATGAAGAATATGCCACTAAAATTTATGTATAAATGTGAGGAATTAGTTACTAAAAAATACGTTTTGCTTTTAACAATTCGTTATATGTGTGGAGCATATAGAATTAGATTTTATTCAAGAGTTAGAGCTCCTAAAAAGATTATACCAATTGCTCGTAAAGTAGATTTTGGTGGTGGAGCTTGGTACGAATTTGCTTGGTTTATTTGGGATAAAGAATATGAAGGTCCAACTCAAATTATATGGAAGGAATTAGATGTCAAATAGTTATGTAATTCAGAACTGTGATTCTAGTCGTGACTATAGTTCTGCTAATAGGTTTGGGGCAATTCACTTTTTATTAGAAAAAGATGAAAGTGTTTTGCAAACTCCAGGTCCTATTTACTTTAGGTTAAAAAGAATCTTAGCTCAGTTTAAACCTGACGATTATTTAGTATTTGCAGGTGGAGACCCTTGGGCTATTGGTATGATTTTTGCTATCTTAAGAGATTATAACTTTAAAGAAGTAAATGTTTTGAGATGGAACAGAAATAGAATGCTAGATGGCAAGATATTTTCTGGATTCTATACACCAATTAAAATTAAAATAGGAGATTAATATGTTTGAGGATGAAGATTTAACCGTTTCAAATAAAGAACTTACAGAAGTTTCTGCTTTAGTTTCTACAATTTTAGATGTAGAAGGTGAAGTTGAAAGCTTAGAACTAGCTCTTAAAGAACGTAAAGAAAAGTTAGCTCAGCTTAAAGAGAGAGAGCTTCCTGATTTAATGAATCAGATTGGATTGTCTAGCTTTAAAACAGCTGATGGCAAAAAAGTTTCAGTTAAAAAAGATTATAAGAATACAATTCTTAATGAAGAAGAAGCATTCAAATGGCTTGAAGAAACAGGCAATGGTGCTTTAATTAAAACAGAGATTAAGCTTAACTTTGGCAAGGGAGAACGAGAAGCTTGCCTAGAAGCTAAAAAAGTATTATCTGACAATAACTTGTCATTTAATGAAAAGGAAGGCGTCAATACGATGACTTTAAATGCTTTCACCAGGGAGCAATTGGAGCATGGTGTTCAATTTCCTGATTGCTTTAGTATATTTACAGTCAACAAAGTAACTATTAAATAGGAGAGACACATGTCAAACGATGTAGTTAAAAAAGAAGAAAACTTGCCAGCATTTATGTCAGAAATGTATGAAGATGCTGGAGCTGGTTTTGAAAATGTAAGTCAAGACGATATTCGCATTCCTTTGGTAAAGATTGCGCAAGCTTTGACTCCACAAACTAAACCTAACAAAGCTGAATATATCCAAGGCTTAGTTGAAGGTATACCTTTCAATTCAGCTAATAATAGAATTTATCCAGACGGTTTTAACTTTATTCCAGTTTATTACTCTAAAACTTATTTAGAATGGGTACCACAAACAAAAGGAGGTGGACTTGCTGGAGTTCATGGTCCTGATATTCTTAAGCAGACTCATAAAGATGACCAAGGTCGTGATATGTTAGCAAATGGTAATGAAGTAGTTACCTATGCACAATGGTTTGGTTTGATTTTGAATGATGATGGAGTTGTTGACCAAGTAGTTATTCCAATGAAAGGTGCAGCCCATAAACCATCTCGTAATATCATGACAGTTTTGAAAGCTTTAATGATTGATGGTCCTAAAGGTAAATTCAATCCTCCTTTATATTTCAATGTCTTGAAATTTACAACTGTTGCTGAAACAAATAAAAACAATCAAGACTACTTCAACTGGAAAATTACTCGTGAAGGTGATATTAATAATTTGCCAAATAGTGGTGAAGTTTATGGAATATGTAAGAACTTGTTCAATTCAATTAAAGATGGTACTGTTAGAGCAGCTGAAGATGTTGCTGAAGGTCAGGCATCTGCTGATGAAGATATTCCTTTCTAATTGTTAGAACTCGCTTACTGAGAACAGTATGGCGGCTCGGAAAGACGAGCAACTAATTACTAAAGCAAGGACAAAAGGATGAAAGAGTTATTTAGAGGATATGAAAGAGCGCATGGCGTTTTCAAGATTTTAGGTAAAAAGCCAAATGGAAAATATGAAGGAAAAGCATTTACAACATCTGGTGAAGCCTCTGAAGAAGACTGGAAGAGACATTTAAATGGCGAAGATGGCTTAGGTATTATTCCACTATTAGAAGATAACAATGTAGCATTTGGCGTAATTGATGTAGACATTTATAATTTAGACCATATTGTATTAGAAAAGAATATTCAACGACATAATTTTCCATTAGTAATGTGTAGGTCAAAATCAGGTGGAGCTCACTTATTCCTCTTCATAGATGGAGAAGCTTCTTCTGATTTAGTTCAAGACAAGCTATCATCTATGGCAGCTATTTTAGGCTACGGTAAAGCTGAGATTTTTCCAAAACAAACATATAGAGTAAATGAGCAAGACATCGGTAACTGGCTTAATATGCCTTATTTTGACAAAGATAAAACGTTAAGATATTGCATAAAAGATGGAAAGCCTTTATCTTATGATGATTTTATTGAATATGCTAAATCAAAAAGAATCACAGAAGATGAACTTAAAGACTTCAATGTCAGTATGGGAAATGATTCTGAAGACGATATTTTCAGAGAAGGTCCACCTTGTCTAGCTCAATTAAGGACAATGGGAGGTTTTCCCCAAGGCACCAGGAATGAAGGTATGTTCTCTGTTGGTGTTTATCTTAGAAAAAGATTCCCCGACACCTGGGAGACAGAGATGATGAGCTACAATACTGAAATGTGCCAGCCTCCCTTGTCTTTACAAGAGATTCAAGTTTTAGTTAAATCTCTCAACAAAAAAGGATATGAATATAAATGTAAAGTTCAGCCACTATGCTCTTATTGTAATTCAAAGATTTGTCGAAAGAGAACTTATGGAATTGGAGTATGTGAATCAAGTGCTAACTTTGTTGAGATTGAACATATTACTAAAGTTGAAGGTGACCCTGTTCTTTGGTTTGTGTCAGTTCAAGGTAAAAGACTTATGCTAACAACTGATGAACTATTTTCTCAAACTAACTTCAATAAAAGATGCATGGAAGCAATCAACCGTGTTCCAGGTACTATGAATAGAAATAGATGGGAAAAGTATTTAGATGAACAAATCTCTAAAGCAGATATAACAGTTATGCCTGAAGATGTGTCAGAAAAAGGTCAATTGCAAACAATTCTCGATAAATATCTTATGGGTAATGCCCAAGCAAAGACTAAAGAAGAATTAATCACCTTGAATACCCCTTACTTTAATACTGAGACTGGCGAAATGTGGTTTACTGCTTTCGGTTTTAATGAATACCTTCAAAACCATAACTTTAAGATTCAGTCACGAAACTATTTATGGCAACTTATGAGAGATTTAGGTTGTGATAATAAGAACATAAATGTTAATGGTAGAACTAAAAGTATTTGGTATATTGCATTTGATAACTCAGCAAGACTTCAACCTAATTCAACTATAGCTAAGGTAGAATTTTAATGAGAACAGATTTAGTCTTAGGTCCTCCTGGAACTGGCAAGACTACTTATCTATTAAATAAAGTAGATGAAGCAATTAAGTCAGGCATCTCTCCAGAGAGAATCGGATTTTTTGCTTTTACTAAAAAAGCAGCTGAAGAGGCTAAGACGAGAGCTCTTAATAAATTTGGAGACATAAATCTCCCTTACTTTAGGACACTACATAGTTTAGCATTTAAACTTCTTAAACTAAGTAGAACTGAGGTTATGAGAACTGAAGACTTTAAGGAACTCGGGGAGATTTTAGGAAGCTATACGTTTAGCCAACAATATGGCTCATCTATGGAGAGAATGCCTAGGGAAGGCGCTCTGGGAGATATTTGCATGAGCTTATATAGTTTACAGAAAGCTGAAATGATAACACCCGAGGAAGCCTGGAGAAAACACGGTAAAGACCTTGCTTTAGATGTCTATAAATATTTTGTATTAAATCTTGAAAGATTCAAAAACTCAAGAATGAAGTTAGATTTTACGGACTTTATGTCAAGAGATTTTGCTCCATTAGATTTAGACCTTCTAATTATTGATGAAGCTCAAGATTTAACGAAACAGCAATGGCGATTTGCGATGCAGATTGGTAAAATAGCGACTAAAGTAATTATTGCTGGAGATGATGACCAATCAATATTTAAGTGGAGTGGAGCTGATTTGAATACCTTTTTAGGATTGCAAGGCAATAAAACAGTTTTACCAAAGAGCTTTAGACTTCCAAGAGCTATTTATAATGTAGCAAATGAGATAGTTGGAAAGATTAATTTTAGATATGTTAAGAATTGGGAACCATCTGATAGAGAAGGTGAAGTTACTTGGGTAAATTCTCCAGAAGATGTTAAGATTAACTTAGATTCTACTTGGTTAATGTTGGCTAGACAACGTTATCAATTAGAAGAATATGAAAATATGTGCCGAAATCAAGGAATTCCTTACTTTATTGAAGGCGAAAATATCTTAAAATCTCCAGACATTAAAGTAGTATTTGTATATGAGAAACTCAGAAAAGGTGATTCTATTGATGAAGAATCTGCTAAATTATTAGCTAAGTACATCGAGCAGAAGATTCCAGAAAAAGAATCTTATACTCAGCAAGACTTTTTCTTAGATTTTGATAAGCCCTGGTTTGAGATTCTTCATAAAATTGGTTTAGAGACTATTGCTTATATTCGAAAAATTAAACAAAATAACTTGAGTTTATTAACAGAGCCTAAAGTAAAAATTAACACTATTCACTCAGTAAAAGGAGGTGAGGCTGATAATGTCATTTTATTGACCGAAATTCCTGGAAAAACATATAAAAATTATATACTTAGTCCCGATGATGAGCATCGTGTTTGGTACGTAGCCGTGTCCAGGGCTAAGGAAAAACTCTTCATAGTTCAGCCAAGAATGACAAAATTTTATAATTTATGATTTACTTTTTTGGAAAACTGTGATATATAGAAGATGTTAACTGATTAAAAGGAATAAAAGATGAAAAAAGCGATTTTAGTTGCAGGAGGAGCCGGATTTATAGGGGCAAATCTATGTAGACGTCTATTAAACGATGGAAAAACTGTTATTTGTGTAGACGACTTAAGTACAGGCCGTATATCTAATATAACTGAACTTATGGAAAATAAAAATTTTTATTTCTCAAAAGTAGATATTAAATATAGTAGTCTTATCGACATGGAAGTAGTCTTAAATGACAACTTAGAAGGAATTGAGTATATTATCAATTTAGCTTGTCCAGCTTCTCCTCCTCATTACCAAGGAGACAAGGCAATTAACACCACAATGACTTGTGTGGAAGGAGTTTATAATTTATGCGAAGTTGCTAAGAGATGGGACTGTCCAATTCTTCAAGCGTCTACTTCTGAAGTTTATGGTGAGCCTCTTGTTCATCCTCAACCAGAAAGTTATAGAGGAAATGTTAATCCAATAGGAATTAGAGCTTGCTATGACGAAGGTAAGAGATGTGCAGAATCTTTGATGTTCGACTTCCATAGAATTCATGACATAGAGATTAAAGTTATCAGAATCTTCAATACTTATGGACCTTATATGGACCCTAAAGATGGAAGAGTTGTTTCAAACTTTATTTGTCAAGCTCTTAAAGGTGAACCTATAACTATTTATGGAGATGGAAGTCAAACACGTTCTTTCCAATACATAGATGACCTTGTAGAAGCTATTTGTAGAGTGATGAAAACTCCTAAAGAATTTACTGGACCTATTAACCTCGGCAATCCCGGTGAGTTTACAATTAAGGAATTAGCTCAGAAAGTAGTAAATGAGATTAGCACAAGCGCTGAAGTAGTCTATAAAGATTTACCTAAAGATGACCCAACTCAACGTAAACCAGATATTAGTTTAGCTAAAGAAGTTTTGAATTGGGAGCCAAAAATAAGTCTTGATGAAGGCTTAAAAAAGACAATCGAATATTTTGCTAAAGAGATAGCTGAATGAAGATATTACTAACAGGCGTTACAGGAATGCAAGCAAAAGGTTCAAATAGATTAGGAATCTTCTGCTGTATAGATGGTGTTCAAAAGTGCTTAGAAGAAGCAGGTCATGAAGTTGAAAGAAGAGAAGTTCAAGTTGGTGAAGATTTAGACAAATATGATAGAGTAATCACAACAATCCACTCAGCTAGTTCAATATCTTCTGTCCATTATTTGAGAGTTATGGACTTATTATGGAAAAGACCTGATGCTATTTGTATGGTAGATGATTGGCAAACAAGAGGAATCTTTAAGGAATATGAGACATTTGTCAAAGACCCTTCAAAATTATTTAGAGAATATAATATGAATAAATTTAAGGATTCTGACAAGATAGACAAAGACGCTGTATTAATTAAGATGGCTAGTTTCCAACATAGAATCTTAACTCCACTTACTGGAATAGGTGATATTACTGAGTTAGGTTTACCTACTAAATTAATTGTTAGAATAGACCCAAGTCCATATTTTGCTGGATATAGTTTTAATAAAGTTAATTCTTCAGATAAAGCTCCAAATTGGGTATGCGCTTGCTTAGAAGATAAATCATCTTGGTTGAAAAAACAAGGATTTGGTTGGAATGTTTTAGAATATGGAAATAAAAACAAAGGTCAAGAACGTGTTACCGAAGCAGAACTAACTCAAATCTATGCTAATAACTGGGGAATAATTTCACCTAAGCATAATGTTAATAAAACAGGTTGGTTTAGAGTAAGATTCCTCTTAGCAAGAGATACTGAGAGTATTTTGTTCTGCGACCCTGAAGAAGCTAAGTGTTATGGAGACGCATATAATATATCAATTAAGCAAGTTGAACAAGGTATGGATTCAGATAGATTTAAAGTCTGTCTCTTATACACATCTCCGAGCCCACGAGACTACGCTGCATCT
>ERZ1027068.728-NODE-728-length-9307-cov-6.999676_pt1 | contig 9307 bp, 8 predicted proteins | sample MGYA00519420_ERZ1027068 | MGnify/ENA primary metagenome ERZ1027068 (study PRJEB26926, sample SAMN06164835) | human gut metagenome | biome: ENVO:00009003; feature: ENVO:2100002; material: ENVO:00002003 | host: Homo sapiens | place: USA | collected 2012 ...
CTTGCGTAAGCGAGGCTCAGACTTGCACCTAGTCTCTTTGGTTCTTTCCCTCGTTAATATTGACAAGTGCATCGATTTGAATAGCGAACCCGAGAAGTGCTGTCCGACAAACAGAACTATCGGTAGCTTGTTATCATAGATAAATATCAGAAGATATAATAGAAGTACATTAAAATTTTTTTCCACAAACTAAAATCCGACAGGAACACCCTGTCGGATTTTACTTTATCTATGCTTTTCTGCGATAATACACCGCTTCAAACCCGGCTTTCCCTGCCGTCAGAACATCGCTCATATAATTATCCCCCATATGAACGATCCTCTTGCCGCCGTACTCGTTTTTAATTATCCGATACAGCCCTCCGTCCGATTTTCCGCACCCGTATTCACACGAAACGAACAGCTTTTCATAACCGCTAAACCCGTTGTCGCAAAGCAGCTTTGAGATAACGCTTTCAGGAAGATACATATCGGTCGTGATAATGACCGTTTTTCCGCAGGAGATCACCCTGCCGTATACATCAAGCATGAACGGGTCGGCACGGCAAACCGAAAATTCCTCATCGCATTCGGCTTTCACGGCTTCTTCGACAGCATCGTCCGTAAGCCCTGCTTTCACGGCTATAATACGATAAATATCATTTATGCACGGCTCTTTCTTTTCTTTTCTTGCCTCAGTTTCACTGTCGGCCCTGATTTTGCCGAAATTCTCTATGCCAAGCGTTCTGCCCGTATTGTCGAAAACTTCTTTTTGTGAAACACTGCGGAAGATCAGCGTGTCGAAAATATCAAACGATACTACATCTGCTTTACACAAAAGCGTCGCCGTTTCCTCAGCCGACAGCGAGTATTCTCCGAATTTCCTGTCGGGAAAATGAAACACGCTGTACTTAAGATATAACAGCAATGCGTACCCCCACGCCGCTGCGGGCATTATCCCGTGAAGCCTGCTGTGAGATGAAACGAAGGAAAAATAACGGTTCTGCACGGAAGCGTTGCCGCTTATCAGCTTATCGTATATCTTCTGTTTTCCGCTCACATTGTTTCACCGCCTGTTATTCTTCCTGTTTTCCTATTTCGTCCCTTGTGACAGTAGCCTCGTGATTGTAGAATTTCTTCAGCTGTTCTACCGATATATAGTCGCCCGTCAGCTCTCCGCTTTCGTTGATAAGATATTTACCGTTCCACATAGCCGTCCACAGCCACATTGCGTTATCCCTTGCCATTATGTCAGGGTCCGGATATACGGCACACTCCGTGAGTGCCAGCATACGCTTGTTCAGCGTTAATGAATCCGTTGCATACATCGCCGCAAGATGAGCGGTATCGGTATTGTCATATACGTCACAGCCGACTATATCGACATAATCGTCACCGGGGAACATCAAAGGGTCAATATCCGCCGTGTATATCCACAGCAGGTTTGACAGCCCGTACAGTTCGTCAAAACGTCTGTGCATAGTCTGCCACAGCCATTTATAAGTCTTGCTGTTCTTTTCCCACCAGTACAGCCCCGCACTGCTTGCAGGCAGCGGTCGGAAAAGCACCGTAACACCGCTGTCCTTGAGAACGGAAAGCTGTTTTGCTATTGCGTCCATATCCGACAGCACAGCATAGCATTCCTCCGATATTGTTTCGTCCTCAAGAAGCTGTGCCAGCGATTCCTCATTCATTACTGCCAGATCCTCATAGTCGCTTACAGCCGCACCGATGTCAAATGTGCTTTCTTCACGGTAGAAGGTAGTCTTTCCTATAGGCGTATACCAGTACCAAGTGTATGACACTATACCGCCGTTTTTAGCCCATTCCTGTGAAAGCTGAATATCCGTGTTATTTTTCACAAGCTTCGCACCGCTTGCCGTATAGTATCTTAGATCACTCGCTCTTATCGCAGGAAACCGTCCCGTGTTCTTTACGATTGCGTCAATTTCGGTATTTGTGTTAGGCGTTACGGCCTGCGCCGTAAGCGTTTTCCTGCCGTAAATGCTTTTGAGATAATCCATAAGTTCAATACGGTCGGTATTTACATCCTTGCCCGAGATCCACGTTCCTGCCTGCGAGTAACGCTTATCGGCCGCTTTTTCCGTGTTCTTTACAGTTATCTTGTCCAACGAAACGCTGTTTTTTACTGTCTGGAGAGTTATCCTGTGCGTTCCCTGCGTAAGATATACAGGACATAACGAATGGCTCTCAAACGTATCGCTCTGTACTATGTTATACGCTCCGTACAGTTCGCCGTTCATACGTTTATAGCTGCCGTTTTCGCTGTTTATCTGCTTGTCGCCGTCAACAATAAGAGTGATGCTTCCGCCGTCATCTGACAGTGCGGTTATCGCAATATCGTAAAACTGTGTCGAAGGCACTTCCATATCAAACGATACCGATTTGTAAGCGCCCACTGTGATATATCCCTCGCCGCTGTACTTTCTGTCATCCGAGATCAGCTTTGTTCCTTCCGTCTTTTCCGCTTCAAGAACATAGCTGAAATTTGATTTGTTGATTTTGTATTCTTTGGTTTTATTTTCGGTCACAATACTCGCCTGCGGTACAGATGTTTCCCCGTTTGACGAGGTATCCGCACTGCCGTCTGAAGTAACTGAGGAATAGTCGATTTCCGAACAGCCGGCAAGCATTATGACGGCAAGCGTGAGTGCCGTTAGTTTCCTGATATGCAAGTCAGTCCTCCTGCTTTATTACCACAATGTCGCCCGACTGTATCTTGTCGGTGAACTTTGCACTTTTCCCGTTTACCGTAAGCACAAGTCTGCGTGTGGGATTTTCAATATCAATATTCGCTCTTTCAAACAGGTCTATAAGCATATACGGGGTTTTGCTCTCCTTTTCGGGAAGATCGGTCGGAACGCCGTTGAAGATTACGGATACAAAATTTCCCTGCTCCGCTGTCTGTATATCCTCAGCCGTTTTTTCTCCCGATACGCTCTCAGCGGCAACGGCGGCTTGTACCGCTTCAGAAGACGAGCCTTTATCAAAGCCCAGTATATCTCCGTCACAAAGAACATAGCTTTCGGGCTTCTCCTCGCCGTTTACATATACGGCTGCGGTCTGCGTATCTCCGCCGTACTGCATAAGGAACGCTCCGAGCGTTCTTGCGTCGTGTATCTCTATATTGTCAAGCGGCTGTATCTCATAGTCCTTGCCGACTTCTTTTCCGTTTGCGTAAGCACGTTTTCCGGCTACCGCATTTTCACCGCAGAATATGACGCTTACCCTTGAAATATCGTCCGCATAATCACGGATAAATGCGTGTGCGTTTTCGCCGTTCACCGCAGGCGTAAGCGTTATGCTGTCGCCCTGCTTTATCTTTGTTGTGAGTGCGGCAGGCTTGTCGTTTACAGTGATTACCGCAGGAATAAACGCAGTGCCTTTGAGCATCTTCGTTTCGCCGTTAAGAATGAACTTAAGTCCTGCGCCGCTGTGGCCCATTATCTGAGAGGTTTTGAAGCCTGCCGAGCCGAGAAGCTCAAATACGCTGAGCGACTTTGTATCGAACACCCTCACCTGCTCGCCGTTTAGCGTAACGGTCGAGAAATCATACGCCATATTGGTGCAGGCAGTGACCGCAATGCCGACAGGAGTTACATACTCAGGACCCAGCTTTCTGTCGCCCACATCAACGTTTTTCATAAATTCCTGACCGCCTACAGCGACCCTTCCGTGATCTATTCCGAGCTTGTCCGCAAGTGCGTCCGCAAGGCCGTTAGCCATACTTCCGCCGCCTATAAGGAACATTGCGGCAGGGCTCTGACCGTTTGCGTCACATACCGCCTGACTTATCACATCCGCAAGGCTGTCAACGGACGGACTGCATTTCTCGAAGAAATCAGCTTTAGATATTGTCTGCTCCCTGCCGAAAATGTCACGGTATGTAATGCTGTCCGTGCCGCCGCTCGCCTGTATTTTCATGCTCTCCGCCATATTGAAATCAACGAAGAATTTCCTTACAATATCCTCGCTTATCTCATCGCCTGCGACAGTTGCCATCGCATAGGCTACTATTGCGCCGTCACGGGCTATCGCAATATCAGACGTACCTGCGCCTATATCCACGAGAGCAATATTGATAAGCCGTATCTCCGGCGGGATTATCACGTTCATTGCGGCGATAGGCTCGAGCGTCATGCTCTTCACCTTAAGACCCGTCTTGTCCGTAGCGGCATACAGGCCCTCTACTACGACCTCGGGCAGGAATGCGCCGATAAGCTCTATAGTGACCTTGTCGCCCTTATGCCCCTCAAGGTTTACCATTGCGTAATCGTCAAGGTAATAATGCACTACCGAGTGACCCACGCAGTAGAATACAGCGTCCTCGTTTCTGTACTTCTCGTCAATCCCTTTCTGCGCCTTCTGTATCGTTTTGCATTCCATCGTGCGTACCAGATCCGCTGTGATAGTGTTCTTATCCGAAACGTCAAAATCCATCGACACACGGTAGGTCTTGAGCGCACGGCCTGCGGCGGCTATAGAAACCTCTGTCAACCTGATGGAGTTTCTCTGCTCAAGCGTTTCCTTTACGGTGCGTGCTACCTTTGCTACCTGCTCAATATCCTCTACCTGTCCGTCTATCATTGCACGCTTCAGATGCGGAACGCTCTCGGTATCGGTCACACGGAAGGTTTCGCCGTCCATAAAGCCCAGTACGCCTACGACCGTCCTTGTGCCTATATCAAGCGCAAAAACCGTATCTCCCTGCGGTTTCAGCGTCTTTTTAGCAGATGCTGACGGCTTCTTTGCCGTAGTTTTCTTTGCTGTAGCTGATTTTGCAGTGGTCTTTTTATTTTCGCTTGTATTTTTTGCGGCAGATTCTTCTTTTCTCGGTCTGCCTCTCCTTTTAGGTGCCGCCATTTTATTTACTCCCTTTCATTAAAAATATCACTGATTGTACCATAAATTCCGTAAACCCGTACAGGTTTACATAGCTTTTTTGATTTTTTCGGTTTTCCGTATTTTGATTTTTTCCGATACTGATTTTTATCGAAAATTCGATAATATCATTACTGCTGATTATAATTATAATTAAATTTACGGAATAATTCAACCTTTTTTCTGTTTTTTATCACAAAAAAATTGAAAATATCGTCAGGATATGATAGAATAATAACTGATATGGGATATTTGCTTATCCAAATGCGAAAAGGACAGACGCACTAAGAAGGAGAGTATATGGAAATTTCAGATTTTGCCGAAGAAATGACAACGCCGATACACGATTTTCTTGTAAAGAACAGTGAAAGTCATACGATACGCTGTTATATGCCGGGGCATAAGGGAACGGAGGATCCGCTTGATATTACCGAAATCGACGGAGCAGACAGCCTTTACGACACCGACACAAACGGCGGAAAGGGCATAATAGCGCAAAGCGAGAAAAACGCATCAAAGCTGTTCGGCAGTAAGAGAACGCTGTACTCCTGCTCGGGAAGTACGCTTGCGATACAGATAATGCTCACCCTCGCAAAGCTGAGGGGCAACGGCAAGGATCATGTTATCGCCGGCAGATATTCGCACCGAAGCTTTATAAATTCCTGCGTCCTGCTGGGGCTTATTCCGTCCTGGGTATATCCCGAAGAATATCTCAGCGCCGCCGTTACTCCCGAAAGCATAGAGGCAAAAATCAATTCAAGAACGCTTGCGGTTTTTATAAATTCAATTGATTATTACGGCGGTATGAGCAATATTTCCGCTATAGCGGAGGTGTGCCATTCGCACGGTATACCTTTACTGGTTGACAACGCACACGGCGCATATCTGAAATTTGCTCCTGTCGATCTGCACCCGATGACGCTCGGTGCGGATATGTGTGCGGACAGCGCCCACAAGACGCTCCCCGTGCTTACGGGCGGAGCGTATCTGCATATAGCAAACGAGAAATACTGCGCTATGGCGAAGGAGGCGATGGCTCTCACGGCAACCTCAAGCCCGAGCTATCTTATCCTTGACAGCCTTGACAGATGCAACCGTACAATAGCCGAGAAACCCTTTCATATAGCGGAAATATGCAACAAGGTAACGGCGCTGAAGCGGCACTGTGCCGATATGGGATATGTGCTGAGCCAAAGCGATTATATGAAGGTGACATTCGATTGTGCGGCGGTGCATTCGACCGGCTTTGCTATGGCTGAGATGCTGAAGGAATTCGGCATAGAGTGCGAATATGCGGACGAATACCGCTGTGTACTGCTGTTCGGAAGCTCCTCGACGGATGTCGATTTTGAGACGATAAAGACGGTGCTGAGGGCGAATATGCCAAGGTCGGTTTTCGTAAGGAGCCTGCCCTCGCCGCCTGTCCATATCAGGACGCAGACCGCCTGCTCGCCGGCAAAAGCGTACTTCTCGGGAAAGGTGAGACTGCCTGTGATGATGACGGTCGGCAAGGTGTGCGCCAGTGCGGTTGCGCCGTGTCCGCCGGGAATCCCGCTTATAATGCCGGGCGAGGTGGTCACGATAGACGCCGCAAGGGCACTTCGTGACAAGGGAATAGCCGATATTCCGATAGTTGTCTGACGAAAAAAACCGGCATAAATCACAGGTGATGAAAAACGATGAATGAGTTTTGCAAAAAACAGGCCGCAAAACCGCTTGCAGTGTACGTTTACGGACAATATGCAGAAAACCGTCACGTTGATGATTTATGCTGAAGGTGAGCTTTTCGCAAAAACGGATATTTCTGCGGCAAAAAATCAGGTCCGTATCAAAAGTTTGCGGTGAAGTTTATGCGTTTTGCCTTTACTTTATACAGAAAATGTGCTATAATTATTTCGAAATTCAAACTCACAAGGATAGCCCGATACAGAAAGGACGGTAATCTTTATGAAATTAATATATGCAATCGTAAATAATGATGATGCTCATTCAGTTTCATCATCACTTACAAAATCTGGCTTTCAGGCCACCAAGCTTGCCTCGACCGGGGGATTTTTAATGTCAGGTAACACGACTTTTCTTATCTGCTCTGAGGACGACAAGATAGACGAGATAATCGAGATCATCAAGGACCATTCGCACAAGAGAAAGCAGTTTGTTCCTTCTGCCGCATCATACGGCGTAGGAAGTTACACCAGCTTTCCTGTCGAGGTATTTGTCGGCGGTGCGACTATCTTCGTGACGAACATAGAGAGATTTGAGAAAGTCTGATGTCTGCAAGCAATGCAAGCTGTGACAGCATAAAGCTGTTCGGCAAACAGCGTGAGACTGCTCTGCTGGCGGAAACAGCCGAAAGCGACAGGCTTCCACACGGAATAATGCTGACGGGTGAAAAAGGCATAGGCAAGCGCACCTTCGCCAAGTGGTGCGCTATGCTGTATCTGTGCCGTGAACCCGAAAACAATATGCCGTGCGACAGATGCAGGAGCTGTCGGAATATCATAACGGGCGAACACGCAGATGTTATCTATGCCAAGGGCGAAAAGTACAGCAAGGAAAGCGTGCGTGATAATGTATGCTTTGCTTCAACGCTCCCCAATGACAGCGACACCCGTGTTTTCATCTATGAGGACTGCGAGGAAATGACGGAGGAGCAGCAGAACGTTCTGCTCAAAGCGATAGAAGAACCGTCAAAATATAACCGTTACATTTTCACCTGCTCAAACACCTCGCAGATACTTGAAACGATAAAGTCGAGGCTCGTTTGCATACCGATATCGGACATGACTGCGGAGGAATGCGTTTCCTGTCTTGAATACAACGGTTATGACAGCGACACGGCGAAACGGTCGGTAGAGCTGTACGGGACAAATCCGGGCAGAATACGGGATATACTCTCTGACGAAAAGCGCATAAAGCTGTATGAAACAGCCAAAAAGGTGACAGAGGCATTATCGAAGAAAGACGAATATTCGGCCGCCGTTGCAATGACCGCCTGCACGACAAGAGAGGATCTGTACGGGGTAATAACGATACTTTACGAGAATGTGACCGAGTCGCTCAGAGCGCTTGAAACCGGCGGCGAGCCTTTGCTATGTCTGACTAAGGCAAGGCTGTATGCCTTGTACGAGGTGCTCAGCGCCTTTGCGCTTATGGACGGAACTAATATAAATGTAAAGCTGATGCAGGCATATATACCTGCAAAGCTGTTTGCTGTTTTACAATAGGCAAATAAGAAAGGGTAAAAATGACTGAAATTATAGGAGTCAGATTCAAGGATGTCGGGAAGATATACTACTTTTCCCCGAATAAAAATACGGTCAAGTGCGGAAGTCACGTTATAGTGGAAACCGCAAGAGGCGTTGAGTGCGGCGAGGTCGTTATAGCGAACCGTGAGATTGAGGACGACAAGGTGGTACAGCCGCTCAAGAGCATAATCCGCATAGCTACCGACAAGGATCTTGAAACGCAGAAGAAGAACCGTGAAAAAGAGCAGGAGATAATGAAGGTCTTTGCTCAGAAGATAGCCGAGCATAAGCTGGAAATGAAGCCTATTGATATTGACTGTACCTTTGACGGAAGCAAGATATTATTTTATTTCACGGCTGAAAGCAGAGTGGATTTCAGAGAGCTTGTAAAGGATCTTGCATCGGTTTACCGTACAAGAATAGAGCTGCGTCAGATAGGTGTGCGTGACGAGGCGAAGATGCTCGGCGGACTCGGAATCTGCGGCAGACCGTTCTGCTGTAAGACCTTCCTCGGAGAATTTCAGCCGGTGTCTATAAAGATGGCTAAGGAGCAATCGCTGTCGCTGAATCCCACAAAGATTTCAGGCACCTGCGGACGACTTATGTGCTGTCTTAAATATGAGCAGAACTGCTATGAGGAGCTTCTTGCGATAACTCCTAAGGTCGGTGCTCTTGTGGAAACAGCCGAGGGCAGAGGTATCGTTGAGGATGCAAACCTGCTGACAGGCGTACTCAAGGTAAAGCTCGACAAGAATCCCGATGCCGCTGCTACGGCATTCAAAAGGGAGGATGTAAAGCTGATCAAGGACGGCAAAATAAGAATCAAGAAGGAAGAATTCCAGGCGCTCAAGGGGCTTGAGGACTAAGGTGGCTGAAAGCCACTGTAAATTCCGCCTTTGGAAATGTTTGGGGTTGGCAGAACGTGGTGGAACGGCGGGGTTACACAGAGTAATAAATTAAATATGGACGGTCATGGTGGTTGCTGTGACCGCTTTTTTTGCGGCGGGTTGCCGCTGACTGTTCGCCGTTCTATTTGATTGAGCTTTGCTTAGCTTACGTTACCGGCGGTAATAGTTGAAAGTGGGAAATTAAAGTTTTAGTCAACCTTTTTCAAAAGGTTGCAGATTTTTAAGGCGGAGCCTTAAATCGCTTTCCGCAGAAAGCGAAATTTCTTAATA
>ERZ1027068.736-NODE-736-length-9249-cov-4.617468_pt1 | contig 9249 bp, 6 predicted proteins | sample MGYA00519420_ERZ1027068 | MGnify/ENA primary metagenome ERZ1027068 (study PRJEB26926, sample SAMN06164835) | human gut metagenome | biome: ENVO:00009003; feature: ENVO:2100002; material: ENVO:00002003 | host: Homo sapiens | place: USA | collected 2012 ...
ATAGAAATCTGCCGCACGACGGCAAAAGAAAAAAAGCCGTCGTACAGCAGATACATTTTCATGCGCCCAAGAAGCGGCGGCTCATTTTTCAGAGCCGCCGCTTCTCTTTGGATAAACGATAGAGGACACGGCGGCCCATAGGAGGGTGCCGCCGTGTCCATTTCACTTTTCTATAACTTCTTTAATTTCCACCAGCTAAAAAAAGCGTAGCTCCCCCTCCGGGACAGTCTGTCTATGAAGGTACAATATATCAGTACAATTATGATAATGTAATTTCATGCGTCTGCATAGCGTCTTGCTGTGCGGGCGTTTTTATATACCTGCACCTTGGGACAATTTGTCCCAAGGTAGCCAGTCCCGGCTGCCGATCCCCGCCGTTCCTCCGTTTTGTTCACCCACCCACACATGAACTGAATGGAGGAAATACAAATGACGACCATCAATCTGAAGGACTTTTACGCTTGGTACACCCATGATGAATACATCGAAGTTTCCGACGAAGTGCCGCCGAGCTGAAGGCGGACAAGCTGTATGAGGCAGCCCATCAGCGGCGCACGACCCGCAACAAGGCGCAGTATTCCCTCGACTGTGACGATGGGATCGAATACTCGGCCTGCCTGCATGAGCCGACGCCGCAGGAGCTTCTGGATCGCATGGAGCTGTTCGTCCACCTCTGGAACGCCCTCAACTCTCTGCCGGAGGTGCAGGGCGTCCGGGTGGAGGCGCATCTGATCCTCGGCAAGAGCTACCGCCAGATTGCCCGGGAACAGGATGTGGACAAGAGCGTTGTCCGGCGCTCGGTGAAGCGCGGCATGACTGCTATGAAAAAATATTTGAAAAAAGTTCTGTGAGCGAGGCTCCATTTGCCCGATTTTTGTCCTTGGTATATGAGAGGTAGTTTTCACCTCTCCGCAGCAAGGTAGTTGATGCTCCGTGACGGATCGTCGCTATCCGCTGTGAGGGAGCGCCGCATTGAATATGAGCTGTCTTATGACAGGCCAACGGGAGCGGGTGCGGCGCTCCCACCTTTCAAAAATACCTTGGGACATTTCGGCGCTGTTGACAAAGTCTCGCTCCGCTCCGCCCTACCAACAAAAAAAGACGCCCTCTGGCGTCATCCGGCGTGTTTTATCATCCGTTTCAGGTTCAATGCGGTCGCCGACAAGAGGCAGTGGTCCTCCGCTGCCTCTAAGCCTCGTCGCAAAACGCGCGCTAAGTTGTGCTCGCGCTTCTGCGCGGAAAACGAGCCCTCGCACCAGACCTGCCGCAGTTTCAGCGCCTCCCGGTATTCCGGGCTGGAACGGCGTTCCAGGTTGCGCTGTCGGTCTGCCGCAAAGTAGCTGACAGACACCTTTCTTGCGCCGCGTTTGTCGCTCTCGCGCAGGCATTTTTCCCGCAGCGGACAGAGCGCACAGTCCCGCTTATCCGCCTGATACTCCCAAAACAGGCCGCTGGCGCTGCGGGCCAGCCGCCTTAAACACAGCTCTTTTCCAATGGGACAGAGGTACACATCACGGTTCTCGGCGCGGCAAAAATCGTCCCGCGTAAACTGGACAGACACCCGCGCGGCGGTCTTTTGCGGCCGCACGAAAAAGCCGATCCCCAGTTCACCCAGCGCCCGATGGGCCAGCGGAAAATCGTAAGCGGCGTCCGCCGTGGCAGCCTGAATTGGTACAACATTTTCGTGAATATGCTCGATCAGGCCCAAAAACGGCACGGAATCGTTCACATCTCCGGCAGTCACGGTCTGGCCTACGATGATGCCGTAGTCGCTGTCCACCGCCTGATGGGCGAGGTAATGAGGCCCCTCCGGTTTCCCCGGGCGCTTCAGATGACCCGACTCCGGGTCTGTGCGGCTGACGCGCTTGTGGGTGCGGCGGTTGTCCCGTTTGATCTGCTTTGTCCGCTTTTTGCGGCGCTTTCCGGTTCGCCGCTCAAGTTCCTCCAACCCTTCCTCCTCATAATCGTCCAGCCGTTCCCAGTAAACGCCAGCTTCCTCAACGACCTCCACCAGCTCTTCCGACGTGCGGGAGGCGTTGGCCCTCACATGGGTCGAGTCCGCCCCCACCACGCGCCCGCTGACCAGACCTTTTTCGATGCACTGCCCCACGACTTCTTCAAATAACCGCCGAAACACCTTGCGGAAGGACGGTTTCCGGCGGCGCAGCTGCGAGACGGTGCTGTGATCCGGCACCCGGTCGAAGAGGTCGAGGCCCAGGTACCAGCGCAGGGCGATGTCGGTCTGGACGCGTCGCTCGATCTGCCGCTCCGACGGGATGCCGTACAGGAAACCCACCAGCAGATACTTCACGATGACCACCGGGTCGATGGCTGGGCGCCCGTATTTTTTGCTGTAAAGCGGGGCTGTTTCCTCGTAAACGAAGGACAGATCCAGCGCTGCTTCCAACTTTCGGAGGAAGTGCTCCCGGGGCATCAGATCCTCGATCGTTACCATGTGCATCGCCAGCTGCATCCCATCACCTCAGGTCGTTTTCCTCATTATAACATACCGTGAGGGCTGTTGCGAGACTTTGTCAACAGCGCCAATTTGAGACGCATTTCTACATTATATCAATATGGAGGAACCACTATGAAACGCACAGTATCGTTGTGCATCACCGCGTTGCTCTCCTGCCTGTTGACCTGCCCAGCCTTAGCAGCGGATACGCTGCTCCTGACTCCGACGCTCTATCCCACAGAGGTCAACGAGTACGCCAGCGGAGAGGAAATGCGGTTGGAGCGCACCTATTGCCTGTCTCCCACAGATGATCCGGCCAGCATCCCCGTCGGCGATTTTGACCGGGAGGGCTGGCACTACACGCTGTTGGATGTGACCCGGCAGGAGAACTCCAAGAGCGATGAGAAGGACTATGCCGAAACCTACACGCTGAACATGGACACAAAGGACATGGAGAAGATCATGCCCCAGCTGGCTGCGGAGCGCACCGTTACCACGGAGGACGGTTACACCGGGACTTTGGTGCTGGACACCTCCAGCATCAAGGTAGAAGCTGCGGGCTATAACACTTCCACCAAGACTGTAACGGCAACCCGAACCTACCCAAACCTGTCTGATGCGGATATATCCTTTGTCCCCAAGAGCATTACGGACAATGGCCGCACGATGGAATTGGCAGATGTGCAGTGGCAGGAGTCGGACGGTTTTTATCATGCCTCGGCTACCTACACAGGAAAGGTATCCAGCAAATATGCTACCGGCTATATTGTCACGGCGGATTATTCCGGTGAGGTAGTCCGTACCACGATGGACGATACCATTTACACCGCAATTTTCAGTGGGACGCCTATCCAGCCGGAACGCAGTGCTTTCGACTGGCGCTATCTGCTGATTCTGCCCGCTGGTGCCGGTGTGGCTGGCCTCGTTGTGCTGGGCCGTAATTGGCTGAAAAAGCGAAAGAACGAAAAGAAATGGGAGGAGTACACGAAATGAAATGGAAAACCTTGTGCCTGACGGCGGCATTGACCGCCGTGCTGGCTGCGGTGCCCGCCTATGCGCTGGATTACACGGTGGACGCCCCGGAGGACTATCTCTTTGGCAGGCCGACCAGTGTGGAAACGGTCACAGAGTACGGCGCGGACAATGTTGACCGCAGCAAGAACACGGCACTGATCCCGCCCGCCTTTGGCAGTCCCACCAGTTACCTGCCCGATACGGGTGAGCCCCTGACGCCTAACCTGACCCCCGGCGCCCACAGCGGCGGGCTGGTCAGTTCCGTCGGATCTGTTGGCGGTGTGCCCTATCCCACAGTGGATAGCGGCGGCAGCTGGAACAGCACGGCGTACACTCCGGTTTCCTCTGACCTTTATTACAGCAACGGCAGTTTGGGAACGCTGAAAATCCCGGCCATCGGTCTAACCGTCAAGGTCTATGAGGGGACGGATAGCAACGCACTGAAAAAAGGAGCGGGTCATTTCAGCGACTCCAGCATTTGGAATGGGAATGTGTGTATCGCTGGGCACAACCGCGGCGTCAACAATCACTTTGGACAGATCCACACGCTGACCGTAGGCGATACCATCACCTACACGACGAAGCTGGGGACACGAAGCTACACCGTTACCAGTGTGTCTAAGGTGCTGGAGACGGACACCAGCGGCACAACGGCCAGTAGTGACAACCGCCTGACCCTTTATACCTGCGTCAGAGATCAGTCGGTATATCGCTGGATGGTCTGCGCTGTGGAGCGCTAAAAACTGAATAGCGGCAGTCAAAATGCGGCTCAATTTGAGACACAATTCGACGATGTATTTCGTGGCCGTTGGATGATTTTTTGCGAGTTGTGTGAGATTATGACATAATAACGGTAGGCAGAAATGCCAATCATTCTTATGTCTGGAGGAAATGCCATGAAAAAACCATACACATCCTTTGTCACCGGATTGCTGGTTGGCGTTGCCCTGTTTAGCGGCACCACCGCCTATGCCGCTGGCATTATGGCGGAACGCAGCACCAACCGTATTTTTGTGGACGGAAAAGAGGTGCAGGTCGAAGCCTACACCATCCACAACAACAATTTTATGCAGCTCCGCGATGTCGGAAAAGCGGTCGGTTTCAATGTTTATTGGGACAGCGACAACGGCTGTGTGCAGGTGGAAAGCGGAAAGCCCTACACCGGAACCGCACCCCAACAGACTGCCGCAGCCCCCACGGACGGTTCCCGGTATGTTCCCAAGGTGGGTGATGTGATCCGCTGCGACGACGGGACGAACTATACCATTAAAGATGTATCCCGCTGGGATAAAAACGCTTTTTCCAGCGCACCGCTGGGAGAGCTGCCCGCCGCCACCTGTGACTGGAGCAAGCTGCCCCAGCCGGAAATGCCGAGAGCGGAAGCGCGCCACTTTACCAGTGGCGGGCAGGACTACCTATTCCAGCGCAATCTCTACGAAACACGCCGGATGCTCTATACCTTGTATAATGCCATCGGGGACAACCCCGAAACATGGCAGAACGGCCAGCCGGTGAAATTCCCCAGCGGGAATGATAAGGTGAAGATCAACCTGACCATTCCCGCAGATGTCACACCGCAGAGCTTTTGGCCGTGGCGGGCAGATCAGATCACCGAGCTATTCAATTCCTGCCCTCCGGGGACTTACTCTCTGGAGGCATGGAATGTCTACAAAAACGGCGTGTTTCAATACACTGAGTACAGCATCTATGTGAGCTGACAACTTCATATCTCAACGCGCGGGCGGTATGCGAAAGCATACCGCCTTCTCTATTTCCCAAAATCAATAAAAGGAGAAAATGCACATGAAAAAACGATTGGTTTCTATGCTCCTTGCGCTGGTAATGGTGCTGGGGATGCTCCCCGTCACAGTCCTTGCCGCCAGCAGCGAGGAGGAAGCCCTGGGCGAAGTCAATATTTACAACGGAGAGCAGAAGCTCTCCTACCTCTCCATCAACGGGCGAATCCGTGAGCTGATCTATACCTATTTCAACCATGTGGATGCCAACGGCAGGACGAAGGAGATCCCCGCGTACTGCGTCAATCCGAATACAACGGGTGTGCCGCAGACGGTAGGCCCCGGCGAGAGCATCAAATACATCGCCAAGGAAAAGGGCAACGATCCGAAGGTCATGGGCATCATCGCCAACGGGTATCCCACCCGTGGTCTTTCGGAGCTGAAGCTGGAGAACAAGTACCACGCCTACTATGCGACCAAGATGGCGCTGTGGTGCTACCTGCTCCCCAACTGGAACATCAACAACCTGAAGGTCAATCCCAATCTCACAGGAAAAGAGCTTCAGCGGGCGCAGGCTATTCTCGCCGCCGCCAAGGACATCTATGTGCGCGGCACGGCGTGGAGCAAGGTGCTATCGCCCCGCGTCACCGCAGCGGCTGACCGGGACACTGCTTATGCCGTTACAGTAGACGGACAGCAGTACAAGCAGCAAGTGTTCACCGTCCATTCCGACACATGGGTATGTAATTACGCCATCCGCGTGGCCTTTTCTGATCCCGCCTCCGTCCCCGCAGGAGCGCGTATTGTGGACATGAACAACAAGAATATTACCACCATCACCACCTCCGGCACCGGGGATGGCTACGGCGGTAAATTCAAGGTGCTGTACCCTGCCGCTGCGGTGGCGGGCAAGACCGGCAGCGTCCAGCTTTCTTTTACCACTGATGTTTATAAGTATGCTGTGTTTTACGCTGTGTGCGCAGAGCAGAACAAGTACGGCCAGCTCCAGAACTATATGTGCGACACCGACCCTACCGTCACCATGCGCCTGTCCACCTACAGCAATTACAGCGATGGCGGCGAAGTGGAACCGCCCGACACCGGCCTGAAGCTCATCAAGCTGGAAAAGGGTACGGATACCCCGCTCAGCGGCGCGGTCTTTGAGGTGGTCGATCCTGATGGAGCCACTGTCGGCACCTTCGCTACCGGCTCGGATGGCACCGTGACCATCCCCCTGACGCTGGCGGGCAACTACACCGTGTACGAGCGTGTCGCGCCTTTGGATCACCTGCTCAGTGATACGCCCGCACAGAATATCAGGGTGGAGTACGGCAAGGTGGCGGAGCTGACCTGTTGGAATGAGCCTTACGGCACCCTTCGCGTGGAAAAGCTGTCCGACACCGGGGCGCACCTGCCCGGTGCCATGGTGCAGATCAAGCACATTGAGAGCGGCGTGACCTACACCGCTGAAACCAATTTTGCGGGCTATGCCATTTTCGATGAGATCAAGCCCGGTGCGTATGAAATCCGCGAAATCACCGCCCCCTCCGGCTGGCTGAAGGACGACGCCACCTATACGGCTGCCGTAGCCACCGGCGAAACCACCACTTTTTCGCTGGTAAACAAGGAACTGCCCGGTCTGCGGATCATCAAGTATGACCGCAAGAACATGGTGGCGATGGCCAATGTCACCTTTGAAGTTTTCCGAGACAGCGTTTCTCTCGGCAAATTCCGCACGGACGAGTTTGGTGAAATCCTCCTGACCGACGCTGCCCCCGGCACCTACCGCGCCGTGGAGATGGATACCGGCAGCGATGGCCACATCCTCGACACTACGCCGCAGGAGGTGGAGCTGTCCGCTGGTGATGGCATCAAGGAGCTGCTGTTCTTCAACGATGTGAAGCCCGGTATACGGCTTATCAAAGTGGACAGCACCGACCCCAGCAAGGTCATTCCCAATGCAGTTTTTGAAATTAAGTCTGTGGCTGGTGACTACGGCCCGCAGGAATTTGTAACCGACCAGAACGGCGAGATCGACCTCTCCAAGCTGCCCACCGGCGCTTATGTGGTAACGGAAAAAGCCTGTGAGGGCTATATCATCGAGCAGGCCCAGCGTATCATCCAGCTTGACGCCAACGAGGACGCACAGTTTGTTTTCACCAACACCATCAAGCCCTCCTTGCAGATCATCAAGACCAGCTCGGACGGGGGCCGCCTGAAAAATGTCCATTTCCGCATCGCCAAGATCGAGGATGGGACGCATTATCTCGACCGCACCACCAACGAGCAGGGCGAGATTCTGATTGCCGATTTGGAGCCCGGCGTGTACTCCGTCAAGGAAACCGCCACGGATTCCTCTCACATCCTCGACCTGCGTGAGTATCACATGGAGCTGTTCGCAGGCCAAACCAGCACCCTGACCATCGAAAATCAGAAGCGCCCCAACCTGACCGTGTATAAGCACGACGCCGACACCGGTGAGCCCATCGCAGATACCGTGTTTGAAGTCCGCGCCGCAGACGGCCACAGCGTTGACCAAATCAAGACGGACAGCGAGGGCAAAGCGGAACTGAAAAATCTGCTGCCCGGTGTGTATGAGATCTCTGAAAAATCCGTGCCGTCCCCCTATCTGCTGGACGCGCCCAGTCAGCTTGCAACACTCTACCCCAACCGCGACCACACCGTTTATTTTGAAAACCATCAGAAGCCCGCGCTGACCGTTAAAAAGGTGGACAGCGTGACGGGAGATCCCTTGCAGGGCGCGAAATTCCATGTTACCTACGCCAGCAACAATACCGGCAGCGGCGAGATCAACGACCTCGGCACCTACTACACCGACGAGCATGGTCAGTTCCAGCTCACCGGTCTGCGGGACGGCTGGTACAAGGTAACGGAGCAGGAGCCGCCCACGGGGTACGCCGTCAAGGAGACCACGCAGGAGGTCTATATCCAGTCTGGCACTTCCAAAGTGCTGACTTTTGAGAATATCCCTCTGTCTGCGCTGGTGGTGTGGAAGTATGATTCTGTCACCGGCGAAGCGGTGCAGGGTGCAGTATTTCAGGTGAAATATCTCACTGGAACCTCCGGCACGGGCGGCACGGTCATCGGCACCTACAAGACTTCTGCCAACGGCAGCTTCACCGTTACCGGCCTGAAGGAAGGTACTTACATTGTGGAGGAGCTTGCCAGTGACAGCGGCCATGTCATCGACACTGCACCGCAGACGGCATACATCAGCGGCAAGCAGCAGGATGTGGTGCAGCTCTATTTTGGCAACAGTCCCAAGGGCAGCCTGCTGGTGAAGAAGATCGACAGCGCGACCCATAAGCCCCTTTCCAATGTGGAATTTATGGTGACGACCGCAGACGGAACGGTGGTGGGCGATGCCAACGGCAAATATGTGACAGACAGCGCAGGCAGCTTTACCGTCAGCGGCATCAACCCCGGCACAACGCTGGTGGTAAAGGAAACCCGCGCAAGGGACGGCTATCTGCTGGACGACGCCCCGCAGACCGCAACCATCAAGGCCGGCCAGACTGTTACGCTGGAGTTCCGCAATCAGCCGCAGGGCTCCCTTATTATCAATAAGCTGTCCAGTGCGGATAAGAAAACACCCCTGGAGGGCGTACTGTTCCAGATCACCTATTCCGATGGCAGCTTCGTGGACAATGGCGCACTTTCCAGCAAGGGCCTGTATCGGACCGATAAAAACGGCCAGATCATTCTCAGCGGCATCACCGGGACGGTTATCGTAACGGAGGTGGAAACCATCAAGGGGTATCGCATTGACGATGCCTCCCGCAGCCAGACCATCGAGGTCCGCGCCAATGATACGCAGACGCTTTGGTTTTATAACCGACCGATTTCCGGCATCCTGATCCACAAAATTTCCAGCGTGGACGGAAAGGCCATCCCCGGTGTGACCTTCCTGCTCTATGACAGCGGTAAGAACCCCATCGGCCAGTACACCAGTGACAACAGAGGCTATGTCTATATCGAGCTGTCTCTTATACACATCTGACGCTGCCGACGACTCCTTAC
>ERZ1027068.749-NODE-749-length-9187-cov-4.323916_pt1 | contig 9187 bp, 6 predicted proteins | sample MGYA00519420_ERZ1027068 | MGnify/ENA primary metagenome ERZ1027068 (study PRJEB26926, sample SAMN06164835) | human gut metagenome | biome: ENVO:00009003; feature: ENVO:2100002; material: ENVO:00002003 | host: Homo sapiens | place: USA | collected 2012 ...
GAGATGCAGCGTAGTCTCGTGGGCTCGGAGATGTGTATAAGAGACAGCTTCTGGTCCGTAGGTTGTCTCACGCACAAATCGGAGTCATTTCGGCTCCGATTTGTGCTTTTTACCACCGTTCACTCGGCGGATTTTCCATTGTTTCCGTCCAGCCCTGCCCGCTTTTTTCGGATTCTGGGTCAAAACTGGGTCAGACACGGTGCGCCCGCACCCACGCTGTTCACGGCTTGTATGGACTGCTCAGTTGCCTGCAAAGAGCTCGTTGGTGGCGTTGAGGGTTACTCGAAGGTAGGGACCGATGTCAGCGATGCCGGTATAGCCAGTCTCAGCGGTAAAGCGGTAATAACCGTCACCGAAGTTCCTGCCGTGGATGGGGCCGTCAGCCAGAGTGACGGTCAGCACGGCGTTGTTCCCATCCTGACGCAGATCCGCATTCTCGATGAGGGTGCAGCTTCCCGCCAGCTCCCCGGCGGGGAAGCTCTCTGGGTAGAGGGAGCCATACTCCTTCAAAAAGTCCGGGTCTATATCCTTGGAGAGGGTGCCGCTGCTGAGGAAGGTGTCGTGCATGGTGACGGTGAGGGTCATACCGTCCTCCGAGAGAGCCACCTCGGTATAGGGGATCTCGCAGTAGGCGACCACAAAGTCGCTGCCGTCCGCCAGAGGCGCGAAGGCCACGGTGAGGCCGCCTGCATCGACCTGGGCGGAACGGATGGCCTCCCGGCGGCCCCGCATCCCCACGGAATAGCGCTCCCCAGCCCCGGCCCAGTAGATTTCAGAGCTACCAATGTCGGGAGAAACATAGGGATCATAGCCTCGGTCGCGGCCCTGCTCATCGTAGAGAAGGCACAGTGTGGCCAACTCCACGCGCGGAAAACTGGGGACGCCGTTATAGATGTTAGACCCGCCAGTGATCACCCGGATGGTCGCCTGGGACTCGATCTCGCACCGAAGCAGGGGCGTATCCAGCCACAGCATCCGGCGGCGGATACCGCTCTCACCGTAGACCCAGTCCAAGCTGGGGCAGGAATCATCTGTTCCCAGTTGCACCAGGAAGTCGCCTTGGTACGTCTTGATGGAGGTGATGAGATCTGCATCATCCCCATAGATAACTCGGACCTCTGCCTCCGTGGTGACGGGGGAGAAGGCATCCGGCTGGGCGGGATCGGCTGAAGATGAAGAATCGCCGGAGGAACCTGATGGATTGGAAACGGAGCTTTCCCCCGCAGGCGGCAAGGTTCAGCAGCAGGAGGACCGCCAGAGCCAAAGAGATGAGTTTCTTCATGGGATAGCACTTCCTTTCTGTTGTTCGGGGCGTGGCCCCGGTGAGGAACTTGCAATTGCAAACGGGAATTTAACGGCATAATTGTTCTGAAATTCTTCCAATTCCTTGGATTTATTGTACCATAGCGCAAAAGTGTTCGCAACTGGAACTGCCGACAGAAAATTCTGTATATTCGAAAAAAATAGGCACTGCGCAAGGAACGCTGCTCACCCGACCTCAGAAAACGGCAAGTTAGCCGCTTTGACAAGCGGCCGTCCGGCGTTTCGGCAGCACGCAAAGCACGCCGAGGGTAGTGATACCTCCCATGTCTCGCACACGCGGAAAGACCCTGAGCGCATGGCATACAAGCCACAATTTCGACAGAAGAAAAAGGATCACGCAGCCCAGCGGGGCCGCGACGCCTACGGGACAGCGACGCGCATAAGCACATCGCTGTCCCGCAGGCTCTTTGTGTCCTTCAGGAGTGCCTCCGACCAAGACCCAAAAGCGGCAAAGTTTGCCGTTCTACCCCCTGGCCACGCAGGGTTTCTGAAACGTGTGAAACAGTCCGAGGGTAGTAATAGCGCCCCCATCTGAATCGCCCCTGTTTCGCCGTGTAAGCCGCTGTGTGCGATCCTGTTGGCGAAGGTGAGTGTGTACCCGCTTTTGCTCGTGAAAGCAAACGTGGGCCGTTTGTGCGAGAAGTTGAAAAATGCGCTAAAAAGCGGTTTGGAACAGCGTTGTAACAGTAACTTTTTGGCGATATTCGTGGAAGTAATTTTGTGGTTTTTTGACAGGTTGAGGAAGGCTCCGGCGCTTTTGGCACCGGAGCCTTCCTTGAGTCTTACTTTACAAGTACAACGGAAATTTTGATCTCCTTTTCCGTCTCGCTCAGGTCGAACGCGCCGCCGTCTGCGACACTCACACGCAGCTCATACAGTGAGCCATCGGACAGGGTATCCACGGCAGCGCCTGTCTCATCCGTGATCGACCACAGTTCGTTGCTGACCTCCGCCAGCTTTCCATCTGCACCGTAGGCATAGAGCTTCAGCTCAGCGGCGCTTCCGGAAAGATTGTTCATCCGGAACGAGACCGTCGTGTTGGGATGAACATTTTCGACCGTCACAGTATTGCGCCAGCTGGCGACCGTGCCGTCACCGCCGTCCTGCTCAAACTGTTCCTGTGTCAGTACGTTCCGCGCGGCCTTATCGAGATCGACCTTGCGGTAGGGCATTTCGGGAAGATACACAAAGCGGTCCTGCAAGCACAGCAGCTCCAGATAGCCCGTCGGGCAGTAGAGCGCGTTGCCGCTGTTTCCGGCATACATACCGATAGCCATGTTATTGTAGCCATATTTGTTGGAGACGTCCATGGTGAATACCGTCTCGCCGGTGGCAAAGTCCAGAATGATGTACTGCCACATGCCGCTTTCCAGATCCTGCACATAGCCGTAGATATAGCCCGTCGCGGTGGAGAGCTTGAGAATCGATGTATCGCTCAGGTCATTTCGAGACCAGATGCTCTTCATCTCATAGCCGCTATCGGTTTTCACGGTGTCCACGCGCTCGACGCCGGGCGCAATCATGCAGTTGCCCTTTGTCAGCCAGTTCATGTCATAGATGTTGGCGTAGCTCTGGATGGAAGAGTCACTGTTGGGATCGGCAAGGCCTGCGCTGCCTGCGCCGAACCAGTTGCAGACAATCGTGCTGACGGTGCCCTCGCTGTCATCATAGACGATGGCAGAGTTTTCAACCGCCACCTGATAGCCCTCGGGCAGATCATCCAGAACCGGCATGCTTGCAACGATCTCACCGGTCTTCATATCGAGCGCCAGTAGCTTGACTGGATCCGCATTGTCGGTGAACATCACAAGATCCGGCGTCAGCGACGGGGAGCAGCCACCGCCCCAGGCAAGACCGCCGCCGGTGGTCTTATCGCCTTCGCCGCTCACCTTTGCGCCTGCGCTCTCATACGGCGTGCACCAGACAGCCTCGACACCGTTATTGGCACGCAGCAGATAGCAGTTCTGGTTGGTCAGGATGACCGCACCCTCCTTGGAGGCGGCGATGCCGTTTTCTGCACCCTCGCCGGGGGTCAGCTCGTGGACAAAGACAGCCTTCGAAAGGTCGGCCTGCTCTCCGTTTAGGATCGCCTCGATCGCCGAGTGGGCGATGTAGCCGAGCACGCCCTGCTGCTCACGCTCGGGATAGATGCGGAAGCCGCCAGTGGCAAACCAGAGGTTGCCGTCGTAGTCAAAGACCACGGAAAGAAGATTCTGCGTCAGCTCCTTGCCGAGCGCAGCTTCGGCTGCCGCCTTGATGTCAATGTCCAGTACCTTTTCAAACTCCGGCAGGACGTTTCCTGCTTCATCGGTTGCCCGCAGCATCAGCACATGGTTGTTGCTGGTGGGGCAGACGATGCGGTTTTCCGAGTCAAGGAACGTGTAGGAGCTCTGGATGACGTAACCACCGCCGTCGTGCTGCTTCGGAGAGAAATAGCCAAGAGTCTTCGTCTCTTCGGCATTCAGATCGCGGATGGCGATGCCGCCGAGCAGCGGAACGACTGCGTGGCCGTAGCTGTCAAAGTAAATGGCAGGCGAAGCGTTCGCGTTGGTTTTTTCATAGGAAACATTGATCTCCGGATAGATGCCAAGCGGCAGGACTTCATCCGTAGAGTCGGTATTGTAGCCGTCGTGGTGAATGTTGGCGTCGCTCTTTGCCATATAGGGGTTTTCATCGACACGCTTGGCATTCATGGCCTTTACCGGCAGGGCGGCGCTTGCCGCGGAGTCTGTATCCGATGCAAGCATGTCGGAAGACTGCTTCGCACCGCAGGCCGCCAATGTCAGGCACAACACACCGGCCAGCAGAAGGGTTGGTACAGAACATTGTAACTTTTTCTTTTTCATTGATATCCTCCATTTTTGTGCTTGTTGTCTTGGTTTGGTTCGATGCCCGTTTATTCAATCCAGGCATTCAGTCCTCGCCGGAATGCTTCCTCGGAAACCGGCTCCAGCAGGAAATAGTCTGCCCGCAGCCGGAAGGCGTGAAGGGAGAAATCCAAGTCGCTGCACCAGATCATCCGGCACGCGGGGCATAAGGAGCGAAGATGCTCCGCTGCATTCAGTCCTGCCACTCCGGAAAGTGCAATGACGGCATTGGTTGGAGCATCTTTCTGCGCCGTTTCAAAAAAGCGTTCCTGGTCGTCATATTGCATGACCTGCGGAAACAGCCCCTTCGCTTCACAAAACCGGGTAATTTGCTCGGCGTAGCGCTGCCGTTCTGCTTCCTGTTCTGCCAGCACGGCAATACGATACACAGATTTCCCTCCTTCCTTCATCCGATTAGGCATCTTGCTTGCGCTCAGTATAAAAAGGCCATTCGGTTTTTTCAAGCGCCGTAGCACGAAAGGGGCGATTTTGGCACGAATTCCGACAGCGGTTCTTTGTCATCCTCGACACGCTGTGATATAATTATCTTGGAATTCAAGCACAAGGAGAGAACCCTGCATGAGAATTGCGATTGTGGATGATCTTGCTGCGGAACGTGCACTGCTGAAAGACCGGCTGGAGCAGCAGCTTCACCGGAGAAATGTGCAGGCGGATATTCTGGAATACGAAAGCGGCGAGACATTTCTGGAAGCGGCAAGGAAAGCGCCCTTTACTGCCGCATTTCTGGATATTTATATGGATGGCATGACGGGCATGGAGGCGGCAAAGAAGCTGCGGAAAACCGACACGGACTGCCTGCTGGTTTTTACCACGACCTCGACCGACCATGCGCTGGAGGGCTTTCAGGTACGGGCGCTGCACTATCTGGTCAAGCCCTTTACTGAAGCGGACATCGACGTGCTGACGGACGAGCTGCTTGCCCGCATACCGCAGCCGGACAAATATATGGAGCTAAAGGTGGAGGGAAGCGAGATCCATCTGCGCTATCAGGACATCGTCTACGCAGAACACTTCGCCCACTTGATCTACGTCCATACGACGGTTCAAAAGACGCTTGCCACACGCCAACCCTTCAAGACGTTCATCGCACCACTAAAGGATGACACACGCTTTTTTGTGTGCGGGCGCGGCGTGATCGTGAATCTGGAACACGCGAAGGATCTGGAAGGCGCCGCCTTCCGCATGGCGGACGGAAGCCGCGTGTTTGTCAGTCAGGACCTTCTGAAAAGCGCCCGGCAGGCGCTTATGGAGTTCTTGCTTCAAAGGAGGCGGATGGCATAATGGAGCTGCTGCGTCCAATTCTGGAGCTCGGCGTGGTGATTCCCGGCATGCTGCTTGCCTACTTCCCGGCAAAATCCAGCTTAAAGCAGCCGCTGCCAAAGCTTGTTTTGTGGCTTGCCCCGCTGCTTGCGCTGCTTTGTGCCGCCGGAGGCGTGGTGTGCTATGCGCGCCGCATGCCGACTGCGCCAATGCTTGCAGGCCTAACCTTGCTTGCAGTCGTGATCTACATAAAAACGCTCCGGATCTCGCTTTGGAAATCCGGAACGATTGCGTTGTCCGTCTGTGCGGTATTTGCCTGTATCAACAGCCTTTCAAGAGCGATCAACGCCGCTATGCTGGCCGGTTTGCCGCAGGCGCAGGCTGCGCCATGGTTCTGTCTGCGGTCTGCGATTTGCTATCATGCGATCTGCTGGCTGTTTGCTGCCATCGCCTATTATCCTGCGACGCACAGCGTGCGGAGGATGGTCGAGGATGAAAACTTTGCGCAGACCTGGTATGTGTTCTGGGTGCTGCCGCTGGTGTTCATTGCGCTGAATCTGTTTATGATTCCCAAGTATGCGGACACGCTCTATACCGGGCGTGTTTTGCAGGGGTATTTTGTGATCAGCATCGCACTTTTGTTTTTGATGCTTTTCTTCAACGCAATCTTCCTTCTGATGGCGATCAGCATCAACCGGAATGTGAGATTGCAGCAGGAGAACCAGCTGCTTTCCATGCAGCAGCAGCGCTACGAAAGCCTGAAAGCTGCCATTGAGGAAGCCCGGCAGGCGCGGCACGATCTGCGCCACCAACTATGTCAGCTTGCTGCCCTTGCAGAGGAAGGGGATCTTGAAAAGATCAAAGCCTATCTCTCCGGTGCGGTTTCCAGAATTCCAAGTCTTGAAATGCATTTCTGCGAAAACCGGGCGGCAGACAGCGTGGTCGGGTATTACTGCGCACTTGCCAAACGGGAGAATATCCCGTATTCCGTGCAGATTGATCTGCCGGAATGTCTTCCTGTAGACGAAATCAATCTGTGTCTGGTTCTCTCGAATCTGCTGGAAAATGCGCTGGAAGCCAGCCTGCGCACCGCGCCTGCCCGACGCAGGATCAAACTGACAGCCTATCTGCATGGCAACAGTCTGGCACTGATTCAGGTTGAAAACACCTATGACGGAGTCATCCGCGAAAAAGGTGGTGTCTTTCAGTCCTCCAAGCGAAAAGGAGACGGCGTCGGACTTCAGTCCGTCCATCACATCGCAGAAAAATCCGGCGGGGTGAGTACGGTTACCTATCAGGACGGCGTATTCCGCGCAAGGGTCATGCTCCGGGGATAAAGGCGGAGAGAGGGAACGCCGGACGCCGCAAACAGAGTTGGACTCTGGGAGATATCGGAGCAAGCACAGTCCGCTCAGCAGGCGGTGTCGGTCTGCGCAGCCCGGCGGGGCCGCGACGCCTCGGGACAGCGACGCGCATCATGCGCATCGCTGTCCCGAAGGCTTTCTGCGTTCTTCGGGAGCACACCCGGCCAAGACCCAAAAACGGCAAAGTTTGCCGTTCTGACATCTGGCCACGCAGGGTTTCCGAAACGTGTGGAACGCTCCGAGGGTAGTAATAGCGCCCCCGTCCGAAACGCCCCGTGTTTCGCCGTGTGAGCCGTTGTGTGCGATCCTTTGAGCAAAGGCGAGTGCGTACCCACTTTCGCTCGTGAAAGCGAACGTGGGCCGTTTGTACGAGAAGTTGAAAATCGGAATAAGAAGCGGTTTGAAACAGCGTTGTGGCGGTAACTTTTTGGCGATAGTTGCGGGAACGATTTTGAGCGAAAAGCTGAACTTTACAGGAGGGTTTTTCGAGTGGCGAAGGCCGTTCGATTTTAGCACAAGATATCTCATCACGCCGGTCACTGCCGATGCGCTGAAAAAAACGATGGAGGATGCGGAACAATGGGACAGATCATTTTGAAAAAGAAAGGATGTTTTTTTGAAAAGAAGATGTAACACGGAACCATCAGAAAAATCATGATTTGAGGAGGTAATTTGCTGATGAAATGCAAACGAATTTTATCCATGCTTCTGACGCTGTGCATGGTAATGAGCCTGTTCGCCGGGACAACGGTCACGGCAAGCGCGGCAGACGGGGCAACAACGCTGTATGTCAACGGCGTGGATACGGCAGGTGGCAGCCCCGCCCAGTATGCCACTGCTGAACTGAAGCTGAACGGTTATACCGCAGGGGCAGCTCTCAACCAGGCGACCATTACAACGACCAGCAGCACCGGTTTTAAATCTATCTCTTTAGATGGCTTTATGGACAAGCCGGATGGTAAATCTGACACGATTGGGAATTTTAGTGGAACAAAGACCTATTACGTCATACTCAAAATGCCGCGAAACACAGGATACGAACTTCAGGAAAACGATGGAAAGCCGGTAGGTGTTACATTAGAGGGCGCCACGCCGGAGCCGCTCAGCGAAAATAAGGATTTCTTGATTTTCAAGATGAACAGTAAACCTGCCGCTGCAGCATCCACCTTCACCGACGGCTTGGGCAAAGCAGACTGCACATTTAACACCTATGCCAAGGGCGCGAAAAATGACAAGGGCTACACCTTCGTGGGCTGGTTCGATGGCGATAGCGAATTGGAAAATGCGGAAGCCGCAGTTGCCGGCAAGACCTACACCGCCAAGTGGACAAAGAACGGCAAGACCGTTCGAACCGCCGTCCTTGATCTGACCCCATATCAGTGAGAGCAACACCCTCGGCGCAACAAAGTCCGGTGACATCTACACCAACGGAAACGAGGGCTGGAGTTGGGATGCTACAACCAAGACCCTGACGCTCAGTGGCGCGACGTTTGACGTGAACAAGCAGTCAACGGAGCCGAATATAGAGGGCAGAGGCGCGATCCTCCTGCCTGCCAATGCGAGCGTCACCACGAAGAAGGGTACGGAGAACACCGTGCACAACGGCTCCACAATTGGGACCGCCCTGGGTACCTATATCGGCTCCGGTATTGTGAGCGAGGGTGCATTTACCATTAAGGGCGACGGTGAGCTGTCCGTTACCGCCGGTGCCTTCGGTGTATTTGCCGTGGGCGATGTGTCTATCGGGGCACCGATCTCCATTGTCTGCACGGAGACCAAGGGCAATGTCGCTGCTGTTGTGACAGACAAAGACCACAGTATCACCATCGCACCCTCTCTGTGCATCAAGACCCCCACCAAGGGTAAAGTGGCCTCCTCCGATGTGGGTCGTTACATTGCTGAGCAGGACGGCCAGACGCCCGCAAGAAAAGTTGTCATCGGCGTCGCAAAGAAATACACCGTGACCTACAATGCCAACGGCGGCAGTGCGGTTGCGCCTGTCACTGTCGCTGAAAACAGCAACCTGACCGCACCCAATGCGCCCACGAAGAATGGTTACACCTTCCACGGCTGGTATAAGGACGCAGCATTTACCAACAGCTGGAATTTTGATGCGGACACCGTGACCGGCAACATCACGCTCTATGCAAAATGGACTGAAACGACCAAAAACTACGGCATTTCCGGCAAGGTTTATGAATCCAACGGCACCACTCCCGCTTCCGGCGTTTCCGTGAAGCTCATGAAGGGCAATACGCAGGTTGCTTCCACCACTTCCGCAACTGACGGTACATACAGCTTCACCTGTCTCTTATACACATCTCCGAGCCCACGAGACTACGCTGCATCTCG
>ERZ1027068.751-NODE-751-length-9181-cov-7.734166_pt1 | contig 9181 bp, 12 predicted proteins | sample MGYA00519420_ERZ1027068 | MGnify/ENA primary metagenome ERZ1027068 (study PRJEB26926, sample SAMN06164835) | human gut metagenome | biome: ENVO:00009003; feature: ENVO:2100002; material: ENVO:00002003 | host: Homo sapiens | place: USA | collected 2012 ...
TGCCTCACTACTATCCCTCGCCCTGCACCAACCCTTCCAAAACCGCACTATCCCTCTCGCTTTTCGTAGGGTGAGGGTCTGTGTGTGCTTAGTTGGCTTTGCGTCCTTGCAAAGCCCTTGGGCGCATACGCTAAGGCATCCTTGCCTTGCTCGCCCCTCCCGTTGCACCCAACCTATAATTCTCACAAACCTTGCAAAAGCAGTAGAACCTTAGCTTATTACTACCGCCCTCGCAAAACTCGCACTGTGTATTTTTAATATCATTTCTGAAGAGAAATTCCTTTTCGGGAGGGGCAAGCCCCTCCCCTACAAAAAATATATATGATATTAATTTCTGTTATTGTCATGTTATACTCACAACCATAGTTACAATAACCTACATAGGAAAATTATGGATGATTACAACAGTCACACAATTATTTATCGTGCAGTATTCATTAAGGCAACAACGGCAACCCCGCCGTTTCGCCATCTGTCGCCAAATTGCAACATTTCCAAAGGCGGAATTTGTTGCGGCTCACAGCCGCAAAGGCGGAATTTGCAGCGGCTCACAGCCGCAAACACCTCACTGTTTGCCTATCGTTCTCTCGGCGGCAACGTCTTATGTTGTTCCTCATATACCATCGCCAACACCTCTGCCACCGCAGTATAAAACTCTCTCGGTATCTCCTGACCTATGTCTACCGCCTCATAAAGCCCTCTTGCGAGCGGACGGTTTTCAGTGATATATACATTATGCTCCTGCGCCACTGCAACTATCCTCAGCGCCAGTGCGTCTGTACCCTTTGCCACGACAACAGGCGCTCTGTAGGCTGTCTTGCGGTCATATTTAAGAGCAACCGCATAGTGAGTAGGGTTACGGACAACCACATCTGCGGACGGCACTTCCTGCATCATACGCTGTTGTGCCATTTCCTGCTGTTTACGCTTTATCTTGCCCTTTATCTGCGGGTCACCTTCGAGCTGTTTGTACTCGTCCTTGACCTCCTGCTTTGACATCTTGAGCTTTTTCTCAAATGACCACCACTGGAAAACATAGTCTGCCGCCGCCACAAATACAAGCATAACGAATATCGTTACAATAAGGCTCATCGCCGTTTCGCTTATATATGCAACTATCTTTATTACATCTGTATCTATCAGCTTTTTGAACTCGTTTATCCTGTCCATTACCTGAAAGTACAGTATAGCGACTACTACGATTATCTCGATAAGTCCCTTCACAAGCCCTACAAGCGCCTGCATCGAAAACAACCGCTTGATACCCGTAAACGGATTCAATCTGCTGAATTTCGGCTTCATCGCCTCCATACTGAAAAGACCCTTTGTCTGAACGATTACGGGCAGTACGCTCAGTACGACCCCCACCGCCAGTATCGGACCTACGGTACAGACGCAGATTATAGCCACCTTCCAGAATACGCTCATCGCAAACTCTACGGTATTGCCCGTCTTGTCTATAGATGACATCGACTGCTCCATAAAGTTTAAAAGCATCTGGAACATATAGTTTCCGAATATCGCAAGAAATGCGAATATTCCCACCACGAAAACCGCAACCGCAACTTCCTTGCTTTGCAGTACCTCGCCCTTTTTTCTGGTATCCTTACGCTTTTTCGGGGTGGCTTTTTCGGTTTTTTCTTCGCCTGCCATTTACCCTCCTAAGAACCCATCATGCCGAGCAGACCGTAAAGGTTCTGCCACATAATGCCCATCAGCTTTTCGATGAAGTCCGACATAGGCTGAGCCATTATCAGCACCGCCGCAAGACCGATAAGCACCTTAAGCTGAATGTTCAGCGCAAAGATATGAATTGACGGTACAGCCTTCATCAGTACGCCAAGACATATTTCGGTGATAAACTCGATAGCGATAATCGGTGCGGCGAGCTTTACCGCCAGCGTAAGCACGGTCGAAAAGTACGTCACCAACGCCCACGGCACGTCCGCAGTGAACCCCGAAAATCCTATCGGAAGCGTTTCATACGATATATGAAACAGCTTTATATATGACAAGTGTCCATTCGTCAGAAAGAAATACAGAATGAACATATAGTAATAAACGTTTGCAAAAAGGGGCATCGACACACCGGTCGAAGGATCCATCGTTCTTGCCATAGACAGACCCGTCTGATAGTCGATAAGCTCACCTGCGGAAATAGTCACCGCCAGTATGAGATTCACCATAAAGCCGAGTATAAGCCCCAGTCCCAGCTCCTTCATCATATCGAACAGCATCATGAATATGCCGGTCGGCTCATATTTTATATTCCCCATGGACGAGGCAAACAGCACAGCAAGCGCTATCGTTGTGCCTGCTCTCAGCCTTACGGGAAAATTTGAACGGCTGAATATAGGGTTAAAGCTGAATATTCCCGACACCCTGCACATTATCAGCAGAAAGCCGAGAAAATTATTCAGAATCATATCCCACACATCGCTTAGCGTCATGTTGCACCAACCGTTGCCATAAGACCGAATATGTAGTTGAAGAACTCTATACAGCTGTTCATCATCCACGGGCCGAATAACAGCAGTACGATTGCCACCACTATGGCTTTGGGCGCAAACGAGAGCGTCTGCTCGTGTACCTGCGTTGCCGCCTGTAATATCGCTATGATAAGACCTATCACAACTGCGGCTATTAAAACAGGGAGGCCTAATTTAAGCGCAAGAACAAGTGCGGCGGTAAAGACCTCCATTGCTATATCCTGTGTCAGATCAAGCCCTCCCTTCAAGGAATATTATGCTACAAATTATACGAGTTGACAATCGTTCCGACCATCAGCTGCCAGCCGTCTACAAGCACGAAAAGTATTATCTTGAACGGCAGCGAAATCATCGCCGGCGGCAGCATCATCATACCCATTGCCATAAGCGTCGACGATACTACAAGGTCGATAACAAGGAACGGGATGAATATCAGAAAGCCCATCTGGAACGCACGTTTCAGCTCGCTTACTATAAAAGCGGGAATTACTGTTTCAAAGCCCAGCTTCTCGCTGTAGTTTTCAAGTGTTATATTGTCTGTCGCACCGCCTGTGACATCGCTCATGCTCTGACCCTTTAAATCAAGGAAAAACTTCATATCGTCATTCGTGGTCTGCTTGAGCATAAAAGTCTTGAGCGGCTTTCCTGCGGCGTCAATAGCCTGTTCCATTGTCATCTCGCCTGCCGCATACGGCTGATATGCCGTTTCGTTTATCTCCGAGAAAACAGGCCACATTATGAATATCGTAAGAAAAAGCGACAATCCCGTAAGCACCATATTAGGCGGCGTGGACTGCGTCTGCATTGCCGTTCTCAGAAAGCTGAAGCAGATAATGATCCTCGCAAACGAGGTCATCATCACAAGCAGTGACGGTGCAAGCGAAAGCACGGTCACAAGCAGTATTACCTCAAGTGACTGCGAGCCGTCTACCCCGATAAGATCCTTCATCACCGACGAATCCGCCGACTGCGTACCGCCCGAGGTGTTTGCCGAAGCAGTATCGCTGATACTTGTTGTCGTACCTGCGTTGCCTGACGCATTGTTATCCGCCGCAAAAGCCGTTACACTGCACAGCACACCGATAAGTGCGATACATACCGTTAAAGACACGATAAAGCGGATAAAAATCCGCTTGTTGTCGATAAACATTTTTCTAATCGTAAGACCAAAAGCTCTTGTCATTTCGACTCCGTGTTCCTCTCGTCAGAATTTTTTGTCATCGGAATTTGTTCCGTCATCGGTTTTGCGAACATCGGGAAGCTCATCGCCGCAATCCGGTTCTTCGTCACGGCTGGCTTTCTTCCCTCTCATATTCTTTATGTTTTTAGCCATTGCATCACTGAAGGCGGCGAAGAAGTTATCCTGCCTTCCGCTTCCCTCAGGATAAAGCTCAGACATATATTCTTCTTCCGTAATCGACAGATCCTCGATCTTGTCTATCCTGCCGGCAGTCACGCCAAGCACCATACACTTTCCTGCAACGCTTACGACAACCACCGATTTTTCACCGCCGAGCGAGGCACGGTCAAGCACCTTGAGCCGTTTTCCGCTTACGCTCAGTATCCCCTTGTTTACCTTTCTCAGTATCCAGAAGAACAGAAAAATCAGTGCAAGTACGCCGATAAGCGCGCATACAAGCTGTACGTATTCCATCAGTCAAGTATTTTCTTAACGGTCTGAAGTATTCTTTCAGCCTTAAACGGCTTTACGATGAAGTCAAGTGCGCCGAGCTTGATAGCCTCTACTACCATAGCCTCCTGACCCATAGCACTGCACATTACGACCTTTGCGCCGGGATCCATAGCCTTGATCTCCTTGAGTGCCTCGATACCGGTCTTGTTGGGCATTGTTATGTCCATTATAACAAGGTCGGGCTTCTCTGCGGAATATGTCGAAACCGCTATTTCGCCGTCAGCCGCCTCAAGTATATTTGTGTAGCCGTTTGTCGTAAGTGTGTTGCGGATAAGCATACGCATGAATGCCGCATCGTCTACAAGTAATATCTTCTTATCCATAAGTGTAAGGTTTCCTTTCGTATCCCTGTTTTATTATATGTTATTCGCCTTTACCGAGGCTGTCCATAAATTTCGATTTTACTATTTCCGTTATTCTTACCGCAAAGTTATCGTCTATAACAACAACGTCACCCCTTGCGATGAGGTTTCCGTTTACCATAACGTCAACGGGTGCGCCTGCCTGTCTTTCAAGCTCTATGATAGTACCCTGCGAGAATTCAAGTATATCCTTGATTTTCTTCTTTGTCGAGCCTATCTCGACAGAAATCTGAAGCGGTACGTCCATAAGGAGCTGTAAGTTTTCTTTCTGCTCCGAGCCGAGCGGAGCTTCAAAGCTCTCAAACTGTGCAAGCTGGGCATTACGGTAGTTTACTGCCGGCTGAGGCTGCATAACAGGCTGTACCGGCTGACCATACATTGCCGGATTCATTGCCGGATTCATAGCAGGATTCGGGTATCCGTAGTATCCCTGCTGTGCATACATATCCGCCTGCGGCATAGGAGCCGCCTGTGGTACAGGTGCCGCCTGCTGAACGGGTGCCGCCTGCTGAACGGGTGCCGCCTGCTGAACGGGTGCCGCCTGCTGAACAGGAGCCGTCTGCTGAACGGGTGCCGCCTGCTGAACAGGAGCCGCCTGCTGAACGGATGCCACCTGCTGAACAGGTTCTGCCTGCGGAACAGGCTGAGGTGCCGGAGCAGGTGCAGGTTCTGTCACGATCGGTTCGGAAGATGTCGCACCGCCGATCATTCTGTCGGCAAGCGTTGCCGCAAGGTCTATATCAAGCACCGATATAAATTCCGATTTTATAACACCGTCAATGGTAAGGTCAAAATTGATAGCGGCAACCATATCCGTCTGCTCATAATTCTGCAGGTCTGCAATATTTATCTCGCTGAGAATGTACGGAGTAGGTGTCGATATATCAATACCCATACCCAGAAATTCCGACAGAGCCGTCGAAGAAGCTCCCATCATCTGATTCATTACTTCGCTTACCGCACTGATGTTCAGCTCATCAAACTCAAAATCAGGAGATATAACGGGCGGTTTGCCCATAAGCTGATTAAGTATCAGCTGTACATCGTCCTGCTTTAAGATCATCAGGTTTGAGCCGGAAAGCCCTTTTATGTACTCGATCTTTACGCATATCGCAGGTTCAAGTCTGTCGTAGTTAAGCTCTGATGCCTGAACTATGGTTACCTTCGGCGTAGTGATCCACACTTTGGCGTTGAGCAGCTCGGAAACTGCGGTAGCCGCACTTCCCATACTGATATTCATTATCTCGCCGATAGCGTCAAGCTGCATCTCCGACAGAGTGGTCAGTTTTCCCGTTTGCCTTACCTCAATTCTTTAATATATTATCAATCCTGAACGCTTTCTTTCCGTTCAGTGTACCGAGCTTTCCGTCAAACCAGCAGGTGCTTCCCACTTTAAGCTGTACGTTGTCGGTAATCGGCTTGTTCAGCGGTATTATGTCATTTACCTGCAGATTCAGAACGTCACGGAGCGTGAGCGTTGTATTGTCAAGCACCGCCGTAACAGTAAGCTCCGACTGCGAAAGCGTTGACATAAGGTTTTCCTTACGCTCCGTTTCCTTGGTAGGACTTCCTGCCCTTTTGCCCGAGCTGAACTTAGCCGAGAATTTCTTCATTATCTGATCCATAGTAATTGCCGACATACAGAACGACACTATGGATTTTGAATCGTTTACCGTTACCTCCATCGCAACGATAATCATTGTTTCGTCGGCGTCTGCGGCGGATATTACTCTTGAGTTTGTTTCTATTGATTCCAGCTTCGGCTTGGTATCAACATATCCGTCCCACGCCTGCGACATAATCGAGGTAAAGCGTTCAACAATGCCACGCATTACGTTTATCTCTATTTCCGTAAAATCTCTGTCGGTATCCTGATATGTTCCTCTGCCGCCGAGCATACGGTCGATCATTGTAAAGGTGAGCGAGTTTGACAGCTGTAAAATCGCATTGCTTTCCTCAATATCATCGTCCTCTATGCCGAGATCGACAATACCCATTATCGTATAATCCGGAAGAGCGTTGCTGAACTCAAAATACTTCTGTTCCTCTATGCTTGCAAGCGAAACCTTGCAGTACAGCCTTAACAGACCTGTTATGTAAGATGAAAGATGCCTTGAATAATTCTCGAATATCCTCTCAAGTATCTTTATCTGTTCCTTAGTGAACTTCTTCGGAGTACGGAAGTCATACTCCTTGATTTCTTCCTTTTCTTCGTGCGTGTCAAGCGATGCGGTATCTCCGCCTGAAAGTACGCTTGACAGCATTGCGTCTATTTGTTCTTACGTAAGGGTATCAGCCAAAAATTCGCCCCCCTTTCTGTTTTCTCTTATTCTGACGTTTCGGTCGGTGCCGATGTCAGTATATCTGTAGGAATGCCCGTATATGATGGCTCATATTTCGGTCCTGCGGCGTTTGTGCTGTTGTTGCCGTCGCCAGGGTTGCTGTCATACTTGCTTTCCATATTGTCGATTATTTCGTTTACAACGTCACTGTTGACGTCCGAGCTGTTGCTGTCATTACGCTCATAAGGATCGGTGTTCGCACCGTTCAGCCTGTATTCGTATTTCAGAATATCGTCTATGACAGCCTGTGAGGTAGTGTCAAGCTGTGCTCTCACTATCATAATCTCTACACGTCTGTTCGCCGCTCTGCCCTCAGCTGTTGAGTTGTCGGCAATAGGCGTATAGCACGCTTTTCCTTCTACAGTGAACTTCTCGCTGTCAACACAGCGGTTGTAGTCCATATATTTTACAACGCTTGACGCTCTTGCCGCCGACAGATCCCAGTCGTTGACATCGGATACTGCCTTTGCAGTATGACCGGATACTTCGCAGGATTTTATATACTTGTTGACCGCCTTTATACCGGGCATGAACTTGTTGAGCACCTGCTTGCCTTCTTCCTTCAGCACCGCACTGTTGCCGTCAAACATTATCGTATTGTTGAACCGGATAAAGATTCTTGTCGGGGTCTGCTCAATATACACATACTGACCGAGATCGTTTTTATCCGTTGTTGTCTTTAAGAAGCTGTAAAGCTGATTGAAGTCGGAGGGAAGACCCTCTGTCTGCTCGCTTGTAGTACCGCCGTTCTGAGTGTTCGGAGGAGCTTCGGCATTACCGTTTGTATCAGCAGCGTTATTCTTCGGCTGTTCGTCCATTACGAAGGGGTTTATATAGCTTCCACTTGACGTAAAGGATTGATATATGTACTGCCATTTCGTTTCGTCTACCGATGATGCAGAGTACAGCAATACGAAAAAGCACAACAGAAGCGTAACCATATCGGCATAGGTATCAAGCCAGTTACCTTTTTCTTCGCCGCCTCCGGCTCTTCTTTTTGCCATTTTTCTCCACCGCCTTTCTTCTGACGCTTAACCAATATATTGTATCACATTTCAGCGATTATTTCAACACTAAATTCCTTTTGCTTCAGCCGTAATTCCCGTCCTGTCGGAAACAGGCGGATATTGTTACTTGCCGCCCTTCTTCTTTATATCAGTCTGTGCAAGCATAAATTCGAGCTTTTCCTGAATAAGTCTGGGGTTTGAGCCGGCCGCAATCGACAGCACGCCTTCTTCGATTATCTGCATACAAAGAAGCTCCTGCTCGTGACTGTTCTTCAGCGATGATGCAATCGGCGCAAACAATACGTTTGAGAACAGCGAGCCGTAGAAGGTCGTGATAAGCGCAACCGCCATACCGCTTGACAGATTGCTTGAGTCGGCACCCATACCCTTAAGCATATTTACAAGGCCGACAAGAGTACCCAGCATTCCGAATGCGGGGAATACAGACATACCTTTTTCAAAGAAAAGTCTGCCTCTTTCGTGACGCTCGCACATAAAGTCTGTTGCGTCGTCAAGCATACTTTTTACTTTATCAAGGTCGTTTGCGTCTACTATCAGCATAAGGCTTTCCTTGAGGAACGGATCCTCACACTTGTTCGCACTGTCTTCAAGCGAGATAAGACCTTTTGTTCTGGCGATCTTTGCGAATTCAACTATCTGTTCTATGTAGCTTTGCGGATTGAATTTTTTAGGGAACAATGCCAGCTTCAGATACTTCGGCAGATTTTTAAGGTATGAGAGCGGGAACGAGGCGAAAAGACAGCCTATAGTACCTCCGACGGTGATAGCAAGCGAAGGTACATCTATGAACCAGTCAAGCTGACCGCCGTTAAATATACCGAATGTAACCAGACCGAATGATACTACCCAGCCTATGATGATCGTAATATTCAAAATAACTTCCTCCTGTAAGGGTTTATATAGCACAGCCAACGGCTGTAATATTCACAATTTATATGCTTCTCTCGAGACGCTGACGTCTTACAGACAGCCTGTATTCCTTGATGAGAGAAAGTATCTCGTTCATCGACTGCTCAACTATGTATGAATGTCCCGTGCTTGTTGTGATGACGGTATCCGGGTTTTCAGTCACTATTTCGATAAGATCGGGATTAAGCATAAACTTTTCCCCGTTGAGCTTTGTAAGTATTATCATATATTTCCTTCCTTTGCAGTATCGTCCGCACTGTAATTGATTCCGTCGGTATGAATACGCAGATACAGCCGTTTATCATAACCGCTGTCTCTTATACACATCTCCGAGCCCACGAGACTACGCTGCATCTCG